>Ga0209278_1001070_pt1 | contig 17466 bp, 15 predicted proteins | sample JI81BgreenDNA_FD_187504 | JGI IMG/M metagenome (GOLD analysis project Ga0209278, IMG submission 187504) | Wastewater effluent complex algal communities from Wisconsin, to seasonally profile nutrient transformation and Carbon sequestration -... | ecosystem: Engineered > WWTP > Effluent > Algae... | reverse complement strand
CACGCCGACCGCGCCGTGGTGCTGCAGAAAGGCGCCGTGGTGCTGCAGGGCGCCAGCGCCGAGCTGCGCGAGAGCGCGGCGCTGGCCGAGTTCCTGGGCGTCTGAACGCGGCGGTGCGTCAGGCCGCCGGGGCCGGCTCGCGCGGCAGCTCGCTCAGCCGGCCGGCCTCCATGCGCAGCTGGCGGTCGCAGCGCGCGGCGATGCCGCGGTCGTGCGTGACGAGCACCAGGGTCGTGCCGGCCTCGCGGTTCATGTCGAACATCAGGTCCATGACCTTGGCGCCGGTGGCGAAATCCAGGCTGCCCGTGGGCTCGTCGGCCAGCAGCAGCGCCGGCTTGGTGACGAAGGCGCGGGCCAGCGCCACGCGCTGCTGCTCGCCGCCGCTCATCACGCGCGGGTAGTGGCCCAGGCGCTCGCCCAGGCCCACGCGCTGCAGCATCTCGGTGGCCTGGGCGCGCGCGGCGGGGTCGCCCTTCAGCTCCAGCGGCAGCATCACGTTCTCGAGCGCCGTCAGGTTGGCCAGCAGCTGGAAGCTCTGGAACACAAAACCCACGCGCTCGGCGCGCACGGCGGCGCGCGCGTCCTCGTCCATCGCAAACAGGTCGGTGCCCGCGAGCCTGACCGTGCCCGAGCTGGGCATGTCCAGCCCCGCCAGGATGGACAGCAGCGTGCTCTTGCCCGAGCCCGAGGCCCCGACGATGGCCACGGATTCCCGCGCCACGAGCCGGAAATCGACCTCATGCAGTATGGTGAGCGTCCCGGTGGCGTCGGCCACCTGCTTGGTGACACGTTCCACCGCGATGATGGGTTCAGACATGAAGGCGGTTCGCCGGCCGGCGCAAGGTGCGCGGCGGCGCTGGGTGGTTGCTGCGGTGCGGCACTGTAGCGCGCTGCTCCTGGCGGGGCCGGCGCTGTGGGCGACGGCCGCCCAGGCGCAAGGGACTCCGGCCGCCGCTGCGGCGGCCACGCAGCCCGTGATCCTGGTCGTGGGCGACAGCCTCTCGGCCGAGTACGGCCTGGCGCGCGGCACGGGCTGGGTCAACCTGCTCACGCAGCGCCTGGCGCGCGAGAAGCTGCCCTGGCGCGTGGTCAACGCCAGCATCAGCGGCGACACCACCTCGGGCGGCCGCACGCGCCTGCCGGCGCTGCTGCGCGAGCACCGGCCGCGTGTGGTGCTGATCGAGCTCGGCGGCAACGACGCGCTGCGCGGCCTGCCGCTGGACATGACGCAGGCCAACCTCACGGCCATGGCGCAGGCCGCCAAGGCCGCGGGCGCGCGGGTGCTGATCGCCGGCATGCAGGTGCCGCCCAACTACGGCCGCCGCTATGGCGAGCAGTTCGCGCAGCTGTTCGCCACCGTGGCCCAGGCCGAGGGCGCGGCGCTGGTGCCGTTTTTCCTGGCCGGTGTGGCCGACATCCCGGACTCGGAGCGCCTGTTCCAGCCCGACCGCATCCACCCCACGGCCGAGGCGCAGCCGCGCATGCTGGACAACGTCTGGCCGGCCCTGCGCCCCTTGCTGCGCGCGCCGGGCTGATCAGCGCCCCGCCGGCGGCCGCGCCTGCAGGCGGAAGACGCGCGGCGGCTGGTCCTCCACCGTCAGCGTCAGCACCCAGGTGCCGGGCGGGTCGCCCGTGGTCACCGTCCAGGCGCTCTGAAGCACGCCGTCCTGCGGCGCCAGGCGCCACTGCGTGATGGCCGTGCGGCCGTCGGGCGTGGTGCGGCGCTGGATGTCGGGCTCGGGGTCGCCCCAGGTGCGGGGCTCGGCGGGCAGCGTGAGCTCCTCGCGCACACGCACGAAGGGCTGCGTGGTCTTCACCACCAGGCGCCAGGCGAACTCCTGGCCATCGCGCAGCGGCAGCACGGTGCCGGGGGTGAAGGCCTGGCGACCGGCGGTGTCGGGTGCCGAGAGCAGGCCCACCTCGGCGCGCAGCACCTGCACGGCGGCCGGCCTGGCCTGGGGCTGCGCCGCCACCGGCGCCGCCGCGAAGCCGATGCCGAGTGCCAGGGCCTGCAGGGCCTGCAGGGCCACGGTCACCCCGCGCAGCGGCCGACCGGTGGGTGGTGCAGGGCAAGGCATCATCGTGGCGCGAGCCTAGCCGGCCCCCGCGCCGCCGTCCACGGCCGGCCGCTCGCCACCTGCCGCCACCCGCCCGCCACCCCGCTGCATGTCCGAGCCACCGCTTCCAAGCCCCGCCGCCGCGCCTGCGCCGCCGGATCTGCCCAGCCTGCCGCCGAACACCCCGCCCCGCAAGGGCCACGTGCGCGCCGAGCCGCTGGCCGTGTCGCCCGCGCTGCTGGGGCGCCGGCTTGGCGGGCCGGGGCGCCGCGCCGCGGCGCTGCTGGTCGACCTGGCGGTGCTGGGGCTGCTGTCCTCGCTGTCGTCGTGGGCGCTCGCGCTGGCGCTGCTGCTGCTGGCGGCCCTGGTGCACCAGGCCCTGGTGGCCGACGGCGCACGGCCCGCCGTGGCGCGCGGCGTGGCCGGCGTGCTGGTGCTGGCCGCGCTGGCCGTGGCCTGGGCCAGCGCGCGCCCGCCGGAGCGCAGCGAGTGGCAGCGCGAGACCGGCCGCGCGCTCGAGGCCGCCGAGCTGGCACTGGCCGCCGACGAGGCGGCCTCGGCCACCGCCGCGCTGCAGGAGGCCACGGCCGCGCTGCCGGCCTCGGCGCCGGGCGTGGCCCTGTTGCACCGGCTGCCGGCCATCGCCGCGTCGGCCGCAGCCGCCGCAGCCGAGCCCGCCACCCCGCCGTCTGCCGACCGCGAGGCCGAGCTGCGCCGCCTGGTCGAGCAGCTGGAGCAGCTGCAGCGCGAGCACCGCCCGCCCTCGCTGGCCGACCGGCTCGACGCCGCCGTGGCCGAGCTGGGCCTGGGCTTTGGCTGGGGCATCGTCTACTTCTCGCTGCTGCCCGCGTTGTGGCCGGGCCGCACGCTGGGCAAGGCGCTGCTGCGCCTGCGCATCGTGGAGCTGTCGGGCCGCCCGCTCACGCCGCTGAGGGCGCTCAAGCGCTACGGCGGCTACGCGGCGGGCATCGCCACCGGCGGCCTGGGCTTTGCGCAGGCGCTGTGGGACCCCAACCGCCAGTGCCTGCACGACAAGGCCGCGCACACCGTGGTGCTCGACGTGCGCAGCGAGCGCAGCGCACGCTGAGCCCGCGGCAGGCTCAGGGCCGCGTGGGCACGGCCAGCACGCGGCGCGCGATCTCGGCGTAGGCGTCCAGCGCCGCCAGCCGGGCCGCGGGCATGGGCACCAGCCGTGCATTGGCCGCCGTGGCCGGCCGGCTGCGGTCGGGTACGAAGCTGTGCATGGCCTCGGCCAGCACGTGCCGCTCGGGTGCCGGCAGGTCGGGCCGCGCCAGGTACAGCGGCGCCGGGATGCCCTCCACCCGCGCCAGCACACGCTCGCCGCGCGGCGTGGCGGCGGGCAGGGAGCGCAGCTGCGTGTCGGCGGCCACGAAGGCATCGACCTCGCCCCGCTCCAGCGCAAACAGCATGCTGTTGATCGAGGGCTGGGTCTGCACCGTCACGGCGTCTGCCAGGCCCTGCTGCTGCAGCCAGAGCCGGCCCACGGTGGCGGTGAGCGAAAGCGGGTCCAGCATGGCCACCGTGCGGCCGCGCAGCGCGGCCGGGGTCTGCACGGGCCCGCCGTCGCGCACGGCCACGATCACGAGGCCGGGTTCGTCGGGCACGGCCAGCAGCTGCCAGCCCCAGTCGAGCATGGCCAGCCGGCCCAGGTGCGCCGGCATCTGCACGATGTCGTGCTCGCCGCGCTGCGTGCTCAGCAGGTGGCTGCGGAAATCGCGCGAGCCCACGAAGCCCACCGGCCGCCGCAGGCGCTGCTGCAGGTGCGCGCGCAGCGGCTCGAAGGCCGTGAACAGCGCCGCGGGTGAGAGGAACGGCGCGAGCGCCAGCGTCAGCGCGGCGCCCGCGGGCGCCGTGCCCTGGGCCTGGGCGCGTGGCAGGGCCAGCGCCCAGGCCGAGGCAGCGGCCAGCGCGCGGCGGCGGGTGCAGCGACGTGTCATGCGGGGTTTCCGGGCCGGGCCGCGGCACGCGGCGCCAGCAGCTCGTCGAGGCGGTGCAGCAGGGCCGGCACGTCCAGCGGCTTGGTCACGTAGCCGTCGAAGCCGGCGGCCAGGGCGCGGCGCACGTCGGCCGGCATGGCGTTGGCGCTCAGCGCCAGCAGCGGCAGGCGGGCCAGGGCGGGGTCGGCGCGCACGCGCCGGCACAGCTCGATGCCGTCGATGCCGGGCAGGTCGATGTCGATGATGCCGGCGTCGAAGGCCTCGCCGCGCAGCCGGGCCAGGCCCTGCAGGCCGTCGGACGCGGTCTCCAGGCGCCAGGCGGCGCGTGCACGCAGCACCTGGCGCAGCAGCTCGACGTTGGAGGGGTTGTCCTCCACGTACAGCAGCCGCAGCGGCGCCGTGGCCACGGGGGCGGGCGGCGGCGGCAGCGCCGCGGGGGGTGGCGAGGCCGCGGGGGGCTCGGCCAGCGGCAGCTCGACGCGGAACACCGAGCCCTCGCCGGCCACGGACTGCAGCGAGATCTCGCCACGCATCAGCTCCAGCAGCCGTCGCGTGATGACCAGGCCGATGCCGGTGCCCTCGATGCTGTCGCCCTCGGGCACGAAGCGCGTGAAGGGCTGGAACAGCTGTGCCATCTGGTGCGGCTCGAAGCCGCGGCCGGTGTCGCGCAGCGCAAAGGCGCGGCGGCCGGCGGCGGCGGGCTCGACGCTGAGCACCACCTCGCCGGCGTCGCGGTTGTACTTGACGGCGTTGGACAGCAGGTTCACGAGCACCTGCTTCAGGCGCTTGCGGTCGGCCAGCAGCCACACGCCATCGGCCGCGCTGCGCGCCTCGGCCGGCGCCGGCGGCAGCACGAGGCGGATGCCGCGCGCCGTGGCCGCGGCCTGCACCAGCTGGGCGGCCTCGTGCGCCAGGGCCAGCAGTTCCACGGGCTCGGTGGACGTGGTCATGGCGCCGGCTTCGATGCGTGCCAGGTCGAGCACGTCGTTGATGAGCGCGAGCAGGTGCCAGCCGGCGGACTCGATCTGGCGCAGCCGCTCGATGTCGCCGGGCAGCAGGCGCTGATGCTCCAGCCGCAGCAGCTGCGCAAAGCCCAGGATGGCGTTGAGCGGCGTGCGCAGCTCGTGGCTCATGCGCGAGAGGAACTCGCTCTTGGCGCGGCTGGCGCGCTCGGCTTCGTCGCGCGCGCGCTCGAGCTCGGCCGTGCGCTCGCGCACGCGTTGCTCAAGTGATTCGTTGGCCGCGCGCAGCGACTGCTCGGCCTCGACGTGGCGCGTGACGTCGGTGAGCGTGGCCATGGCCGCGTGGGGCCGGGGCTCGTCTCCGCGCCTCAGGGGCGTGGCGTTGACGCTGACCCACGAGACACCGCCGTCGTGGCGCTCGATGCGCAGCAGCCGGTCGCGCTGCGGCAGGCCGCTGGCCAGCACGGCGCGCGTGGCGCGCTGCTCCTCGGGCAGGGGCTGGCCGTCGGGCAGCAGCAGCCGGGCGCCGGTGATCGTGGCGTCGAACGGCCCTTCGTTCGGCCGCTGCATGCCGTGCAGCTTGAGGAAGGTCTCGTTGCAGTCGACGATGCGGTTGTCGCGGTCGACGATCAGGTAGCCCTCGGACAGCGTGTCGAGCACGCCGCGCATGAACAGCTGCTGGTCGCGCAGCTCGCCGAGCTGCGCCTGCACGGCCTCGGCCATGTGGTTGAAGGCGCGTGCCACCTCGTCGAGCTCGCGCACCTGGCTGGGCCCCAGGCGCGCGGCGTGGTCGCCCTCGGCCATGAGGCGCGTGGCGCGCACGAGGCTGCGGAACTCGCGGCCCAGCCATTCCGTGGCCAGGGTGAGCAGGCCCAGGCCGGCCACCAGCACCACGGCGCCGATGAGCAGGCTGTTGCGGCGAAGGCGGGCCTGGGCCTCGGCCAGGGCCTCGGTGTTGATGACGAAGCGGACCTCGCCCAGCACCTGGCCCGCCAGCTCGATTGGCGCGGTGTCGGCCCGCTCCGGCGGCACCGGGGCGGGCCCGGCGTTGGCGACCACGCGGCCCCGCGAGTCCGCCAGCTCCAGGTGCAGCAGCTGGCCGGCGGCGACGTTGGCGCGCAGCAGCTGGTCGATGGCGGCGTAGTCGCGCGTGGCCAGCAGCGGCCCCAGCGCGGCCACCAGCAGCGGGGCCACGACACGGCGCTCGTCGGCAAAGCGCTGCTGCAGCGCGTCGCGCATCAGGCTGTGCGCGTTCCAGACGAGCAGGCCCAGCATGGCCGCGAACACGACGGCGCTGGCCAGCAGGTGGCGGCTGCGGAGGGTGCGGAACAAGGTGCGGGGCGGGACAACCAGGGCAGGGCCGGGATTGTGGGCCAGGGCCGCCGCCAGGGCTGGCGCGGTGGCGAAGGCCTCGGCCGGGGCTGGCCGGCGTGGGGCTGCGTGATGCGGCGTCGGGTGGCGTCAGGGGGCGTCAGGCGGCTGGCGGCCCAGCCAGGCGGCGCCCCGCACGCCCGATGCGTCGCCGTGCAGGCTGAGGCGAAGGCGCGTGCGCACGGGCTCGGCCGCCGATGCCCCGAAGACCCAGCGCCCCCACAGCCGCGGCACCGCATCGAGCAGCCCGGGCAGGCGCGACACGCCGCCACCGAGCACGACGACATCGGGGTCGAGCAAGTTGACCACCGCCGCCAGCGCCCGCGCCAGCCGGTGGGCGTGGCGCTGCAGCGTGGCCTGCGCGGCGGCGTCGCCTTGGCGGGCGGCTTCGGCCAGCTCGGCCGCGCTGCGCGCCGGGCCGCCGTGCAGCGCGGCGTGCTCGTGCGCCAGGCCCGGGCCCGACAGCAGCGTCTCGATGCAGCCGCTGCGCCCGCAGTAGCAGGGCCAGCGCGGGGCGGGCGGGCCGCCGGCGGGTTCGTCATCGGCCCAGGGCAGGGGGTTGTGGCCCCACTCGCCGGCCAGGCCGTTGGGCCCGCCCAGCACGCGACCGTGCACGGTGATGCCGGCGCCCACGCCCGTGCCCAGGATGGCCGCAAAGACCACGGGCGCGCCGGCACCGGCGCCGTCGGTGGCCTCCGAGAGCGCCAGGCAGTTGGCGTCGTTGGCCAGGGCCACGGGCTGGCCCAGCAGGGCCTGCAGGTCGGCCTGCAGCGGGCGGCCGTTCAGGCAGGTGGAGTTGCAGTTCTTCATCCGCCCGCCGGCGCCCGGCGTGCCCGGGGTGCCGGCGCCGATGCTGAAGCGCTCGCCGGGGGCGATGCCCGCCAGCGCCGCGCGTGCGTCGGCCACCTGCGCGGCGATGGCGGCCAGCGTGCCGTCGTAGCTGCCCTGCGGCGTGGGGCGGCGGTCGCGCCAGACGGCGCTGCCGTCGGGGCCCAGCAGCTGGGCCTCGATCTTGGTGCCGCCGAGGTCGATGCCGAGTGCGAAGCGCTGCATCGCGGCGGCCGCTGCGCTCACGGCTTCAGATCGGCTCGGTGCGCTCCAGCAGCCAGGCCAGGGCCGCGGCTTGCTCGGGCGCCTTCAGGCGCGGCGCCAGGCGTTCGCGCACGGTGGCGTGGTAGGCGTTGAGCCAGGCCACCTCGTCAGCGCGCAGCAGGCTGCGCTCGATGCAGCGCGTGTCGATGGGGCACAGCGTGAGCGTCTCGAACTCGAGGAACTCGCCGAAGCGCCCGCCCTCGGCCGTGGCCGCGGGCACGTTGAGCACCAGGTTCTCGATGCGCACGCCCCATTGCCCGTCGCGGTACACACCCGGCTCGATGCTGGTGATCATGCCCGGCTCCATGGCCATCTCGGGCGTGGGCACGGCCTTGCTGATGCTCTGCGGGCCCTCGTGCACGGCCAGGAAGTAACCCACGCCGTGGCCCGTGCCGTGGCCGAACTCGATGCCCTCGGCCCACAGCGGCGCCCGCGCCAGGCTGTCGAGCATGGGGCTGGGCGTGCCGCGCGGGAAGCGCGCGCGGCTCAGGTTCATCGTGCCCTTGAGCACCAGGGTGTAGTCGCGCTTCATGGCCGCGCTCACCGTGCCGATGGGCCACACACGCGTGATGTCGGTGGTGCCGCCCAGGTACTGGCCGCCGCTGTCGATGAGCAGCAGCCCGTCGCCGCGGATGACGGCGTGGCTCTCGGGCGTGGCGCGGTAGTGCGGCATGGCGCCATTGGCGTTGAAGCCGGCGATGACGGAAAAGCTCAGGCCCTTGAAGCCCGGGCGCTTTGCGCGCTCGGCGCTCAGGCGCTCGTCCACCGTGATCTCGGTGATGCGCTCGCCACGCGCCATGGCGGCTTCGAACCAGGCGTAGAAGGCGCACATGGCCACGCCGTCCTCGACCATGGCCTCGCGCACGTGGGCGGCCTCGGCGGCGTTCTTGCGGCTCTTGAGCAGCGTGCTCGGGTTGATGGCTTCCTTGACGGCCACGCCCGTGGCCACGGCTTGGCGCAGGCCCAGCGTCACGCGCTTGGGGTCGAGCAGCAGCGTCGCACCCGCGGGCAGCGTGCCCAGGGCGGCGGCGGCCGCGGCGTAGGGCGCGAGCGCGATGCCGTCGGCGGCCAGCGCCGCGGCCAGTGCGGGCGGTACCTTGCCGTCGCCGATGAAGAGGGTGCCGGTGGGGGCCGCGCCCGTGGCGTCGAGCAGCAGGTGGCCCAGGAACACCGGGTTGTAGGTGACGTCGCTGCCGCGCAGGTTGCTGATCCAGGCCAGGTCGTCGACCGTGCTCACCAGATGGTGCGTGGCGCCATGGGCGCGCAGCGCGGCGTGCACGGCGGCCAGCTTCTCGCGGCGCGTGGTGGTGGCGTGCGGCGGCAGGTGCTCGTACACGGGCTGCGGCGGCAGCGCGGCGCGGTCGGGCCAGATGCGGTCGACCAGGTCGATGTCGGTGCGCAGGGCGACGCCGGCCCGCTCGAGCGCGGCGCGCAGCGCGGCGTGCTGGCCCAGGCCCAGCACCTGGCCGTCCACGGCCACGGTGGTGCCGCGCGGCACCTGGCGCGCCAGCCACTCGATGTGGGTGAGCGCGGTGCCGGTGGCGATCTTCTCGAGCACGATGCCGGTGCCGGCGAGTTCGGCCTCGGCCTGCGTCCAGTAGCGGCTGTCGGCAAACAGCACGGCCGCATCCGCGGCCACCACCAGCGTGCCCATGCTGCCCGTGAAGCCCGAGAGCCATTCGCGCGCCTGCCAGCGCTCGGGCAGGTACTCGCTCAGGTGCGGGTCGGCGCTGGGCACCAGCACGGCGTGCACGCCGGCCTCGGCCATGGCCTCGCGCAGCTGGGTGATGCGCAGGCGGATCGGGGAGGTGCGGGTGTCCATGCGGTGTCTCCGGCAAAGCAACCGGCGATTCTAGGAGGCCGCCCCCACGCTGCGCTGGGCCAGCCGCTTGCGCACGCCGTGGATGTGCGCGCGCAGGTCGTACAGCTCGTGGGCGTAGGCCAGGGGCACGCCGATCTTCTCGGTCTGGCGATCAAGCGCCTCCAGCCGCTGCGAGAGCGAGGCGAGGTCAGGCCCGGTGCCGTCCAGCTCGGCCTCCAGCGCACGCAGGTGGGCGTACCAGCGGTACACCCGCGAGCGCAGGCGCAGCGTCACCAGCGGCGGCAGGATGCGCGCCAGCGGCAGCAGCACGGCCAGCAGCGGCAGCAGCACGAGCCACATGCGGTCGACCACGTTGGCCAGCCAGAAGGGCAGGTGGCGCTGCAGCCAGGGCGGGCCACTGCGGTAGTGGCGCGCGGCTTCGTCGGAGAGCACGAACTCGCTGGTCTCGGCGTTGGGGAACTCGCCCGGCCGCGCAAACCAGCCACCGCCCGTGTGCGCTGCGCCCGCGGCCTGCACCAGCAGCTGCTGCAGCGCGGGGTGCAGGTCGGCGCGCACCACCAGGCTGGCCGTGGCCGAGACCAGGCGCACGTCGGCCGGCGGCTGGTCGGCTGCGAGGTCGACCACGCCGCGCGGCAGCCGCTGCGGCGTCAGGAAGTTGAAGCGGCGCGCGTAGGCCTCGGCCTGCGCAAAGTCGAACAGGGCCACGCCCGGTGTGCTCAGCAGGTACTGCACCAGCGGCGCGTCGGCGGCCGAGACCATGGCCAGCGCGTCGATGCGCCCCTGCAGCAGCTCGACCACGGCGTGCACGGCCTCGCGCTCGTCGGCCGGCACGGGCGGCGTGGTGATGCCGTTGGCGGCCGTCAGCTGGCGCAGCAGCGCACCGGTGCCGCCGCCGGCCGGGCCGGTGTGGATGCGCCAGCCTTCGAGCTCCGACAGCCGCGCGGGTGCGGGCGCGCCGCGCGGCATGCGGGCCGGGCGGTAGAACAGCCACAGCGGCTCGGGCGCGACGCTGCCCAGCGAGAGCAGCGCGGGCTCGCCTTCGACGGCGTCGACCGCGTCGGCATCGGCCACGCCGCTCTGCACGAAGGCCGCCTGCACGCCCGAGCCGGCGTCGCGCAGCCACTGCAGGTTCTGCCGCGTGCCCTGGCTGCGGCGCAGCTCCACGCGCAGGCCCTGGGCCTCGAGCAGCGGCTTGTAGCGCTCGGCGAAGGCCTGGTAGGCGCCCTGCTCGGGGCCGGTGGCGATGACGAGCTGCCGCGCGGGCAGCGGGTCGATCACGCGCCAGGCCGCCCACAGCAGCAGCGCCAGGGCCAGCACCAGCCCGGCGGCCAGCAGCGGTCCGGCGGCGGCCAGGCTGTCGATCAGGCGCGGGCGCGGCGCCCGGCTCATGCCGCCGGCGCCGCCGGCACCAGCAGCCCGCGCTGCACGGCCGGCCGCGCGACGAAGCTGTCGAGCACGCGCTTCACCTCGGCGAAGTCATCGAAGCCCACCAGCGCACCGGCGTCGTAGAAGCCCACCAGGTTGCGCACCCAGGGGAAGACGGCGATGTCGGCGACGGTGTACGCCTCGCCCAGCAGCCAGTCGCGGCCCTGCAGCTGGCGGTCGAGCACGCCCAGCAGGCGGCGCGATTCGGCCACGTAGCGGTCGCGCGGGCGCTTGTCCTCGTAGTCCTTGCCGGCGAACTTGTGGAAGAAACCCAGCTGGCCGAACATGGGCCCCACGCCGCCCATCTGGAACATCAGCCACTGCGTGGCCTGCCAGCGCGCGGCCGGGTCGGCGGGGATCAGGCGGCCGGTCTTGGCCGCCAGGTACAGGAGGATGGCGCCCGATTCCCACAGCGCCATCGGCTGGCCGCCAGGGCCTTCGGGGTCGAGGATGGCGGGGATCTTGTTGTTCGGATTGAGTGAGATGAACTCGGGCGTGAGCTGGTCGTTGGTGGCGAAGTCCACGCGGTGGGCCTCGTAGGGCAGGCCCAGTTCCTCGAGCGCGATCGACACCTTCACGCCGTTGGGCGTGGGCAGGGAGTACAGCTGCAGCCGCCCGGGGTGGCGGGCGGGCCAGCGGCGGGTGATGGGGAAGGCGGAGAGCGTGTCGTGTGTCATCCGCCTAGCTTAGCCGGCGCCTCAGCGCAGCACGCGTGTGAGGGTCACCGCGCCCCAGCGCTGCAGGCCTTCACGCGCGCCGACGGCCGGGCTGTCGAACTCCGACTCGCGGGCCGTCTGCGTGTAGACGACGCGCCAGCCCTCGGCAAAGGGCATGGGAAAGGCCAGGCCCCACTGCCAGGCCGGAACGCTGCGCCGGAGCTGGATGTCGGAACGACCATAGGGCGTTGGTCCGGTGATGAAGCGGTTGGATGCCACGGCCGTGAGCGACACGTTGGCGAAGGCCAGCCAGCGGTCGTAGGCGGGGCCCTTGCCCAGGTCCTGGATCACGAAGTCGCCTTCGTTGGCCGGCACGAACACCGGGTTGCGGCCCCCCAGCGGGCCGACCACGACACCGGCCACGGCCGTGCCGTAGCTGCGCAGGTTGCCCACCGTCAGGCCGCCGCCGGCGTGCAGGCCGATCCAGTCGTTCTTGTCGGTGTCGCCCAGGCGGTAGATGCGCAGGTGGCTCAGCTGCACACCCAGCTGCTGCCGGACCTGCTGCTCCCAGCCCGCGGGGTATCGGCTGTCGATGACCTTGTGGAACCAGCGCTGGGCCCAGGCCGCGCCACTGGCACGGCCGGTGACGCCCAGCTTCAGGTCGGTCTGCTGGAAGCTCCCGGCGCCGGCCAGGCCGCCCCGCTCGGCATAGCCCTGCACGGTGACGCCGGCGTACAGCCAGCCGGCCCAGGGCCGGTCCAGCCGCTGCGGCTCGGCGATGTCGATGCGCCGCGGCGTGTACATGTTCTGGCCCACGGTGTAGGTGACCTGGCGGGTCGCGGCCGCACCGCGCACGTCCTCGCCCAGGGTCAGGCCCTCGGTGCGGTCCAGCAGCCAGCGCGCCACGGGGTCGTGGTCGCGCGTGGGCTGCGCGATGGTGGCGCTGAAACGCAGGCCGTTCGTGAACCAGCGGTCGGTGCGCTCGCGGGCGAACACGTCGTTCTCGACGTGGAACTGGTAGCCGATGCGGCTGCGGGCATCCTCGGCCGCCTGCCCCCAGGCGGACGTGGCGGCGAGCAGGGGCAGGACACACAGCGCGCCCAGGGTGACGTGGCGGGGCGCAGCCACCTGCTGACGCAGGGTCGTGATCGGTGTCATGCAGGCCTCCGGCGCCAAGGTGGCGCGGGGGCGATTACAGGCGCGCGCCGCAGCAGGCGCATCCCTTCACGGGCTGACGCCGCGGCCTGACAGGCCCAGGCGGTTTCAGAGATCGGTGCGCAGCCGCCAGATCTCGGGGAACAGCACCACGTCGAGCATCTTGCGCAGGTAGCTCACGCCGCCCGTGCCGCCGGTGCCGCGCTTGAAGCCGATCACGCGCTCCACCGTGGTGAGGTGGCGGAAGCGCCAGAGCCGGAACGCGTCTTCCAGGTCGGCGAGCTCTTCGCCGAGCTGGTAGAGGTCCCAGTGCTCGCGTGGCGCGCGGTACACCTGCAGCCAGGCGGCCTCGACCTCACGGCTTTCGGTGTAGGGCTGCGTCCAGTCGCGCTGCACGTGGCTGGCCGGCACGGGCAGGCCGCGGCGCGCCAGCAGGCGCAGGCTCTCGTCGTAGAGGCTGGGCGCGGTGTACGCGGCGTCGACCACGGCCAGCAGGTCGGGCCGGTGCGCGTGCGGCCGGCGCATGGCGGCGTTCTTGTTGCCCAGGCGGAACTCGATGCAGCGGTACTGCCAGCTCTGGAAGCCGCTGCTCTTGGCCAGCGATGCGCGCATGGCGCTGTACTCGGGTGGCGTCATGGTGGCCAGCACGTCCCAGGCGTGCACCAGCTGCTCCATGATGCGGCTCACGCGCGCCAGCATCTTGAAGGCCACGGGCAGGTCGTCGGCCGCCACGGCCGCGATGGCCGCGGCCAGCTCGTGCAGCATGAGCTTCATCCACAGCTCGCTGGTCTGGTGCTGCACGATGAACAGCATCTCGTCGTGCGCCGCGCTCAGCGGGTGCTGGGCCGTGAGCACGGCGTCGAGGTGCAGGTAGTCGCCGTAGCTCATGCTGCCGGCGAAGTCGAGCTCGGCGCCGTCGACCGAGGCCGTGTCATCGTGGTGGATGGGGCAGCCGCTCATGTCCGGGCCCTCAGGTCACCGCGTGGCGCTGGTTGAACTCGGGGCGGCGCCATTCCTCGCGCTCCAGGACCTGGCGCAGGTGTTCGGCGGCGTCGAAGGCGTCCACGAAGCGCAGGTACAGGGGCGTGAAGCCGAAGCGCAGGATGTCGGGGGCGCGGAAGTCGCCGATGACGCCGCGTGCGATGAGCGCCTGCACCACGGGGTAGCCGATGTCGGGATGGCTGAAGCAGACTTGGCTGCCGCGTTCGGCATCGGTCACGGGCGAGGCCAGCGCCAGGCCGGGGCAGGTGGCCTGTACGCGCTCCGCGAACAGGCTCGTGAGCGCCAGGCTCTTGGTGCGCAGCGCGGCCATGCCACCCAGGGGTTCCGCCGCGAGCACGGTGTCGACGCCGCACTCCAGCGCCGCCAGGCTCAGCACCGCCGGCGTGCCGCACTGGTAGCGCGCGATGCCCGGCGCTGGCCGGTAGCCGGGCGTGAACTCGAACGGCGCCGCATGCCCGATCCAGCCCGCCAGCGGCTGCCAGAAACGATCGACGTGCCGCGCGTGCGCCCACACGAAGGCCGGCGCGCCGGGGCCGCCGTTGAGGTACTTGTAGCCGCAGCCCACGGCGAAGTCGGCGTGGGCAGCCTTCAGGTCCACGGGCACGGCGCCGGCGCTGTGGGCCAGGTCCCAGATCACCAGCGCGCCCGCGGCATGCGCGGCGGCGGTGACGGCGGCCATGTCGTGCATGCGGCCGGTGCGGTAGTTCACGTGCGTGAGCACCAGCACGGCGCAGTGTTCGTCCAGCGCGGCCGTGATGCCCTGCGGCTCCACCAGCACCAGCTCGCAGCCGTGCTGGCGTGCCAGGCTCTCGGCGATGTAGAGGTCGGTGGGGAAGTTGCTGCGCTCGCTGACGATGGTGCGGCGCGTGGGCGCGTCCTGCTTCGCCATCAGCAGCGCCGCGGCCAGCACCTTGAACAGGTTGACGCTGGTGGAATCGGCCACCACCAGTTCGCCCGCGCCGGCGCCCACCAGGCGCGCGATCTTGTCGCCCACACGCGCGGGCAGCGCCATCCAGCCGGCGCTGTTCCAGCTGCGGATGAGGCCCTCGCCCCATTCCTGCTGCACCACCTGCTGCACGCGCGCGGCGGTGGCGCTGGGCAGCACGCCCAGCGAGTTGCCGTCCAGGTAGATCAAGCCTTCGGGGATGTGGAACTGGCCGCGCAGCGGGGCCAGCGGGTCGGCGGCGTCGAGCGCCAGGGCGTCGTCTCTCGTCATGTCAGTTCCCGCAGCACCGCGCGCACCGGGGAGGCGCAGGCCGTCGTGAGTTTCAGGGGCAGGGCAATGAGCTCGTAGTCGCCCTCGGGCACGTCGTCGAGCAGCAGGTTTTCCAGCACGCGCAGGCCGCGGCGGCGCAGCACCTGGTGAGCGTCCAGCGTCTTGCTGCTGGCGGGGTCGACGCTGGCGCTGTCGATGCCCACCAGCCGCACGCCGGCGTCGGCCAGCTGCTCGATGGTTTCGGGCGCAAAGGCCGGCAGCTCGTCGTCGAAACGGTCCTGCGGCATGCGGGCATAGGTGCGCACCAGCACACGCGGCGGCAGGTCGGCCAGCGCGTGCGCCAGGTGCTCCGGCGTCACCAGCGGTGCTCGGCCCGTGCCGGCGATCAAGGCGTGGATGACGCGGCAGCGGCCCAGGTAGGGCTCCAGCGCCACCTCGCCGATGGCCGCGGCGCCGTCCTCGTAGTGCAGCGGTGCGTCAGCGTGGGCGCCGGTGTGCGGGCTCAGCGTGAGCGTGCTCACGTTGACCGGGCAACCGGGCCCGATGCGCGCCGGCCACTGCAGCGCAAACGGCGTGTCGCCCGGGAACACCGGGCTGCCGGGGGCGACGGGGGGTGAGATGTCCCAGAGCTTTGGCATGGGGCGCGACCGTACTGCGGCTCGTGGTGGCGTGGTGTCGGTTTTTTCAGACAACGCGGCGGCGCGCCGCCCCGGGAGACTCCGGTGCCCCAGCGCCACGCCCGCGGCCTACAGTGCCCGCATGCCCAGCGCCCACGTCGACCGCTTCGTCATCGACCACCTGCCGCGGCCCGAGGCCTTGCCGCGCTTCGTGTTCGACGGCCCGGCGCTGCAGTTCCCGCCGCAGCTCAACCTGGCGCAGGCGCTGCTGGCGCGCCACCGCGGCACGGCGCAGGGCGCGCGGCCCTGCGTGTTGGGCACGGCGCCCGACGGCACGCCCATCGCCTGGAGCTACGACGAGCTGGCCGAACGTGCCGCGCGCATCGCCCACGTGCTGGTGCACCACTTGGGCCTGGTGCCCGGCGAGCGTGTGCTGCTGCGCGGCGCCAACAGCCCCATGCTCGCGGCCTGCTGGTTCGGCGTGGTGATGGCCGGCGGCATCGCCGTGGGCACCATGCCGCTGCTGCGGGCGCGCGAGCTGGCGGGCATCGTGGAGAAGGCGCGCATCCGCGTGGCACTGTGCGATGTGCGCCTGGCCGACGAACTGATCGCCACGCAGGCCCAGTGCCCCGGTCTCACCGCGTTGCGCTGCTTCAACACGGGTGATCTCGAGGCCGCCATGGCCACCGCGCCCGCGCACTTCGAGCCCGTGGACACCGCGGCCGACGACCCCGTGCTCATCGCCTTCACCTCGGGCACCACGGGCCAGCCCAAGGCGGCGGTGCACGGGCACCGCGACCTCATGGCCGCCGCCGCCTGCTGGCCCGTGCACGTGCTGCGCGCCGGCCCCGACGACCGCGCCATCGGCAGCCCGCCGCTGGCGTTCACCTTCGGGCTGGGCGGGCTGCTGGTGTTTCCGCTGGCGGCCGGCGGCAGCACGGTGTTGGTGGAGAAGGCCTCGCCCGAGTCGCTGCCGGCGGCCATCGCCGCGCACCGCGCCACCGTCTGCTACACCTCGCCCACGGCCTACCGCGCGATGGCGCCGCACCTGGCCGGGCACGATCTCTCCAGCCTGAAGAAGTGCGTCAGCGCCGGCGAGGCCCTGCCCGCGGCCACGCGCACGCTGTGGCGGCAGGCCAGCGGCATCGAGCTCATCGACGGCATCGGCTCCACCGAGCTGTTCCACATCTTCATCTCGGCGCGCGAGGACCGGGCCCGCGGCGGTGCCACCGGCTACGTGGTGCCCGGCTACGTGGCCGCCATCCTGGGCGACGACGGCCAGCCGCTGCCACCCGGCCAGGTGGGCCGCCTGGCCGTGCGCGGCCCCACGGGCTGCCGCTACCTCGACGACACACGCCAGGCCAGCTACGTGCAGCACGGCTGGAACCTCACGGGCGACGCCTACCTCGTGGACCCCGCCGACGGCCAGTTCGTCTACCAGGCGCGCACCGACGACATGATCATCTCCGGCGGCTACAACATCGCCGGCCCCGAAGTGGAGGCGGCGCTGCTGCTGCATCCCGCCGTGGCCGAGTGCGGCGTGGTGGGCAAACCCGACGAGGCGCGGGGCATGGTGGTCGCGGCTTTCGTGGTGCTCAAGCCGGGCCACGTGGGCGACGCCGCCCTGGCCGCGGCGCTGCAGGACTTCGTCAAGCAGACCATCGCGCCCTACAAATACCCGCGCGAAGTGCACTTCCGCGCCAGCCTGCCGCGCACCGAGACCGGCAAGCTGCAGCGATTCCGCCTCAAGCAGGAGGTGGCGGGCTCAGTCTGAGCCGGCCGGTGGCTTCAGGCCGAACAGCTGGGTCACGGCCTCGCGGTACTGCTCGCGCCCCAGCGAGTTGGTGCTGTGGTGCGTGCCCCCTTCCACCAGCACGAAGCGCTTGGGCTCGGCCGCCTGCTCGAAGAGGCGCCGGCCCAGCTCGGGCCGGATCAGCCGGTCTTCGCTGCCGTGCACCACCAGCACCGGCGCACCCACGCGGCCGATGCGCTCGCCGGCCTCGAAGCGCTGCGTGAGCAGCGGCCCCACCGGCAGCCAGCCCCACTTGAAGGTGGCCACGACCTCGCGGATGGACGGGAAGCTGCCCTCGACGATGAGCCCGCGCTCGTCGGCCACCTGCGCCGCCAGGTTGA
>Ga0209278_1001069_pt1 | contig 17490 bp, 8 predicted proteins | sample JI81BgreenDNA_FD_187504 | JGI IMG/M metagenome (GOLD analysis project Ga0209278, IMG submission 187504) | Wastewater effluent complex algal communities from Wisconsin, to seasonally profile nutrient transformation and Carbon sequestration -... | ecosystem: Engineered > WWTP > Effluent > Algae... | reverse complement strand
AGTGAAGTATTTAGTTTCACCTATGGAGAGCCTTGTGCAGTGCCCACATCGAGTAGTGTCGAAGTATTAAATGCGATTCGAGCAAAGGTGAGTTTTCAGGCTGGAGCAGGGAACACAAGCTTTAGGGTGGAATACAGGAAAAAAGGAGTTGGGGGCGAATGGGCATATACGAATACAACTCAACTGGGATACTCGCTCATTGATAATTTAGAGGCAAACACAACCTACGAGTATCAAGTGAGAGGATTTTGTGGGGAATTAGGTAATGGGGCATCAAACATGAACGAATTTACCACTCCAGCACTAGCACAAGAAGCTGTTTCCTGTGGACTTCCCCAGAACGCAATTGACCTTACAAACCAAACGCCCAAAACAAACTTACAATCAGGAGACACTTTACTCGCTGCTGATTTTGATGTGAAGATTACGAAAATCACAAATAGTGGAGGGTCAGGGAGATACAGTGGAGAGGGTTTGATGGTGTTTCCACTGGCAAACAGAGCCAAAGTGAAAGTGAAATTTGATAATATTTTAGTGAATAGCGAGAATCGTTTTATCGAAGGAAGGATTGTGGTGGTAGGCATGGGGATACAAGTGCTGAGTGACGAAACCATTAATAACGTCAATGGCTTATTTACTGAAATAGACGCCCTGCTGGTTCAGGCAGAAACAAATTTAGCAAAACTAGATGAAGTTTTAGCCAAGATGGAACAGGTGATGGATATGATGATCAAGTATCTGCCTGATGATTTACTTCAAGAATTAAAGTCAAGCCAAGCTGCTTTAGAGCAAGCTAAGGATGAATATGAGAGAATTAAAAATGACCCAAATGCCAGTGAAGAACAGAAAGCCAAGGCAAAGGCAGATTTAAAGAAGGCAAGAGAAGCAGTGAAGAAGGCATACCAAGATGCTGGTTCTTATTGGAAGGATGCACTTGTCAAGTTTGTAAAGATACTTTGGAGAGCCACTAGAGAATTAGGGCAGGAGGCAACTAGTGGACTCAGTAGTAAAATCAGCACTTTCAAGCAAAAAGAAGAAAGTATAGAAGCTATTTCAGGAAATGAAGAGTATGGTATCAATCGTTTGAATTTAGAAGAAGATTTGGTGTATAGAGAAGAAACCACAGTACAAATAGAAACAGATATGAGTAACTCTGTGCAAGACTTTATTTCTAAAGGAGAAGCTTATTATGATGCGGAGGACAATCAAATGTTGTTTGAATTAGTAATAGGTATTGTTACAACCTATGCTCAGGAGTCAGATATGAAAGCTTTGGGAGATGAATTCAAAGAGTTAGGCAAAGATGTAGTAGAGTTTATTTTGCAAGAACTCAAAGCAAGGAAAGAAGAAACATTGATTGTAAATAATTTAAAAATAAATATCAAAGACTTTTTGTTGAACCTAATCACTTTAAAAAGATAATGAGAGTATTTTTATATATTAGTTTTTATTGCTTTTGGATGATTCAGGGAGTTATTAAAGCAAACCCGATAGACAGTGTGTTGTGGAAAAAGATAAAAAACCACATTATAGAAAATGAGAAAAATCCTCAAAAGAAATTTTATTTTGAATATGAAGTTTCTCCAGAAGGGGAATCTATGCTCAAGGAATATATTAATGCACCAGACAATAGTAAAGAAATATTACAAGTAGAAAATAAAAAGAATGATATAGATGCTCTTTTAACAAGGTTTAATTACTCAGAAGAATCCAAAAATCTGAGGTTTTATGTGTTTCATGGACGATATTTCTTAGGGTTGAGTACTTATCAGAGAAATACTTTAGGGAAGAAACCTTTGCCCCTTAAAACAATGGTGGATGTTTTTCACAGAGATAATAGAACTGTAACCTTAAAAAATAGGAACTTGTGGGCTGTAAAGAAAGAAAGTTTTAGAACACTAAAAAAAGACTCTATAGGCATGAAAAATAAAAGAATATTTATTTTATTTTTTGTGGAAAAATATGAATTAGTGTATGAAAAGGAAAATAATCAAAACCAAAAAGCTAAACTGAAAAAAGTGTATGAAGTATTTTGGAAAGAAGAAGGATTAGAGGAAGAGGAAAAAATAGTAGCAAAAAAAGCAGATTTTATTGCAAGAACTCATATCATCCAAAACCAAACAGATGTAGAAAAAACATATAGTGCTGAAAAAATTATACAAGCATATATAAATGCTTTTTTAATGCCAATAGAAGAACCACCATTAGCAGATTGTGGTAGTTTTAGTTTTTTAGCAAATGCAGAAGTCGAAAGACAAGAAGTACAAAATATAGCAGAAAGAACAGGAAATAAAATAAAAATACTAAATTTAGGAAATTGGCTTGAGAAAGATGTAAAAACTGAAATTAACAAAAATATTCAGGAAAAATATAAAATTTTACACCTAATTTCTCATGGGGGAGATATTAAGTTTATTCTTTATTGTGGACAACAAATAGGTATAATAACAAAAGAAAATTATACAGGAAACTGTCCCGAACCTAACAACAAAGAAAATGGAAATCTAAGTTATACTGAGATTCTAAAACTAAACTTTGGTAGTTACGATTTAGTATTTTCAGATGCTTGTGTTACAGGAGTAGGTACATATTGTCCTATGAAGGCTTTTTTACAAAAAGGGGTTGAATCAGTTATTGCCCCAACAGCCAATGTAAAAGATGATCAAGCTTCTGTGATTGTTAAGCAATTCTATGAAGAATATTTAGGAAATAAAAAAGATATTGCAGATGCTTTTATAAGTACTTTAAAATATTTTGAGCAAGATAAAGAGAAAAGTGTAAAATATTCAGATTGGAAAATCTACACTCTGAGAAGTAAACTATATACAAGAGAAAAATATGCTCAAGTCAATAATCTGTTTCAAGGAGAAACTTCGATAATTTTCTTTAGTGAGCAAAATATACTAAAAGCTCAATTAATATCTCAAGATAATCCATCTCAAATTATTAGTTTTGATAAGATTAGTCTTAAATCATATATTAGTGGTTCCAAATATATTCCTTTTGACTTTTACTCAAAAATATGGGGAGAGGTAGATAAATATCTTCCCAAAAATACCCAAAAATTATATATATACACTCCATCTTGTTTATTTATGCAAGATTTTCATGCCATCAAGTTCAATGAAGACTTTTTAATTAGAAAATATACTATTATCCATCTTCTTTAGAAAAAATTTTATTCAATCATGGTTACTCATATCAGGTGGACCATCTTTTTCTATCATGATTTGATAAGAATTGATCTTTTTATTTATTTTAATCCATTCTTCTTGAGAAATATTGGTATTAAAAACGTTGATACCAATTAGATGATTCTTATTGATGTTTTTATCTTTGTGTATCCACTCATCAGGAATAGAAGTGATTTTAGTATCATTCAAAAGAATTACGCCTAAATTAGGAGGTAATAAAACTGGTAGTTTGGAAATAGGATTATAAGATAATATAAGAGTTCTTAAGTTTTTAGAAAATTTTTGCCACTCCATATTACTAATATCCTCGATTTGACTATGAGATATTTCAAGCCCCCCTAAAGAAGTACAAGAAGTTAATATAGAAGGAATAGTTTTAAATTTTCCTCCTCTTATAGTTAAGGATACAAAAATCTTTAGTTTGGAAAGGCTTTGTGGCAAATCAGAAAGATGGGTGTTTTTAAGGGTAATGTATGACAGGTTGGTATTTTCACCTATATTTTCAGGGAGTGTCTCCAAAGGGGCATCTATGATGAGTGTTCTCAAAGAAATGCTTATCGGAAATGGAGGTAAAGACTTCAAAGATTTGTTTTGTATTTTAATAAATTTAAGATTGGTAAGAGCAGACATATCAGGAAGCAGTTGTTCATTTTCCATAGATAAAATCAAGCTTTCCAAATGATTAAAGTTGAATTTCTTTGCTTTGATAAAATAAGTTCCAAACAGTCCTAAATTTTTTAAGTTTACTAAGTTATTAATTTTTTCTGAAATGTCTAAAGATTCTATATTATCAAGATTAAGCCTCTCTAAATTACGCATCTCAAATAAACTCTCAGGAATGTTGACCGTTTTATCTATACTCAAAGATTTCAAAGAGCTCATTTGATTAATTTTTGAAGGGATAATAATTTTCTGTTTAGATGAAGTAAAGGTTATATCTTCTAATTTAGGCAAACTAAAAAGTTCATCATAAAACTGACTTCCATCATAAATAGAAACTTCTTTTAAGTTTTTAAATAGATATAGTTTTGTTAGATCAGGTTTGTCTCTATCAAATCTGATACGAAGAGTTTGAACATTTTCAGTTCCATTTCTTAAACCTTCTTCAATGGACTCTGCACTATATTTTTGAGAAAAAGCAATATTCACACAAAATACTAAAACTGTTAGTAAAATATATTTTTTCATAAAAGTCTTCTTTTTGATTACTAAACTACAATTTTCTTGCTAAAAATAAAAGCAAACAAGATTATTTCAAAACTCCCAAACTATCCAGTTCCTTTGGGGAAATAGAAGGAGGCATCTGATTGTTTCTAATCTTTGAAACTACAAAATCAGCTACTTTTTGAGCTTGTTCTTTGCTTTGAAAGCCTTTATTTCCTGCTATGCTGGGAATGGTAGGCTGATGAATTGTTTTTTGCCTTTCTATCCAGATTTCATAACCAAAGGTGTTTTCTAAAGAAGGAACAATTTTTACCTCTATCAAAGCCTTTTGATAAGGGTTTGATGGTATAGTATTTTCTTTAGTTTCTAACAAAGAGCTATCTGTTTGGCGAGTAATCACTCTTTTTTCAGTGGTAGTGTTTTCCTGACAGCTACCTATTAATACAACCAACACCAATAATTTATAGAGTTTCATCATGGTTTTATAGAAAAAAGACCACTAGCGTAGTGGTCTTAGTGATAAAATATAGCATTTTTCTTTGATACCATTAAGGTACATATACCCAAAAATCTTTTAAAAATCCTCCTCCATTAGAACCACTTCCCACATATCCTTTCCCATTAACTGTAAAACCAAAACCCTGAGTCCTTATATCTCCTCCAAAATCAGCTTTCTGGGTCCATACGTTTGTGGCAGGGTTGTACTCCCAGAAGTCTTTAGTTCCACCTGAAACTGCACCCATTCCAACATAGCCCTTATTATCAAGGACAAAACTAACAGCACCAAATCTTGCATCTCCACCAAAGTCGGCTTTTTGTGTCCATATGTTTGTGGCAGGGTCATATTCCCAAAAGTCTTTCTTAGGGCTCCCATCTGAACCAGTACCAATATAGCCTTTATTACCAATCCCAAATCCAACAGCATCATTTTTTGCTGTTCCTCCAAAATCAGCTTTCTGGGTCCATACATTTGTAGCTGGGTCATATTCCCAAAAATCTTTCTTGCGAACCCCATCAAAACCAGTGCCTATATAGCCTTTATTATTTACATTAAAACTCACGGCAAAAGCTCTTGCATCTCCACCAAAGTCGGCTTTTTGTGTCCAAGTGTTTGTGGCAGGGTCATACTCCCAAAAGTCTTTCTTATATGTTGCTCCCCCTTCTCTACCAGTACCCATGTAACCTTTATTCCCAATCGCAAAGCCCACAGCTCCTATTCTTGTAGTTCCTCCAAAATCGGCTTTTTGTGTCCATATGTTTGTGGCAGGGTCATATTCCCAAAAATCTTTTCTGTAATCAGTGGTATTATTGCCAATGGCTCCTGTTCCCACATAGGCTTTGTTTCCTATAACAAAACTTGCTGATGTAATTCTACCATCTCCCCCAAAATTAGCTTTTTGCACCCATTTGAGCACTGTAAAATTACTAGTGCTATTCACTGAAAGAGAGCCCACTTGTACACTTATTTTTCCAGTAGTTGCCCCTTGAGGTACACTCACTACAATGCTTGTGGTGGTGGCACTTTTAACAGTAGCAGCTATACCATTGAATTGCACCACATTATCTGTGGCAGTAGCTGAAAAATTTGAACCAGTGAGGGTAACCTCCACTCCAGTCTCTCCACTTTGAGGGCTAAAGGAAGCAACAAAAGGAGGCTGTTGAGGGGCAGGAGTATCACTGCCTTTCTTTTTACAAGCACCTAAAACCAGTAATAATAGAACAAATAATAAGTGTATGGTTCTCATGTTAAATTATAGAATAATATTTTTTTGTAAAGTTATAAAAGATTTTATATATTCGAAAATTACAGTTTTGAAATGCCAGTAAATTTATATGGCTTCACTATTAATAATAATCTGTAAAGTTTTGTCATAATTCTTATAGAAAAAAGACCACTATACTAGTGGTCTTGGTAATAAATTATATGTGTTTGTTTTTGATACCCATTAAGGCACATATACCCAAAGTTCTTTATTAGCTACAACATAACCTCTTGTGCCTATAGAAAAGCCAGCACCACCACTTCCAGTACTACCCCCAAAATCAACTTTTTGTGTCCATGTATTAGTTGTAGGGTCATACTCCCAAAAATCTTTTGGCGAGCCTGCTGAGCCTGAACCTAATGTAATATAACCTTTGTTGCCAATTGCAAAACCCACAGCTCTACTTCTATTAGCTCCCCCAAAGTCGGCTTTTTGTGTCCATGTATTAGTTGTAGGGTCATACTCCCAAAAATCTTTTTGACTGGTAACATCTGAACCAGTACCAATATAACCTTTGTTGCCAATCGCAAAACCCACAGCTTGAGCTCTTGCAACCCCTCCAAAATCAGCTTTCTGGGTCCATGTGTTGCTTGCAACATCATATTCCCAAAAGTCTTTTTTTGTACTTCCATCAAAACCAATACCTACATAACCTTTGTTGCCAATCGCAAAGCCTGTGGCACCATTTCTTGCTACTCCCCCAAAATCAGTTTTCTTTGTCCAAGCATTTGTGGATGGGTCGTATTCCCAAAAATCCTTTACAATATCAGAGGCAAGAGGACCTATTTTTCCAGTACCAATATAGCCTTTGCTTCCAATCGCAAAGCCCACAGCTTGTGTTCTTGCAGTTCCTGCAAAGTCGGCTTTTTGTGTCCATGTGTTTGTAGCTACATCATATTCCCAAAAATCTTTCCTATTATTTACATTATCATTGCCAGTACCAATATAGCCTTTGTTTCCAATGGAAAAACTCACAGCATCATTTCTCCCATCTCCAGCAAAATCAGCTTTTTTAATCCATTTAAGCACTGTAAAATTACTTGTGCTGGTAGCATTTAAACCACCTACTAAAACTGTAATGGGTCCTGTGATAGTTCCTTGAGGAACAGTCACTGTTAAATCAGTTGTGGTTGCTTTGGTTACAGTTGCATCCACACCATTGAATTGCACCACATTATCTGTAGTAGTAGCTGAAAAATTCTTTCCAGTAATAGTTACAGTAGCTCCAATTTCTGCACTTGAAGGTGCAAAAGAGGTGATAACAGGAGGCTGTGGAGCAGGAGTATCACTGCCTTTCTTTTTACAAGCACCTAAAACCAGTAATAATAGAACAAATAATGAGTGTATGGTTCTCATGGTAAAATAGATTTATATTTTCTGTAAAGTTAGAAAAGATTTTAGATATTTTAAAATGACACTTGTGCAATGTTATTAAATTTTAGAAGATTTTATCACACTCATAACAAATTCAAAGGTTTTGAGGTTACCAAAAGCCAAAAAACAGGATAAAACTTACATGAGAAAACTCGCTCTTTTTGAGGTTAAAATACTGATAGAGAAGCTATTTTTTTTATTTCGTTCATTTTTTGTTTTTTTCATACATTCTTTCATTTTTTCCTTATTATTTGTATAATTTTGCAACAGCATAGAAAAATTGTTACACTATGAATATTTTTACAAAATCACTTTTTTTGATTGTATTTTTGTGGGTTTGGGGTTTTAGTTCTTTGTCTTTGAAGGCTCAAGGAACCATCAAACTCAATGTTGAGGGCTTTTACAAGGCTCATAATAACAGCACACCTGCTTTGTTTAAGGTTTTTTATAGCTTTGACTCAGGAGCACTTGCTGGCACTGAAGTATTTTGCACAGATGTAGTAAATGCCAATCAGGGTTATGTATTACTTTCAAGTGGGAATATAGATATACCTTACCCCACAAACCCTCCAAACAATATCAAACTCTTTGTACAAGAGTGGAAAGCAGATGCTAGTGCATTAACTTTTTATCAAGGTTTTTGTGGAGGCAGTGATGCTTGTTCGTCAGTATTCTGTGCTGTACCCAATTTCTCAGCTACACAAGTAATTGATTTTACTTTGGTAGGACCTGGTTATGATGCTACTTTTGATTTCCAAATAGGTGGAAGTACAGGGATGAAAGGAAGCATTCAATATTTATTGCCCAATAATCCTTTTACTAATAATACCAAAGTTTGGTATAATAAAAATGGACTTTCTTCTTTTGCACCATATGAACCTGGAAATATCACATTAAATTTAGGAACAGGTCATTGTTATGGAGAAAATAGCAGTGAGTTTAAGTTTGTTCCACAAACTGTAGCAATTCCCAATACTTCAGGAATTTTATATGTGTGGGAGTATTCTTATCAAGTAAATTTTACCCTTCCAACACCTTCTATCTATACAAGCCCTTGGATAGAGGCAGGAACCAGTATAGCTGATTTAGCTGTAGGAGATATTTTTGAAATGCCAAACCTTTTGAATGGACTTTATACCCAATATAACAGTCATATTGAACTTTTAAAACCCATACTTACCATCAGAGTCTATGTCAAATATGGACCTGGTTATTCTTTAACTACAGGCACTTATACTCTTTTATCAGCAGATTTACCACCTACTAGTGATATAAAACTCAACTATCCCCCTTCAGTAGCCAAGCCTCAAGTGCCAGCTTTTGCAGCAGGAAACAATGCTGTAGATGCTTTTAATAAAGCAATTAGTGATAGTCCTTCTATGACTGTAGAACATATCAAATGTAAAAAACCAACAGAGAGGGGTAAAATCATTTTAAAAAACCCTCAAGGGCTTGCTCAGAACTATACTGCTTACATCCGAAACCAAGGAGGTTTTGTAGCAAATAAAAACATGGACTTTAGAGGAGCAAATGTGAATAATACTTATAGTTTTGATAATTTAGCTGCTGGAGAATATGAACTTATCATTGAAAACTATGGTACACCCACTAATGATGGTTTTCCTGTTCAAGCAGGTTGTTACTCAGAATCAGTCTTTGTGTATGTCAATGAACCAGCGACTACGTTTTCAGCGACAGCTACTGCTGTTGTAAAAGCCAGCACAGGAGGCAAGCATATTTCTTGTTTTGGAGGCAGTGATGGAGAGATTGTAGCCACACCCAGTGGAGGGGTAGCTAATTATTACTATAAACTCTTTCAAGAGCAAGGAGCAAACAACTGGGTGCTTGTAGCCACAGAAAACAACAAAGCCACAGCCCACACTTTTAGTGGACTTTCAGCAGGAAATTATCGAGTTGTGATTCAAGATGTATTTCAAACAGCTTCTTGTGAAGAAACCAAACTCATAACACTTGTAGAACCTACTCAAATCAACTCTTCTGTATTAGGCGTTCAGCAATATGAAGATGCCATCAGTGGGGTAGATTATGACATTAAAAATTTTGGAGGAAGTCAAACGATTTTTATTTTACCCACAGGTGGAAGCCCTGATTACAATGTTACATTAGGAGCAAGCACACTACCAGCAACTACTGTTTCATCTGCTTCATTTACACTTGCAAGTGGCACTTATCCTTATAGCATTGTAGATGCTACTACTACTTGTCAAAGAAACTTTGTAGTAGCTTTGACACAGCCTTTGGATATTAGCCTTGCCTCTCAAAGCATTACTCCTGTATCTTGTAATGGAGGCAGTGATGGAGTGATTAGTGGAACTCCACAGGGAGGTATTCGAAGCTCAAATTATTATACTTATACTCTCACAAAACCCAGTCAGGCAGGTTTTAATATGACAGATGATGGAATTGATTTTAGTTTTTCAGGACTTACAGCAGGCACTTATGAGTTAAAGATAGAAGATAGATATGCCACCAGCAAAACCTATAGTTTTGTAGTAACTGAGCCCACCATAATAGCCATGCTCACTACTACGGGACACCAGCCTTTTGTATCATGTTTTGGAGGCAGTGATGCAGTGATTGCATTTTCTGTATCAGGAGGCACTGCTCCTTATAACTATGAATATTCCAGCAATGGTGGAGCTTCTTGGAGTGGTATAACAAGTACCTCTAGTAATATTACACTTACTGGACTTGTGGCAGGTAATTACGAAATCAGACTCAAGGACTCCAAGGGTTGTTTTAATCAAGATGCCAGTGGTTATATTCGTCAGAATATCTTAGTAGAAGAACCAAGCTCCGCATTGAATCTCGTACTCATCCCTGAGCATTTACTTTGCAAAGGAGATAACAGTGGAAAGATTTATTTGTCTGGACTAGGTGGCTGGGGAGGTTATACTTTTTTCGATGCTGTGACAAATGCTCCTGTGTCTAATACCATCAGTAACCTGCCTGCAGGCACTTATCAATATAAAATCAGAGACTCGAAAGGTTGTGAGCAGATAGCCAGCATCACTCTTACTGAACCCAATGAACTCGTGGGTTCTTCGATTACGCCCACACCTACCCTTTGCTATGGTGAATCCAGTGGTAGTGTGAGTGTGGTCGTAAATGGAGGAACAGCTCCATACCAAATCAGTGTGGATGGAGGAGTGTTACAGGCTTATAGCTCTGGAAATGTTATAAATGGTCTTCTTGCAGGAAACCACAGTTTAAGGCTTGTGGATGCAAATGCCTGTGAGAAAACGTATAATTTTAGTATCAATAATGCTCCAGAAATCTTGGTTTCAACGCTTTCCCAAACCCCTTCAAACTGTGGAGCGAGTGATGGAGCCGTGAGTGTGAGTGTGAGTGGAGGGGCAGGAGGCTATAGCTACACTTGGAGAAATAGTAGTAACACAGTGGTGGGAGGCAATTCCAATGTACTTACATCAGTGAGCTCAGGGACTTATACTGTCACTATCAAAGATGCCAATAACTGCGAGAAGCAGTATGTGGCAGTGGTGCCCAGTGCAGATGGACCTCAGGGTGTAATAAATGTACTTCAAACCGTGTCTTGTTTTGGAGGAAATGATGGAGTGGCAAGTATCAGTATTACGGGAGGCACAGCCCCTTATAGCGTTTTGTGGTCAAATGGACAAATAAGTACGAATGTAACGACTACAGCCACGATGAGTGGATTAGTGGGTGGTACTCAGCTTGCTCAGATTACAGATGCCAGTGGATGCATTCAACCTGTGTCTTTCAGTATCAGTCAGCCAGCCAGTGCTGTTGGTGTGAATGTAGTGAGTAGTGTATCTCCTACTTGTAATGGAGGCACTGATGGTAGTATCAGTATTGTTGGCAGTGGAGGGACAGCTCCTTATAGTTATTTATGGTTAGATGATAACAGCACACTACCTACTCGCAATAGTCTCAAGGCAGGAACATATAGCATAGTTATTACTGATTCCAAAGGCTGTAAGATTACTCAAAGCATCACTTTGACAGAACCTGCTCCAGTGAGTGCAGGTTTTAGTGAAAACAGTTTCACGATTTGTCCTAATCAGACCCTGAGTCTTGATGCTGGAAACGCTGGAAGCACTTATGTGTGGAAGCAAATATCAACAGGTACCACCACTATTAGCACTACTCAGATAACTCCTATTACAGAAGCAGGAGACTATGAACTTGTCATTACCACTCCAGCAGGTTGCGTGGGTACAAAACTATTTAGTGTGAATATTTCCAATGATGCCCTGAAAGCAGAGTTTCTAGCAGCCACTGAAATTGAGGTGGGAGATACACTAGTCACCATTGATGTCACAAATCCAGCTCCCAGTGAAGTGGTGTGGAGTTATGATGTGAGTAATCCTGCTATTCAGCGTATTGATAACCAAAGTATTCCTTATTATGCATATTTTACATTCAGTGAAGCAGGTACTTATGTGATTACAATGCAAGTCAAACTCTTTGGTTGTGCAAGTACGCTTCAAAAAACGATTCAGGTGAAGCCTAAAAGTGGCAGAGTGGCAAATAGTGGACTGGGTTATCAGGGAGTGGGAGAAATCAGCAAGGTGTTAGTCTATCCCAATCCTAGTGCAGGAGTATTTCAGACAAAGGTAGAATTGGTATCAGAAGCACCCATGGAAGTGATGTTATATGGACTTCAAAACAGAGAAAGTTATTTCAAACAAAGCTTTTCTGGATCAAAGGAATACAACGTCCAAGTGAATATGCCTGATTTACCAGCAGGGTATTACATCCTTGTTTTCAAAACACCTCAAATGACCAAAACTCAACAAATTATTATCTCTAGATAATGGTGAATGCTAAATGGTGTATTAAAGATATTCAGAGTTTAATACGCCATTTAGCATTGATACATTTACCATTATAAAACTCATAACTTCATATTGCTCTATGCGTTGGCTTTTTTATTTCCTTGTATCTTCCTTTTTTTTCCTGTCTGCTTCTGTGGTGTTTGCTACTGAAGATACGACTGTGGCTAAAAAACAACTCCAGCAAAAGTATTTGCTTTCTTATTCACTAGGAGAAAAAAGAGCTTTTCAGGATTTGGAAGCAAATAATGCTTTGTTTGCCATCCCTACAGATAGTTTACCCACAAATCCGATTGCAGAGCTGAGAAAGCCTACTCAGGAAGCCCTGAAGTATGCTAGACAAGCTCGTAAAACCCTTCAAACGATTAAAGACAATAAACTCTATACAGCCCTTTTCAACCCCACTGAGCAAGTGAAACTACCCATTGGGATTCACAAGAAAATTGGCAATCAGGAATACACCATTGGCATTGATAGTGTGGTGATCACCCCTCAAGGAAGTTATTTGGTGGCTTATTTGATGATAGAAAACCCTTCTGATAGTTCTAAACTCTATTTAGTGGGTAAACAAATCCGAATTTCAAAAAAAGGAGGACTTTTGAATGCTCGTTTAGAACTTGCGATGGATTATGGCATGTCAGTGGCTGGAGGCAAAGGCATGGTGATTTTTAGAGCAAACACCACGTATGCTACCTTTGACTGTAGTGGTTTTCAAAATATGAGTGTAGATGCTTCTGTGGTGTTTTCCAAAGACTGGTTAGTGGTAGAGCGTCCTAATGGCTCGATTGACACCAGCCAAAGAGTGATTGGAGATTTTAGAGTGACGATGAATGATTGGAGTGATTTACTAGCCTCCATTAACTTTAGACAGCCTTTTCAACTCAGGGAACTTCCTGGTTATGGCTTTAGTGTGAGAGAAGCCTCTTTTGATTTCAGTGATTTAGCAAGTCCAGCGGGCATGCGAATGCCACAGGGCTATTTGGGAGAGAGTGGCAGTGAGGGACTTGCTTTATGGAGAGGCTTTTATTTGAGAGAAGCAGAATTAAGACTTCCCCCTAATTTTAAAAACAGAGTAGACTCTAGCAACCGAAAAACGATTAATATTCAGGATTTAATCATTGACCACAATGGGGTTTCAGTGAAAGTGAAGGCTTTGAACCTCTACACCCTTGATCAGGGGGATATGGGTAAATGGAAATATTCCTTGGATTCCTTGGGTTTTGAACTCACGAAAAATCAACTGATTAGTGCTGGATTCAAAGGCAGAGTAGTACTTCCCATTTCTAAGCAAACAGAGACCCTTGTATTCAATGCCATTATTCGCCCCAGAGATAGTAATTATGAATTTACAGTCAAAAACACTTCTGCTCTTTCTTTTCCAGTGTTAAAAGCAGCTCAGGTGAATTTGTCTCCTTCTTCTTATTTGGAAGTGAAAAGTGTGGGAGGTAAGTTTTTGCCCAGAGCTTGTCTGACAGGTTCTATGACGATTGGAGGCTCCATGACAAATGCGAGTGCAGATGGCTCGGAGCCCCCTGCTGCCAGTGTCCCCAAGAACAAGAAAATGGATTTTGGGGGGATTGAGTTCTCGGAACTTGAAATCATGTCCCAAGCTCCTTATTTAAGAGCCAAAGCCTTTGGATTTGTGGGCAGTGGAAACAACAGTATGTCAGGTTTTCCAGTGACCATTTCGAATCTGGGACTCAAAACCTATTCAGATGGCACAGCCTTGGAGTTTGATTTGAGAGTGAACTTGATGAAATCCAGTGATGGAGGTTTTAGTGCTGGAGCAGGACTTTCTGTGGTAGGAGAGATGAAAGATGAGGGGAATGTATTATCCTTTCGCTATAAGCGAGTGGATGTGAAAAAAATCATGTTAGATATTCATCAGGGTAATTTTTCACTCAAAGGAGAATTGGTATTCTTTAAGGAGGATGCTATTTATGGCAATGGATTTCAGGGATTACTGGATATGAAAATTCCAAAACCCAGCATTGAAGTGAAAGCGACAGCCTTGTTTGGCACTACCTTAGATGAGATGCGTTATTGGTATGCAGATGCTTCTGTGCTTTTCAAGAATGGATTACCTTTAGTGGCTCCCTTGAAGTTGACAGGTTTTAGTGGAGCAGCTTATTATCAGATGAAACAAGTGGGCAAGGTAGCATCTGCTACCTCAGCTTCTCAGATAGGAGTCACTCAGACAGGACTCAAATATGAGCCAGATAGTAAAACTGGTTTAGGGATTAGAGCAGGCATTAAGTTTGCCACCCAAGCAGAACAGGCTTTCAATGGAGATGCGACTTTAGAGCTTGCATTTAACAAAGGAGGAGGGCTTCAGAGAGTATTTTTCAATGGCAATGGTTATTTTGCTACAGACATCAAAGTCACAGGCTTGGATCAATTCAAAGCTACAACTGCCAAGATTGCAGAAAAAGCAACAGAATTAGACAAATACACAGGCAAAGCCAATATTGGAGGGGCTCTGTATGACCCCAATAAACTTACGAGTGTAAACAAAGAAATCTATGGACCTCCTACTGCTCAGGGTAAAGATGGACAAATTTCAGCCAGTATCCATATAGACTACAATGTAGAGGCAAGAACTTTGGATGGAGTCTTTGAAGTGTATGTGAATGCTGCTGGAGGCATGATGAAAGGGATTGGAGAAGCAGGATTGGCTGGAAGAGCCATTCTTCATTTTTCTCCTTCTAAGTGGTATATTCATGCAGGTTCACCCACCAACAGAATGGGCTTGGAGATGGCTTCTCTTGCCAGAACTACTTCTTATTTGATGATTGGAGATGATTTACCAGGCAGTCCAGCCCCACCCGCTGAGGTAAGCAGTATTTTAGGAGGGATGGATTTGGATTACATGAGGGATTTGAATGCTTTGGGTAATGGCAGTGGTTTTGCTTTTGGAGCAGATTTGAGGGTAGATACAGGCAATATGAAGTTTTTGATGTTCTATGCCCGTTTCCTAGCTGGAGCTGGTTTTGACATCATGGTGAAAAATTATGGCACCAATATGCGTTGTGAGGGTTCCAATGAACCCATTGGAATCAATGGTTGGTATGCCAATGGACAAGTGTATGCCTACTTACAAGGAGAGATTGGCATGGATGTGAATGTGAAATTCTACAAAGGTAAATTCAAAATCTTAGAAATTGCAGCAGCTGCGATTTTGCAAGCCAAACTTCCCAATCCTACTTGGATGAGAGGGGCTGTAGGGGGTAGATTCTCGATTTTGGGGGGATTAGTGAAAGGAAGTTGTAAGTTTGAAATGACATTAGGAAAAGAGTGCAAAATCATTGGAACACCAGCTTCTCCTCTTCAAGGCATGGAAATTATTGCAGATGTTACACCCAAGACAGCAGAAACGGGTGTAGATGTATTTGCAAACCCTCAGGCAGTGTTTAATTTGGAAGTGGAGAAAGTATTTGATATTCAAGATTTGGATGGCGTGAATCGCTCTTTTAGAGTGAAATTAGAGAAGATGGAATTAAAGCAAGAAGGTGGAGCAGTGGTGGTTGGGGCACTGGAGTGGAATGAAGATAAAACAGTGGTAGTCCTAAATTCTACAGAAGTACTTCCCTCAGAAAAGAAAATGATGGCAGAGGTAGTGGTGAGTTTTGAAGAAAGAGTGAATGGAACTTGGAAAGTGGTGCTTGAAAATGGTGTAAAACTCATAGAAAAGAAAAGTGTGAGTTTCACCACTGGCAAAGCTCCTGATTATATCCCTGAGTCCAATGTGGCTTACAGTTATCCAGCATATAACCAGCTTCATTATTATCCTTCAGAAACACCTGAAGGTTATATCCAGCTCATCAAAGGACAGGCTTATTTGTTTGAAGCCTCTACTGAGTGGGAGAGAAGAGGGAAATTAAGTGCCATAGGAGCAAGTGCTACCACCACTCCTTCATATTTTGATGTGGGTTATGATGCATCTAAAAAGGAAGTGTTCTTTGAAAGACCAGAAGGGATGAAACTCAATCAAATCTATCATTTGGAACTCGTGAATGTGCCACTGCAAGAAAGAGGAGCCATTGATGAGAATGTATCTACCACGAGCAAGATTGATACAGTAGCAGGCACTGAAACAAGACAAAAGTCAGCTAGTGGAGTCGTGAAACAATTAGAAGAGAAATCATTCTTCACACTTCATTTTAAGAGTAGCAGATATAGCAAATTTACAGAGAAAATGAGTGCTCTTTCCCCTTTAAGTGCTGGCTGGGTGTGGCCTATTGCCACAGGGATTCATGAATTAGGAATTACCTATCAGGGACAAGAGTTTTTTGATAAAGTGGAACTAGCTTCCACACAGGCAGGCAGGGTAAGCCCCTTGATTGTGGCTGAAGCAGACCCCAATGCTTTGTGGATGAGTCAGTGGATACGCCCTTTGAACTATGAAGGATACCCTCAGGAAGGCGTGAGTATTAGCAATTGGAGAGAACCACTTGCTTTGGGTGTTCCACCACTCAAGGACATTTATTTGAAAGTAGATGGATCAGCAAGAGAACTGACTCCTAGTGACATCAGTGTGGGCTCAGTGGCTCCTGCTGTAGGTTATTCTTCGATTAGTTATATGTTAGCTCTTTCGACTTATAAAGATTATTTTGAGTTAAGAAGCAAGGCAGCAACACATCCAAACAGTCAAAACAATGCTTGGATGCAATATATTTTGTCTAACAACTGGGTGAGTATTCAACCAGGGGCTTATCCCTTGAAACTCAGATACAGGCTTCCAGGCAAAGGAAGAGTGACTTCTGAGTGGATGACTACCATTCAAAGGTAAAATGGTGAATGAGAGAATAGAAGAAGGAAAAAGGAATAAAGAGAAAAGAATATGCGAAAAAAAATAATATATCATCTTTTATGTAGTGTTTGTGGGTTATTCTTGTATGTAAACAAGATAGAAGCACAAACCTTTCCAGTGATTTGTAGAACAGAATTGCAGGCTCCTTATTCTTTGTACTTGCCTGATTATACTCAGGTAGGTTCTACTAGACTTGCAGTAAATCTACTTTTGCAAGATAACAGTGTGTCTAATTATGCAGTGAGGCTTCGTTTAGTCATTGAAGGAAACAATTTGACGATCCAAACACGTCCAGATTACAAGCCAGCCCCTATTTTCTTAAATGGAGGAGTGAATGAAAGATTTCT
>Ga0209278_1001067_pt1 | contig 17496 bp, 12 predicted proteins | sample JI81BgreenDNA_FD_187504 | JGI IMG/M metagenome (GOLD analysis project Ga0209278, IMG submission 187504) | Wastewater effluent complex algal communities from Wisconsin, to seasonally profile nutrient transformation and Carbon sequestration -... | ecosystem: Engineered > WWTP > Effluent > Algae... | reverse complement strand
CCGGCGAACCGGACAGCACCAGGGCCAGCACGGCGCCAACGACGGCCAAGGGGATGGTGAAGAGGATGACGAAGGGGTGCAGCAGCGACTCGAACTGCGAGGCCATCACCAGGTAGACGAGGAAGATCGCGAGGCCGAAGGCGAACATCAGGGACTGCAGCGAACGGCCCAGCTCTTCGCTCTGTCCGCCGAAGGCGAGGCGCAAGTCGGCACCCAGCGGATTCGCCTCGACGAGTTTGTTCACTTCCTCGACCGCGGTGCCAAGGTCGATGTCGCGCAGGTTCGCCGAGATGATGGCCACCCGGGTCTGGTCGACGCGGTTGATCTCGCCGGGGCCGATGGTCTCGACGACTTCGGCCACCGCCGACAGCGGCACCGGGCGCTCGCTCTGTGGATTGATGATGAGGTCGCGGATCTCGGCCACCGAGGCCCGATCCTGCTCCTGCGCGCGCACGAGCACGTCGATCTTGCGATCACGGAAGCTGTAGCGCGTGGCCACCTCGCCGCGCACCTTGCGCACGACCTCGTCGGCGATCTGGCGCGTTGTCAAGCCCAAGGCCGCGGCGCGCTCCTGGTCGAAGCGGATCTGCACTTCGGGGAAGCCCTGCTCCACCGTCGACTTCACGTCGGCGAAGTGCGGCGAGGCCAGCATCAGCTCGCGAAGCTTGCGGCCCGCGGCCTCGAGCTCCTGAAGGTCAGTACCGCGGATCTCGATCTCCAGCGGGGTCGACAGGCTGACGAGCTCGGGACGGCTGAACTTCACTTCGACGCCCGGGTAACCCGCCATGAAGCCGCGCAAGTCGTCGGTGAGCGCCGCTTCCGTGGTTCGGCTGTAACCCGGCCCGAGCACGATCGACACCCGCGCGATGTTCTCGCCGGATTCGGTGGGATTGGCATCGAGACGCGTGCCCGTGCCGCTGACGCCGAACAGCGCCTTGATGCGCTCGTCGCCGTCGAATTGGCCCTGCACCGCCGCGACCAGGCGATCGGTGTCCTGAAGCTGCGTGCCAGCGGGCAGCTTCGCGGTCATGTCGAAGCGATCCTGGGCGAGCTGCGGGATCAGGTCGGTACCCAGCGTCGTCGCCATGGCCAGCGAGAGTAGGAACGCCAGGCCGGCGGACCCCAGCACGAACGCCGGATTGCGCAGGGCGGCGGGAAGAATGCGATGCCGATAGGCTTCGGCGGCAGCGTCGTAAGGCCTCAGCACCACCTCACCGACCTTGGCGATGACGGGAAGCACGACGGTAGTGAAGCCGCGCCAGACCAGCAGCCCGCCGCGGACCGCCAGCATGGCCAGCAGGGTCAGCCCCCATCCGAGCAGCTTGAAGGGCGCAAAGAACAGCACCCCGAGGCCACCAACAATCGCCGCCGGCACGCCCGGGCGACGGGCCATCAGGGCGGCATAGGGGGCGGCGAGGCGCACGCGCGCCTCGGACATGCTGCGCGGCAGCTTCACCGCGCCGGGCTCGCGCTCGACGGTGAAGGCCATCGGCGCGGTCGCCTTCAAGGAGCTGAGCATCGGGATCAGGGTCAGCGCGATGACCATCGAGATCAGCAGCGCGATCGAGACAGTCAGCGCCTGGTCCCTGAAGAGCTGGCCGGCCACGCCTTCCACGAACACCAGCGGAAGGAACACTGCGACCGTGGTCAGCGTGGTCGCCACGACCGGCATGCCCACTTCCTTGGTGCCGACGATGGCGGCCTCGAGCACGCCCAGGCCCTTCTCGCGGGCCTTGGCGATGTTCTCGAGCACCACGATCGAATCGTCGACCACCATGCCCGTGGCCAAGGCGAGGCCCGCCAACGACATCACATTGAGCGAGAGGTCGAGCTGCCCCATGAAGAAGAAGGTGGCGATGATCGACACCGGCAACGACAGCGAGATGACGAAGGTGCTCCAGCCATCGCGCAGGAAGAAGAAGATGATCAGGATGGCGAACAGGCCACCCATCACGGCTTCCTTCTGCACATCGCTCAGGGCCGAGCCGATGAACACCGACTGGTCCTCGACGGTGCGCATGGTCAGGCCATCAACCGTGTACTGGCCCGGCACGGTCACGACCTGCGGCGGGCCGCGGCGCCCGCCCTCGGCACCGGGCGTGCGCGGCGCGGTCTCGCGCTCCATGTCACGCAGGGCCTGCTTGACGGCGTCCGCCACGGCCACGGTGTTCGCGTCGCCTTCCTTGTACAGCGCCACCTCGACCGCCTCGGCGGCACCGATGCGGATGATCGCCTCGCGCTCCTTGCTGCCCTGCTCCACGGTGGCGACGTCACGCAAGTGGATCGGCACGCCGTTGAGCGTGGTGATCAGCATGTCGCGCATCTGCTGCAGGTTGGCGAACTGGTTCACCGTCCGCACGAGATAGCGCTGCGAGCCCTCCTCGATCCGGCCGCCGGAGATGTTGACGTTCTCCTGCTGCAAGCGCTGCACCACGACATTGATGTCGAGATTCAGCTGCGCCAGCTTGTTCTGGTCGATCAGCACCTGCACTTCGTCTTCGAGGCCGCCGCCCACCTTCACCGCGGCGACGCCCGGCACCGGCTCGAGTCGCCGCTTCAGCGTCTCTTCGGCGTAACGGCGTAGCGCCATCAGCTCTTGCGGCGTGGCCCGGGCGCCGGAGGCCGCGATGGCCAGGCGCATGATCGGCTGGGTGCTGGGGTTGAAGCGCAGCAGCACCGGCGGCTTCACCTCGAGCGGCAGCTGGAGCAATTCCAGCTTGTCGCGCACCTCGAGGCTGGCCTGGTCCATGTCGGTGCCCCAGGCGAACTCGAGCACCACGTCGCTCTGGCCGGTGCGCGAGATCGACTTCAGCTTGCGCAGATTCTTGACGACGCCCACGGCCTGTTCGATCGGCTCGCTGACCAGCGTCTCGATCTCGGCCGGTGCGGCGCCGACGTACTCCGTGCGCACCGTGAGCGTCGGGTAGCTCAAGTCGGGCAGCAGGTTGACCTTGAGGTCGAACAGCGCGATGACGCCGAACAGCACGAGGGTGACGGTCGCCATCGCGACCGTCACGCGACGGCGGGTGGCCAGTTCAATGAGGCTCATGGACAGGCGCTCAGGGGTTGATGGCGTCGGCCACGGCCGTCGCGGAAGCCTCGGCGTCGGTCGGGCTCAGGATTTCGACCTCGGCACCATCGCGCACGGCCACACGGCCCTGGGTGATCACCCGCTCACCGGCCTCGATGCCGCCGAGCACTTCGGCGTACTCGCCGTTGATGTAGCCGAGCTGCAACACCTTGCGCACCGCCTTGCCGTTCTCGACGACGAAGACCGCGGATTCCCCCGAGCCTTCGATGAGCGCGATGCGCGGCACCGTCAGCGCCGCGTCGCGCTCGTCGTAGACGATGCTGAGGCGACCGAACATGCCCGGACGCAGCTTGTCCTGCCCGCGGAACACGCCGACCACACGGAAGGTGCCGGTCTGGGAATCGACCACCGGGCTGATGCGGCCGACTTCGCCCTCGAAGACCTGGCCGGACAACGCATCAACCAGCATCCGGATCGGCAGGCCCGGCTTCATCGTGCCCATCTCCCGCTCCGGCACGTTCAGCACCGCTTCGAGGTGGGAGTTGTCGACGATGCGGTACACCGGCGCGTTCAAGGCAATCAGGTTGCCCGGCTTGGCCATGCGCTGAGCGACCACGCCGGAGATCGGTGCGGTGATCGTCGTGTAGCTCAGTTCGAGGCGCGCGAGGTCGTAGGCGGCCTTGGCCGATTCGAATTCGTATCGCAACTGGTCGTTGGCGTCGGCACTCACCAGCTTGCGTTCGAACAACTCTTTCGAGCGCTGGAAGTTGGCCTGCAGGCGGCGCATCGTGGCCTCGGCGCGGGCGACCTCGAGGCGTGTGCGCTCCGGATCGATCTGGGCCAGCGCCTGGCCGGCCTGCACCGTGTCGCCTTCTTCCACCAGCACGCGCAGCAGGACGCCGCTGGTCTTGGCCACGACCTGGGCGTCGGCCGGCACTTCGAGGTTCGCCGTGCCGCTGTAGCTGGCCGCGATGCGGCGCTCGGCCACGGCGGCCACCTCGACCGGAACGGCTTCGTTCTTCTTCTCGCCCGGTTTGCCGTCCTCGCCCGACTCGGTCGTGGCTTCGGAATCGTCACCGGAGCTGGCATCGGCGTCGTCGCCACTCCCGCCCTTGCAGGCGGTCAGGGCGAGAGCCGCCGCCAAGCCGAGGGTCAGGGCGAAGCGAGGAAGGAGGGAACGGTCGGAGCGCGAAGCGGTCATGGAAGGGCCGTGGTGTGCTGGTTTCATACAACACTAATCCCCGGTCTTCACAAACGCATATGCCAAGAGTCAGCCTGACCTCGCACACAGCCTTGCGAAACACGGATCAGTGGCTCGGCAGACCGGGGGCTTCAACGGTCTGTTGCGGCATCCTGAGGCATAGCCCTGTCAAGGTGCCGCGTACGGTGGCTATAATCCGCCGGCTTTCCACCCTGACCCCGGATCGTCTGATGCGTCGACTCCTGACCGCCCTGATCGGCACCGCGCTCGCGTTCGCCGCCGCGCCTGCCCACGCCGCCGGCAACCCCGAAAACGGCAAGACGCTGGCCTACACGTGCGCCGGCTGCCATGGCATCCCGGAGTACCGCAACGCGTACCCGAGCTACCACGTGCCGAAGATCGCCGGCCAGAACGAGGCCTACCTCGTCAACGCCCTCAAGGCCTACAAGAGCGGCGACCGCCAGCACCCGACGATGACGGCGCAGGCGTCGAGCTTCTCGGACCAGGACATCGCCGACATCGCCGCCTACCTCTCGGCCCCGAAGGCCAAGTGACGAAGGACCCCTGCCCCATGCGCCTCCAGATCCTCGCCACCGTCTCCCTCGCCCTCTTCGCCGGCAGCGTACTCGCCGTCGGCGCGCCCAAGGGTGACATCACCGCCGGCAAGCAGCGCTTCGAAGCCACCCCGGAAGGCGGCCAATCCTGCGCCAGCTGCCACCTCGAAGGCGGCGCCAAGTCGATCGATGGCAACACGCCGCTGCTCGCCGGCCAGTACGCCGACTACCTCGAGAAGGCGCTGAAGGACTACCGTTCGGGCGCCCGCGTCAACGTGCTGATGAACGCGCAGGTCAGCGCCACCGACGGCGCCAACAAGCTCAGCGACGCCGACATCCAGAACATCGCCGCCTACCTCGCCTCCCAGCCGCAGGCGGTCGAGATCTACAGGTCGCGCTGAGGATCCACCACCGCGTCTCCGGACGCGCGCCGATCCTCGGGAAGCCCGGCCTCGCGCCGGGCTTCGTCGTTTCGGGCGGCCGACCCCGGACCGATGCCGGTCGCCGGCGTCGTCACGTCGTCAGTGCTGCACAAGGCCGACAAGCGATCGAGGTAATAGGCCGCCTGGGCGGCATCATCGGCGCCATCAAGCGCGTCGCGCAGCTCCCGGCACTGCACGCGGTTCGATCGCTCCCACGGGGCCGGCGGCGGACGCTGGACGATCACCCCGGTGCCGCCGTCGCGGACGATCGTGCAGCTCCCCACGAGGCCGGCCACGGTGCCGCAGACCAGGTTGAACTTCTGATTCAAGGGGATCGACACGGTTCCGGTGGCTTTCTCGAGCACCTTGCCAAGCCACGCGTCGACAACGGTGCCGCGCGATTCCGTCCAGACGCGGGCGAATCGCGATGGCGCAGGGTCAAGCGCGATGGGCCGGTAGAACACATCGTCCTCGCTCCCGTTGCCGGGCGCGTAGTAATCCCCGTCGCGGGGCGGCGGCGTCGCCGCGTAAAGGTCCTCCTGCGGCAGAAGGGCTCGCGCATCGCTATCGAGAAAGACCGTGGTCCGGGCGACGGGCGTGGCCAGCTCGGCGCGATTCGGCAGCGCTCGTCGATCCATCGCATCGACGCGCCGGGGAACCCGATCACGAACCGACGGCTGGCGCGCCTCTCCCGCCGGCACCCGCTCGGGAACGGGCTCAGCCGGTGTGCTCGACGGCGCGTCGCGGCGCAGGTCGGGCAGATCCACCGGCAGCCACGCGGGGGCCGCTGCCTGCGCCACGATGGACGCGGGGGCAGCCGGTTCGCTGGGAAGCGTCATCGCCACCACAAAGGCAAGATGCACGGCCAAGGACAGCGCCCAGGCCACGCTGCGGCGCCAAGAGAACGACACGTCTGACGCCATGCGCGGTGGGGGCTCCGGTCACGAAGCGCCCGATGCTGGTGCAGCCTCGCGTAAGGCGCGGTTAAAGCCCCCGACGCCGAACACAGCGGTTCAGCCGCGAGAAGGAAAGCGCGACCGCCGCAGGGGAACGGGGTCAGCGGGCGATGTAGGGGGCTTCGCCGGTGCTGTGGTCGGTGGCGTCGCGCACCGCGGTGATGCCGGGGATCTTCGCCATCAGCTGCTTTTCGATGCCCTGCTTCAGCGTCACGTCGGCCATGCCACACCCGTGGCAGCCGCCGCCAAAGCGCAGCAGCACGACACCGTCCGCAGTGACTTCCTCGAGCCGCACGTTGCCCTTGTGGGCGGCGAGCTGCGGGTTGATCTCGTTGTCGAGCATCCAGCGCACGCGTTCCGGGATCGACGCGCCATCGGCCGGTGCCGTGCCCTTGATCTTCGGTGCGCGGATGTTGAGTTCGCCGCCGGTGGCGTTGGTCCGGTAGTCGATCTCCGCGCCATCGAGGTAGCTCGCGGTGCCGCCATCGACGAAGAGCGTGAACCCGTCGCAATCCACCGCCCATTCGTTGCCGTCGAGGTCACTCTTCTCGGCGAACTCGAGGCGCACGTCGGCCTTCGGCGTCCCCGCATGCAGCGCGGAGAGGCGGATGCCGATCGCGTCGCCCCCCTGGCTTTCGAGCAGGCGGCGGAAATGGGTCTGGGCGGATTCGGTGATCTGGATCATCCGCGTATTCTAAGCGCCCTGCCCTTCCTTCGCGTCGAGTCGCCCTCACGCTTCCGAGCACGACGGCGGCCCCCCACTTTACGGACCGACCAACCATGACGACCTTCGCCGAACTCGCTGCCGCCCACTGCACGCCGCTCCGGGGCGCCGAGCATCAATTGTCGCCAGAGCGCGTCGCCGACCTGCTCGGCCTGCTGCCCGGCGGTTGGCGCCTGATCGACGACGGCCCCGCCATCGAGAAGACCTTCCGCTTTCCGGACTACCACCGGACGATGGCCTACGTGAACGCGCTGGCCTTCATCGCGCATGCGGAAGACCACCACCCCGACCTTGGCGTGCACTACGACCGCTGCGTGGTGCGCTTCTCGACCCACGACGTGGGCGGACTGTCGATCAACGATTTCATCGGCGCCGCCAAGGCCGAAGCCCTACTGCAGCGCTGAACCACCGACGCCCTCAGGCCAGGCGGTCGAGCACCGCGCGCAGCTCCTCGCTGAGCGGCGCGGTCACGAGGTAGGGCGTCGCGCCGCCGTCGAGGGCGAATTCCATCGACGCGGCGTGCAGGAACAGACGCTTCAGGCCCACCTGCTCGGCGAGGCGTTTGTTGGCCTCCTTGTCGCCGTACTTCGGATCACCGGCCACCGGGTGGCCGATGTGCGCGGCATGCACGCGGATCTGGTGCGTCCGCCCGGTTTCGATGCGGATCTCGCAGAAGCTGTGCCCGCCGCGGCGCTCCAGCACCTTGACGTGGCTGACCGAGTTCTTGCCTTCGGGATCGACGCGCACCATCCGCTCGCCGCCCTGCAGCACCGATTTCCGCAGCGGGGCGTCGACCGTGATGGTGCCGTCCGGCACGCGGCCGACCAGCAGGGCGAGGTAGCGCTTGCCGGGGCCTTCGTCGTCCTCGCCGCCGCGCATCAGGGCCTGCAGTTCCAGCAGGGCCGAGCGCTTCTTGGCCAGCACGATGACGCCGGAGGTGTCACGGTCGAGCCGGTGCACCAGCTCGATCGACTCGTTGGGCCGAAGCGCGCGCAGTCCTTCGATGACGCCGAAGCTCACGCCGGAACCGCCGTGGGCGGCGATGCCGGAGGGCTTGTTCAGGGCCAGGATGGCCTTGTCCTCGAAGACGATGCTGGCCGCCAGCCGGTCCAACAGCCCCTTGGGCGCAACCTTCGGCTCGCCTTCCTCGGCCAATCGGACCGGGGGAATGCGCACCTCGTCCCCGGCCTTGATCTTGGTCTCCGGCTTGGCCCGGCCACCGTTCACCCGCACTTGGCCCGAGCGCACGATCTTGTAGATGATCGAGCGCGGCGCGCCTTTCAGCTGGCCCAGCAGGAAATTGTCCAGGCGCTGGCCGTCGCGGTCGTCCGGCACGCGGACGAGGCGAACGCCTCCGGTTTTCTCATTCATGGGCGAGACCGACGGGGTGGGCGGGCCCGGGCGCATCTGTTAAAGTCCGCGCGCAGGCTAAGGTTCTGATTCGCTTGGGAGTTGGCCGAAAGCCCCCTCCCCTGAGTTCCCGCCGAAACGCGACCACGCCCCCCGGGGGCGATCATGTTAGCGACTTTCGTGCGGGCAAACCCGTCCCCTGCCCATGTGTCCCGAGGGGTAGCCCAACGGCCACGCGGCAAGCACCGGCTCGGCTTACGGTCGATCCGGCTCAATAGGAATACAAAGAAGCGCTCCCGCGGGCACAGCCTGACGGTCCGATGCGCTGGAAAAGGTGCCAGGCGCTGTCCCCAGCGCCGGATGACGGGCCCTGACCCGGCGTTCCTCGCGGTAGAGCGCATGAGGAACCTGACAATGAAGCGGATGCTGATCAATGCCACGCAGGCTGAAGAACTGCGCGTGGCGATCGTGGACGGCCAGTCCCTGTACGACATCGATATCGAGCAGTCGGCCAAGGAACAGCGCAAGTCCAACATCTACAAGGGCCGCATCACGCGGCTGGAACCCTCCCTCGAAGCGGCGTTCGTCGAATACGGCGTCGACCGCCACGGCTTCCTGCCGCTGAAGGAGATCGCCCGCGAGTACTTCCAACCGGGCACGAATCCGGACAAGAACACGCTGAAGGAATGCCTGCGCGAAGGCCAGGAAGTCGTCATCCAAGTCGATAAGGAAGAGCGTGGCAACAAGGGCGCCGCCCTCACCACGTTCATCTCGCTGGCCGGCCGCTACATGGTGCTGATGCCGAACTCGCCGAATGCCGGCGGGGTCTCGCGCCGCATCGAGGGCGAGGACCGCCAGGCCCTGAAGGAAGCGCTGGACGCCATCAACATCCCCGATGACATGGGCGTCATCATCCGCACCGCCGGCGTCGGCCGCGACGCGGAAGAGCTGCAGTGGGACCTGAACTACCTGCTGCAGGTCTGGCGCGCCATCTGCGACGCCGCCCTGTCGAAGCCGGCCCCGTTCCTGATCTACCAGGAGTCGCGCCTGATCGTCCGCGCCCTGCGCGACTACCTGCGCGGCGACGTCAACGAGATCCTCGTCGACACGCAGGCGATGTACGACGAAGCCCGCGAGTTCATGCAGCAGGTCATGCCGAACGCCCTGCGCAAGCTGAAGCTCTACGGCGACCCGATCCCGCTGTTCAACCGATTCCAGATCGAATCGCAGATCGAGAACGCCTACGAGCGCAACGTGCGCCTGCCCTCCGGCGGCGCGCTGGTCATCGACCAGACCGAGGCGCTGACGTCCGTCGACGTGAACTCGGCGCGCGCCACCAAGGGCGGCGACATCGAGGAAACCGCGCTGCAGACGAACCTGGAGGCGGCCGAGGAAGTGGCCCGCCAGCTCCGCCTGCGCGACCTCGGCGGCCTCGTGGTGATCGACTTCATCGACATGAGCTCGACCAAGGCCCAGCGCCAGGTCGAGGACCGCCTGCAGAACGCGCTCAAGCACGACCGCGCGCGCGTGCAGATCGGCCGCATCTCGCGTTTCGGCCTGCTCGAAATGAGCCGCCAGCGCCTGCGCCCCTCCTTGGGCGAAAGCAGCCAGATGGTCTGCCCGCGCTGCGATGGCCACGGCCGCATCCGCAGCGTCGAGTCGCTGTCGCTGTCGATCCTGCGCGTGGTGGAAGAGCACGCGATGAAGGAGAACACCGGCCAGGTGCTGGTGCAGGCCCCGTCGCAGATCGCCAACTACCTGCTCAACGAGAAGCGCCGCGCGATCACCGAGATCGAACAGCGCCACGATGCGCCGATCATCATCGTCGCCGACCCGGCGCTCGAGATCCCGCACTACACCGTCTCGAGACTGCGCCAGAACGAACTGGGCGAGGAAAGCTCGAAGCCGAGCTACCACCGCACCTCGCCGCGCAAGCTCGAGCTGCATGCGCTGACGAAGAACCAGCTGAACATCCCGCCGGCCCCCGCTGTGACGAAGGTGCAGCCGGTCCAGCCGATGCCGAATCGCCCGGTGCAGGAGTTCGAGGGCGACGTCGCTCCGGCCCCGGCACCCGTGGCACCGACGCCAGCGGCCGTGGTCGCGCCGAAGCGCGGCTTCTGGAGCCGGCTGATGTCGGTGTTCACCGGCGACGAGGGCGCAACGACCACCGCCGCCCCGGCAGCCACCCCGAAGACCGGCAAGCCCCAGGGCGACCGCCCGCGCCGCGACGAGCGCGGCCCGCGCGGCGAGCGAGGCAATCGTCCGGAGCGTGCGGATCGCAACGACCGTGGCAACCGCGGCGAGCGTTCGAACGATCGTGGCGAGCGTCAGGGCGTGACCACGACCGAACAGCCCGCCTCGCGCGGGGAGCGCACTGAGCGCCCCGGCCGCGGCGACCGTCGCGATCGCAACGGCAAGCCGGAGCGGAGCCCCGAGGAACAGAAGCGCATCGACGACCAGCGCAAGCTGGAGGAGCAGCGCCGACTCGAGAAGCAGCAGCGCCGCGAGGAACAGCAGAAGCGCGAGGCCGAGAAAGCGGAGCAGCGCAAGCAGGACCCGAACCGGCGTCCGCAGGAGTCCCGTGGGAACACGCCAACGAGCGTCCCCGGCGCCGTCGCGGCCGCGGGTTTGGTGTCCGCTGAATCAAACACCCCGGACGATCCGCGCGACACGATCGATGCCACGCTGCTTCCAGACGTCTCGGCCGCATCGGATGGCACCAACAGTGGCGCCGAGCGCGAGTTCGTCGACGGCGTGGAGGGTAATGCCGCGGAAGGCACTCCGGCGGGTGATGCGGGCGCGGGCGGCAAGCGTCGCCGCGGTCGTCGCGGTGGCCGCCGCCGCCGCCGTGGCGCCGGTGCGGATGGTACGGACGGTTCGCCGACGGTTGACACCCTGGACGGCGACGACTTCGGCGACGAACCCGAGGGTGACGACGACGGCGACGCCGCGCGGCCTTCGAACGATCGCCCTGTCGCCGCACCCACCGTGCTGCTGACCAGCGCAGAAAGCGATTTCGACGATCTCCCCGCGCCGGCCAAGGCGATTGCCACGCCGATGCCCAGCGCGATCGCGCCGTCGCCCGTCGAGGCAGCAGCTCAGGACGCCGAACTGGCAGCTCCGGTCGCCGTGCCGATGGCCTCCGTTGCCCTCACGGCGGACGCGGAGCCGGCGGCAAAAGCGGCCAACACCGCCGAGATCGCGGCGATTGCCGCGGGCCCCACGCCGACCGACGAGATTGCGGTGGAAGACGCCTCGGCGGCCGAAGCGGCCCCGGCGGCCTCCCCGTTGCAGCGTGACTTGCTGGCGGAACTTTCGGCGCCGGCACCGGTGCCCGCGCCAACCAGCGGGCCAGAGAACGGCGACACGCCGGCCACGGAAAACGGCCCCCGTCCCGCCTGACCAACGGCGCCACGGCGCGCCGGACGCGGTCAAGAACAACGGCCCGGATTCCCCGGGCCGTTTTCGTTGGTGCGGCAGCAGGAGGGTGCGTACCTCGGCTCAGTGCGGCGACAGTGTCGCGTCGTGCACGCCGTATTGCGTCGCCAAGCGTGCGAGCGACACCGTATCCTTGATCGCCAGCTTGTCGAGGAGGCGGTACTTGTGGGTGGCGACGGTCTTGCCGCTCAGGTGCAGACGGCGACCGATCTCCTCGAGCTTCAAGCCTTGGCAGAGCAGCTTCGCCACCTCCATCTCACGCGGTGACAGGTTCTCGAACGGGGAGTCCGCCTGCGGGCCGCCCAAGGCAATGTGCTGCGCCACGTCGCTGGCCAGGTAGCGCTTGCCTCGCGCCGCCTCGCGGATGGCACGAAGCAGTTCATGGGCGTCGCAGCCTTTGCCCACGTAACCGTGAGCGCCCGCGGCCATCAATCGACGCGGCATCGGGCCATCCTGCTGGACGGAACAGATGACGACACGCGTCGGCGTATCGCCCTTGGCGAGGCGCTCGGTGATTTCCAGACCGCTGACTCCGGGCAGATGCAGGTCGCAGAGCACCACGTCGGGGACCAGTTGGCGGATCAGCGGCAGGCCGGACTCGCCGTCTTCGGCCTCACCGACCACCTGCATGTCGGTCTCGCGTTCAAGAATGAGCCGGTAACCGGTGCGCACCAGCGCGTGGTCGTCCAGCAGGAATACCTTGATCATGGTCAGCGCTTCCTTGTTCCCTGGGGGGATGGGTTGGGGATGTGACAAGACTAGGCAGGGCCCCAAGGGTGGGCAAGCACCGGATGCTTCCGCGGGGGTAAGAGATTGACGCGTCTTTGCGTTCGAACCGCCCGCGGCTCCCGTAAGCTCAAGCCACGTGTCCTCGCAAAGACCCGACGATGGCCTTCCATCTTCCGACGCGCCCGGCCCTCGGCGTGGCCCTTTTACTGGCCGCAGGAAGCGCGAACGCCCAGACGCCGGACGGATCCATCTTCGACCTCAGCCTCGACGAACTCGTCAACATGGTGGTGGTCTCCGCCTCCCGCTCCCCGGAACGGCTCAGCGAGGCACCGGCGACGGTCATCGTGCTGACCCGGGAGGACCTCGCGACCCGCGGTTACCGGGACCTGTCGGAGATCTACGACGATCTTCCGGGCATGGACCTGTCGCGCGCGTTCGGCGACACCTATTTCCGCAACCAGTGGCGGGGCCTGCGAAAGACCATCTCGGTGCCCTACCTGCTGCTGTTCGACGGCCAACCGCTGAACCACCTGTACTTCAACCAGGATGAAATCATCGCCACCCTGCCGATGTCCGGCGTCGAGCGCGTCGAGGTGGTGTACGGCCCGTCCACGGTGATCTACGGCGCCAACGCCTTTGTCGGGGTGGTCAATATCGTCACGACCGCGCAGGACGAGCGCGACGGCCTGCAATGGCGTGCAAGGCTCTCCGCGGGCAGCTTCGATCGCCGCATCGCCGACGTGCATCTGGCGTGGCGGCAAGGCGAGCACGCCCTCCGGCTGGGGCTCCGGCAGGACGAGGGCAACCTCGACCCGGACGCACGCGGCGCGCTTCCCGGCTTCTCCGACGCGTACTACGCCGATCGCCGCCTGTGGGGCGCCTTCGCCGAAGGACGCTTCGGCGGACGCTACGCATCGGCACATCGCCATCGTGGTGTCGACCTCCGCTGGCAGTGGCGCGACTGGACGCTGCTCGCCCAGCAGTTCGAACTGTCCAGCGGCTATGGCAACGTCTACGCCGGGGATACCGTGCAGAACGACGGACGCTGGCGCGAGCCCGAACAGGTGGTGGCGATCTCCCATCGCGGTGGCATTGGTCCCTGGCGCGGCGAGACCACGTTGCGTTGGCGCGCAAGCGGTGTGGCGGACGACTCCTACTTCGTCGAGGCCTACGACGTTGCCCTGCCCGCCGGTGGAACCCAGCGCGTGGTGGATTTCAGCTACTGGGGCAGCGAGAACCGCAGCCTCGCCCTGTCGCACGACGGCGAGTGGCCGATCTCTTCGCGCTGGTCGCTGATGGGGGGCGCACGGGTCGAGCGCAAAGACCTGCAGAAGGCCTATCGGACGAACTTCGGACCCGCGATCCGCCCGACCGACCTCGTCGACCTCCGCGACTATCCGTTCCCGCCGCGGGCTGGCTTCGACACCATCGCGGCGAACCGCGTCGACACCCGGCAATGGGGCGGCTACGTGCAGTTGCGCCGTTCCCAGGAGGGGCTGTGGTGGGACGACGACCGCCATACGTTGACGATCGGGCTCCGCCATGACGGTTTCAGCGCCTTCGACGGCGCCACGACCCTGCGCGGCGGCTACGTGATCAACCACGGACGATGGACCGCCAAGCTGCTGTTCGGCGAATCGTTCAACGAGCCCGCCCCGCGCGAGCTTTACGGAGGTTGGCGCGGCAGCGGCAGCGACCCGGAACTCGCCCCCGAGACCGGCGCGACGCGCGAACTGAACCTCGGCTGGCAAGGCGATCGCGTCGCTGCATGGGCTTCGGTGTGGGCGCTCCACACGAACAACGACATCGTCACCTTGCGGGGCGGGGCCACCAACCTCGGCGGTCGCAAGAGCCGTGGCGTCGACCTCGGCCTGCGCGCGCTGTCACCCGGAGGCCGCCATGAGTTCTGGGGCTACCAGAGCTGGATCAAGGCGAACGAGGACCGCATGGACATGAGCGGCGACCTCCAGCGTTCGCCCGTGGGCGACACGGCGGAAAGCAAGACCTACGCGGGCTGGACCTGGCGCCCGACCACCGCATGGTCCTCGACGCTGCGGGCAAGGCATGTCTCGGCACGCGAGACGGTTCCGTCGAACCCCGTCGGCCGCATCGCCGGCCACGCCACGATCGACTGGCACCTGCGATGGCGAGTGGCGCCGGAGGACGGGCTGACCCTTGCCTTTGGCGTGTTCAACCTCACCGACCGGCGCTACGCGCATCCGGGCTTGCGCGAAGCCGCGGCAGGCACCACGCCGGGCAGCTTCACCCCGGAAGGCCAATGGCGCGGCAGCCCGGATTTCTTCAGCTCGCTCCTGCCCCAGCCCGGTCGTGCGCTGCAACTGACGCTGGAGTGGGAAGGCTAGACCGGCCGAGAACGGAAGCGCCCCACCGTCCCTCAAGGCAACGCGATCACCAGAGCGCATCCGTTCGAGCGGCGCCGGGAAGGCGACGAGACGCAGTACAGCGCAAGCAAGACGAAGGCGCCGAGGCCTGCCGGAGGCCGGAGCCGGACGCGACGCGCCCTCCCCGCAAGGATGAGAATCTCAGAGTTGCGGGCGAAGCGGCCCCGCGACATCGATCACCACCACCCAGGCCCAATGGCGGATCGGCGGAATCAGGCGCATCAAGGCGCGGTCCAAGCGATGCAATAGTGCCAACAGGGGCTTGAACAGGACGGTGTTCCTGAAGGGCACGGCCGCCAAGGTGGCGAAGTGGAAGTAGTGAACGTCCACGCGCTCGAAGAATCGACGCAGATGCGTCAGGTCCCGCCTCAACAGCGGATGCTCGTCTTCGGTGCGCATCGCCGGGGTCAGCTTCCGGTAGAGGTTCAACGCCGGGTTGTGGCCCATCGGCTCGACGAACACCGCCCTCCCGTCCGCCCGCAGCACGCGAGCGATCTCTGCGTAGGCCTGGTCCAGATCGAGGTGGTGCAGGATGCCCTCGCCATAGACGACATCGAAGCTGCCGTTGGCGAAGTCCATCTTCTCGGCGTTCATGGCGAAAAATTCCGCCGGCAACGACGCCTTCTGCGCATTGGCGTTGGCAATGCGCACGGCCTCGTCGGAGATGTCGATGCCCTTGATGCGCGCGCCCTCCCCCGCCCATCGCAAGGACTTCTCGCCCTTGGCACAGCCGTACTCCAATGCATCGCGACCGGGCAGGTATCGACGCAGCAACGCGTTGTAGAGCGCGGTGTTCAGCGTGTAGACGCTGTAGTACTTGCCGAGGTCATGACGCACATCGTCGTCGTGATCGCGAAAACGCTGGTCGTGGAAATCCCGCTCTTTGGCAATGCGATCCATGCGCGACGTCCCTGAGGTGAAGATTCCGTAAACGCTTCCGGAAGCTTAGCCTAACAGCGCCGTACCGGCACCTCGCTTCGGCCAATCGGGGCGTGGACCGCGGTCTGTGCGCGGCCATCAAGGCGCTCCCCTCCCGGTCAATGCACGCGTCATGACAAGGCTGAGGCGAGGTGGCGGAGAGAGTTTCCGCCTATTTGCTCCACTGCGCCTCCCAAATCCTCACGATATCCGAGAACAAATCCCTGATTTTATTAAGCTTGTGAGGAAATGTGATCACAACCCCTCACTCACTCACCCAAGCCAACACAAGCGAGGATGGTAGAGTTGATGGTAGAAGTACGGGAGCGAAAGTGACACATGCCGAAGCGAGCGAAGGAGCTGTCTGCACTTGAAGTTGGGCGACTCAAGAGCCCAGGGAGCTACGCCGTGGGAGGGGTCTCCGGCCTGTACCTGTACGTGAACGATGCCGAAGGTCGATCATGGGTCCTCCGTACGATGATCGCAGGCAAGCGGCGCCACATAGGCCTTGGCGGCTACCCATCCGTAACGCTCGCTCAGGCGCGAGAGAAGGCACGCGCGGCTAGGGACAGCGTCTCCAAAGGCATCGACCCCATCAGGGAGAAGCAAGAGGCAGCGTCAGCCCTTCGCGCTCAGGAAGCACATCGGAAAAGCTTCGTCGAAACCGCCAACGCCTATATCACGTCACAGGCGCCTGCCTGGAAGAACGCGAAGCACCGGGCCCAGTGGCAAAGCACCCTCCGAACCTACGCTTTCCCAGTCATCGGCCACCTGCCCGTCGGTGACATCACCGAAGTCCACGTAATCAGCGTTCTTGAGCCGATCTGGACCACGAAGAGCGAAACCGCTTCACGGCTTCGAGGACGTATTGAGAGCGTCTTGGATTGGGCGAGGGTCAAGGGATACCGTGAAGGAGAGAACCCCGCTCGCTGGAAAGGTCATCTCGACAAGATCTTTCCAGCGCAAAGCCAGGTGAGGAAGGTTCAACACTTCCGAGCCCTGCCCTCCAATCGCACTGCTGATTTTTTGAGGCGCCTGGACAACCAAGAGGGCGTTGCAGCGCTCGCGCTCAAGTTCCTCATTCTTACCGCTTGTCGCAGCGGAGAGGTCAGGGGGGCTGCTTGGCGCGAGATCGACTTCGAGAACGCCGTTTGGACAGTGCCAGCTGATCGAATGAAAGCGAAACGCGAACACCGAGTGCCACTGAGCACAGCGGCACTGGACCTACTAAATCGCGTGCGTGGCGAATCTACATCAAACTCCAGCACTCTAGTGTTTAGCAGCCCGAGAGGCGGAATGCTCTCCGACATGAGCCTTACCGCCGTAATGCGACGCCTCGACGTCGACGCCGTTCCTCATGGCTTCCGCTCAACGTTCCGTGACTGGGTAGGCGAACTCACTCAGTACCCAAGCGACCTCGCGGAGATGGCCCTCGCACACACGCTTGCCAACAAAACGGAGGCGGCATACCGCCGGGGCGATGCGCTGGAGAAACGACGTCGCATGATGGAAGATTGGGCAGAATTCTGCCTAAAACCTGACGCCGATGAACGTGTTAACTGATGCCCTATATCTGCGACCGAAGAAGCTTCTCGTCGCAGAGCGCGTCGAGCTTGTTGATGCGATAAACCTCGTTGTTTACGCGAAAAAGCTGAATCGCCCAGGGTTTTGTAGACATCTCGGGGCCATGGAAAATGGCCTGATCGGAGGTGTCTATGAGCAGCAAGCGGTACACGGATGAGTTCAAGATCGAAGCGGTCCGCCAAGTGAC
>Ga0209278_1001066_pt1 | contig 17506 bp, 13 predicted proteins | sample JI81BgreenDNA_FD_187504 | JGI IMG/M metagenome (GOLD analysis project Ga0209278, IMG submission 187504) | Wastewater effluent complex algal communities from Wisconsin, to seasonally profile nutrient transformation and Carbon sequestration -... | ecosystem: Engineered > WWTP > Effluent > Algae... | reverse complement strand
GTCTCGCACAAAGCAACTATTAGAATTATTCTGTGCAGTCTGTTGGGGATTGATTTGGGACGTTATCGCGATCGCATTGCCGCTTTAGCAGCTTCTGTCAGTATTGTCAAGTTTGATGTTCGCGGCCCGCTGCTGGAGGTTTTGGGCGATCGATCGTACATGGATGAAAACCTCCGCAATTTACCCGGTACTTGAAATTGCGGGTAAGGTGCGGAAGTGCACCCGGAGCGTCTGAAACTAAATCGCGCCTATGTAAGACAATCCTAAAATAGTACCTGCTCCCAAAATATGACCAAAGGCCATAGTTCCCACAACTGCACCCAAACTCAAACCGCCGAACATACTGGATGAGGGCATTGCTGGGCCTGTGTGAGGCTTTTGGATGGTTGATTTGCCGATCGCAATAGCTAAAATATTGCAAAGAATCATAATCAAACCGATTGTAGGGCTCCACTCTACGGTTCTGGGGGCAACGGCAAGTAAAATTGGTGTAAACATCGATCGACTCCTTAAACTTTAGTCAATGAAAATCTGCCTAGAAGATATATCAAAAAAATGCAACTGTTCGCTACACATTGCATTAAGAGTTAATTTTTCGACATTTTTCTTAATATTTTTCCCAGGATATCAAGATTTCTTCGTCTGTGCAGGCGGATGAAAGTTTGACAAGATGCGATTGCAATCGCCTAGCGATCGAAAGAACGAATCAACAGGACATAATCAAGCATGAAAATACTGGTGTTAAATGCGGGTTCTAGCAGTCAAAAGAGCTGTCTTTACGAGTTAAATGATGTTCTGCCCGATCGACCTTTGCAACCCCTCTGGGAGGCTCAAATAGACTGGACTCACCAGCAGGGTATAGCAGAGTTGAAAGTCAAAACAGCAAAAGGCGATCGGCTTGAAGAGGAGTTTTCCTCAGACTCTCGCCAAGATGCTATTTCTCGAATGCTGGAGACTCTGTGGCAGGGAAAAACTCAAGTTACTAATAGTTTAAATGAGATTGATATTGTCGGCCACCGCGTCGTACACGGCGGACAAGATTATCAGCAAAGTACGTTAATTTCTGCCGATGTTAAACAGGCGATCGCCCGTTTATCTGTTTTCGCCCCTGTCCACAATCCGGTTAACCTCGAAGGTATCGAAGCAATTGAAAAAATCCTCGAAAAAGTGCCGCAAGTAGCAGTATTTGATACAGCTTTTCACGCACAATTGTCGCCCGCAGCCTTTGTTTATCCCGGCCCCTACGAATGGCTGGAAAATGGGATTCGCCGTTACGGTTTTCACGGGATTAGCCATCAATATTGCGCGCGTCGGGCCGCGGACATTCTGGGTCAAGATTTGGCAGATTTGCGGTTGATTAGCTGTCATTTGGGCAACGGATGTTCTCTGGCGGCCATTCGCGGTGGCTGGAGTGTTGACACGACGATGGGATTTACGCCTCTGGAAGGTTTGATGATGGGAAGTCGATCGGGTTCGATCGATCCAGGCATCCTCATTCATCTATTAAAACAATCCGATTTTACTGCTGAGAAACTTGATGGTATTCTCAATCGAAATTCCGGTTTAAAAGGGATTTCAGGCGTGTCTAGCGATCTGCGGCAGATTGGAGATGCGATCGCCCAAGGTAATCAGAGAGCTCAACTTGCTTTGGATATTTACATCCACCGTTTGCGTGCCGGAATTGGTGCCATGCTGGCGAGTTTAGGAGGGTTAGATGCTTTAATTTTTACGGCGGGAGTTGGGGAAAATTCTGCTCTTGTACGGGCTGCCGCTTGCGAAGCTTTTGGATTTATCGGGTTAAAATTGGATGGGGATAAAAATCAACATTCATCGATCGATCGAGATATTGCGGCAGTGGATTCAGCGGTGAGAATTTTGGTAATTCACACGCAGGAGGATTGGGAAATTGCGCGAGAATGTTGGAAACTTTCTCACTAAGGAATGAGAATTAAATAACTTCCACTCTTGAAAGTGGGATGGGCGTCCCGCCCGTCCACTCATGACGGGCGGGACGCCCATCCCACAATAACAATTAAAATTGTAAGTTATTTAATTCGCGCTCCTAACTTATTTTATAAATTCCTGCAACAGCGATGCCCACTCAGCTTCGCAGAATCGTCAACAATCACGAACGGCGCAAGCGGATTTACGCAAATAAAGAGAGGTAGAGACGTTTATGATTCCATTTTCCCTGAAACATCATTACTCTTTCAGCCTTGCTGTGGGTTAATAGTAGCGCCGATTACAAAACTTGCCTGGGCGCGATCGGAATTTCAATAATAAACTCGCTCCCCTCTCCTGGTGCAGAAACACAAGTCAATTTTCCACCGTGAGAACTGACAACAATCGAGTGAGAAATAGACAATCCCAAACCAGTTCCCGAACCCACGGGCTTAGTTGTAAAAAATGGATCGAATATCTTGTGCAGCACCTCAGTGCTCATCCCCGGCCCGCTGTCGGCAATTCTAATTATGGCAGAATTCCTGTCTGTCACCTCTGTAGAAATTGTAATCGTAGGCTGTTGATGAGAGTTTTCCGGGCTATCTCTGGCTACGAGGAGAGCATCGATCGCATTTGTCAAAATATTCATAAATACCTGATTCAACTGAGACGCATAACAAGTAATTAGGGGTAGCGTGCTGTAATTTTTAATCACCTCAATTCCCAAACGCCCGCCCTCTTTTCTCAGGCGCGGTTGCAGCAACATCACCGTACTGTCGATGCCTTGATGGATATCTACCGACTTCATTTGCGCTTCGTCGAGGCGCGAGAAATTCCGCAAGCTTAGCACAATATCCCGGATTCTTTCCGCTCCTACTTTCATGGAATCCAGCAGCTTTTGCAAATCCTCGCTCAAAAATTCCAGCTCAATAGTTTCTATTTCTTCTAAAATTTCATCAGCAGGTTCTGGATAGTGCTGCTGGTAAAGCTCAATCAATTTTAGCAAGTCTTTAACGTATTCGCTAGCCGGATTAAGATTACCGTAGATGAAACTTACAGGATTATTAATTTCGTGAGCTACACCAGCCACCATTTGCCCCAAACTAGACATCTTTTCCGTTTGGATTAATTGAGCTTGAGTTAGTTTAAGTTCGCGCAAAGTTTGTTCTAAACGCTCGTTCTTTTCATTTAACTCCTGCGTCCGTTCTTGCACTTTCTGTTCCACCGAATTGTAAAGTAGAGCATTTTCCAAAGAAATAGCAACTTGGGAAGAAAGCAACCTTAAAACTTCCAATCTGTGGGGAGTAAATGCTCCGACAGTCAAATTGTTTTCTAAATAAAGAATGCCGATCAATTTCCCTTGATTGATGATGGGAGTACACAAAATAGATTGCAGTTTGTGTTTAGCGATGTAAGGATCGGCTGTGAATAGTCCCTCAGCCGCCGCATTGCTCAATACCAAATCCGAGCGAGTCCTTTCCACATAATTAATCACCGTCACAGGTAAATCGTGATAGTCTGCAACAGGCGTAAATTGCAGCACAGCTACATCTTCAGCAAATACTGACGCTTTAGCTGAAATCAACAGTTGACCATCTCTGACTAAAATTAGAAAACCTAATTGAGCCCCCGCATTTTCTAAGGAGATTCTCATCAAAGAAGCGAGCAATTTATCGAGGACAATTTCGCTAGAAATCGCCAGAGATGCTTTCATTACCGTTGCCAAATCCAGGACTCTCGCATCGCTGCCCGTAGAAGTATGAATAGTCGTGGTAGTTTGATTGTTGTTAAAACTTCCGTTGATCGGCGTCATTTCCCGCAACTGCGGATACTTCTGTTCTAAATCTTCTACTTTGCGAACTGCACCCCAGCGCAAGTAGCACGAGTGAGCTTCGCGCAAGTGAATTTTGGCATATTGATACTTGCCTTTACTCAACCAAAACTTAGCTGCGAGTTCATTAGCTAGCGCTTCATTTTGGACAAATTCATTGTCTTGGGCTAAATTGATAGAGAAATCGTACAGTTCTACAGCTTCTGAATCTTTCTTGGAAATTCTGGCTATTTCTGCTTGTACTAAAAGGTACTTATGCAGAAAATTTTCGGCACAGTTGTCTGCCCAAATTTTCATCTGTTTTTGGTTTTCCTCTAACTTTTCCAAGTATTCCTTTTGCTTCTCTTCTGAAACATTTGGGAAAACGGCGGCTAAAGTTAGAGAAAAGAAAAAATTCCATTCAGTAGCGGGTATGGCTCCGGTAATAAAAGATAGCTGTTTTTCTACTTCAAAAGCTAGTTGTAGCGCTTCGTTGAAGTTGCCGTACCAGTACATTACCTGGCATTTGCGAATCTGATAAAGGCAGAGCGAGTACAAATTTTGATGAGTTTGACAGTTGTGTACGTATTCAGCTTCGCTGATATCTTCGCTTTCAAATACAAACTTTTCAGGAGTTAGTTTGCTCAAGTTACGCAGGATTAACTCTACCCCTAATAAGATATCGGTTACGAGCTGATTTTTGGTCTTTTGGCTGAACTGCAAATACCTGCTCGTGTCGGCTAGAATTTGCGAGATTTCTTTACCTTGAAAAAATGAGTTAGCTATGCGGTTGGACAGGATATAACCCGCATACTCTAAATCTCCTGATTCTAAAGCTGCTTGATATCCTTCATTGCTGATTGCATGGGAATCTTTGATGTGATTGAACCAGTAATAAAAAATACTGACTAAGGATGAACAGGCTCTGCATTTTAAGCCGATATTGCCAGATTTTTCGCTGAGATTTAGCGAGAGCAAGCCGAATTGATACGCAGCTTTGTAATCTCCCGAAACTGCGTTTAAGAACATACCGTAGCCAGCATAGCAAAGAGAGGCTTCGGGTACTAAACCGTATTGTAGAGAAAGATTGACTCCTTTTAAAACGCTGACTTTCCACAAGTCGGGATTTTTGAGGTACGCCGATGTCAGCAAGTTGGTAATTAATTTGACTGCAACTTTTTTGTCGGGTACAGTCATTTCGGGGGCGTCAATCAGGGAAGCTATTTCTCTACCTGCTAAAATATTTGTGGCGGCTGCAAATTCTTCGGATATGACTTTTTGTAGTCCGTCTAGCGGCAAGTCAATGCCTAGCAAGTCCAAAGCTTGGATTCCGGCTTTAACGGCTTCTTCGTACTTCGCCCGCAGGGTGTACTGCACGATCAGCAGGTTGTAAATTTCTACCTTTTCTAAGGCCGATCGCGCTTTTTCCAGAGTTATATTAATAAATTCTTCAGAATTCTCGAAATAACCGTTTAAATACTCAACATTTGCCCGCTCCATGTGCAAGGCAAAGGCTAAATCGTAGTGGGCATCCCAAATATCGGCGCTCAAACCGTCCATGCCTGCGGTTAAATACTGCAAGGCAGCAACATAAGCAGTGGCGTCTTTGGCTCTGCGGGCGGCGTCTAAATTTAGCGTTGCCAGCTCAATTAATTCTCGATCGTCTTTAATTAGCGATCGAGCTACATTCAAGTGATCGACTAATTCAAAGATTCTGTCAGCGCGATATTCAGCCGGAGTGTTTTCTAGGATTTGCCTGCCTATTTTCAGGTGAACTGCCTTTTTTTGCGAGTCGTCGATCAGAGCATAAGCGGCTTGCTGTACGCGATCGTGCAAAAATTTATAATTCAGAATTAATAGTGGAAACAGCACGTAATCTAATGACTTGCTTTCCAATTCCGAAGTTGGCAGAATCAGTCCAGACTTAATCGCTGGCAACAGGTGAGAAAAAGTTTCCGATGCTTCTTTCTCATGAATTAAAGAAAGAGTATTCAAATCAAATTCGTTGCCCAAACAAGCCACTAAACGCAAAACTTGCTGCGTTGAACTTGGCAGTTTTCTCAGTTTTTGTACCATCAAATCTACTACATTGTCAGTGATAGCGCACTGCTCAATTTGAGTCATATCCCAATGCCAGCCGCCCTTGCTCCCAAACTGTGGCGGGTGAAAAACTAGCAGGTTTTCCTGATACAATGTTTGCAGAAATTGATTGACAAAAAAAGGATTGCCGTCGGTTTTGCTGATTACCAATTCAGCTAAGGGTTTGACAGATTCTCGATCGCTGTGCAAAGTCTCCGCAATCAAATGAGTTATGTTTTCCACCCCCAGCGGCGACAAAGCAATCTGATTAATGATAGCTTCCTGATTTCGCAGCGTCTCCAAAGTCATCATTAAAGGATGAGTAGGACTAACTTCATTATCGCGATAAGCACCAATTAAAAACAGATATTGCGTAGCTTCATCTGTCATCATCAATTCGATCAATTTGAGAGTAGCCGAATCAGCCCACTGCAAATCGTCGAGAAAAATGACCAGCGGATGTTCTGGCTGGCAAAATACGCGAATGAAATTTTGAAATACTAAATTAAAGCGGTTCAGAGATTCCGTCGGCCCCAATTCAGATACAGGAGACTGAGCTCCGACAATTAGTTCAACTTCGGGAATAACATCAATAATAATTTGCCCGTTTTGCCCGAAAGAAGTGCGGAGTTTTTCGCGCCAAACTGCTAATTGAGCTTCGCTTTCAGTTAACAGTTGTCGCACCAACTCCGAAAAAGCGCTGACAACGGCAGAGTAAGGAATAGTCCGCTTGTACTGGTCAAACTTTCCCCAAATAAAATATCCACGTCGGCGGGTAATCGGTTTGTCTAAAATCTTCACCATTGCAGATTTGCCAATGCCGGAATAACCGGCAATCAGCATCATCTCGCTCCGGGATTTATGCTGTCCTCTCGCCAAAACAGACAAGGGAATTTCTTTTTTCGATTTGCTCTCTTTTTTGATGACAGAAATTTGAGAATCGTCGGTGCGGTAGCCTCGATTATTTGTTGCTGCTACCCGTTCAAAGGCCGCTAAAAGAGTTTCAACTTCTCGCTGTCTGCCGTAAAGTTTTTGAGGTATTTGAAATTTGTCTGAAATATCTTGCCTGCCGAGAGGAAAATCGGAAACAAACCCAGATGTTTGCCACTGAAACAGGCATGATTCCAAATCAGCTTTTAGTCCCCAAGCACTTTGATAGCGCTCCTCAGCGGTTTTTGCTAACAATTTCATCACAATATCTGAAACAGTTTTAGGAATTTCTGCGGCTATTTCAGCGAGAGGTACTGGCTGTTTGGCTATGTGACAGTGAACTAACTCCATGGGATCTGTAGTGGGAAAAGGGAGTTGTCCTGCCAGGATTTCATAGAAGGTAACGCCGAGGGAATAAAAGTCGGTGCGGTAATCGACTACCCGGTTCATTCTGCCGGTTTGTTCGGGCGACATATAGGCTAAAGTGCCTTCTAAAAAATTAGGGTTTTTATTGGGAATATTTTCCAGGTTGGATGCTGTTGAGATGCTGAAATCTATGAGTTTCACTTGTCCTGTAGCAGGATTAAAAACTATATTAGAGGGATTTATATCTTTATGAATTACATTTTTTCCGTGAATTTCTCCCAAAGTTTCAGCAACTTTGATGGCCGTAGTCAGAAATCCTAAAAGGGTAAATTTTTGGGAACCCATAAATATTTTTAAAGATTCCCCGCCAAAATCTTCTAAGATCATTGCCAGACTATTTCTAACCTGTTGCAACTTATACACTTTCACAACTCCGTCCAACAGGCTTAAGTTGGCAGTGATCTCATATTCGCGCTTGTATCTATTCAGTTCTTCAGGAGTCGGATAGTCTTCTTTGATAAGTTTGATAATAACAGGTTGGTTGTTCTGCTCGTTGTGGCCGCGGTAAACCAGGGAAGTGCTGCTTTCATAAATGAGAGCGAGAACTGCAACGCCGGGAATTGCCATCATAGTTGGGTTCTCTCAAATTAGGTGTGCTTGGTCAATGTTACAGGACTTACGCGCGGCGGGCTAGAAACCGGGTTTCTTCGTTGCTAGTCGTTGACAAACCCAAGATTTTTTCGTGTAAATCGGGTTTCTTTTCGTAAATCCTATGTTATTCTTCATTATCGCTCAAGAGCTATCTTTTGGGATGTGTGGGAAAGCAGGCCTTGACAGGAATGAGCTACTGCTGACAAATGCAAGCTGGGGCTTTCGTCACCTCAGCAGTTAGGTAAACAAAATCACAAATACAGGATTTGTGCAACGATTTACTTTAATGCTCGATCGCCATATTGACAACTAAATCATCTCAGATTCCAAGCAATCGCTTGACTTTCGTGGAGCTTCACCACATCTCGTGAAAATACGCAAGTGCTGAAAGATTTATTTTTTCCGGCGATCGGGTAGGAATTTGCGGTGCTTCAAAAAAACCGGCCGGTGCAAATCTTAACTATAATTCGCTACCGAGGCGCTGAGGGAAGTAAGTGTTGCTTCGGAATCTGAAATTTCCTTCAGTTCTATCTATTTTGACCATCGATTAACAATACTAACTGACAATCAAGCATCCAGAATACAAGTCCCCGGATTCATTCCGAAAGCAGACTGAGGACCCAGAAATAAAAAACCTGTATCCGATGAAACTTGCCGAACGTATTTATCTCGCGCAAGTCAATGCTTCAATTCTAAAATCTAAAATCTAAAATCTAAAATCTAAAATCGATTGACCGTTTGAGCAGAGTAAATTTGACAAAAAATGCAGAATTATTGCACCTTGTCTGGTGCGCGGCAGCGAACCCTACATTAATCAAATTTGCCTAACTCTTAAGAAAATTTTAGGAAAGATTAAGAATTATTGCCATAAAACCCAGGTAAAGTTGTTTGAATTGCGAGTCAAATGCCAAGCAGGCAAAGCGTTTGAGCATTTCCCAAATGTGTAAATCCTCAGAAACTTAGTATTTCTCAAGGATTCATCCGGTGAGAAAATCAGAAACAACCTTAAAATTTAGCAGTAATCGCCCGATCGGGCAATTCTCAACCAGCATCAGGAAAAATACCTATGAAATTGGCTTATTGGATGTACGCAGGCCCAGCCCACATCGGCACTCTGCGCGTTGCCACTTCCTTCAAAAACGTCCATGCAATCATGCACGCACCCATAGGAGACGACTATTTCAACGTCATGCGTTCCATGCTGGAGAGGGAACGGGATTTCACCCCGGTGACTACCAGCGTCGTTGACAGACACGTACTGGCGCGGGGTTCCCAGGAACGGGTGGTGGACAACATCACCCGCAAGGACAGAGAAGAACACCCAGATTTAATCGTGCTCACCCCGACTTGCACCTCCAGCATTCTGCAAGAAGACTTGGAAAACTTCGTGGAACGAGCTCAATTGGATGCCAAAGGCGATGTATTGCTGGCGGATGTTAACCATTATCGGGTAAACGAACTGCAAGCAGCCGATCGCACTTTGGATCAAATCGTCCAATTTTACATTAACAAAGCCCGCAAAAAAGGCGATTTAGTAGAAGCCAAAAGCGAAAAACCATCTGTCAACATTATCGGTATGTCTACCCTGGGTTTCCACAACCAGCACGACTGCACCGAGTTGAAGCGTTTGATGGCAGATTTGGGCATTGAAGTCAACGAAGTTATTCCCGAAGGTGCTTCGGTTCATAACTTAAAAAGACTGCCGCGCGCTTGGTTTAACTTGGTTCCTTATCGGGAATTGGGGATGATGGCCGGGGAGTATTTGCAAAAAGAATTCGGCACGCCGATGGTCGATATTACGCCGATGGGTGTGGTAGAAACTGCGCGCTGTATCCGCAAGATTCAGCAAGTTTTGAATGCTCAAGGTGCGGATGTTGATTACGAAAATTTTATTGACCAACAAACTCGATTTGTGTCGCAGGCTGCTTGGTTTTCGCGATCGATCGACTGCCAAAACTTAACGGGCAAAAAAGCCGTCGTATTTGGCGATAATACCCACGCTGCGGCGATGACGAAGATTTTGGCTCGCGAGATGGGAATCCACGTTGTGTGGGCAGGAACCTACTGCAAACACGATGCTGATTGGTTCCGGGAACAGGTAAGCGAGTATTGCGATGAAGTGCTGGTGACGGACGATCACGGGGCGATCGGGGATGCGATCGCCAAAGCGGAACCTTCGGCAATTTTCGGCACCCAAATGGAACGCCACGTAGGTAAGCGGTTGGATATTCCCTGCGGCGTAATTGCTGCACCGATTCACGTCCAAAATTTCCCGATCGGCTACAAGCCATTTTTGGGTTATGAAGGCACGAATCAGTGCGTAGATTTGGTCTACAATTCCTTTACTTTGGGAATGGAAGACCACTTGCTCGAAATCTTCGGCGGTCACGATACCAAGGAAGTGATTACCAAGGGAATTTCGGCTGACTCTGATATGGGTTGGACGAAGGATGGACAAGCTGAGTTGAATAAAATCCCTGGTTTTGTGCGGGGTAAGGTGAAGCGGAATACTGAGAAGTTTGCGCGCGATCGGGGAATTGATAAGATTACTGTTGAGGTGCTTTACGCAGCGAAGGAATCTGTCGGCGCGTAGTTTATTGGTAGGGTGGGCTTCTTGCCCACCTAAGTTAAAATGCAAAACTGCTTTAACCAGGAATGACTTTTTCTATACGAGATAGTAGATTAAGGGCTAAATCATCTTCTTCTATCACATCTCTGTTTAATTTATATTGAAGTAGCCAAATAAGATGATTTACAGAAACTTCCTTAACTTTAATATTCCCGTAATCACTAATTTCTCGCGTTTGATCTGTAGTAATAATCCAAACTTGTTTGCTTTTGCCATCAATTCTCAGAGTTTTTTTCCTTTTTGCACCATCTGAAGCTCTAATGTCAAATGTCAAGTGAGCCTGTTCAAGCTTATTAATATAGTTTTCAATTTGGTCTTTTTTATATTCTTCAAAAGCCGCTCTAAGCGTGCAATCATACATGACTGCAAGGTTGCCAATAATGAAAAATCCATCGGCTCTACCAGCTTGGTTTCTTTTGTCATATTGATAAAGAGAATGGATGCCCAAAGTTCTCAGCAACAAAAAAACCAAGTCTTCAAATTCACTTGAATTAGTTGTATATACTATTCGCTTAAATTGCTCAATTATTTGGTTTTTAAGTTCATCACAGGTAATAGGCGTTGGGATAGACTCAGCAGGATAATCATTTTGATCTATTTGCTCAACATCAATAAGCTGGATTCTATTGGCAAATCGTCTCCCCTCTTTGTTCTCACCAATAGTAAAGGTAACTGCATCCCCCGCTTTAAGAGTTTCAAGTTGATTCTCTTCTACTTGCTTGGCAATAAAATAGAGGTCTTGAGTGCTACCATCAAGTGTGATATAACCCGATTGCCTATTGGGAAAAAGTGTTTTGACATGACCCTGAAAGCGAGTTTCTGTATAATTCTTATTAGTATTTTCTGCGCTGACTAATTCTACTTTATTAGCAAAAACCAGCTTGCCATCCTTGGCTTTGCCAACAGTAAAAGTAACGATATCTCCAGGCTTCAAAATTTCTAACTTATCGTGCTCAACTTGTGAAGCGATAAAATAAAGGTGATCACTTTGATCGTCTGGTGAAATGAATCCGCCTCTTTTGTCACTAAGAATTTTTGCCACTCGTCCTTGCAAACGGCTTGTCTCTGAAATTTCCCCCATTTTTTCCCTCGAATACTGAACGATGATTGAGAAAGTATCTTTTAGCTGAAAATTATTAACTGTATCGTAACTTTAGTATAAGCTTGAAAGAGTCTTTGCTACAATAAATTTATCAAAGCAGTATATCTTAGATATAGCCCATGCACACATAATAAAATTATATGGACAAAACAGTAAAAATTCTCGAAGATTCCCCAACTATTACAGGTTTCTACGATAAAGAAGCGGATGTTCTATATATCTCGCTGGGAGAACCGCGCGAAGGTGTAGCTGTGGACATTAGCGATGGAGCGATCGCCCGTTATAATGAGGATAGTGAAACAATTGTCGGCATTACTTTAATTGGATTGCGGCAGCGGGTCTTGAAGGAATTGAATCACAAACTGCACGTAGCACCTCATCTCAATGGGTGGGCGGTGACAGAGGAAAATGCAGAGTCAAATCAAAAGGTATTTCCCACTCAGGAAGCAGCGTTGAAATATGCAGTGGGTTCTGCAAAAGCTCAATGGCTTGATGTGGTAATTCACGGTGAAAATGGAGAAGTTCAGGAAACAATAAATCCAGCGATAGATGCGCTGTTGCAGCGTAGAAGCGATCGCCCATCTGAAAAATTGCTATAATATCAAATGAGCCAACCTTGCTCTCAGTGAAAAAATATGTCAACCCCTACAGAAACTCCCCAAACAAGCACCCTTGAGATAACTATCAATCAGGAACAAAAAGAACTGTTAGAAAAAGCAGCTACCCTGTGGGGTCTTAGTCTGAGCGAATATCTGCTCGAAGTTGCTCTAAATCTAGCCGAAGAAGTGCCACTTAAACCAGAACAGATCGTTCTTTCCGCACCAAATTGGGAAATTGTTACCTCAGCGATTGAAAACCCACCAGAACTTAACTCTAAGCTGAAAGCAGCGATCGAAAGGTATCGGCAAAAATACGATCGCAAATAAATAATGGAATGGATTTTTTGCTCTATAGATGATAGCCGGGTGATTCGGGAGAATTTTGATTGCGGTGTGCCGGAGTTAAATCAGTATCTCAAAAAATATGCCCGACAAAATCAAAGAAAAGGGATTGCTAAAACTTGGGTGGCAATTCCTCAAGACGGTGACGGTCAAGTAGCAGGTTATTATTCAATAAGTATGGCTGCATTACAACTAGAGTTACTTCCTGAAAATTACAGAAGAGGGTTGCCGCGCTACCCCCTTCCAGTCATGCGGATCGGAAAACTGGCAGTAACTCAATCAATGCAGGGTAGAAGACTAGGTGAGACACTGCTAGTCGATGCTTTTAACAGAGTGATTCGTTTGTCAGAAGATATAGGAGTATTGGGAGTGATAGTTGACGCATTGAACGAACAAGCTAAGGAATTTTATTTGCAATACGAGTTCATTGCCTTAGAAGGCGATGAACTCTCACTTTTTATTCCCATGACTAGGATATTAGAAGCTTTTACATAAGTAAAAGACAAAAGTTTGTCTTAGCTAAGAAAAGGCGATCGCCCTTTTTCAACCAAGGGCGATTCCCTTCGGGATAGCTTCGCACGCGCGTACTTCAATAACTCGCAACCAAAATTAATCGATCGGATCGAAAACTAAGGTCAATCGAGCACCGGGAAGCAGTTGTTTGAGAACTCGCAAATGACCCTCTGCATCAGACCAACTGCGAAAGCGACCCACAACGACCCTTTGTAGATTTGGAAGCAAACGAACAACGATCCACGGTCTGAGACGTTTCTCATACGGCATAATAGGTGTATCTCCTTGTTAATTGGAGCCATAGCCAGTCCTTGCTTTTCCACGGCGGGGGACTGGCTTTTGACTTTGCACCTGTGGTGTGCTGTACAAATTATTGCACAAAAGGCCCTAATTGGTAGCAGAAAATTACTAAAATAGCGTTATAACACCGCGATCGGCGTAAACTTGTATGATTGGGAGCGTTCACAAACAGTAAATATTGACAGTGAGCAAGCGCGTTCACATCACACTCCCCGACTACATCTATGAATCCTTAGAACTGTGGGCCGACCGGCAAGGTAGACCCACAGCTAGTTTGATCGCTTTTATCGTTGAAACAGCGGTTTTGGAAGCGAAAAAAAAGGGAGATTTACCTTCTGAACCTGAAAAGCCCAAAAACGGCGCGTAAAGACTTCCCTCGTGGGTTGCTGGTGCGTGTCGCCCGATCGCACTTATCAAAATTGATGAAAACTAGCATCAGCGCCCGCACTTTGCACCCAATCTTTAAAATCATTCTGTGCTTTGTCCTCGCGATCGCCTATTAGTGCATAAGTCCTCTCAGCAATCGAAAGTGCCAGTTATTTAATTGTCCGGCGGCTAGTCAGTTGCAGAGAAACTCACAAAAAAATATCATTCTCAGTAACGAACTTTCGACTATACATTCAATCCTATTGTGGGGCGGGCTTCTAGCCTGCCCCTAAAAGCTTATTGAGAATAGTGTCCCATCGCAGGGCAAACGGAAATTGCATCCCAGGATTTCCTCCTTGAGGCCAATGGCGAAAACTGTACTGTTCGATCGCCCTAATCAATCCCACTTACCTAGATTAGACGCATCAACATCTTTTAAAGGAATGACTTATGAACTTCACAGCAAGACTCACACAAACCAGCTTACTCGGTTTAATGCTATTTGCCAGCAATCCAGCGGCAACCTTGGCTTTAGGACAATCGAACACAAGCACTGCACCAACAGCGTCTCGCACTCAGTCTCCGATTGAAACCATACAAATAGCTAATGTATCCACTCCCCAAAAACAGGTTAGAGATTTTTGTGCTCGCAAAAGACAGAAAGTGGAAAACTATTTCGAGACCAGCAACTTTCGGATTTATCTGTGCTACAACCACGCCAATCAACTATATTACTACGGCGTTAAAAAGAGTAACGGCAGCACGATCGCCCTGCGTGCTCGTACTGAAGAGGGGACTGGTTACGTGGCCACAAATGGTGCCTACGATTACATTGTTACAGGAGCTAGCCTTAGTATTTATAACAAAGGCAAACGCATTCTCGAACAACGAGTGATTCGCTCCCTTTAGTATTTAAATGCGATCAGGCTTTAGATCCCCGACTTTTTCAAAAAGCCGGGGATCTAACAGAATATCTGGCTTTTCTGCTGAGGCAGACGAAAGTTTGTCTAATTTAACCTCGAATTCAAATGACCAAGAATTTCTTGATGGTACCCGCCACGTGATTTCTCCGTGGAATCAATCCAAAATCTAAAATCTAAAATCCTCAAGCCCCCGAATTTATCTCGCGCAAGTCAATCCAAAATCTAAAATCTAAAATCTAAAATCTAAAATCTAAAATCGAATGATCGGCCCTTTGCCACATTTGAGTTTGAGGTTAATATCGTTTCCGGTTGCATCGGAATAATAAAATCGAGTCAACAGTTAACACTCAACCATTCAGTTTTTCGACTCACAGTCAACAGTCAACAGTCAACAGTCAACAGTCAACAATAATTCCGGTGCAACCGGAATTGATATAACAGGTTTCAACCACCGAATAATCTCAAAATAAAAAAACCCTCCCCAACAAGGAGAAGGGAGGGTGAAATGACAGTGAGAAATTTAAGTTTTTGCAGCATTAACAATAAGGAGTCACATCTTCGCCACATTCGTCAGCCAAATAACACAAAGCTCGAAAGCGCAGCCCAACCACTTGCTCGTAAAGCGGATTTAACTTGCACAGCGGCGGAATGGATAATAAAGTGCGATCGCCAATTTTGACTTCTCGCTCAAACGGACACTGGCTAGGAATCAACTTACACAGCAACCGTGCCAACTTTTGACTTTTAATTGCAGTGTTATCAAGCCATTGTTTTAGCGGATGCAAGGGGTCAAAGTGTGGCTTTTGACCGTAAGGCTGAGAATTTGTAGCGACATTAACGGCGGTTTCTTGTTTGCCAAATCCTACCCAATGTGGCAGAGTTCGGTAGGAGACTGTATGATCAAATACGTTCATTTTGCTCTCTTCCTCTTTTATAACGAGGTGCCAAGAACTCTCTGTAGAGCTTGTGCGATATTATCTACAATCAGTATCTACAGCATCTCGTTTTGCTTTACCGGATTGAACTTCTTAAATTAATGACTTAGGGCGAGAAAAGTAGTTCCTGATTTTTTTAAAGACGGTGTGCGCTCTAAAAAGTGTCCTCATTTCAAGCCCAACAATTGATTGAGAGGGTAAAAATTCTGTCTTCTACCTTTTAGCTTCAACCTTCGGTTGAGTCTCCTTTTGTTGTTCAATTACAATTGTGACGCATCCAGGTGAATTATCCTATACGTGAAAATGCGGAATTTTTAATAAAACTTATAATATTTCTAAATAAGCTCTGCTGCAAAAAACCCTGAAACATCGACCCAACAATCTTTGCTCGCGATCGCTCAGAAACTTCTACAATGAGAAATAATCGGTATCACCGTCCTCACCACCCATGAGTAACCCAGAAACCAAAGCTATCACCCGCGAATTGCAAAGCCACGCCGCCATTCTCGGTGGCTTCGTCTCCCTCCTCTGGATTATCGAAATTGTCGATGTATTCCTATTCGGAGGCAGGCTGAATGCCTACGGAGTCCGCCCCCGCAACCTCGACGGACTTCAAGGCATCCTGTTGATGCCTTTTCTGCACGGCAGTTTTGCTCACTTAGCCACCAATACCCTCCCTTTAGTGACATTGGGTTGGTTGATCATGCTGCGAGAAATTAGCGACTTTTTTATCGTGAGTGCGGTCACTGTGCTAGTCAGCGGATTCGGAGTTTGGCTGACTGGCGCGCCCTATTCCGTTCACATTGGTGCCAGCGGATTAATCTTTGGTTACTTCGGCTTCTTGCTGCTGCGGGGCTATTTTGAACGCAGCTTTACATCTATTTTGGTATCTTTAATTGTCGGTTTCTTCTACGGCAGTTTAATTTGGGGAGTTTTGCCCTCGCAGCCGGGAATTTCCTGGCAAGGGCATTTCTTTGGCTTCGTCGGCGGGGTATTAACAGCTCAACTTTTGGGGCGGCAGAAACGGCGAATTAGCTAGAATAAGACTGAGGCTGCATCCTATCATCACCTTGGTTTATTGCTCATAAATTATCTAAAAGCGTAGGTTTTTTGTCAATAAACCTGGTTTCTTGTGTAACAATTGCCTCCCGGAAAGCAAGACTAACTGCTGACCAATAATTCAACGCGGGCCGGCAAGCACACAGTAAAAACCGAACCGCAACCTAACTCGCTTTCAACCTGCATATCGCCACCCATCATCACGCAAAAGTGACGGCTAATCGTCAATCCCAAACCCGTGCCGCCATACTTGCGGGTAGTTGATGCGTCGCCCTGCATAAATGCTTGAAATAAATGCTGCAATTGTTCGGGGGGAATCCCAATGCCCGTATCAGCTACGCGAAAAATTATTGAGTCGGAAGGTTCTGCTATTTCTTGAGTGGTTAAGCTGTCATGTTTAACTCTTTCAATACAGAGGGTAATAGTGCCATGTTCCGTAAATTTGGCTGCATTGCTCAGCAGGTTGAGCAATATTTGACGAGTTTTGGTAATGTCAGCATACATCATTCCCAAGTCGCTACCACAATCAACTTCAAACTTATTAGAATTTTTATCTACCAAGGGTTTGACAGTAGAAACTACCTCGTCAATTAGATTAACAGGGTTGAAAGTTTCTAAGTAAAGTTCCATCCGCCCCGCTTCAATCTTAGAAATATCTAGAATGTCGCTAATTAAAGATAGCAAGTGTTTGCCCGCTGTTTGAATTTTTTGCAAGTCGGGGATAAAATCTTCGCAGCCTAAATCCTCGGCGTCTTCTGTGAGCATATCGCTGTAACCAATAATTGCGTTGAGGGGAGTTCGCAATTCGTGGCTCATATTAGCTAAAAAGGCGCTTTTGGCTTGGTTTGCTGCTTGAGCTGTTTGAGCGACTTTTTGGAATTCTTCTGCTAATTTGCGCTGGGTAATATCTTCAGCAATACCGACGATGCGGTAAATTTCCCCAGTTTGGCTGCGGACTGGA
>Ga0209278_1001065_pt1 | contig 17519 bp, 12 predicted proteins | sample JI81BgreenDNA_FD_187504 | JGI IMG/M metagenome (GOLD analysis project Ga0209278, IMG submission 187504) | Wastewater effluent complex algal communities from Wisconsin, to seasonally profile nutrient transformation and Carbon sequestration -... | ecosystem: Engineered > WWTP > Effluent > Algae... | reverse complement strand
AATGAGGATGTCGTACTTTTCGAGGCCGCCCTTTTCGAAGGGAAAACCTTCAGCAGCGTCGTGCGCCGTCATGTAGTCGATTTCGAACCGGCTACCGGCCATGGCGTCGAGCAACGGTTTGGCCCCAGTGTGAAAGCGGACTGATCCAAACTGGTCAAAACCCTTGTAGTGCGTTTCGGAGGTCGTCCAGCTTTCGCCGACCAAGAGAACCTTCACATTCATTTACTTCATCCTTTCGGGAATTCTTCAGATGGTTGCGTCGAAGACCCTGCGCGGGTTCGTGACCATCAGTGTCTTGCAGTTGTCGGCGGAAAGCCCGTGCCGCATGAGACGTGGCAGGAAATGCCGCGTTACGAAGGCGTAGCCATTTCCGCCGTAGCGAGAGAGCATCATCTTGATGAAGACGTCCTGAGATAGCAGGATTCTGTCCATGAAGCCGTGCGCAGCAAGCTCTACGATTGCACGTGCGACTTCATCGTCAGAGGGGCATTGTACGCCCTGATCCGCATAGAAGAAGTCCATGCCGATCATGTCAAACTCGATGAAGGCCCCACGCTGGGCAAGGGTGGCCTGATAAATCTTGTCCGCGTACGACGGGTTCATGTGGCAGAGAACCGTGTGCCGAACATCGCCGCCTTCCTCCTCGACAATGTCGAGAACTCTGTGACCCAAGCGGAACCAGCCTGGCAGATGAACCATCAGGGGAAGGCCGGTTCGGCGTTGGGCTCTGACTGCACCACGTAGAGACTTCTCCTCTAGCGTAGTGAAATCCGAAGATACCCCGATCTCGCCAATAAGGCCGATCTTCGCGTCAGTGCCATCAGCACCGACAAGGGCCTCTGCGACGATTTCATCTGCGATGTCGTCCATGCTCAGGCTTGACACTTGCTCCGGCATGGAACTTGCGAGGTAGTAACCGGCGCCCATCACGATATTGAGCCCGGTCTCTCTCGCGATGCGCCGCAGCTTTAGCGGATCGCGGCCAATGCCGCGGCATGTCGGATCGATGATGCTACGCCCACCGGCATGTGCAAAGGCGCGTACTTCCTCAATTGCCAGATCGAGATCATCGAGCCTGATGTTGTGGCGGTTCACGAAAGGATCTTGCCGCAACTCGGAAAGAATCTCGATGCCGACCTCAGCATCCGCCAGATACTGTCGGGAAGGATCAGACGGCGCATTCCACCAGCACGAACAATCGTTCTGTAGGTGTTCATGCATCAGGGTGTGGCCAAGATCACTTGCGGAGATAGGGCCATCCACCGTCATGATATTCCCGGAATTGACATGGCAAGGAGAGAGTTCGCTCGTCATGCCTTGCGTCCTTTTCCGAAGCGCCAGTTCCGGTCGAAGAGGCGTGTATTCATCCAGATGGCGATCAGAATGATGGCGCCTGTCACGATCTGCGTGAAGAAGGGCGAGATGTGCAGAAGGATCAGGCCATTGCCGATTACCGCTATGGTCATCGTGCCGAGGACAGTGCCCAGCATGGATGCCTTACCTCCCATGAGGGATGTACCTCCGAGCACCACGGCTGCGATGACCTGCAGTTCGAAGCCGGTCGCAGCATTCGATGAACCGGATCCCAGCCGCGCGGCGATCAACATGCCCGAGATCGCACATGCAATCCCCGAGACGACATAGACCGAGGCGAGCACGCGGCGTGCCGGCATGCCGGCACGTCGGGCAGCTTCCATATTGGAGCCGACGGCAATGACCCGCCGCCCATACTGAGTGCGCAGCATCACGACGAAGCCGGCAATCGCAATGATAAGGGCAATCAGGGCCGGCACCGGAAAACCAAGCAGTTCACCCCTTCCAAGCCAGAAGAAGCCGGGGACATCCGTGATGGGGATTGAATACCCTTCCGTGAGGTAGAGGGCGACCCCACGCAGGATCGAAAGTCCGGCGAGCGTGACGATGAAGGCCGGAATGTTCTGGTATGATATGAACCAACCCTGAATGCCACCTAGCACGCCACCCAAGGCAAGCATGAGTAGGACCGTCAAGGGCCAGGGAAGCCCACTTGCCAGAGCAATGGCACAGAGCGCGTTTACAAGCGCGACTGTTGATCCGACAGACAGGTCGATCCCTGCCGTGGTGATGACGAGCGTCATGGCCACCGCAACGATCAGGATCGGCGCTGCCTGCCTGACGATGTTCAGCAGGTTTCCAGCCGTCAGGAATGTGTCGCTCGCTATGCCGAAGAAGGCGATGCAGAGCGTGAAGAAAAGCGCGATGGAAAGCACCTGCGCGTGTTCGGCCACGAAATCGGCAAGGGTCGATCCTGCCTTGCGTTCAGTGTAGGTTACCATCAGCCGCTCCCTTCCCGACGATCAGATCCACGAGTTCCTGAAGGTTCGTTTCCTCGATCTGGCGTTCCGCGACCTTGGTGCCTTCATACATCACCGCGACACGGTCACAGACGCGGAACAGGTCCTGCATCCTGTGCGTCACCAGAACGACGGCGACGCCCCGTGCCTTGATCCGATTGATCAGAGCGAGCACGGCCTCCACTTCTGCCACTGCGAGCGCCGAAGTGGGTTCGTCCATGATCAGAACCTTTGGTTCAAAACTGGCTGCACGTGCGATCGCGATAGCCTGACGCTGCCCACCGGAAAGCTTTTCAACTTTTGCCGTCAGACGCGGTATCCTGATCTCCAGTGCAGCCAGCATCCGTTCGGCCTCGCGGAGCATTCTGGCCTGATCAAGGAAGGGGCCGCGCTTCAACTCTCGGCCAAGAAAGAGATTTCCGACAACATCAACATGATCACACAGAGCCAGGTCTTGATAGACCATCTCGATATTCTGGGCGCGGGCGTCGGATGGGTTGGCAAAACGGATCTGCCTGCCTCCCATTTGGATCGTTCCCTCGTCTGGGATATAGGTGCCGGACATGACCTTGGAGAGCGTCGATTTGCCTGCGGCGTTGTCGCCGATCAGGCCGATGCATTCACCGGCGCGGATATCCAGATCCACCCCACGCAGCGCTTGATGAGAGCCGAAGGTCTTTACGATCCCACGGAGCGACAAGACAGGCGCGTTGTCGAGGGGGGCTGCTGCCCCCCTCTCCTCGCTATGTGTTGCTTCAAGTACCATGATCACTGAAACAGCGAGCGGAACTGTTCGACATTCTCGGGCGTCACAATCGTGACGGGAACGGAGATCGTCTTTTCGACAGTGCCACCGTCCGACAGGGTCGAAAGCGCTTCGACCGCAGCTTTACCCATGCCCGCCGGATCTTGCTGGATGACGGCTTTCACATAACCGGCATCAATCCCCGCGATGGCCTGTGCGGTGAGGTCCCAGCCGTAGACAGCGACGCTCGATTGCTTGCCCTGGCTTTCGACAGCTGCAATCGCACCAAGGAGCGCAGGTTCACCCGTTGCGTAGATTGCGCCAAGATCGGGATTCGCCGTGATCAGGTTCTCGGCTGCGCCAAGGGCGGTATCTTGGACGTTCTGGCCATCGACTGTGCCAACGACCGAGACTTTCGCGGTATCGAGGGCATTTTGGAAGCCGTCCAGACGCACGTTCTGAATGAACGAATTGAGGGCCCCGACAACACCCATCTTCGTGCCTTCTACAACTTGTGCGTTAACGAAAGCAGCGAGGTCAGCACCAGCTTGGGCATTATCGACGCCAATTTGGGCCTGATGTGGACCATCCGGCAGAATAGCATCAATGGCAACAACCGGGATGCCGGCGGCGGCGGCCTGTTCAACAGCGGGCATTATGCCATTGACGTCGATCGCCACCACAGCAATCCCGTCAACGCCTTCTTGGATGTAGGTTTCGATGGCGCTGTTCTGCGCTGCGGGATCATTGTTGGCGTTGAAGATCAAGAGTTCCACGCCGGCTGCATCCGCCGCTTCCTGAGCGCCCCGGTTCATGTCGTTAAAGAACAGTGCCTGCTGGTTGATTTGAACAAGCGCGAAGGTCTTCGCATCCTGCGCCGCGGCGGGCAGAGCCGCAGCCAGCATAGTCGAGCCAAGCAGAAGGCTTGCGACACGACGATTGATCGACATTTTCATTATTTTCCTCACTGTTGTTTGTTGCTGGGAAATTACCTGGTCGGCGGCGCAACGGATTTCCGTTCGATCAGGGTTACGGGCAGCAGTTCCTCGGCAGGTACCTCGGAGAGGTCGCCCTGCATGGTTTCCTGCAGAAGCTGGAGCGCGCGCCTACCCAGTTCACGTACCGGCTGGCGGATGGCTGTAATTGCCGGCGCGAAGAGATGCAGAGGGCCGACATCGTCAAAGCCAATGACTGATACATCCTGCGGCACGGTGATGTTGGCCTCTGAAAGGGCTTCGAGCAGCCCGATCAAAAGCTCGTCGGAAGTGGCAAAAATCGCAGAGGGTCTTTGCCCAATCGGCTTGGCGAGAAAGGCCTCGCCGGCTGCGCGCCCCGCAGCGAATGTATATGCGCCTCGCAGTCGCTCGATCTTTGTCTCGGTGCCGATTGCCTCAGACAGCCCGCGGACGAAACCTTCATAGCGGCGGGATCCGCTGATCATCTCATCGACGCCACCTACAAACATGACGTGCCGATGGCCAACCTGACCGAGGTGGCTGCCAGCTAGGTATCCGCCCCGAAAGTTGTCGCAGAAGAGCTTGGGCACGTCGGCACCACTGACATTCTCGTCCACCACGACGCATGGCTTTGAACGATTTATCTTGTCTGCAAGTTCAGGCGTTGCCGCGTGGTTGGTAATGAAAATCAGGCCGTCGGCATGCCCAGTCCGGACTTGGTCCAGATATGACAGCTCACGATCCGGCCTGTTTAAGGTTGCATGAAGCGATATCGAGAGACCAAGCTTTTCTGCCTCGGCTTCAACCGCCGCCACCAATGTCGAGAAGAAAGGGGTCGAGATGTCTGGCACAATCAGCGCAATCGTGTCGGACCGTCCAAGGCTCAGGCGACGCGCGTGTGGATTGGGCGTGTAATCCAGTCGCCTGATCGCTTGATCGATCAATTCCGCTGTGCGCTTCGGCAGGTCCAAGGATCCGTTCAAGTAGCGAGAGACGGTCGCCTTGGACACGCCCGCTGCCTTCGCTACGTCTTGGAGATTGGCCATATGAGTCCCGTAAATCGGTTTAGTAAACTGGTTTACCTACCTAACACTGGCCTGATTCGTCTGACCTGTAAAGTGCTTCTTCGTCGACCGGATACCGCTGGCTAGGGGGAAGGAAGGGTCTGCTAGGAACTTCGGCAATCTGTTGCGAGGAGCTGCCAAAGGTTGGCGCCGCGTGGGGTTGGAGCGATGGCCCAGACCTCATTCGAGCATTCAATCGTTGGAGGACTAGGTAGAAACCATCCTGAACGTCTGGCGGGCCGAGCTGCCTCGACCAGTTCTGCCCCTAGATCGACAGGCGGAAAAGCGGACAAAGCGGACGTGTGCCGTGGCCGCATTGGTAGAGCGCAGCGTGCCACGCGCTCCGGCGCACTCGACCCAAACCGGTCGTTCGGGAGGTTCCCGACGCGTCAAGTAAGCTCCACCAGACCGGCCCTTCGTCGATCCTAAAGAACTATTGCGGATGAGGGGACCAGGTGCAACCTCACGCTTACATTCACCTCTTAAGCGAAGTAAACTGGAAGAAAATTTCGGGGCGCATCTGAACACCTATGCCATTTACCTTTCAAAAAGCTGACCTTTCACCAAACTGCAATTTCTCGCAATGGGCGCTCATTGACGAAGACCGCCTAGTCCGCACCTTGGCATGGCTTTACCTACGCAAGCCAAAACATGCAGTTCAGATAATCAATCAATTAGAACCAAGCAAAGCCGGTTTTCCGGGGAAAGTGTTCGAGAATGCGATTGCTCTTCTCTCCATAAGTCTCAGAGACATTGCATCAGACCTTTCAAGCGCCGACCCGGAAAGGAAGAGAACGGCCAGCAACAAAAAAAACAAGCGGATCGAGCAACGTGACGGGTTGCTCTTTCAGCATCTTTCGTGGATTGCAGCATCTATCGACATGCCAACCGCGCTCGCCACACCGCCTCACGTTCGCAGGGCAGACAAAGGTTTTGACGGCTTGCTCGTGAGTATTGAAGACGCATACGGTGCGATTTCGAGAGTGGTGCTTTGCGAAGACAAAGCATCAATCAATCCTAAGAACCTTGTTCAGGGGAGCGTTTGGGCTGAAATCGACAGCATCGTTAACGGAGACAAAGATCTGGAGCTCTTAGATGCTATTACTGCAATTCTGAGAGAACAATCAGGCCTAAAAAGCGATAAGCAGGAGGAGTTACTAGACGCACTGATATACGAGCGGACAAGAGCATTTAGAGTGGCAGTGACAGTAATGCCAGAAAACGCGGACTCAGGCGGTTACCACCATATATTTAACGATTTTGAAAAACACGCAACCGGCGCCGACACAGTGCGGTTAGCAGAAATCCTACCATCTGATGATACTCGCGCATTCTTGAAAGCTTTGGCGAGGAGGGTGCGAAGAGAAATAAAGAGGATTGCCAAAATTGTTTGATCCGGTAACAGAGGAACTAATCGCGGGATCACCTGATCTAAAAAATTTGAATGCGTCGGAGCTAGTAGAGTTACTGACATCCGCCAGCGTAGAAATAGCGACCGCACGGCTTCTAGCAGACAACTTAGAGACCCTACCGGACGAGCTGATTACCGTTAGGTCGAAGATGAGTCGATTGGCAGATGTTTTCGAGGCTCAAGTTGCTTTGGGTGTAAATCCGGAACGCTTGCGATCAATTGCATTCGTTGCGGGTTCTGCACGTCAAATCGTTGATCGAATAGGTCGGCTACTCCGAACAGGGGAGAGCCAGAGCATTCTTAGTGAGGATTGCATCGGACCTGATATCACTTCATCCTTGCTTTTTCTGGCTTGTGAGCGGTTTTCCGATGCGGCGGAGGTCGGTCGCGTTATCAGAGCGACTGGTGAAGAAAATGCACTGAGGCGACTGTTGGTCCTGACGCTAGGTCGTCTTGCAAGAGGGCAATACGAAGATATCTCCGACACGGAAATCGAAGAGGTAGATCCTGGATCGGAAACAAGTGAGGCACTTGCAACTGACCTGCTTTACAGAGAAATTCTTCGGTCACTCATTAAGTTCTCGAAATTCTCTGTTGGACATTTGGAACCTATCGCTCTTGAAGACGTATACTCGAATCTTCAACGAGTTATCTCTTTAGCTGGGCCTTTCTCAGAGAGTTTGGAAGGCGTAGCTGACACTCCTATTGTTGCATTGACCACTTTTCCCGGACCGCACCATCTCGCTTCCCTTTTGCGCATTGCCCTCAGAGCTGTGGCTGAAAATCTATTGGTGGGCATTCCAAACCCGAATGGCACTGATCACGGAGCTTGGCGTGACTGGATAATCCGGGAGGCCAAGAGATGGCCTCTAATCTGGGAGAACCACAAAGCTGCTATTGCAACTGGTTTCTTAGATGTGGGCTCGTCCATGATCATGACCACGCCGACTGGTACAGGTAAATCTACACTATCTGGCTTGAAGATTGCCTCAACGTTAGCGTCAGGAAAAACTGTCCTTTATCTGGCACCGACCCACGCGCTCGTCTCACAAGTAGAGTTTGATCTTAATGAACGTCTCTCAGAACTAGCTGTAGCCCGAAGCCTTGATGAGCTTACCGTGGACGAGGCCGTGGAAAGACTGCCCGACATTGCTGTAATGACGCCCGAGAAGTGTTTTGCTCTTCTGACCTTCGCACCCCATCTTTTTCTGAACATTGGTCTGTTGGTGTTCGACGAATTTCACCTGATGAGCGCTTCCATCGATCCGACTTCTCCTACCGGCATTCGAGCTGACCGGAGAAGCATTGACGCTATGCTGTGCTTTCTGCAATTTGGTCAGATCAATGAGAGTTCCGATTACTTGCTTCTATCTGCGATGATTTCCAATGGGTCAGAGCTAAGGGCGTGGCTTGAGAATCGAACTAGTCGTCGTTTCGTGGCCTTTGACTATGAGTGGAAACCAACACGCCAGCTTCGGGGATGTGTGGTGTATTCAAACACTGACCTGAGCAATTTCACCAAGCAATTGAATAGTGGTGCAGCCCCAGACGTGTTTGCCATTCCCTACGGCTTGTTTTCACTAGACTCGAACTGGCTACCACAGCCCAACAGTTCGAGTGCCCTAAAGCCCCTCTCGGACTCCCCAATGCGGCTAGGCGTTGGGGGGCCCAATAAGACCGGATACCGCTGGCTGACCTCGAACCGCAACGAGGTAGCCGCAGAACTAGCGGCCAAGCTCGCTCGGCATGGCATGAAGGTTCTTGTGTTCTGTGAAAGCATCGACTTCACAGTATCGACGGCCAACAAGATAAACGCGCAATTCTCTGCTATCGAGCCAACACTTACGGCTGATCAGTCCGTTCTGAGGGAAACTGCAATTGAGGAGATCGGCAAAGTAGATTCTATCTACGACGCCGGTAGCAAGATCGCCGCCGTCCACCACGGTGAGCTTCTTCCCTACGAGCGTCGACTTGTTGAGGGCTTGTTTCGGTCCAAGGAAAGCGGCCTTAACGTGCTTGTTGCGACATCCACACTTGCGCAGGGGCTTAACCTTCCCTGTGACGCTGTAATTCTTGCCGGGACCGACCGACTAGACCCCGAGACCGAGAAACGAAAAGTCATGCAGGAGCATGAAATACTGAATGCACTAGGGCGTGCAGGCCGCGCTGGTCACGCATCTACTGGGTTAGCTCTAGTTGTTCCCGGCAATCCGGTTCCTTGCGATCTGACCACTTATGTGCCCCGAGAGACCGTAGTCACCAGTATGGTTCTTTCGTCCAAAGACAGATGTGTTCCACTCATTGATCCGCTTTGCACATTGCTTGATGAAATAGAGGTGGAGGCCGTCGGGCGTCCCGTCGCTGAGTACCTTGCGCGAAAACTCACTGTATCTTTGAAGCCAAATGGGGATGGAACAATTCCTTTTCAGCTTCTTACTTCTCGATCTTTTGGATACTTCCAGAAGCGGTCTGCCGACGCCGCAAACGCGGATGGGTGGCTCAATGGTCGCAAACAGAAACTTGAACAAGTGTTGTCTGATGCTGAACCACAAAATCCAGCTACATGGCAAGAGGCGCTCGCCGCAAAAACGGGGGCGAGCACTAAGTTTGTACGCAAGCTCGAAGATGCACTTCCGTCAGCACCATGGCTATCAGTTCAGGCTCTAGAATGGGCGATATGGGTATTGGATCAGTTCGACCCAAAGGAGGAAGACTTTGACGCGTTCTTCAGGCCCGAGAGCTTGGAGAAAATATTCGGAAGAGCATACAAGAACCAGAAGGATCAAGAAGCCAAGCGAACTGTGGCGCTCGCGGGCATTCGTGAGCTCCTGCCAGACTGGTTTGGCAAGAATACTCTATTGGAACTAGATGCAACTATATTGGGCTTCATTGTGAAAAACGAAGCCTCGGTCAAGATACCCTCTAAGTCTGACGGGATGGCGAAATTCGCGAGACGTTTTTCGAACCGCTTTGCGTCCGAGATTAGCTTCGTTATGAGTGCGTTGGCGCAGTTGGTAACAGATATTGAACTTACCACCGGCGCGAACCTTGCGCCAATGCCGGGCTTCCTACCACAACTTGTTCGTTTTGGCTTCCCAACACCCTATCACTTTGCGGTTAGTCGGGAACTATCCACGTCAGCGCGCATCGAAGTACAAAAGCAATACGAAGGTATTTCGAAGCACATCGAGCATGACCCTTCTGACGATTGGGACGCTGTAAGAGCAAAGGTATCATACGCTATGACCGCATCGCTCTTCACGGATATTAACGACGTTGATCTTGCGGCCCTGGAAGAGTGGCTCAAGAAGGATGGCAACCCTGAGTAAGATGCTCGAACGAAAAGCTACGCCCTCAATGCACGATGCAGGAGGCCGCAGCATGAGCTGAACGGCCAGATAACCGCCTTGAGGCGGTCAGCCGGGCCGAGGCCCGAATTACTTGGCGTTGCCGGAGTGAGCCGAGCCGCGAAATCGGCGGTTTTGACCGACTTCTTCAACACAATCCGCCCCTCACATCGATCCGTGGCCGGAAATGCGGCGAAGTGAACGAAAGGCCGCTCTTGCCCAATGCGACAATTGTGCTGCCGCACATGTTTCGGGCAGCTTTCCGCCCTGAGTGGCGATGCTGCACGCGCGATGACTTCCAGAAGTTTACCTGAGCTGAAGGTCGGCTCAGGGCTCTTCGCGTCGAGCAGAATTGCTGGCTATGCGCAGGTCATAGCGACATAGATTTCGGAGAGGATGGGCCGCCAACTGCGGCTCATCACCTGCTTGGACCTAGGTCATCTCCTAAGTTGTTCCCGCATCAGGTTTCTCCACGTTATCCTTGTGTTGTTCACGATTCCTCTCCCGCTTAACCGTGAGCGGGATTTTGGGAAGCGAACGGTATGGCCCTCCCTCTCTCTTGGGCGCCACCACTGCTGGTTGCACGTCTCTTTAGCTCCGTCTTCCAGAAAGGCAGACGCTCGCTCTCGTTCAGATCGCACGCTCGTGGCATCGTAAGGACTGCATAATCGTTCCGTTGCAGAATTTCGAGCGAGTTTCCACTCCAACGTATTGCAGTAAATATCGAGAAATCCGGAAATCTGAGCGAACGTAAACGTTATTTTAACCAATAGTGGTGTACATATGTAGAAGTTCTACAAAATGGAGATAATCATGGAACTCTTTAACGATCTGATTGATGAAGTCGACTATAGCGAATGCAGATCCCGAATTGAAGTTGCGGCGGCTGTCCGTTTCGAAATCGAGAATCTCGATATGAGGCCAGACGATGCGCTACACATTGTGCTCTCAGAGCTGAGTATCTCTGACATTGAAACCCTCTTCGAAAGCTTTAGCGAGCTTAAAGATGCCGAACACCTTAAAGCAGCCTTGGTCAACATTCTCGACTTCGAAGAAAAGGTGGGGAAGTACTTTGTTGATGTATCAGATGTTCTCGTCGGCTTAATGCAATTACGGGCTACGCCTGATTTAAGGAAGCACCTCCACTCCTTGCCGCTCTCAAATCGGCCTTACTGAAATTCTGGCCATGCGCAGACATAGCAGCCGCCTCGAACCTTCGCGGCGGCTGCTCAACACGTTTGCGAGGTTCTTGGAGCGACACAGATCGTAGTGTTTGGAGATCTTGAAGGGAACAGCTCCACTCCAGACTTGTAGGCGCTCTGCGCGAAGGTCCGAGCCTTCACTCTTGGGGCAATCCTCCTTCGGTCATAACGCAGGCTGATTGGGAAGCATGGTACATTTAGCGCGCAATAAATGATACTCAGAAAAAAACGTGAAGCTGAAAAATTAGAGTTGCGTCATGATCTGAAGCGCGCCGCAGCACCGCCGAAGACGATATAATATTAACATGAAGGAGTGGAAGCGAAACCAAATATGTAAGCATTAGCTATGGAGTCGATTCTGTTTGCGAAGCCGATTGATGAGGCCTCGTATCTGGGCACTTAAAAGAATTTACCAGATCGTCTGAGGCCTGATCTGGCCCAGTCCAAAGTGCTTCAAGGGCAGGCTGGCAGCGCCTTTTGCTGAAACGCTCTGTTCTCGGCTTCTCGAGACGATCCGGTACTTGGTCCGCGGTACGGTGCGCTCCACCTTGTTTGAGCAGTCGCCACGTGCTCAGAACGCGCCGCAGACTTTGTTTTTCGGGCCGCTCAGGGGGTCCGTTTCCCTTAGCGCTGTGTAGGCCGAAATCCCCCGCACTGATCACTTGACGAATACAGGATCTTCAACTCGATGGTCGAGACGTTCTCCAGAACCATCAAGTCCTACTTGATCTGGTCAGTCGCCTGACAGACCCGCGCTCAGGCAGAAAACGTCGTCGCCAGATACATCTATGTATCGACCCAGCGGAATCTGCACAGGTTAAGCCGCTAATGCGAATGCCTCAGCGGGGGTTTTCATGTCCAGCGCCTGATGGGGGCGTCGGGTGTTGTAGAAGCTGATCCAGTCACCGATGGCGCGGGTCGCGTGCTGTATGCTGTCGAAGCGCTGGCGATGGATGCACTGTTCTTTCAGTGTCCGGATGACACGCTCGACCATGCCATTCTGCTGCGGGCAATGCGGCGTGATGAACTCTTGCTTCAGGCCGTAGCTTCGGACCAGCGCGGTGTAGCGGCGGCTGGTGAAGACGAGGCCGTTGTCAGACCTCAGAAGGAACCCACGCGTGACCTTTCCCAAGATGCCGAACCGGCTGATGAGGGCATGCTCAAGGGCACTGGCCGCGGTCGTTGCCTTGCCGGATCGCGACAGATGCCAGCCCAGAAGCTCACGGGTGTGACAGTCGATGACGAGGGCCAAAGTTGTCCAGCCGTCGCGCCCCGCCCAGACACGGCAAAGGTCGGTGGACCAGCGTTCATTCGGAGCCGTTGCGACAGAGGGAACGGCCTCAATGCGGGGCCGCATGCCAATCGGACGCTTTCGCACCTGCCAGCCTTTGATCTGGAATATCCTCTGCACCGTGTTCTTGTTGAAGCCCAGAAGCCAGGCCACGGTCCGATAGCCGAAGGACGGCTCCTTCTCGATCATGGCCTTGATCGGCTCGGCAAATCGCGGATCAACCTTCCGGGAGGCCTGGGTCGGCTTGTAATAGACCGTCCGCCTTGGGACGCCGAACCAGGCGCAAAGCTTGGTCAGCGGCACCGCGATCCCATCAGCCAGAAGGCCCTCATGGAGCGTCCGGATCATTTGTCGTCCTCCCGCTCCATGAGGGCCGCCAACTTTTTTCTGGCGCGCAGCTCCAGCATGGCCTCGCCATAGGCCTCCTGCAGGTCCTTCAGCTGCTTCTCGTATTGCTCGCGGATCTCCAGCGGGTTCGCACGCAGGGCGTTCTCCATGCCCCGCTTGGCATCATCGACCCAGCCCTCGATCTCGGACGGTGAAAGGTCATAGGCACGACTGGCCTCTGCCACTGTCGTCTTGCCCTGAATGATCTCGACCACCAACGCCGTCTTACGCTTCGCCGTCCACCGTTTGATGCTGTCGTCCATCGTCACACTCATCGCTACCTTCTCCTTTGTAGCATGAGCAGATTTTCACTGGGTCGATACATCTAGGCTTTCTATAGCCCCCTCGGGCGACATTCATCGCTGAGCTTCCAGAGCCCCATCGCCTTTGAGCGAAAGGCCCGCGAAGTGAGCTAAACGCTCTCCACAGAAACCGGGCAAGTCCAACGCGGACCAAAACATGTCTGGTCGATACGCGTCCGCCTCGAAGTGGCATGCAACCGATGAGACTTAGCGCTCTTCAACACCGCCGTCGACAGCGAGCAAGCCGGTTATGCGATACGGGACCCGTTGAAAGCACTAAAGTAGTAACTGGTCCCTTCGACATCACCATCGGAGCGGATGGCATCAGATCTAGACTGATCTCAGATTCCTGCCGACCGGTGATTTTCAGTGGATCTGCCGTTAACTCCATCGACCGCGGATGTCGTCGGAGTGGGTCAAGCAAGAAGGCAAGGAGTGGCTTGGAGTAGATCTGCATTCAAAAAAACTTTACGTTTCAAAGGGTAGGGCTAGTCGATCAATCGAGCAGAACAAAGGCCAAGTTGCTGTCTTCGGCAACGAACTCGTCAGGAATTTGATCCCTCATTGCGGAAGATCTTTATGCGTCAGCAAGAAAGTGCAGGCAAGTTACGCAGAGACGAAGAAATTCAAACTTGCGATCTAGACGAAAAGGTTCAATAAGCACTTCAGAAATCTCTTATGAGGACAAAATGAGCACTATTGATCTCAATTCCATGTCGTTGTCTGAGTTGAAAGAACTGCAGCGTGATGTGAACAAAGCCGTTGCAACGTTCGAAGACCGGAAGAAAAGGGAGGCTCTTGCGGTACTCGAGGAACAAGCGCGTCAACTTGGGTTCTCGATCGCTGAACTGACGGGAGGTAAGGTGGCCCGGACACGCGCCCCTGCGACCCCGAAGTTCGCAAATCCTGCGAACCCCTCTGATACGTGGTCCGGCCGCGGTCGCAAGCCGCGCTGGTTCTCCGACGCGATCGAGGCGGGAGCGACACCCGAATCGTTAGCGATCTGATCAACGTTTGTACGTTGCGCGATATGGAAAGCGGGGCATTGCCCCGCTTTTTCCTTGGAGCCGCGACCTGAGCGCTCACCAGTGCTGGCGAGCTACGAATCCAGTCGCGGGGCCCGGTGAGATCGCCCGAATCCGGGCTGGTCGTTGTCCGTGCGCCTTTCCCTTTGTCTTGCATGCTGACCGAGAGTGCTCAGTGGCTACGGCTACGTCGTGAATCATGCTGCGCAAGCCTGGCAGCTAATGGGAGGCGTCAGCTTTGGTGCGTTGCTCGGAATAAGGCGGCGTGCGCGCACAAATTAAGGCTAGAAAATGGCTGGATACAGAGGAGCTAGTGGCGAAATGAAATTGGCTACTTGTATATTTTAGTGTATTGACTCAGGTAGAATCATAGATTACATGTAGGTCATCAAGAGTGAGAGTTGCAGTAAAGAGTTTGACTGCCGAATAGGCAGCTTAGAAGGTAGATGAGAACTGCGGTAAAATAGAGAAAGCTGCGAAAAGCAGATGCATCTGTTTGCAGTCAAGTTGTTGCCTGCCGAATAGGCAGCTTAGAATGTGAGAGAGTACTGCGCTTTGCAGGATCTACATAAGGATGCTTGACATCTCAAAGTGGAGAAAGTTATCTGCCGAATAGGCAGCTTAGAATGCAAAGGCTCGTGTCATCTTCCTTGATTTTTCAAGTAAGCGACATCACATGATGAGCAATTTTTTTTAACTGCCGAATAGGCAGACAACGAGAGCCGGTGTCGCAAGATGCCGGCTCTTCATTTTTCAACCATCGATGATGGCGGCCCGGAGCGCAGATCTCACCATGTGTCTGCTTGGCGGCAGGTGTATCTTGATTCTGCAACTTGGTTTCTTACCAAGCAGTGATGATTCGCCCTCTCGCTATCGCCAAGTCGAGGCTGATGACCCATTTTGATGTATGTAGATTAATTTCCTAAGCGCCAATTCATGCCAATTCATATTAATTGAAATTGGGCGTGGTACATTTGGCGCATATTTCGGCTCTTAATGGATAAAATTGTGCATCCTGCTATTTTAGAAATTGACCCATATAGCTTATAGCGCAATAACAGCCTCAAGAGCGACCAATCAACCAAGGAGAGGAAGTTGCACCCATGACCTTTACGATTTAACACGATACTCGACGCAGCCAGCGCAAATTAGCCTCATCGGTTGATATCCAAGATGCCGCGTCCATTCGTTCCCCACCGCATTGTCTGAAGCATCGCGGCTTCGGGCCAGAAGGGCAGCGCGGGCGCCTAGCGGTCCGCCCCGTCTGGGCCTTCTGTATCACTCGCGGAGCAGTCCGCGGGGGCAATGCGTTCACTCGCCCGCGGCGCGGTGCGCTCCTCTTTGCCTGCGCGTCAGCCATGCGTGCAGGACGCGCCGCGGGTCCTTTTCAATAGACAACCGCCCCATCGAGTAGGTGACCGCTCGGCCTTGGGGTGAAGAAGCAAAGGCTATGGGCGATCTCGCCCATGGCAGAAAACAACCTGAAAGGAAACTTCATGAGCATCCATACCTGTTTTCTTGATGATGATGACAGGAACAAGAGACCGCCACGCGCGCGGAAACCTGCGGACCGTCGTTGCGCATTCCTTCCCAGCGACATGCGCCATTTCCCGCATGTTTCGCCGGGGGCGCGGCGCGCCAACTCTAAGTTCATAGGTGCGGCGGGAGAGTATTTCGTGGACAGCTTGTTGATGCGCCACGGCATCCCGGTCTGGACGGCCCCCGACATGCACCCCGCGGATCGCCTGATCGAGGTTGAAGGGCAGGCGATCCGTCTGCAGATCAAGACGATCTCCGCACCCGTGAACGGGGTCTGCGCCTTCCTGATGCAGCACGGAAACGCTCGGGTCGGGAAGGGGATCAGAGCCTATAGGCATGATGCGTTCGACATCGCGGCACTCGTCGTCCTCTCGCACAATGCAGTGAAGTTTGTCCCGAACACCGCACGATCGTTCCGTCTGTTTGAGGCGGAACTGCCGGACCTCGTGATAGATCCGCTCGACAGTCTTGAGTTCTGTGTTTCCGCGCATTTTCAGCGCGGTTGCTGCTGCTGCCGCTGCTGAGCGCAGAAGGACAGAAGGGCAGGGCGCCTGCCTTGGCTCAGCCCAACCACTAACCCCCTGAACATCACAACATAAGGAAAGACGGATGGCACCATCCCATGACGCCCCGCAGGGGGCGAAGGTACCCTTTTGGCTGGCGGCAAGCCGCCAGGCGTTTCGACATCTGCTGAAAACACGTTGGAAGGAAGAGGTTCTCGGACTCGCAAAGAAGAGGCGCATTCGGCCCTTGTGGGAGACCCTCGACCTTGAAGACGAGGGGCAGACATGCAGCGATTACAGCGCTGACGTTCAAGTACCCACAGAAGTAAAGCCTTTTCGGCTGCCATGGATGCCGAAGGAGCCGGTTGTAGCGGAACTGATCGCGATCGCCGGTCTCGCGCAGGCACTTGGTTCACGGCAGGCTGTGCTGAAAGTGCTTGAACCTGCGCGGTTCACACATGTCGTCATGCCGCTGATCGAAGATGACGTCGGTGATGTCGCGGAGGCCTTGGAAGCGGCTCTGCCGCTTTGGTCGGGCCGCCTCGAACGAGAAGTCGATCCCGACACGGCGCCAAAGATTATCTTAAACTTCGAGACGCAGGAAACGCCCACGCGGGTCGTGCAGAGCGCCAAGCAGCTGCGTTCAAAGATCGAAGCGGCTCTGCGTGCCGGCAAACCCGTGATCCTGATCACGCCAAGCGCCGAGCTTCCGGCAGCACTTCGGGCGCATGTGAACGACACGCTCCGTTGCCCGCCTCTGTCGTCAGAGCTCTTGGTCGAAATCCTGAAAGTTCTGCACAAGAACGCGAGAAGGCTTGGCGATGAGGGGATGCTCAAAGCCCTTCCCGAGGACGATCGGCTCGCACGGCTAACGGCAACACAGCTGCAAGCAGCGGTCAGAATTCCGGACACGCGGGCGCTCTATGCACGTCTGGATGAGCTTACAACAAAACCGGTTACCCCACAGGGCTTCACCCTTGAGAAAGTGCGCGGGCAGAAAGATGCCGTCAGTCATCTGAAACGCATGCTCTCTGACCTACGCGCCTGGCAATCAGGCAAGCTCGCCTGGTCGGAAGCAACGATGAGCGCAGTCTTCTTCGGTCCGCCCGGGAACGGGAAAACGATGCTCGCCGAGGCTTTTGCTGGCAGCGCTGGCATTCCTTTCCACGTGACAAGCTACTCTGACTGTCAACGTCACGGACACCAAGGTGACATGCTCAAAGCGCTCAACGAGGCTTTTCGTGCAGCGGAAGTCTCTGTGCCCTCTGTTCTGTTCATCGATGAGATCGACAGTTTTTCAGATCGAGCGCGCGAAGCTCAAAACGAGCAGTATCTGCGTGGCGTGGTCAATGGCCTCCTGATGCACCTAACGCGCGCGGCCGCAACACCTGGCCTCGTTTTGCTCGCAGCGACG
>Ga0209278_1001064_pt1 | contig 17526 bp, 16 predicted proteins | sample JI81BgreenDNA_FD_187504 | JGI IMG/M metagenome (GOLD analysis project Ga0209278, IMG submission 187504) | Wastewater effluent complex algal communities from Wisconsin, to seasonally profile nutrient transformation and Carbon sequestration -... | ecosystem: Engineered > WWTP > Effluent > Algae... | reverse complement strand
GCTCGAGTCGCTGCTCAGAAGCAAGCGCCCGGAACTGGGGCTGGACGCCATGAGAGGCAAGTCACTGTCGCAGGACCTTGCAGACTGGCTCAGCCCCTCGCGCTCGCGCGGGCTTGGGCTGTAGCCATGTGTCCATGGCCGAACAGCAGACCGATGATATCCCGATCGAACAGGCGCTGGAGATGATCGCCCAGCGGCTTGCGGGGCTCGGCACTTCGCTGGATGGGCTGGCTGAGCGACAGCAGGATCTGCTTGGACGTGATTACAGCGCTGAGCTGGCGCATATCCGCAATGCGACCCAGGCGATGGGGGAGGCGACCAAGGCGCTGGCAACGCGGCCTGCTTTGGTGCTGACCCCTGAAACCATCGCCCGGCAGATCGAGGTCGCAGCGACTGAAGGCCGCGAGGCAGATCAGGCAGCATGGGCGAGTGCGCGGAAGGATCTGCAGAGCGCGACGACAAGCCTCGCCCGCATGATGGCATCGCAGCGGACTACACGCCAGCAGAACCAGTGGTTGGCGGCGGCCGCAGGCCTTGCGCTCGTACTCGGATCGATCGGTGGATGCACTATCCCGCCGGCGATCGACTGGATGGTGCCGGAAGCCTGGCACTGGCCGGAGAAGAGGGCGGTATCGGCGCTGCGCCGCGATGGGTGGGAGGCAGGGGAGCGGCTGATGTCCTTCAGTGACCCGGCGCAGTGGCAAGATGTTCAGGCGGCGGTTCAGCTCTGGCAGGAAAACGCAAAGGCGATAGAGATATGCTCAAAGCGGGCCAAGGGGCGGAAACTGAGGAGCGTTGGCTGCGCAGTTGAGGTGCGGGGAGGTGTATACTGAATTGGTGACTTTGCGCCCTCATGTCGATCATGGCAATCAGACCGCCCAAGCTCGAAAGTGGCCATTGTTGCTGATCGATCCGACCGCCGGTTCTTGGGACATTGCTGCCGTCCGCAATCGATGGATCAGTGTGCAGTTCTTGTCAGAGGCCGACATTTAGCGATTGTTTGTATAGCAGGACGAAACAAGGGGACAGGCTGTCCACATTGGTTGGCTACCGTTGGCAACTGCCACAGGCCAATCAATAGCTCCGGCCCACTATGTCTTCGGCTTAAGCATCAGCATCGCTGTGGCGACTGATGCCGGGGTAGCCTTACCGTGAGTGTCTCCGGTCCGCGATAAATACAGGTCTTTCAAACACATCTCACGGCGCAGAATCGACTTTCGCATAAATTTCCCGATATTCTAAAAACGCATCAACAAAGATCGATAAATCGATGATATAGTGTGGATGCGAATCGCAATGGGGGACGGGATGCGCACATTTTTTCTGACAATCTTGGTAGCTACAGTTGCCGTTCCAACGCACGCCGAGGTGAGCACTGCAACACGCGACGCCGCCAAGAACACCTGCAAGGCGCTGGTAAAGACCGAACTGGTAGACAAAAAGGTGATGCCTGAGGCGATCGATCCCGTGCCGCTGTGCAACCGGCTCGATGCGGTATTCGTGCCGCCGACAGCCCCGAAATTGTCTCCAACCGTACGCGAGATCACCTACAACAATGAGGACAAATTCTACGACGCGCTACGGCAGATTCTCAAGAAGCAGCAAGGCAAGAATCTCGAGGTCTGGGTGAAATTCGAGCCCGCGACCGCGCCTACCTTGTCCTCGCTACAGAACCTCGGTTCGGCTAACGGCTATAAGGAATCGGGCCTTATGACTTGGATCTCTAAGTCCAAGGGCTATGGCAACCAGTTCTGCAAGGCAACCACCAACCAATCGGTGTCGGGCGACTTGGTTAAGGGCGGGTTCGACGTCCTCGTCAGCCTGTTCGACCAATTGATCGTCAAGTGGCGAGCGGCAACCTTCTACAATCCCGCCAAGGCCTATTCGATCATCGCGGTCTATTCAGCCGATCCGGTCGACAATCAGAAGCTCGTTCAAATGCGCTTCGTGCCCAAAGCGTTCCTCAAGACCGACTGCGGCGGCCTGCTGCGCGAGGCAAAGCCCTACGATCTCACCGACGCCAAGGAGCTCGGCAAACCTTGACCTCCCGCACGGCAGCAGCGATTGGGCTCGCGTTGATGGTCGCGCCCACAATGGCGTCGAACGCGCCGGTTTCGTCTAACGGGATCGACGTCAGCTTCGAGCAGGACGGCCCAGTCCCCGAAACTCTGTGCCGCGGGATCATCGTCAGCCAATGGATCGTGCTCAACTGGCACTGCCTAGACGATCTCAAGCATTCCGTCGCCAGCGGCCATCAGGTCTGGGTTGCCAATGGCGCGATCCGCGCGCCCTTGCCGCAGGCACTCCTCTCGCAGACCGCACCGGCCGCGCTCAAAATTGCCGAATCCGCGGGGCTCGACTTCACTTTACTGCCCTTGCCGTTGAAGGTGCCGACGGGAGCCGAAACCTTGAGTGTTGCCCCCCCCGATGTCGCGGTTGGGGATCGGGTTGGCTTGCGTCAGAATGGCAGCTTTGCGGCTACCTGCCAAGTTAGTAAGGTGTGCGGGTCGCGGGTCCATTATTCCGCCTGTTCAGCGACCCCGGTCAGAGGATGGTCGGGCAGCAGCGTCTGGCTGCTCAAAAACGGGACTTCCCGGGCGATCGGGCTGCACAAGGACGGCCCGGGCGTCCATCCCGAAGGTTCGGCGCGGCTGCTGTCTGCGATCATGGGGCGCAGCAGCGTGCTCGCTACAAGCGACGAAGAATTTTCGAGCCAGTTCGCGCGGTCGCGCCGATATCGCTTTCGGGATGGCCCGCCCGATGCCTGCACCGCTGACACGGGCAGGCTCACCGTCCGCCCCTTTGTCACCCTCGGCAAGCGTACCATCCAGGGGCTGGCCCGCCTCGACGATGGCTCGGTTCTGACCACTGACCTGCATGACGGGCAGATCTGCCGCTTCCGCTGGCCGTCGACCGCGGCTGAGCAATGCTGGGACAATCCCGATCCGCGCAACGACCGGATCAACGCGATCCTGCCACTAGATGGCGGCTTGCTCGCACTTGCGAAGGCCAATGACGGCTCCGCCCGCGATCCCGGCGCCATCCGGATTTTCCGTTTCGAGGGCGGTCGTTTGTTGTTCGAGGACAGCGATATCAAGGCTAACATCGGCACTGTCTACGGGCTCGCCGAAAGCGGCGGCGACCTGATCGCACTCGGTTCGCTCGGGCTTTGCACGGTGGCAATCTCGCAAGGCGGACGCGAATGCGTCCAGCCCGAAAAGAGCGGAGAATGGCGGGTCAACGGCGCGCTGTCGCTCGGACCGAATAGCTTCGTCGCTGTCGGCCGCGACAAGGCGAACGGGCTGAGCTTTCCCGTCTGCAAATGGTTCACCCGCAGCGACGGCCGCTGGGGGCGCTCGGCGCAATGCGTGCGTGCCGAGGCGCTGCTGGCCACCGGCCGTCAATTCAAGGCCAACGGCCGCTCCTTCCAGTTCAAGGCACCGGTTCAGGTCGACAATCGGCTATTCGTGTTTGGCTCCGATGGCGGAGCCTATGAGATCCGGCCCAATTACAGACCGCGACCAGTTCGGATCACGGGCATCGCCTATAGCGATGGACGACTTGAGGATGCGGCGCGCGACGCCAAGGTCGTGGGGCCCCGGCACATCGCGCTCGCGGCGAGCGACGGTGCCTTTCGCATCCTCAAGCTAAGTGGCACGCCGGACGCCCCCGTGCTCGAAGCGTTCGATATGGGCACTCGCTACACCGCGTTCGACCTTGCAATCTGGACGACTCAGATCTTGGTCGGAGATAACTGGGCGCTGGTGCGCGGCCAAGACGGCAGTGTTTACAGCGCTGCGTGGGAAAGTCTGCCCTAACGCGGACCGCTGCGATCAGGGCGATACCATCCCGTTCGACAAGCTGACGGTATTCTTCAAGCAGCACCTCGCGGCTTGAAGCGAGCGGGTAGGGTCCTTCGCGTGGGCCGGGACAGGGGAGGTGCAGTTGGACGGACAGGAACTGATACGCGCAATCGAGAAGGAGATTCTCGCTCAGCGTGGCACAAAAACCATAACCCAGCACTTGCTGGCCAAAGAGCTCGGAATCAGTGTCCCAACCTTGGTCAGCTGGATGAAGCGGACGAGCTGGACGTCTCCACAGATTGCTCGCCTAGTCGCATCGCGTGCTGAGGCGCAGCGCAAGCAGGCGCTCGACACCGCCATCGTGCCTATCATCGAATTTCTGGAGCTTGACTCCATTGAGTCAAAGCAAGGCGCAAAGTGGGAAATCTTTGATCCGAATGAGTCTGCCTACCTCGCCGGCCTGAAGGACCGTCTATCAAAGAGCTGCGGCATATATGTTTTCTATGACAGCCGCGGTCGTGCAATCTATGTAGGGAAGACCGAACGCCAGAAGACGAAAAAACTATGGGCAGAAATAAACCACGCCTACAATCGCGACCGGGACGTGCAGAAAATCAAGCGAGTTGATCATCCGACGCGAAATGTGGAGTTCCGCTCCGGTGATGAGAAACAGCGGCAGATATATAGCCGCTCCGTTCAACTGCATGAACTTGCCACCTATGTAAGCGCGTACGAGGTGGCCACCGGGTTGATATCGAAAATCGAAGCGTTGCTCGTTCGCGGTTTCGCGAACGACCTTCTAAACGTTAAAATGGAGTACTTTACGCCGCGCAATCGGGGCTAACCTTGGGGACACAAACGGCTCAGGGTCTTCGGAACCGTGAAGCGGCGCGCGACATCACCGAAGCGGTTTGGTTTCACTTCGCGCACGAACACAACTTCATTTGCACCTTTACGAACGCCAAACTCAAGCTGATACTGACCTGCCCCCCGCTGGTCCCGCGGTAATAGCGAGAGTCTGCCGGTTTGATATTCGTGCTCCTTCACCGGCTCGCTTGTGCCGGTGTTCGGTGCTCCAGCGACGAGTGCGGCCTGACGTTGTTGTAGTCGTAGCGCCAGACAGCCAGCTTGCGCCGAACGTCAGCGAGGCTGTCTAACAGCTCCTCATTCAGGAGCTCGTCGCGCAGCGACCCATTGAACGATGCAATGAACGCGTTCTGCTGCGGCTTGCCGTGATCGAAGTAGTGCCATTCGACCCGATTCTCGCTGGCCCACTTCAGGATCGCCCTGCCGACAAACTCGGTTCCGCTGTCGTTGACGATGCAAGCGGGTATGCCACACACGCGCACCAGCGTGTCCAGCTCGCGGGCTACTTGCACGCCGGAGATGCTGGTGTCCCCCACCAGGCACAGGTTCTCCCAGCAGGCGTCATCGTTGATCGCCAGGATGCGCAGCCGGCGGGAGGCGCCGAACCTGCCGGCCACGAAGTCCATCGACCAGCGGTCGTTCGGCCGCAGTGGGACCGGCATTGGCGTTCGGCTACCGCGAGCGCGCTTCCGGCCCCGTCTGCGACGCACCGACAAGCGCATTCTCAGGGTGGATCGCCTGCGTCTGCGAAGTCCAAACGGAGCAAAAGACGAGTTCCTCCTCGCCGCCACTGCCCAAAACCTCCGCAAGATGGCCAAGCTGATCCCGATGCCAGCCACCCCAGCCCCCGCATAAGCGGGGGCCAAGCCTCGGCGCGGCCATCAGGCTCGCGTCAGTCCCGATCTCAGCGCCGGGTTTTTCAACACAATCTGCCCAAAAGCGGACATCGCTGCCATTCAGTCCGAGTAGCCGGGTCTCGCACGGTCCTGCCGTTTCGCGGCTACATCATGGCACGTCCGGATGCGCCCAAACTGGCCATTCATCGGAACACGAAAGCCCACCTGCAATGCCAGGGTGTGGAACACCTCGAACAGCCAGCTTAAGGCGATGATCGCCCACAATCCTGACATCGGCGGTGCGTCCTCAATGTGCCATGCGGATCATAACTCAGGTCACAATGCGGAGATGGCCCCGTCGGGGGCTCGGACTAGAGCCAAGGTCCGAAGATGTAAGACCGATCGTCACTAAGCCCCAGATCAGCCTCTCCACTTCCTCCGGCGGAAGTGCGAGGGCTTCGGAAATCTCGTAAGCGCCACTACCGCTGGCCCGAAGCGACGCCATAATTTTCTCCCAAACCATCGAACGCTCGGGTGCATAGTCCTCTGGTTCCGATGTCCGATACCCCCGCTCGCTAATCCGGATGCAGAGCGTGCGGTAGTGCCACTCGCTTGCCATGCCAATATCGCGCAGGCGCCTCGCGAGGGCTCCAACCGAGACCATCCATTTCTGTTTCAGGCGAATGAGATCGTCCACAGTTTCCCAGCCGGTGGTCACCGCCTTCAGTGTGTCGGCGGGCATCAAAAAGGCCGCTGCAAACGCGTCAGCTTCGCGTTCGGCAACCGGGCCATTGGGCGCGCCATGCTTGTGCAGGATCAGATGGCCCAGCTCGTGCGCAGCATCGAATCGCCGATGGGCCGCAGTTTTTTGCTGGTTACTGAACATGAAAGGGGTCGAGCCTTTCCACATCGAAAATGCATCGACTTCGCGCGCGTTCTCGTGGAGCGAGAACACCCGGACACCCTTTGATTCGAGAAGGTGGATCATGTTCCTGATCGAATAAGTGCCGAGTTCCCATTCGGTGCGGACGATTCTGGCTGCTTCCTCGGGGTGCTCCCCCCTAAGATCAGGAAGGCTCGGCTCCGGCAGTTTGAAGCGGGCGTTGATCCAGTCGCTGATCTCGAGCGCGAGCGTACCGGCGGCAAGCGCAGCATGTTTTTGCGCCGCGGTCATGCGCTTCAGCGAACGGAAGCTAACGCTAGCCTCGTCGATCGGGTCAACCGGATCAGCGAAGAAGAATTCGGCAGGGAAACGCAGCTTCTCAGCAAGCCGCGCGACCGTTTCGTCGGAAGGCGGATATTCATCGGCCTCGAATGCAGTGAGCGCGCGCACAGTGACGCCAATCGCCTCAGCAAGATGCTTCTTGGTGAATCCCCTGCGGCGCCGCGCCAGCGCCAAACGATCGGAATTGAACACGAGTCCTCAGGCGACGCGCTGGATGTCGATGTCAATATCGGGATTGAAGCCACCGCCATCACCTTCGCCGACATCCTTCAGGGACGGGTCGAAGGAGACGCCCGGTACGATGATCCGCTCGTGCCACGAGATGATCTTGCCCTTTGCCATCTCCATCGGCGATGATAGCTCCAGCAGGACTTCGCCCTCAGCGATGTTGAGCAAGAGGAACCACGCCTTGTAGCCAACGAGTTCCGCGTCGCGCTTCAATGCCTCGAAAGCTTCATCTGGAAACAGCGTGAGCTGTCGCGTTGCCTTGACAGCTGCCTCGGTCTTCAGACCCTTGGGCGACTTGGTCGTCGGCGGCTTGCCGATCGAGCGGCCAGCGAGCTGGTCGCCCGTCGCAATCACGATGTAGAAGCGGCCAGCATCGTTGATAGTGATCGAAAAATTGCCGGGATCTGCGCGGCGCCAGCCCATGGGCAGCTTGCTCTCGCGCATAGTGTAAACCGCTGCGGCCCAGCCCGCAGTGCCGGGGTACGTCGGGGGATGCAGCGGCGAGCAGCCAGCCTTGGCGAGATAGGCGGCGCGTGCGACCTCGTGCAGTTCGGCAATTGAGAGATCGAGTCCGCGTAACCGCGCCTCGACATCCCAAGCTTCCTTGCGCAAAATTTCGGTCATTGGGACCCTCCGATCGTTCTTCCTGTTTTGATGCCGCATTTGAGGGTGAAAAACAAGAAGAAAGTGCGGATGTGGCAGGCCTTTCTGGTTCCGTAGACAGATGGACGCCTTTTAGCTTGCGGTAAGAGAGAGCTGTGGCCAACACTGGATCGAAAGGGGGAAGTGTCGTGAATCAGGAGGAATCAGAAAAGAAGCTGCGCTTCCGACCTCGCGCGCGGATCATCAGAACAATCGGCGATCAGCTAATCAGCGGTCCCGAGGCTGCCGTCATAGAACTCGTCAAGAATTCCTATGATGCCGATGCCTCCTACGTCAGCGTGAAATTCGTGCCGCCGCTCATTCCGGGTGCGGGGACTATCATCGTCCAAGATGATGGTCACGGCATGGCGCTGGAAGACATACAGGACAAGTGGATGGAACCCGCCACGACCGCCAAGGTGAATAGCCGGCGGTCCCCCGGCAAGAAGCGGGTCATGATGGGCTCCAAAGGGATCGGCCGGTTCGCTGCTGCGAAGCTGGGCGCGAGGATGGGCCTGTATTCGATTAGCGACCGCAACGGACCACGGCGAGAGGTGCTAATTCCTGATCTGGACTGGTCAATCTTCTCCGCCGAGGCGTATTTGGATTCGATCGCGATCAACTACTCGGTCCAAGAAACCGACGCTGACGTCGGGACCTTGATCGAAATCCGTGATCTGAATGAGGAGTGGACACGGGAAAAGCTCGAGAAGCTGCATCTAGAGCTCCGGCGCCTTGTATCCCCGTTCCAAGCGCCGAATGCCGATACAAACTTCGAAATCTTTCTCGATCTGTCGGAATGTACCAAAGACCTGTGTGGTTTTGATGGGAGGGACGTTTTTACCTCCAGCTCCATTACCGGAGATACCTCCATAGGCGTACATCCCTTTCAGGTCCAGCCCGTCCCCATCCTTACTGCATCCGACTATGAGGTCCGCGGCGACTTCGACGAACAGGGTGTCTTCCACGGCACATTCGAAAACAGGCGTGGAGGTCAGGCCCCCCAGAACATCACTGTCCGCGTTGGCTTGGGCGACGGCGATGAAAGCTGCGGCCCGGTGCGGGTAGAACTCTTCATCTTCGATCGGGAAGCCGATGCCATCCGATCCAATCTGCAGGCTGCCGGTCTGGGAGTGCTGAATGCTGCCAAGGCACGACAGATCTTGGATGACATCGCCGGTGTGTCGATCTTCCGAGAGGGTTTCCGCATCCGCCCCTATGGCGATCCGGAAAATGACTGGCTGACGCTGGATACTCGGCGCGTACAGGATCCTTCATTGCGAATCGGCCATAACCAGATCGCCGGCTACATCGCGGTCGGCTCGCCAGAGAAATCCAACCTCGTCGAAAGGAGCAGCCGCGAGGGCTTCGAGCAAAACAGGGCTTTCGCCCGCCTACGCCGGCTGATTATCACACTGCTTGCAGAGGTAGTCGAGCCCAAGCGCCAACAATTCCGGGACAAGGCCGGGATCGCCAGGCGCAAGACCACGTCATTCGACGAGGTTCGTCGGCTCACTGATCTCGGCAAGATTCGCAAGCTTATTGCTCGTCTTGAGCCGACAGAGCGCGCCAAGGCCGAAAAGGTCATCGACCGGCAAGAGGCACAGCTTTCGGAGAAGATCGACGCTCTTGAGGAACGTCAGCGTCTGCTGGAAGCCAAGTCTTCGCTCGGCGCGATCGTCGGAGAGATATTGCACGAGGGAGCCCCTGCGGCGCGCTACGTTGCCGATGCGGTGTCGCTGCTCAAAAGCCAGTTCAAGATGCTTCTTGGCAAGAGCGGCCCCAGCTACGACCATGCGGTTGCCAGCTATGAGAAACGGTTGCCCCTTCTCGTCGATGCTGGGGATAAGTTGTCCGCGCTCTTCGCCAATCTGCGGCCGCTGGCCGGCGGCAAGCGAGGCGATCCCGAGAATTTCAACCCTGTGAACACTATTTATGGCGCGCGGGATCTATTTGACACGCACAATATCCCGATCAGAGTCGAGAACCCGGAACGGATTACCGCGGTCATCGGGTATCCCGACGACCTCAGCACCGCCTTGGTCAACCTAATCGGAAACGCAATCTACTGGCTCGAGCATGCACGCACCGAGGACCCCGAGATTGTCGTCTCTCTCCGCAGAAGGGACAAGACGATTATTATCTGGGTTACGGACAACGGCCCGGGGATTCCCGAAGAGTTTGTCGAGAGCATCTTCGAAGTCGGCGTCACGCTGAAGGACCAAGGCACCGGGCTTGGGCTCAATATCGCCCGCGAAACGTTGGCGCGGTCGCAAGCGACCCTGTTCTATCATCTCGACTATTCGGGCGGGGCTCGTTTCGAAATCCAATTTCCGGCGGGAAAGGAAGACTGATGGGGGTCAGATACATACTATTCGTCGAAGATGATCCGAAGATTGTAGACCTGATGGAAATGGCCGTAGAGACTTGGAATGCGGCCAATGCCGAGCAGGGCCGACGGTTTGTTCTCGAGAAATGCGAGACGGCGGATCATGCGAGGGCCGCCCTCGAAAGAACGCGCTATGATGCTGCGCTGTTCGATCTCCGGCTGCCCAGCGAGGCCAAAGGGCGATCAAGTGAACCCTTGGGCAACAACCTCGCGCTTTATGCGCTGGGCCAGCTAGGTATTCCGGTTGCTATCATGAGCGGGAACCCCAGTGATATCGACGCGAAGTTCAAGGAGTTTCCGATCGTCAGTCTGTTCTTCAAGGGGGATAAGGACGCCTATGCAAGCGCCGTGGAATGGTTCGCCGGTTGGTGGGACATGATGGCCATCGTGGCGGGATCTCGAGAGCGCATCCAGTCCTCGTCAGCCGAAATCTTTGTGAAGCGTCTTTGGCCGCAGTGGAAGGATTTTGCCGCTATCAAACTGGCTGGGGGCGGCCACACCTCACTCATGGATATCGTGACGCGACAGTATGTGAGCCATGTTGCCGAGTTGCTTGGTCTCGACGGACCTGACAATGTAAAATGGCATCCCTTTGAGAGCTACGTGATCCCCTCGCTCTGGTCGCATCGTGCCCATACCGGCGACATCTTCGATTTTCATGGTGATCTCAGGATAGTTCTCACACCTCCGTGCGACATGGCTAAAAGCAATGTAGCGAACGTCCTTCTCGCGAAATGCAGCCGCGGGGAACAGGATTGGGCCCAGTGCGTCGACAATCTCAAAAAGGCTGACACCCACCAGAAAAAGGACAAGGCGGGAAAATACTTCAGGAAAATGGTCAATCAACAGCTTGGGGCATCGCAGCACTTCCTTCCTCCCATGCCGGGTGAAACCGAGCCGGTGTTGGTCGATTTCGCGGACATCACCGTTCAGCCACTGGACAGGGTAACGGCCGAGTTGCCCAAGAGAATCGCTTCGGTCGCCGCACCCTTCCTGTCCAACCTGACCCAGCGTTTCGGCGCGTATGTCAGCCGCGTTGGACAGCCCGATATCGATGTGATGTATTTCTGCGAATAGCTTGATCGGCCCGAGAATTAGGCTGTATTACTGAAGGGATTGCCTCCGCATCGATATAGTGATTGCTGTATGCAAAACGTGTTGTTGCCATGGTCGGTGCGTGACAGGGCGAAGCGCCCGACCACACGGCCTTCACCGGTAGCGGCAGCGGCAGCCTCAACTGCCGGTCTCTTTGTGCGCGCGGTTTCGGCCGCGTCGGCATGACCACCGACCAGCGTGTGCCTTTCGCTGTGAAGCTTGCGCAGGCACTGACCGGCAATGCGCTTTCCGGCGTCAGCGATAGATGGTTGAAGGAGCAGGACATGCCGTATGGATCAGTTATCCTGTCGGGCACGCACAACCGCCAAGAACCCAGTCACATCCATCAGCCATGCCTGCTGGGTCCGAAGATAGGTCGCATGCAGCGGGCGCGGGACGACAAGCTGTAGCCGCTTCACCTGCATTTCTTCGGTCTGGTTCTCCGAAACACCCGGCTCAAGCGTTAGAAGATGCTTTTCCTCGATCCGCACCGCCTCGGAAAGCACCTGTCGCCAACGATCCTTGAGCGTGGATTTTGCACCGAGCATAGTCAGACGAGCGGCGGGAAAGCCCGGATCACGATATTCTTGTTGTCCGGGAAATAGGAAATCCGGCTTGTTGCGGTTCTCGGTTTCGGCGCCGCGGACGTAGCTAATACCCTGTGCTCCGAATACAGCCTCAATGTGGTTTTCCAACGCCTGTCCGGCGCGCGCCTTGCGACGATTCTGGACGCTCAGAGAGAAGGACAGAAAGCCATCCACGTCAGCGCCGTCCGGCGCATTGAAACCGCCGCCAATCCGGGCGGCGACGATCCGCCGTTCGAGGCGGCGAAAAAGTTGCTCCTCGCGGTCCATCCAGTCGATCAGTGCCCGATCAGGATCGTCGGCGGCGGATACCTCGGGCAGGGACGATCGCGCTAGTTCGGAGAAAATCCGGGTTGTGGGAAATACCAGACCGAATTTTTCGATCAGACTGTCAAGCTGATCTGCCTCCGGTTCTTCCGGCTCGATCCCGAGCTCGTCGAGGATATAGCGCGCTGCAAAATCCAGCTCGGCATTGTTGTTTCCGGCGATTTCCTGAAAGGTAAAGCCCAGACCAGGCTGCTCCTCGATGCCGAACAGCCAAACGAGCTGGTTCTGAATGGTGCCAGGCGGCGTGATGACAACGAGGACCGAGCCGTCCCGCCGCAGAGCGAGGAACAGTATGTCGCCTGGTTGCATCAGTTCGGTGACTGTGTTGCCGGAATAGTAGAGATGATACTCCGCTGCCCGCGGTTTGCCTTTGCGGACATTGGACCAGCTCATGAAGCCGTCCTCGGCAAGAGCTTCCTGTTCGCCCGAAATCCAGATGAAACGGGTCGGAATGCCACGCCGATCGTCGTCGCCCAGCAGTCGCCGAAGCGGCCGGGTGCCCTGAAACTCGTGCTGGTTTGATTTCTCGGTGATCGTTTCGACCAGCGTCAGCTTTTTTGCCACCACGCCAGAGAACAGGTCCGACAACATCCCCCGTCGCATTCATTTTCCCCTGATTTGGATTTTTTGTCGGTCCGATCTCAGCCATTCTGCACAGGCCGAGAGTACGTACTCAAGAGGTAAGCGGGTGCGACCCTTCAGCGCGCATTCCCATACGATAGCCTGCCGCCAGCCAGCCTCCGCGAGGGCGGTCTCGGTGCGCGCATCGACTTCACGATTGCGCGCTATCTTGGTCTGCCAGAACTCCGGTCGTGTCGATGGCCACCTGAACAGATGGCAGTCGTGGCCGTGCCAAAAGCAGCCGTGCGCCAAGATGATGGCACGATAGCGAGGCAGAACGATATCGGGTTTCCCCGGCAGGGCAGGGTCATGGAGCCGGAAACGAAAGCCCTGTGCGTGCAGGCCCTTGCGCAGCAGTAGTTCGGGTTTTGTATTCGTGCTCCGGATACCCGCCATCATCCGGCTGCGCACGTCAGCCGGAACGATGTCAGCCATGTAAAGCAACCGGCTCGCGGTCGGGACGGGTAACGACAACTGGCGCTTTTGCCGGGCGATCAGATCCGTTCGAGAGCGCTCCCTCGATATGCGGTTTCATGGCTTCGGCAATGAACTCGACCACCGGCACGACGACGGCATTACCGAACTGGCGATAGGCCTGCGTGTCCGAGACCGGGATCTTCCATCGACGATCACCCCGGTCGAAGCCCATGAGTCGCGCGCATTCGAGCGGTGTCAGGCGGCGGGGGCGCTTACCGGGTTGCGCCACGAGCACCTCCGAACCGTCCTTGTAGTAGCGCGCCGAGAGGGTCCGCGTCACATCGTCGGGACCGAACAGGCTGAAGCCGAAGCCGTTGCCTTTTGCGTTATGCTTTTCCTTGTACGCCTGAAGATATTCCCAAAGCCGCTCGGTCAACGTGTACTTGGGATCGACCTCGTCATGCGGTTGGAGAATGCTGCCGAGCTTCGGGCCACCCTGCGGCAGCTTCAGGCCCCTCAGATCGAATGTGGTCGGCTCGCGGAAGCCGACGATGAAGATGCGCTCGCGCTTCTGCGGCACCCAGTGCTCGGAACTTATGACGCGCGTCTGGACATGATAGCCCAGTTCGTTTTCCAGCACGTTCATGATCGTCGCGAAGGTACGACCCTTGTCATGGCTTTCGAGGTTCTTGACGTTCTCTAGCACGAACGCTGCTGGTCGATGGTGAGCGATGATCTGGGCGGTGTCGAAGAACAGGGTGCCTTGCGTATCGCACAGGAAGCCATGCGGGCGTCCTAGCGCGTTTTTTTTCGACACACCCGCGATCGAGAAAGGCTGGCAGGGGAAACCGGCGAGCAGCACGTCATGCTCGGGGATGCGATCGGGATCCTCTGCATACTCGCGGATATCACCGCCGAGCGGATGATTATCCCGAAAGTTCTGCGTGTAGGTTTTCTGCGCACTTTCATCCCATTCGGATGTGAAGACGCAGTGACCGCCAATCCCTTGGAAGCCGATGCGCAGCCCCCCGATTCCTGCAAAAAGGTCGATGAACCGGAACGATACGGGTCTAGGCGGCTGAACGGATTTCCGCGCCGCTTCTTTCAGAACGCGCAACGCAAGCTGCGACGGCCGACTTGAGCCATTCGCATAGCGGGCGACCGTTCGTTCTGAAACGGACAGCAGCGACGCAGCCTCTAGATGGGTCAGCCCGGCACGATCGCAGAGCTGGTTGAATTCATTCTGCCACACCGCCGATTTTCGCATTGCTCACCCTCACTGTGTCGATTTTTGCCATATTGGCAGAAGGCTTCCCAGAGGACAAGTTTGTTCTTTAATTGTTCGCAATCACGATGCCGCATCGTTCATTCGAGGAAGCCAAGGTCCAGCAGATCGAGAACATGGTAGCCGACCTTGCGTTTGGCATCGCCGTGCTGGCAAATGCGAAGCAACATGATTATCTCTGACGGTGGGGCACCCGGTCCAAGGCTAACAATATCTGCTTCCAGCAAGGTGCCTGTTGAGTCAAGCCCGGAGGCATACGAGCTATCCCAAATCATATATCGATGCTATTATCGTTTTATTCTAGGTGCTTGGTCACGTGACTGCATTGCTACTCAGCCTTCGTCGCTCGGGTCTGGAGTCTTCCGCCTTGCGCCAAGTCCGGTGGGCTGGTTTCACCGGCTGAGTTTGCCAGCATGATCGGGGGGTATATTCCTAATCGCGCTGTGCGGTCGCTGTTCATGCAGTGTCTACGTCACGCCTCCAGCTTTCTGCAAGCATTTGGCAGCGACAGGAACCAGTGAGCGTTCAGGCATTCGTTGCGTAGCTTGCTGTTGAACGCCTCGATGTACGCATTCTCCGTCGGCTTGCTAGGGCTGGGAAAGCCTAGGGCCACACCGCGCTGGTAAGCCCACCGATCCGTGGCCCGAGAGAAAAACTCGCTGCCATGTAGACCGTGCTCGTCTAGGAATAATCGTCCTGGCTACCCGCATCACAAAGGACAGTGTACCCTAGGCCTTCGACGAACACTGCCAGGCCCGTGCCCACGTCGATCACGTGTACCTTGTGTGCCGAACCGATAAGTGGCGCGGCGCCTTCCTCATGCAGCACGATCGTCCACGCTTTGCTCACATAGCCCCGCGTTCCGTCTGGGAGAGCGACGATGTACCAACCGCTGACTTCGCCGACCAATCTCGCCCTATCTCCCGGACGGAGCTGGGCGAGAATGGCGGTATCAGTGGATGGACCCTCGCGGACCAGTACCGCGCTGGATACACGTGAGCTCGGCGCGACATCATCGGCTTTGGCAGGCGCCGTGACCATCGACATCAGGCAGGCCAGCTATGCAGGATCGATTATTCAGAGGACCTCCTCCACCCTCCGATTGTAGTCGGTATCGTCCCGCCTGGACAGCCATGCCTCTACAAGGAGGTAGCGAGACTGATCCATTTTGGCGGCTTTGCCATGTTGGTGGAGGGCTATGGTCCGCGCCTGTAAAAGTTTCCCGTTGGGTCTGTCGGTGTCAGGGGGCAATCGCGAGAGAGGTGCAGGCTGTTAAAAGCCGCTGCTCGAGGACAGTGGAAGCTTTCAGCGATGACAGGTTGTCAGTCGAAATTTCCGATTCGGTTTGCTATGAGCATCCAATCGATGTAGTGGAGCAACAAGAGATAAATAAATTTCGGAACGCAAATCATCCAAGTCGTCTTTTTATGTGCCATCAATTGTGCCAATGAGAAAAACCAAATCATGTTTTAGAAATATTATCAAATTGTTATTTGATGTTATTGTGTTCTCTTCTGGCACCATTACCCATTCGCTGAGCGCTTCGCGAATGGGCCAAAGCCTCCGAAATCTTGCGTTTTGCCAGCCCCAGTTCGGACTGGGGCCGTCTGAGATGCGTATTCGCAGATCTTGGTTTGGCAATCCCAACAGGCCCTTCGCAGCGGGCTGCTGACCGCCTCGATATGGGTGGCAATGGACTTTCCCGGCGTCCGAAGCTTCGAGGAATTTGTCCGCTACAGTTCGTCGCTGATCCAGATGCTGTGGCTGTCGATCAGGATGCGGGTGATGGCGCGCAGCGCCTCGGTGCGCGCCTGTATCTCGGCGCGGAACATGTCCTGCGTCTGGCGCTCGGCGAGCAGCAGGTCGGCCAGATCGATCGCCCCCAGATCATAGCCCTTGCGCATCTTCAGCACGGCGGCGACTTGCGCCCTGGCGCCATCGCGGCTGCGTTGCCAGGCGGACCAGGCAGTATCGGCCTGGACGACATCGGTATCGGCCATTTCCTTGACGTCGAACGCGACCGCCATTGCCATAGCTTCGGCCGCCGCCGCCTCGCTGCCCGCCCGGTCGGCAAGCGCGCTGCGATGCCGCCCGCCGATCGGGATCGTGGCGATCAGGCCGATCCCGGTTTCCTGGCCGCTGCGCTCGCTGAAGGCGCGAACGCCGACGCTGGGGTCGGCGATGCGGTCGCGCCGCGCGCGATCGGCCAGCGCCTGCATCCGCTCGGCCTCGGCCCTGGCCGCGCCGATCTCGTGGCTCCGCGCGATGACCAGGGCGCGCAGTTCGGCAAGGCTTGCCTGCGGCATCTCGGGTAGCGGGAGGTCGTCCGGCGCGGCAGGCAGTGCCAATCCCGGGAACTGCGCCGCGATCCGCGCCCTGGCCAGCTCAGCGCGGCCCGCCGATTGCTGCACCTGCAATCTCGCCGATCCCAGCGCCGCCTCGGCCTGATCGACCTCCATCGGTGCGGCATCGCGCAACTCCGCCCGGCGGCGGATGCTGGCCAGCGAGCGTTCCAGATTCTGCACCGCCTGAGCGTCGATCTGCTGCTCGGCCGCCGCGCCCAGCCAGTCCCACCAATAGTCGGCGAGCAGCAGGGCCGCCTGATGCCGCGCATCCTCCATCCGGTTTTCCGCCGCCGCGACGCCTGAGGCTCCTGCCTGCCGGTCCAGCCGCGCCTTGCCCGGCAGCCGGATTGGGCGGCTGAGCGAGGCATCGAACTCGCCATAGCGGCCATCGCGGTCGACGCTGCGCTGGATCGCGCTGGTGGTCAGCTGGAACTCGTGCGGGCCCGCGCGCAGCGCCTCCCCATCGGCGCGTGCGGCCGCGACCCGCGCCATTGCGGCGAGCACGGAAGGATGCTGATCGAGCGCCTCGCGGACCTGCGGCTCGGGCGGCAGGCCAGGCTGCGCCAGCGCAGGCCCGGTGCTGGCGAGTAGCGCGGCGATCAGGACGAACCGGCGCTTCATGCAGCCTCTCCTGCGGCTGTGTCGAGCGCGCCGGCGTCGCGCTCCGCCCGGCTCTCGCCGAAGCGCTGATAGAGAATGGGGAGCAGGATCAGTGTCAACATCGTCGCGCTGACCAGCCCGCCGATCACCACGATCGCGAGCGGGCGCTGGATTTCTGATCCGGGCCCGGTCGCGAACAGCAGCGGCACCAGCCCGAACGCGGCGATCGTCGCGGTCATCATCACGGGGCGCAGCCGCCGTG
>Ga0209278_1001063_pt1 | contig 17528 bp, 15 predicted proteins | sample JI81BgreenDNA_FD_187504 | JGI IMG/M metagenome (GOLD analysis project Ga0209278, IMG submission 187504) | Wastewater effluent complex algal communities from Wisconsin, to seasonally profile nutrient transformation and Carbon sequestration -... | ecosystem: Engineered > WWTP > Effluent > Algae... | reverse complement strand
CTTTCTTCCATCTGCCGGATGGCACCCTCAATCTCGGTTTTCGGCACCTCGATCGAAAGACGCTTGGCCTCTTGCATTTGCAAGGCTTCGTCAATCAGCGAAGGAATGACACGCACTTGAATACGCTGCTGGTTCTCAGGCGTGGGCGCCAGATTATTCGTCGCCAGAATAAGGGCACTGCGCTCTTCCACGGCGCTGGTGGTGATAATCTCCTCGTTGACCACTGCTGCAATACCTACCGTGACCGGAGCGGCCAACACGGTGGCTGGTAGCACAGTCAGCAGCACAGCAAGATACGCGGCAGGCAGACGATCAATAGTCACCGAATTCTCCTAGATTCTTGAAGCCAACACGCAAGGTAAATTGCGTCGCCGGTTCGATATCACGGTCACGCGTGAACGTGCGCAGCGATTGCAGGTAAAGCGAGAAACATTCATTCTGATAAACGAGACCCAGGTTTGTCGCAACCATTTGATCAAGTGTCAGATCGCGGCGCAGCCCGCCATAGACGCTCCATTCGTCGCTGTAGGGAACAGGCATCGCCGCATTGAGAATCGCCTCCTCCGAGTCGCGCAGGTAGCGGTTATTCTCCAGCGAACGATAGACCGCATCGAAGCGCAGCCACGGCTCGGCATACCCAAAGGTGATCTCGTTACGGTTCGAGGCAAGATTTTCGCGGTCGAGTGCAAAGCGATAGCCAAAGGTGACAGGCTGATAATTGAACGCCACGCGCCCAATATAATCCGAGGCATTCTCGCCGGGCGTGATGGAATTGGGAAATGGCGTTTCATCGTCCACGTTGTAGTTCTGGCCCAGTAGCGCATCAATCGCTGTGCCTTGTGCGAACAGATACTGGCTGCGCAGGCCATACGCAAAGCGCGAGCCGCTATCGACCGTATCCAACCCGGGCATGCGATCCAGGCTGAACAGGTTGGTATCGGTCAGCTCAATCAGTCGATTATCCTCGTTGGAGATTTCCTGAGGGTTCTTGCCCGTAGGCTGCGCAACGGCAAGGGCAATCGGTTCAATGGTCAGGGCATCCTCGCCAATATTACGAATCAGCGGGTAGCGCCATTCCACCGAGGCTTGCGGAATAAATCGCGTCTGGTTGCCGGTGTAGCTTTGGGTGCCGTTATTGATCAGGATATCCTGTGTACGATACAGGTCGTTACGCAGACTCACCGTGCTTTTGAATACATGGCCGCCTTCGCTCACAAAGGGCAAGGTGGCCCCCGTGGTCAGCGACAGACGGTGCTGATCGACCCCTTCATCGCGCGTCAGTGACTGGGCATTGCCGAACGCATGCAGCGTCAGCCCGCTATCGTACGGATCGGTTTCATAATACCCTTCGAAGCTCGGAAGAATGAGCGGCGTGGTGTTCGCATCATCGGTCACGCGCAGCCCCTGAATCGACAGGCCCTGTACCGTGGCGTAATTGCGGTTTTGTGCCGCTTCCGCATAGGCGCGGCTGAATAAATAGCGCTGGTCGCCAAAGCGGTAGCGGCGCAGGTAGGTATCATCGGTGGCGCGCTGAATATCAAACCCAACCCGGCTGTAGGTCGACAATTCTTCCTGCCCTTGCGCATAGATATGACCGCGGAATTCGTTACCACCAATTTCTCGGCCGTCATTATCCAGCTCCTCAGGGTACGTGCCCGAGAATTGCACACTGTAGTTTCCACCATCGGTCAGCTGGCGGTAATCACCCTCCAGCAATGGCCCCACATCGGTCGAATACCAGGGGGTCAGGGTAATGTCCTTATCGGGACCAATCCGCCAGTAATAAGGCACCTGCACCAGCGTACCCAAGTTGTTATCGCTCGAGTAGGTGGGGGTCAAAAACCCGCTTTTTGCACTGGCATCGGGCGTTGGGTGCGAAAGTACCGGCGTATACATCATGGGGACGCCCATGATTTCCATATGGGCGTTGGCGTAGCGTACGGTTTCGTCTTGTTCGTCAATCTCCACATCGCGTGCTTTCAGCTGCCAGAATGGCTCGACCCCTTTGCAGAGATTGCATGGCGTGTAGGCGGCATTCTCCAGCTGCGTCACCACTGGGCTTACTTTGCGAGCTTCGGTCGCAGCGAATACCGAATTATCCGCCAGCCGCGCGCGGAAATTTCGGATGACGCCCCGCTTCATGTCATCCTTCAGCTCGACAGCATCCGCAAAATAAACATCGCCGCTAGGCTGCAGGACGCTCACATCGCCGCTGGCCTTCACCAAATTCAGCCGCTGGAAATAGACAAGTTTCTGGGCCGAAAGAATATTGGCGCCCTGAACCACTTCCACATTGCCTTGGGCCACCACAATGGCGTTTTTCTGGTCATAGCCGACTTCATCCGCCTCCATCGCGAACGGTTCATCGTCGCGGATGGTCATGTCTGGCAGCGGGACTGCAGCGCCTTGGGGAATGGTCTCATCGCTGGGTTTAGGGGGAAGGCGAACATAGTTGGCCTGCGGGGTGGCCTGAAGCAGATCAATGCCCCCGACCTGCGCGAATGCAGGCGTAGCCAGCAGCCCATACGCCGCCATGCACCATGTCCCAATATACGCTGGCAAACGCCGCACGGAGTACCCCAAGTTTATTTCACCTTCGGTGATAGCGGCGCGATGCTAGTTCTTCAAACAATTTGCGGTGGTTACGCACCGAGGAATCTTAGCCATCTTCCAGGTGCAGCAAGGCAGCAGAGGCCACCATCAGCACAATCAGCGAAGGCGCCCAGGCCGCGAGCACGACCGGCAACGTGCCCGCCCCCCCCATCGCATAGATCAGGTTGGTCACGAAATAGAACAGAAACCCGCTCGCGACGCCGGCGACTACAAGCATCCCCGTGCGACCACGGCGCGGCTGGCGCAGCGTGAATACCGCAGCCAACAGCAGCATGCCGGCAAACAGCGCCGGCATGGCCATCAGGCTGTAATAATGCAAGCGGTGGCGCAGGGCTGAGAATCCTGCCTTTTCAAGGACTTTAATAAAGCTTGGCAATTCCCAGAACGAGAACGTCTCAGGCGCGGAGAAACTATCCTGGATCTGCGCCAGCGTGAGTTGCGTTGGCATCACATATTCCGGCAACCGCTCAGGCGTGGATCCCGGGCGTGATAAGAGGGCATTGCTGACGCGCCACCGCCCGGATTCAAGCACGGCTTTATCCGCATCGATACGGCCAATAAACCCCGCCCCCTTGCGGTACAGAAAAATAATCACACGGTTCAGGGTCAGGTTCGCCTGATCCATGCGCAAGGCATGCAGGATATATTCGTCGGCTTCGGCTTCCTTAAAAGCAATGCCTTGCTCGCCCACCTGGCGCAACCACAAGCCGGATGGCGAGATGGATAATATACTTGAAGTGCCGGAAATATATTTATCTTCCATGCGCTCATACCGCGAAATGGTCGCCGCCGCGATGGGGTTCATAATGCCTACAAAAAACGCTCCCAGCAGCACGGCGGCGGCAATCCCCGGCATCAAAAACTGCCAGACGGAGACACCCGCTGCGCGCGCAACCACCAGCTCGCTGGTGCGCGTCAGCCGCGACAAGGTCACCATGCCGCCAATCAGAAAAGCGAACGGATAAATTTTCTCGGCCGTGGTGGGCAGCTTCAGCAGCACCATCTCAATGAGCCGCAAAAACGGCACGCCACGCGGCGCTTCGGATGCACGGCGCACCAACTCCAGCAGCTCGATCAGGCCAATGATCAGCAGCATAATCGCCAGCACTGAGAGCACCGAAACGATAAATTGCCGACCGATATATCGGGCGAGAATGAGCGGCACACGCATCACGCTACCTCTGCCGGAATAGGGCCCACCCGCGCAGGTGCCCACCAATAGCGGCCGGTCTTCAGCAAATGCACGCCCGCCGCACCGGCACCGGCACTCAGTATATACAGCAATGGCGTCAGCCACGGCTGCTTCACGATGATGTTGCGCAGCGCGAAATACAGCAAAATCACTACCACCATGCTGACTGCCGCCTGCACAATGCGGCGCCACTGGCCACGACGATTGAACTCCCCGGCCGAGAGAATGCCTAGCATGAGTAACGGGATGCTGAGCGCGAATAACGGCCAGGTCAGGCGCTGGTGCGCCTCGGCGCGCAGGGCCGCGTTCTCGGAAGGATTCTCGGGGTTCCCCGCGAGCAATTCATTGATGGTGCGCTCATCGGGATCGCGCCGCCGTTCGATATTCTTTGCGTAAAATGCAATGTCGATCGCGTAATTGTCAAAGCGCAGCCAGCTCACCCGGCCGTCGCGGTATTGTTGGCGCACGCCGCGCTCGAGATAAAAACGTGGACCGGTTTTGGTTTGCTCCATGCGGCCACGCTCGGCCATCATGGTGATGGGCTGATCGATCAACCGGTTATCGTGCAGCAAAATCCCTTCCAGGTAATTGCCCTCGGCCCGCTCGCCGACAAAAATGGTGATGCCTTCGATGGGGTTGTTGAACACTTCCTCCTCCAGCAGCACAGAGGCATATTTATCGCGGAAATAGGTACGGATATCGCGGAATTGCTTGTTGGCCATCGGCATCAAATACAGCGCCAGCGCATAGCAAATGATCATGCAGGCAGCGCCCACGACCATCGCCGGGCGCGCGGTTTGCAGTTTGCTTACCCCCACCGCGTTGAGCACAATTAACTCACTGTCGGCGGTCAGGCGGTTATAAGTGTAGATCACGGCAATACCGAGCGCGATGGGAATCAGCATCAGCAGCAGGCTGGGCAGCATCAGGCCGGTGAGGTAGAGAAAATCGCCCATCGTGAGGCCACGATTGAGCATGAAGTCGATGAAACGCATCACCTGCGTCAGCCAGATAATGCCCGTCAGCGCCGCGCAGATCAGCACGGTCGGCAGAATAAGATGCATGAGCAGGTAACGTTCGTATTGGCGCATGCGCGTGGTTATACGCCCTGCCTGCGCACTTGTGAAGCATCGGTTTTCGCGCTATATCCATTGCATAAATCCCTGCCATGAGGTGTTATGCTTTCCATTTCCTTCGCTGCCAAACCTGCTGCCAAAGCTACTACGCGTGCCCTGCTCGTCGCCGATGATCTTGCCCTGCCCGAGAAAGATAGTTTTCTCGCGCTAGCCATCAAAACTGCAGCATTCTCAGGGAAAAAGAATGAGAGCATCACGCTGGTGCATCCGCAAGGCCATCTGGTGATTCTGGTGGGTGCGGGCAAAGCCAGTGCCATCACCCCGGCCTTGCTGGAAGAGCTGGGCGGCACTGCCGTAGCGGCAGCCTTAGCGGCGAAATCCGCCACGCTGGACATCACCGCCACGCTGCCGAAAGGCGCGAAGGTCGATGCGACGGAAGCCGCGGCGCATCTGGGTTTCGGGGCGCTGCTGCGCAGCTACCGGTTCGATAAATACCGCACCAAGGATAAGCCAGAAGACAAACCGAAACTAAAAACCGTGACCATCAGCGGTGTCGCGCCTGATAAGGCAAAGAAGGCCTTTGCACCACTGCAAGGGGTCGCTGAATCCATCGCCTTCACGCGCGATCTGGTGAGTGAGCCGGCCAACATTCTCTACCCCGCCACGCTCGCTGCGGAAGCACGCAAACTTGCCAAGCTCGGCATCAAGGTGGAAGTGCTGGGCGAAGCGGAAATGAAAAAACTTGGCATGGGGTCGCTCCTGGGTGTGGGCCAAGGTTCGGTGCGCGAATCGCAGCTGGTCGTCATGCAATATTACGGCGGCAAAAAAGGCACGAAGCCCGTGGCTCTCGTTGGCAAAGGGGTGACATTCGATACGGGCGGCATCAGCATCAAGCCCGCCGCCGGTATGGAAGAAATGAAATGGGACATGGGCGGCTCCGCCGCCGTGATCGGCACCATGCGGGCACTCGCCGCACGTGGGGCGAAAGTGAACGCGGTGGGCCTGGTCGGGTTGGTGGAAAACATGCCCGATGGTAACGCCCAGCGCCCCGGCGATGTGGTAACCAGCATGAGCGGACAGACCATCGAAGTCCTGAACACCGACGCGGAAGGCCGCCTCGTGCTGGCCGATGTGCTGTGGTATTGTCAGGAGCGTTTCAAGCCGCAATGCATCGTCGATCTGGCAACGCTTACCGGCGCCATCATCATCTCGCTCGGCTCGCACAAGGCCGGGCTATTCAGCAACCATGATGGCCTGAGTGCCGCCCTCACCGAAGCGGGCGACGCCACCGGCGAGAAGCTCTGGCGCATGCCAATGGGCGACGAATACGACGCCATGATCAATTGCGACATCGCCGACATGAAGAACATCAGCGATGGGCGCGAAGCGGGTTCCACCACCGCGGCGCAATTCCTGCAGCGCTTCATTCAGAACAACACGCCCTGGGCGCATCTCGATATTGCCGGGGTGGCCTGGAGCAAAAAGGCAACCCCGCTTTGCCCGCGCGGCGCGGTGGGCTGGGGCGTGCGCCTGCTGAACCAGTGGATCGCCCGCAACTATGAGAAATAAGTTTCACAACCCGTCACGCGTCACCGATCACTCGTCACACTCATGACAACCACCATCCAATTCTATCATCTGCTATCGACCGGGCCCGAGCGCGCCGTACCCAAGCTCATGGAAAAAGCATTGGCCAGTGACGCGCGCGTGCTGATGCTGTTCGACAATGAAGCCGCACTGAAGAGCATGAGCGATGCGTTGTGGAACCACAACCCAAACGGCTTCCTACCGCATGGCAGTGCGCGTGAGGCGCATGCCGAGGCGCAGCCCATCCTGCTGGCGCTGACCGATGCAAACCTGAATCATGCCAGCATTCTGTGCGTGATGGATGGCTCAAGCCCCGCTTCGCTGCCGCAATTCAGCAAGGTGCTGGATGTGTTCGATGGCAATGATGAGGCCGCCGTCACCCGCGCGCGCAGCCGCTGGGCGAGCTACAAACAAGCGGGCTACCGCCTGCAATATGTGCAGCAACAACCCGGTGGCGGCTGGAAGATCGAAGCCGAAGCCAACGCCGAGGCCGCTTAGCCTTTCCGTCGTGCGACGGTCAGGCCCTCGGGCGTGGGTAGCATAATGCCTTCGAATTGATCGGGGTCGGCCAGCGCATCGTTGAATTGCAGCATGGCAGCCTTGGCCTCGGCGCGCGCCCCTTCCGGGTTCTCACCACTCAGCGCACCGAACAGCAACGTGTTGTCGCCCACCACCCAGCCGCGCGGCTTCAGCAACGGCAATACTGCATTCAGGTAGTTGAAGTAATTGCGCTTATCGGCATCGATAAACACCAGATCATACTGCGGCGCGCATGGCTGCTCCTTCAGCCATGCCAACGCATCGGTATGCACGATCTGGATCTGGTTCTTGTGCGGCGAATGCTGCACATGCTGCCGCGCTTGCTGGGCGTGATCGGCGTCGAACTCCAGGCTGGTGATGTGCCCCTTGTCGGGCAATGCACTGGCCATCCACAGCGTGGAATAGCCCATGAACGTGCCCACTTCCAGAATGCGCGTTGCCCCGCTAATCGCCACTACCCATGCCAGCAGCGCCCCTTCATACGGCGAGACCTGCATGCCTGCGCGGCGACGCTCGCCTTCGGCACGAATCGCCGCAATATAATCCGGCTCACGCACAAAGGTGCGCGTCATATAGTCCAGTGTTTTACCGTCCGCACGTGTTTGCATCCGCCACCTCGATCTGCTCTGGCCGCGTGATCTCAATCATCGGCCCGTTATCCAAAAACACGACGCCGCGCGCCGTGATACAAGCGCCCTGCTGCACTGCAAAACCCTTCCCCATGCTGCGCCATGCACGGCGTGGAATGCGCAGGCTGGCATCGCGTTTCCAGTCCGCACCGAAATTCAGGTACCACATGGCGCGCCCTTTGTAGTCGCGGGTTACACGACCCTGCATGAGCACGAACTGCCCCATGGCGTCAGCCAAGCTCTCTGGGCTGCGCCAATCTTCGCGCCGCCCCCAGATACCGTTCGACGCGGCGCGCGCGGCTGCTTCCGTCTTACGCCAGCGGGCGGGGCTGGCGGCGCGATCATACAGCAACGCATGGCCTTGGCTCAGCAATGCTTCCTGCAGCGAGGTTTTATCCGAGCCCACAAACACCACCCCCTGCGTCACGCCATAGCGATCCGTTCCTTTGGGCTGCAGGCGCACCGCATCACCTTCCCGCAACGCCGCACTCCAGCCTTGCGCATCCATCACCACTACGCCAGCAAGCACCACCGCGCCTGCATCACGCAGCGTCAGCTGGCCCGGCGCACCAACTGCTGCAACCACGTCATGCAGCGGGGCGGCGGCATGGGCGGCTGTGGTAACAACCCCACTAAAGATAAGCAAAACTGCGAGATATCGCCAAGCCATCGAAATTCCATTGCGTGTTTGTAATGATGTGGCATAACCTCCTCACAAATTCAAACATTTGGGGAACTTCATGCGTACCATGCTTCGCGCCTTTGCCGCACTCACCCTTCTCGCCAGCGCCAGCCACGCCGCCGAAGGCCAGGAACATATCGTCGGCTACGCCGGCGCATTCGACGTAAGCCAAGGCGATGATACGGCCACCGTGGGTGGTTTGGAATACCGCTTTGCCGATCAATTCAACGGCCTGCGTCCGGTCATCGGCGTGATGGGCACGACGGATGAAGCCGCCTATCTCTACGGTGGCGCTTACTGGGATCTGCCGCTGAACACCGCACCGTTCGTCATCACCCCGGGTTTCCAAGCCGGTGCGTTCAGCCATGGCGATGGCAAAGATCTGGGCTACGGCCTTCAGTTCCGCTCGACCATTGAGGCGGCCTATGAATTCGAGACCGGCCACCGCATCGGCCTTGGCTTCAGCCATTTGAGCAACGCGTCGCTGGGCAACGACAACCCCGGGGCGGAAACCCTGCAAGTGGTCTATTCTTACCCGATGTAAGATCAACGGCTTTAACGAACACGAAAAGGGCGGCCCAAGGCCGCCCTTTTTTGTGCTTAGGCTGCCAGCGCGTCGTAGGCCGGAAGGGTCAGGAATTCGACATAGTCATGGTCGAACGTCATGTTCAAGACCAGCTCCTTCGCACGGCGATAAGGCAGGTTGCGGAACGCATCCGGCCCCACGGACTGCTCGATCTTTTTCATCTCTTCTTCGGCAAAGCTCAGCAACAAATCCTCACTCACTTTCACGCCGCCTTCCAGCTTGGCGTGATGATGCAGCCATTGCCAGAGCTGGCTGCGCGCGATCTCGGCGGTGGCGGCGTCTTCCATCAGGTTGAACAGCGGCACGCAGCCATTGCCGGCCAGCCAGTTGGCCGTGTATTGAATGGCCACGTTCAGGTTGTTGCGTAAGCCCGCTTCGGTGATGGTGCCTTCCGGCACGGTCAGCAGGTCTTTCGCGCTCACCTTCACCTCAGGCCGTGTTTTGCTGTATTGGTTGGGCGTGGGCATCAGCCGATCAAACACTTCCATTGCCACCGGAATCAGGCCGGGGTGCGCCACCCAGGTGCCGTCATGGCCATAGGTCGCCTCGCGTTCTTTGTCGGCCTTCACCGCGGCAAACGCCTTCTCATTCGCCGCTTCGTCATTCTTTACGGGAATGAAGGCCGCCATACCGCCCATGGCGTGGCAACGGCGCTTGTGGCAGGTCTGAATCAGCAGCTCGGCATAGCTTTTAAGAAAATGCGTCGTCATGGTGACCTGCGCGCGGTCGGGCAGCACGAATTCCTTGTGCGCGTGCAGTTTCTTGATGACGCTGAAAATATAATCCCACCGGCCGCAATTCAGGCCCGCCGCGTAGTCGCGTAGCGCATAGAGGATCTCATGCATCTCGAACGTGGCGGTCACCACTTCGATCAGCACCGTGGCTTTCACCGACCCTTTGGGAATGCCTAGCTTTTGCTCGCTATAGGCAAAAATATCGGCCCAGAGCTGTGCTTCCTCGGCGCTTTCGGTCTTCGGCAAATAGAAATACGGGCCGGTGCCGCGCTTGATACGCTCGGCGGCGTTGTGGAAGAAATATAGCCCGAAATCCAGCAGCGCCCCAGAAATGGGCTCGCCCCCGGCGGTCACATGGCGCTCGGGCAAATGCCAGCCGCGCGGGCGCACAATCAGCGTCGCAAGCCCGCTGGCATTGAGCGCGTAGGATTTGCCCTCGGGGCTTTCATAGCGCAACGTGCCGCGCACCGCTTCGTACAGCGCGCGCTGCCCGTCGATAATCTTCTCCCATGTAGGGCTAAGCGAATCTTCCAGATCGGCCATGAACACCTTCGCCCCGGAATTCAGTGCATTGATGACCATTTTCGGCTCCGCCGGGCCGGTGATCTCGACACGGCGATCCTGCAAATCCGCCGGGATGGGGGCCACCACCCAATCGCCTTCGCGGATTTCTTTTGTTTTGCTGCTGAAATCCGGCAGCTTGCCTTTATCGAACTCCGCCTGACGGCGCTGGCGCTTTTCCAGCAACGCATCGCGCCGCGCACCAAATTGCTCGACCAGATCCGCCACGAAGGCAATGGCTTCCGGCGTGAGCAAGAAGGCGCAGGATTTGGGTGTTTTCCCGTGGAAAGTGAGATCGATGGTCATGGCGCGGCCTTTCTCGTTATGTGGCGTGCCCGGCAGGAGTCGAACCTGCGACCGTCTGCTTAGAAGGCAGATGCTCTATCCAGCTGAGCTACGGGCACATTTATGCAGCACCATAGCAGCAGGCCCCTATGGGTTCCAGCATTGTTGCGACTTTGTGGGAAACCTGTTATTGCCCCGCGCCATAAGGAGAAAACCATGCAGCAACGCAGCACCCCCTACACCATCGGCATTATTCAAATGTCCATGAAGCCCGAGCCGGAAGCGAACATGCAGCGCGCCGAGCAATTGCTGCGCGAAGCGAAGGCCAAGGGCGTGCAGGTGGCCTGCCTGCCCGAGCTGTTCCGCAGCTATTATTTCTGTCAAAGCGAGAACCACGATTACTTCACCCTCGCCGAGCCGCTGCCGGGCGACACCACCCAGCGCATCGCCGGCTGGGCGAAGGAGCTGGATATGGTCATCGTCGCCTCACTGTTCGAGCGCCGCGCCGCAGGCGTGTACCACAACACCGTGGTCGTGTTCGATGCGGATGGAACGGATCTGGGCAAATACCGCAAGATGCACATTCCCGATGATCCGCGTTACTATGAGAAATTCTACTTCACACCCGGCGATCTCGGCTTCAAGAATTTCGACACGAAATATGGCCGCATCGGCGTGCTCATCTGCTGGGACCAGTGGTTCCCCGAAGCCGCACGCCTGACCGCCATGCAAGGCGCGAGCGTGATTTTCTACCCCACCGCCATTGGCTGGCACCCGGCCGAGAAAGCCGAATATGGCGAAGAACAGTGGAACAAATGGCAGACCGTGATGCGCGGCCATGCGGTGGCTAACAACATCTTCATCGCCGCACCGAACCGCATCGGTTTTGAACCGGAAACGGACGGCGGCGGGCTGGAATTCTTCGGCCATAGCTTCATTTGCGACACGTCGGGCCGCTATATCGAGCACGCGGATGAGAAATTCGAAGGCGTGCTCACCGCCGTGATCGACCCCAAGAAAGTGGAGAAGCAGCGCCAGTACTGGCCGTATTTCCGCGACCGCCGCATCGATGCGTACGGCAAACTCCTCGAACATCCGAGCGCGTAGATCATGACCCAGTACCGCATGCCTGCCGAGTGGGAAAACCAAGCCCGCATCTGGTTCAGCTGGCCGCACAATAAGGCCGACTGGCCGGGTAAATTCGCGCCCATTCCTTACGTGTTCGCCGAGATGGTACGCGTGATTGCGGCCACACAACGTGTGGGCCTGCTGGTGAAAAATGCTGCAGCAAACGATGCAGCAAAAACCCTGCTGCGCGAGGCGCATGCCAACCTCAAGAACATCGATTTCCTTGAGACCCCGACCAACCGTGGCTGGATGCGCGATTGCGGCCCGATCTGGGTGCGCGATGGCAAAAACAAACTCACCGCGCTGGACTGGAAGTTCAACGCCTGGGCCAAATACCCCAACTGGCGCAAGGACAATGCCGTGCCGCAAGCGGTCGCGACATTCACCAAGCATGCGACGCTCACGCCCATGCACAAGGGCAAGCAAGTGGTGCTGGAAGGCGGCGGCATCGAGGTGGATGGGGCAGGTAGCATCATCGTCACTGAAGAGTGGCTGCTGAGCGATAGCCAAGTGCGCAACCCCGGCTTCACCCGCGAGGATTACGAGAGCGTGTTCGCGCATTATTTGGGCGCGCCCAACACCATCTGGCTGGGCGATGGCATCAAGGGCGACGATACGCACGGCCATGTCGATGACATCACCCGTTTCATCGCCCCCGGGGTGATCGCCACCGCCGTGGAGCTGGACAAGACCGACGCGAATTACGACCTGCTTCAGGCCAACCTGAAGCGGCTGAAAAAAGCGCGCGATGCGAAGGGCAAACCGTTCGAGATCGTGGAAATCCCCATGCCCCGCCCGGTGATGTATGACGGCGAGCGCCTACCCGCTTCCTACGCCAACTTCCTCATCTGCAACAAAGTCGTGCTGGTGCCGGTGTTCAACGACCCAGCCGATCAGGTAGCGCTCACGCTGCTGCAGCGCGCCATGCCCGAGCGCGACGTGGTGGGCATCTATGCGCGCGACCTTGTCTGGGGCCTTGGCACCATTCACTGCCTCAGCCAGCAGGAACCGGTCGCCTAAATAAACCTCTCCCACCGGGAGAGGTCGGCGAGGAACGAGCCGGGTGAGGGTTTCTTTGGCGCATATCCCCCTCACCCAGCGTCGGCTAAGCGCGGTGCGCTAAGCCTGCGCATCCCTCTCCCTCGAGGGAGAGGGGATATTTAGTATCACCGCCATGATATTATTTTTTGTCATCCCGGACCAATGCGCAGCGCGCATGCCGATCCGGGACCCATGCGAACTGTGCCGAAGGCACACAGCCAAAATAAATCGCTTCCAGCATACGCTGGTAGACTGGCTACGTCGCCACGCCGTAGGTCGTAAGCGCCGCTTTCAACTGCTGCAGCATGGCCTGCGTCGCCTCAAGCGTTCGGCCTTCAGCGCGGGCGACCAGCGCGGCTTGCGTATTGCTGGCGCGTAGTAGCCACCAGCCTTCCGGCGTGCTCACACGCACGCCATCCAGCGTTTCAACCTGCGCACCATCCGCTTTCAGTTGGGCGGCCATGGCGTCGACCACGGCAAATTTTTTATCATCGGCGCAGTCGATGCGGATCTCATCCGACGCATGAAGCGTCGGCAGCGCATCCACCAATTCAGAAAGTTTCTTACCCGATTCCGCTACCATGCGTGCCACACGCATGGCGGCATATAACCCATCATCAAACCCATCATACGCATCGGCAAAAAACAGGTGCCCACTTGCTTCGCCACCAAAAGCGGCGCCCATCTCGCGCATCTTGGTCTTGATGTGGGCATGGCCGGTTTTCCACATCAGCGGCACACCGCCATGGGCGGCCACATCGGCAAAGAACGCGTCGGATGTTTTCACATCCGCCAGAATCGTGGCACCGGGGCTGCGCACCAGTGCATCACGCGCCAGCAGCATCAGCAAATGGTCGGGTGAAACAACACGGCCACGATCATCCACCACACCCAAACGGTCACCATCGCCATCGAACGCCACACCGAACGCCAGTGCAGGGTTCTGTGCAATGGCGCGTTGCAGGTCCGCCAGATTGGCAGGCACCGCCGGATCCGGGTGGTGGTTGGGGAAGGCTGCATCTGGTTCCAGATAAAGCCCCACATGCGGTTGGGCGCTCGACGCAATCAGTTCGGCCACCACCGGGCCGGCCACTCCATTGCCCGCATCCCACGCGATTGCGAGGCGATTAAGTGCATCGGTCTCACCCAGCGCACGCATGAGTGCATCCAAATATTCATCGAGCACCCCAACCTCTTCACGCTGCCCGCGCGAATGCAGCAACTGACCTTCTTGCAGGCGTGTACGCAGGGTAGCGAGTTCGGCACCATAAAGGCTGCCACCGTCGCACATGAATTTCGCACCATTATGGTGGCCGGGATTGTGCGATCCCGTGATCATCACGCTGCCATCCGCCTGCAAATGGTGGGTGGCGAAATAGCACATGGGCGTCGGCCCAAGACCCGCATCCAGCACATGCGCGCCGGCTTTCAGCATACCTTCCACCATTGCCTCGAATAAGTTCGGCGAGCTCGCGCGCGCATCGTGCATCGCCACGATCATGGGGGTGCGGCATTGCGCCTGTTCGGACACATGGCTGGCGAAGGCCTGCCCGATCTGCAGAAAATCCTCGGCGCTTAAATTGTCATCAACGATGCCACGAATATCGTAGGCACGAAAAAGCGAAGCGTCGGGAAGTTTCATAGACGAAATCAGGCCAGTCGTTGGGGTTAGGCGGCGGTTTCCGCAAGGCTGGGTGCCGCGCTCGCCGGGGTGGCGGGGGCCTGCGCTTTGGGTGCTGGTGGCGGTGCCGGCGCAATACGCGGTGCCGTAATCGGGTCGGAATTATCGGCGCGCAATTCCAGTACGCGACGCTCAATCGCGGGGATGCGCAAGCTTTTCAGTAGCTCGCGCACTTCCTGGCGTGCGGCAAGGTGCGACATGGAAAGCGTGCCTGCCTTGGTGGTCTCCAGCACATCCAGCACGGTCAGCCCAAGCAAGAACAGCTCGCGATAAATCACCCGCTCCGAGAAGCCCGGTGCCTGGCGGAAGCCAAGGCGTTTGGCCAGCTCGTCCATCACCTTGGTGATGAGGCGCTTGTTGCGCGCATCAATATTGCTGAGGCGATTGCGCATCACCACCCAGTCGATGCTGCCACCATCGCGGCGGGCGCGTTGCAGTTTTTGTTCCCACAGCATCTCGGAGTAGATGCTCGGGCGCTCCACTTCCATGCTCATGCCGTTGATGGTACCAAGCACGTCGAGATCGACAAAGCTGTCATTCACCGGCGTGATCACCGTATCGGCATAGGAATGCGCCAACCGCGCCAGATAGGTGTCATTCCCCGGCGCGTCGATCAGCACAAAATCGCAGCTGACCAAAAGCTTGGCAAGCCCGCGCGTGAAGCGCTCGCGTTCATCTTCTTCGGCTTCAAAATTATTGGTGAACGGACTTTTGGTGATGATGAGATGGTGCGGGCATGGCAGCGGCGAATTTTCCTTGGTCATCGTGTTCTTGCGATTCTCAAGGTAACGCGTCAGCGAGCGTTGGCGCGCATCAATATCCATGCTGCCCACCTTGAACCCGAGGCGCAGCAGCGCCACCATGAGGTGCATGGTCGTCGTGGTCTTGCCGGAGCCGCCCTTTTCATTGCCGATCACAATGATATGGCCGCGGCGCGGAAGCGGGGTGGTCGAGCTGGTACTTGCCTGTTGCATACGCCTATGCCATGACGTGTGAATTCTTATTTTGTGGCAGGCTACCCTATGCCCGCCAGCCTGACAAGCATTTCAACGAGGTTTTTCGCATGGCATGGCTGCTGCCCATCACGCTTCTGCTTACGGCGGCCATGCTGGTGGTCATCGTCTCCGACATTCGGCATTACATCATCCCCAACAGCATCAACCTGGCCATCCTCGCGCTGTACCCTTTGGCGGCCTATGTGCTGGGCCTGAACTGGTCCATGGCGCTGGTGGCGATGGGCATCGCCTTCGTGATCGGCATGGGTATTTTCGCCCTCGGCATCATGGGCGGGGGCGATGTGAAATTGCTGATCGTGCTGATACTCTGGACCGGCTGGAGTCAGGATAGCGCCAATTTCCTGTTCCTCACCGCCTTACTGGGTGCCGTGCTGGTGGTGGCGGTGCTGCTGCTGCGCTGGCTGGTGGCGCCGTTTTGGCGGAAAGCACGCGCGGGCAAACCCTTGCCCCGCCTGCTAACGGCCAAACAACCCGTGCCCTATGGCGTGGCGATCGCGGGGGCGTTTTTATGGCTGCTTTGGACAGGGCAAGTGCCCGGCTAGGCTACTAGCCCGGCCCGCTATGCAGATTCTTGATGACCTGATGGTCCGGTGAGCCACCGCCCTGCTCGCGTTCGATGATCTTTTTACCCATCGCAATCAGCAATTCATGATTGAATTCTGCACCGTAAATAAAAATGATATTCATCACGAAGAAGAAGATCAGCGTAGCGATGAAGCCGGAAAGTGAACCATAGATGATGTTCACCTGATTCACATTCTCGATATACAGCGTCACCAGCGACGCCCCACCGATCCACAGCACCACCACCAACAATGCGCCGGGCACAACCGCCAGCATGGTTTGTTTAATATTGGGCAGCCAGTAATACAGGCTTGCCACCGCACAAAACAGTACAAACCCACCCACATAAATGAAATCACTCAGGAAGAATTGCTCAATGCTCTGCGGCACCATCTGCCCGGTAAAGCCAGTAAATCCATAAAGAATGATCGGTGCCAGCACGATCACCGACATCACCACAATGATCAACACGGTCAGCAGCATGATCTGCAGAATGGAAATGGCGCGCCGCCAGTAATAGTTGGGCGGTTGATGCACCTGATAGGCGCGATTCAGCACGGTGCGCATGCCCTCCACCGCGCTGGAGGCGGTCCAGATGGCCCCAAGAATGGAGACGGTAAGTAGCCCCTGCGGCGGGCCGGACATGATCTCGTCGATCCGAGGGCGAATGGATTGCATCGCCTCGGCCGGCAGATGGCTGACGATGATCTCGATAAATTCGGTGCCGAGCTGGCCCTGACCCACGAACCCCGCCGCGGCCACAATGAGTACCAGAAACGGGAACAACGCCAGAATCGCAAGAAAGGTCAGGTAGCCCGCCAGCTCGATACCGTCGTTCTCAACCAGATTATCACCCGCGCGGTACAGCAACAGGCAGGATTTGCGAACTATATTCCACATGCATGCAACCTAGCCATCGTGGCGCTTAGCCGCAACCTTTTCCGTCATTGCGAGCGGTAGCGAAGCAATCCACCTTTAAAAAAGGATTGGCTCGTACCGCGTCGCTTCGCTCCTCGCAATGACGCTGTAGCTATGGCATACTCCGGTGCATGCACGGCACGAACCTTTACCATCTCCTCCATACCTTACCCGCCACCGAAGGCTGGGAAATGCCGCCTGCGCTGGAGCGGCTAGCACGCCAACTGGTCGCCTCGGGCAAGCTGCGCATCAACGCCGACCACACCCGCAATTTTGTGCGGCTCGGTCTTGCCGATTGGGACGCGACCTTCACCGACCGCGAGCTGAACGACCCGGCCTTGCTACCGCTCACGCGGCAGAAACTGGCGCGGCATGTGCCGCCTGCCCAAGGCACCCAGGGCATCGAGGAAATGCTGACCCGCCTGCGGGCTGATCTGTTCAAGGCACGCGGCGTCGAAGCGGTAAAGGAACTGCGCGTGGCACGCGTCCTTGCGCAATCCGCACATCCGGCGGTGATTCAGTTGCTGCTGGAATCGGGTACGGAAGTTTTCGTCTCCTACGCGCACAATGTGGGCGATCTCATGGCCGTGCATGAGTGGCAAACGCATGGGCTTTCCAACGGTATGCAATCGACCAGCGATCGTGGCTTGCAGGTGTTTGTCAGCTGCGCGGGCGACCCGTTCTTCGAAGGCGAG
>Ga0209278_1001061_pt1 | contig 17537 bp, 10 predicted proteins | sample JI81BgreenDNA_FD_187504 | JGI IMG/M metagenome (GOLD analysis project Ga0209278, IMG submission 187504) | Wastewater effluent complex algal communities from Wisconsin, to seasonally profile nutrient transformation and Carbon sequestration -... | ecosystem: Engineered > WWTP > Effluent > Algae... | reverse complement strand
GGTGGGATGGTCGTTGGGGCCGATCGTCTGGGGCGGCGGCACAATCACGCCCCTGGCCTGGGTTTCGAGGGCGATCGGCTCCAGGCGCACCGCCGGATGGGCAGCGGCAATAATCTCGCAAAAGGGCCTGTGGGGTGAAAAATCCCGCACCACCGTGGCGGGGATGGCGCGATTGAAACAATCCGTGGCTTCCCGGTGGCGATCGAACGCTTGCAGCAAATGACCCAGCAACCCGTAAAACGGCCACAGCCGCGGTTCCGCCTGCAACGCGGTAATCGTCACGGCGAGGATCGATCGCCCCCGCTCCAGGGCTAACCACCGATCGGCCAGCCCGCGCATCACGGCCTCATCGATCGTTAGGGGATGGCTCAGGTACAGCGCCGCCAGCTTGTTGATCGCCCAGGCATCCTGCCCCAGATCGATCGCCGATCGCAGCCAGGCCAAATGCAAATCCGGGCGGTGGGGCGCAAGGGCGATCGCCCGGTCGTAGGCCGCGATCGCTGCCTCCCCCTGTCCCAGCTCGCCGTGGAGTTTCGCCAACTGCACCCACAGATCGCAATCCTGCGGGGCAAGGGCGATCGCCCGTTTCCAGGCCGCGATCGCCGCTTCCCGTTTGCCACTGGCGATCAGTACCAAACCCATTGCCCGGTAGCCGTCCGGTCGCTCCGGCTCCTCCGCAATCCACCGCCGACAGGCCGCGATCGCCGCCGCCCAATCGCCGCGATCGAACGCCGCCTGGGCTTGTTGTTCAAGGTCGCCCAACGCCCGATCGTCGGGGGCTGGCTCCTGGGTTAATGGCCCGTGGCTCATAGGATCTGCGTCGGTTCTACCGAGATTGCGGCGGTCAACGCTGCTGCCAAATCCGGCGCGAGCCAATCGGGCAGTTGCGGGCAAATGCGTTCCCACGCCTCGCGGTTCAGCGCTTGGATCGGATAGGCCAAGGCGACGATCGCCGCACGAATCGATCCTTCCGGTTCCGGCAACCCGCTGCAATATTCCACAAAGGTCAGCAAAAAGTCTAAGTCTGCCGGCAAAATCGGTTGGCGGGGAAACGGACTGCGAATGAGGCGCTGGTAGGCTTGGCCGATCGGGCTGTGCCAGCGGGCCGCCAACTCATCACCCGGCGTGTCGTACCACAGTTGTGCATAGCGGGCGCGCGCGTAGTTCACCTCGCCCAACGCGCCGGGATTCTCGGGCGATCGCTCCCACAGGTCAATGCAATCGCGCAGCCAATTCAACCCAAAGTGATCCCACTCCGGCAGCCCCGGTTCCCCCAGATCGCGCGGCGGAAAGGTCGGAACAACCTCGCCGATCGCCGATCGCTTGCGCAAAAAGCCGTTGAGACACCAGGTCACATTCCGCTCGTAAAAATCGCAATAGTGGGTGTCGATTTCGTACTCATCGCCGCAAACGGCCAGGAATTCTTCCAGGGCCTGCAACGGTTTCCCAGCGCTGAGGCTGTCTTCCACAATCAAATAGTCGCCCCGATCGAGCCAGCCGTGGAAAAATTCCAACACCGCGATCGTCGTGCCGTAGGAATGATCCGCATCTTCGATAATCAGCCACGGCCGGGGCAAGGTCGCCAGCAGTTCCGGTGACAGGGTGGCCCCCAGGTTGCGGCCATCGCCCTCCAGGAAGGTGACGCGCGGGTGGCTGACGGTTGTGACCAAGTTGATGTCGATCGAATAAATGTGCCCATCGATCCCAAAGCTATCGAGCTGATCGCCCAGCCACAGGGCACTGCCGCCCGCAAAGGAGCCGATTTCAAAAATCGTGCGCGGCTTCAGTTCCCACAACAGCAGCGAGTACAGCGCCCAATCGAAGGGATTTTTGATCGTATGGATGCCGCGATAGCTGTATTTGCGGGCGGCCATTTCGATCGCCACCGCATCGCTACCGGTCAGAAACGTGGTTTCAACCGGCCGATCGGCATTCCAAGGGCGATCGCGCCAGGAACAAAACCGCTTTGGATCCTCCTCTTGCTCACCCGATTCTGGATCAGCCGGACTATCCGAATTGACAGCCGCAACCGTCGGATCGATCGTTTCCCCACTGTCGGCCCCTGAATCCGGCTCGGAACTCGGGGCGATCGCCTCCTCAGACCCTAGGACAGGATTTTTTTTTGAGCCTCCGATTCAAACACCGCCGCATAGAGCGGGTACAACCAACCCGGGAGGCGCGTTGCCGCATCCTTCACCTGCATTTGTCCCGGCGCGTAATACATCATTGCGCCCAGGAACGCATTCAGCCCGCCCGGTTGCTCCAGGCCGCGCGCCACCGTTTCCGCCAGCCGCACCAGGATATTGCGCTCCTCCTCCGTCAGGGGTTCGCGCTGGAAGCCCGACTTCAGGAAACTGCCGTAACGTCGGCCAAACTCGGTGTTGAACGTGGTTTCCAGGCGATCGGCCGGAACCGTGAGCCAAAATTCCGCCACTTGTCGGCGCAGGTGGCGCAACTCGGCGACGGTTTCCGGGTCGTCCGGGTCAATTTCGTACAGGTTTGAGCAGCCCAGAAAGCGGTTGAGAAAAACCATGTCCTCGGTGATGCTCGCTGGGGGTGGGGCCGGCGGGGCGATCGGGCTGGGGGCTGGGGCCGCCGGTGCAGCGGGGGGCGGTGGGGCGATCGGGCTGGGGGCCTGCGCCGCTCCCGCTTCAAAAATCCGCTGATAGTCCGGCAACAACCAAGCGGGTAAACGCTCGGCCGCGTTGCGCACCTGCATCTTGCCCGGCGGCAGATACATCATGATCGCCAGCAGCGCGTTCAGGCCGGGGTAGCGATCGATTCCCTGCCCAATCAGCCCCGTCAGCTCCTGCACCACGGATTCCTCTTCCGGGCGCAGCGGTTCGTGCTGATAGCCGCTTTCCAGCAGGATCACGTAGCGGCGGCCGAACTCACTCCGGTAGAGCGCCTCTAGGTGTTCAAAGGGGGTTTGGGCCCAAATTTGCCCCACCTGCTGGCGGATCAGGCGCAGTGCGTCGGCGATTGATCGCTCTTCGGGATCGATGTAGTAAAGATTGGCGCAGCCCAGCAGCCGATTCAGGAACGTCATATCCTCATACAGCGGCACCGAGGCTTGGGGAGCCGGGGCGATCGGCTGCGGAGCGATCGTCGTCGCCGAAGGCTCATTTGGCTCAAAGACCGCTTGATAGTCCGGCAGTAACCAAGCCGGTAAACGATGTTTTGCATCGCGTACCTGCATCTTCCCTGGAGAGAAGTACAGCATTACGCCCAGAAGAGACTTAATCCCAATTGGTTGTTCGATTCCTTCGATAACATTTTTACTCAGCGCGCTCAGTAGCGCCTGTTCTGATGCTGTGGTACGGACATCTTGAATACCACTTCCTAAGAGTACGCGATAACCCTGTTCAGCGATAAGAGTATAATTCTGCGCCAATGCATCATCATCGACGGTGAGCCAGTGCTCAGCCATCTGTTGTCGCAGTTCCTGAATCAGGGCAATTGCTTGCTCATCATTAGAATCCAAGTGGTGAACTCGCAAGATCCCGTTCAAACGATTGAGCAACCAAACCACATATCTATTTGTCGAAGGTCTGAATGAGGTGATATCTCGTCCCAAGTTTTGTACCACAACACTAGTAGCATTTGTAGTTTCAGGAGAATTGTAAGGCGTAGACTGAGCGGAGAAATTAGGGTGGTCTTGATGGTTGCCAGCGTTGAAGGAGAAGTAGTCTTTTTTGCTTGGACAAGCCACCCCTTTGCTTGGACAAGCCACCCCCAGTAGGAACAACTGAAGTTTCATAGCCATGTCAGACCAGGAAAACTTCTGCGATTGCTCAAAACCCTGAGTAATCATACCTTGGCGACAGAGGGGATCTTGAATCTGTTGCAGTGCGCCGGTCATCCCCAAGATATCTGAGTCATCGACGTAAAGGACAGCATCACCACCCACTTCAGGTATCGATGCATTTGGACAGGTAATTACAGGACAGCCGCAGGCCATAGCTTCAAGAACCGGCAGCCCGAAACCTTCGTATTGGGAAGGATATACCAGAGCTAATGCACCAGCATAGGCATTTCTCAAGCCATCGTCACTCAGGTACAGCATGTGTACCTTCACACCCTGCACATATTGCTGCCATTCTTCCTCTAAAACTAGATTTGTACCTGTGCAAACAATTTCAAAATCTGTTCGATTGGGAAGTCGAGCAAAGGCTTTGAAGAAAAGACCTATATTTTTGTAACCACCTCTCACTCCTGACAATATAAAGTAGGGCTTCTCGATGCCAAAATGAGCCTTGAAAGCCGAAAGCTCTGTCCTAGAAGGAGGATGGAAACAAGGAGAAACACCATTATGGGCAACTTGAACGGGCTTCAGACATACTTCGGGGTAAAAACGAATTAAGTCTCTAGCAGTGTTGTTAGAGACACAGATGTATGCGGAAGCGTGTCGGGCTGCATAGGCTTTTTCCTGCCACATCCGATCTTGGAGATTGCACCCAATTATTTCAGGGATCATGTCATGTGCCATAAACACAAATGGCGTTGACACTGGAGTTGTATAGTATGTCGATATAAATACTTGTGCATTTTCCCGATCGCAAATCTCCTGTATTAGCCAGCGATCTTCCTCAGACTTGCTGTAATCATATGCTGGTACATCGATGTAGCGAATGCCCTCGATCAGTGGAGCAGTTCCAGCTCGGTTTAAAACTATAACTTTTTTTGAAAACCCGGTCTTTACCCATTCTTGCAACAGCGCCAGCCAAACGCGAGCGATGCCAGTTCTGGCGATTTGGAAAAAGACAGCATCAACTACAACCTTGGGGAAATCATTTTTCTGTAAGCAACCACAACCATCAGCAACTCTTGAGGCGTATTGCGAAGCGTTGTCTGGTGAGCCTACTTCAAGCAGCGGTTGAATTCCAAGGGATGAACATAAAGCAACTTCTGTCATATCATTCACCCAGTGAAAATAATTACTTAACAAGGTAGGAAAGTGCTGATTGTTTTGTAGTTGCCTCCAGCCAGCGAGTGCATTCCTGTATCCATAGTAGTTTTCCTTGAAGATTAGTTGTGACTCAAAGACGTAAGCAAAATGCTGAAAGATAAGTCCATATCTTTCTGTCTCGTCGTGACTGATATAGTTGATTCTTGCAATATCAGCCCATTGATTGGGAGAAACCTGACAACCTAAAATGGGTGGTTCGTGGGCTAGCCACTGCATACCAGGCTTGTATCGCCAGGTTCTCAACCACTCCTGATTTGGATTCTGTGAGTAGCAGTTTCGTGTACTGATGACAATCTCTGGTCCGACAAAGAACCAACACCAATAGAAAGCAGCCAACTTATCTGGTTGCTCTAGAAATAGCTGACGTGCAGTACATAGTTGCTCGGGAGTCCAATATTCATCACAATCAAGCTGCCATAGGAGACATTCTTGATCAATCCTCTTCAAAGGGGCGCGTACCATTTCTAGCTTGCCATCCCAAAATTTCCCCTCTGTTTTTCTATAGATGGAAATTCTTTCAGGATAGCGTTCTTGTAGCTGATTAATATATTGCGTAGTACCGTCAATACTAAGTCCCTTATCATGAATAGACGGATCAATAAATGCGCCGTTTGCAACACTCCAAGCAGTATCATGTTTGAGGTCGGCTACTCCTTCTACAATATGCCAGTGCCACTCAAATGGCAGGGTCTCTAACACCTTGATATGATACTCAATAAATGGGCGACCGTTGAGCACTAAAGTGAAAAAGTGTATGGACAGCGGATCCACACTCTTGGGAGATCGGTCACAAGCTAAAGTGATCAGGGTGTTGAGTTGCTCTACCTCTTGTGGATTCCTAACCGAAGAACGCAAGCTTCGGTAATGTCTCCACAAAGACAGAGAGGTAATTTCTTCTCTGGCTCTATCCAGAATCGCCAATGTTTGAAATATATGCTCTGGAATTGCGCACTGATGGCGATTACAGATAGTCCGCGCGACTTCCACTGATAGCATCTGTCGATCATCTAGTTCTAATGACTTATAGATAGGGTCATATAGGATGCTGTTATGGGCAGATATTGCAATTGCCAAGTGTGGATAATACCCATGTAGCTTGGGCAACCCATCTCTCTCTGCTCCCTCTATATAAGCGTTCTCAATATCTCTCGAACTTTGTAGGGCTTTGTGTAGGCGGAAGATTTTGGTAGATTGGCAAAATCGAATTTGCCCAAGAAATGAGAGGGCAGACATCATTAGCCAATCCGATCCCATTCCGACTGGGTAGGAGATACGGTTAATGTACTCACGTCGCATTAACCCGTAAAATAATCCGTTATCAGTGACATATTGATAGTAGTTTCTTACTCGCTCCTGCGGTAAGGTATGGGAAAGGTCAAAATTTTTGCCTGAGTATAGGTGTGTTCCATCTTCTAGCAAGTATTCTGGCTGACCATAGGCTAGAACACAATCTGGGTGGTTTCTTAGGAAATTTAGGCACGCAGAAACGTAGTTAGGCTCAAGCCAATCATCATCACCTAGCCACATGAAATAGTGCCCTGTAGAGGCGGCTAAAGCAGCTTTGAAATTCTCCACAGATCCACGGTTATGGGATTGCCTAAAATATCGAATATTGGAATATAGACTTGCTAGCTGCTGACAAATTACTTGAGTATCGTCAGTCGAGGCATTATCGAAAATGACAATTTCGATGTTGGCGTAATCCTGGTGTAGAACTGATTGGAGGGCTTTCTGCAGCAAAGTGGATCGGTTATACGTAGGAATTGCAACTGAAACTAAGGGTAAATCCCCCTCTACTTGCTTTCTCAGGTCTTCTTTGCTTCCTTCAAGAATCTGTGATTCTCGAGTGCAAGGTATAGAACCGTTCAATAAGGAGCCGAAAAAGGTACAAGCATGGTCTATGGTCGAGATACCAAGTCTGGAGCAATCTACTATTGCGTTAGTAGCAGTCCTTGGATCCCCTAGCCATCCTTCAAACCGTTGTTGTAAAGCTTCTAGAGTGGGAGAGGACTCAGGCTTTTTGGTGTCTCCGTGATGTAGCCCTAACTCTTCGAGAGGAATGTTGAAACTTGTAGCAATAGCGGCTACAGCCTCATAGTGATAAGAATAATGTACTGCGTCACTAGCCATTCCAGCTACCATCATGCGCAACAACTTCAGCGCGTTAGGCACGATATCACCATCGTTGGCAAAGAACTGTTCACGTACTCGAAGTTGATCACTAATAAGCAGTACTCCTGGATGCGTCATTTTGGGCAAGCCAGGATAAATCATTTCTAGTTCTGGATCTTTATGCTCTGCCAAGAATTGCGTTGCTGAAGCTTTACCAAATTGAGGGTTGGCGATGGCAAATCCATTGCTATGGCCTGAAATTCCAGAGAGAGAAAAAGGTATGTTGGAAAATAGATAACTTTCTGAAAAATAAGCATTCACTATACCTGAATAAATATCTGGGGAAAAGCAAAGGCTGGAAAAGTATTGACTGTGATTACTATTTTTGATTTTATTGATTACTGATCTCTTGACAAATGAGTTGTAAAGCATGGGCATATACTCAAAGCCGAGTTCATTCTGATAAAAGGCAATGAGTGCTTGTCGGCAGCTATGCTTTTGTATAGGGTCTGCAAGTGTGATGTATAGGCTATCTCGCTGGGTGGGACTAGTTGCCGTTGGCCAAAAATATGGCCAACGAAACCAGGAAAGTATTTCTGTACCGGATTCATCAATGATCTGGGATGCTCGCAAGAGTGCATGGGGCATTAGCCCATCATCATCACCCAGAATATTGATATAGTCCCCGGAGGACTGGGCAAGGGCTGCCTCCCAGTTCGCTGTCATTGACAGGCGACTCTCTGAGCGACAGTACTTTATTCTAGGATCTTTAAAGGAGTGAGCAACAACTGCGGTTTCGTAGCTACTACAGTTGTCCATGATGACAAGCTCGAAGTGAGGATATCTCTGCCTCAGGATCGTTTTGATAGCATAGTGAAGTGTGTCATGTCTTTGACGTGTAGGGATGATAATCGAGAATTTGGTCATATCCATGTCGCTTTTGCTGGAACTACCCTAATTATGCCTGTGGAGCATAAGCCCTGCATTCACTAATGCAGGCTATCAACATACTCAACGCGATTGGCTGTTCTGCAAAGTTGAAGCTTAGTTTATGCGTTTGAGATAGCCGTCGGGGGCAACGGTGATGAGAAGTTTGTCCTGAACAGACTGGTCAATTTTAAACTCGGGATGAGTTTTGAGATATTCCCAAACGGCGGTCTTAGGGTTATTTCCAGGGCCCCAGGGACGATCGGGGAACATGTCTTCAGGAAGATCTTCGATAATGGTGTCAAACACAACGCAGTAGCTGCCAGGAGTTACGAGGGGGGCGTAAGCTTCTAGCTCGGTAAGGACATGGTCGTGGGTGTGATTGCTGTCTAGGCAAACCAAAATTCGCTCTTTTCCAGAAGCTTTCTCACGAACAGCATCGATGACCTCGGGATCAATGCTAGACCCCTGAATCATGGATATCCGCTTGTACATCGGATGTTTCTCAATAGCTTCTCGATTATGTTCGCGAATATCAATATCAAGTCCCAGAACTTCAGCGTCTTGAGACCCGCCGCAAGCAGCATTTAGTTCTAGCATTGAAGCTGAGAAAATCAGTGAGCCACCATGGGCAATTCCAGTCTCAATGATTAGGTCTGGCTGTACTTTCCAGATTAACTCTTGCATCGCCACTATATCCTGTGGATATTGAATAATTGGGCGACCAAGCCATTCAAAATGGTAAGAGTACTTGTGTAAATTGGCTTTGTTGAACCATATCGAAGTTAAATCTCTAAGACCAGTGTCTTTACCTTGATCTTGAGCTTCTTTTTCACATTCTTGCCTAAATTTTTTATATGGATTCATCATACCTTCCTCGTAATTTTTATTCTAACTTCATATTCGTTGAGACCATCTTTGAACCAGCACGCAGGATGCCCGACAAAGGTTCTTGCTCGTAAAAGATTCAATAAATCCCTCACTCTATAGGTATCCTCAAGATTAATTTGACTCATCACATTAATTTCGTTAGCAAAATGGAAACTACCAGCGTCTAAATCTTGCTTTTGCCTATTAATATTTAAGTCTCGTATTTCAGGATAAGTCTGTTTGAACAGGTCTACCATTGCAGATTTAGCTTTTTTATATAAAGATTCACCATTGTCTTCCCAATCATAAGGAATAGGAGTTTGAGCTAATAAATCTCCGTTGTCAATACCTTCTTCGACAAAATGGAGACTCACTCCAAATGGAGCTTGTTCCACTAAAGCCCAAAAGTTGTAATGCTTACCTCGATTGTAGGGCAAGAAACTTGGGTGTGTATTAATAAAACCATGCTTTGGCAGATTAAGCAATGGTTGTTTAATGATTTTAGGCCACCAGACTAAAAAGCCTATATCCAATTCAATCCCTAAATCTTTTATATATGAATCAATTTGATTTGCGGATTGAAAAACTAAGTGATTGATATCAAATTGTTCAGCTAAATCAAAGATTTCATTTTCAGAAGTAGTGATTACAAGAAAAATATCTTGCTTGTATTCTGACAATATCCATTGAGTAATTTCCATACCAACAGATTGATCAGCCATCAATACAATTCTCATTTTCTAGTCTGCCTTGTTGATTTGCATACTGTTTATAACATCTACAACTCGATTTTGTTCAGTAAGTGAAATGTCATGAAAACTCGGAAGATTGATAGATCTCTGAGGTATATTCCATGAATTAACATTTACTTCCTTGTTCTCAAACATAGGTAAACTTGATAGAGGATGAAAGAATACTCTTGCGTCTATATTTTCTGATTTAAAAAGAGATTGTAACCTCTCACGGGTAATTCCAGTCTGTTTGTCAAAAACAATCGTTGGCATCCATGCCCCATTGATAGTTCCTTCTGGTTCTGGATTCATCGACACACCATCAAGACACTCAATATGCTCCTTATAAAATTTCAAAATTTCACGCTTACGCGCAATTAGTTGATCAATGCGCTGCATTTGACCATAACCGATCGCGGCTTGAATATTAGACACTTTATACTTAAAGCCGACCATATCCGCCCAAAATTGCTTAGTTTGTCCTCTAGCACGCCCATGATTAGAAAGTGTAAGTGCAGTCTCATATAACTCTGCATCACTGGTGACAAACATTCCCCCTTCACCAGTAGTCAGAGTCTTAGTCCCATGAAATGAAAAACTCCCAAATTTGCCCATGCTGCCAGCCCGCTTGCCATGATAGACAGAGCCGATTGCTTCTGCCGCATCCTCGATAATTGGGATATTGTACTTTTCTCCGATCGCTAGTAAGCGATCCATATCGCATAGATTACCATATAGATGTACAACTATGATTGCCTTAGTGCGTGGGGTGATCGCAGCCTCTGCCAAATCGGGATCGATACACCAGCTATCAGGCAGAATATCCACAAATACAGGCTTGGCTCCAAGATGAACAATCGGGGCGGCCGTCGCAATCCAGTTCGTATCCGCCATGATCACTTCATCGCCTTGACCAATTCCCAAAGCTGCCATTCCCATGTGCAGGGCACCTGTACAGCTAGAAGTTGCGATGGCGTACTGGACACCTAAATGTTTCTTGAATGCCTCTTCAAACCGTTCAATGTATTCATAGCAGCGGTCGCCCCAGCCATTCCGAGCTGCATCAGTTGCATACTCTACCTCTAATTCAGTTATTGATGGCTTAGTGTAGTAAATCTTAGGTTTCATAACATTTCCAACCTAGGCATTGGCAAAATAAGATTACCACTCCAGTGCCTTATGTAGCTCAACTGATTGACAATTTCTGTCTTGAGATTCCACGGCAAAATACAAACATAATCCGGCTTTTCCTGCTTCAAATAAGCTTCATCAACGATTGGAATACGACTACCCGGCATAAACTTACCCTGCTTTCCCGGGCTACGATCAACTACGAACGGGATCAAGTCAGATCGAATTCCCGCATAATTCAGTAATGTATTGCCCTTTGCCGCCGCTCCATAGGCTGCCACGACCTTACTCTCTCGCTTTGCCTTCAGCAAAAAAGCCAGAAAATCATCCTTGACACGATTCACCTGTTCTTGAAAACCAGCGCAATACGCCACAGTTAATAAACCCCGATCCAACTCCCTTTGGAGCAAAGCATCAACATTAGATGAAGTCGCATGGGATTTGGCATCCTGACGCTGGGCAAACACCCGCAAACTGCCACCGTGGGTTGGAATTTCCTCCACGTCCAAGATTTCCAAGCCATTGGCCGCAAAAATCCGATGAACCGCCGTTAAGGATAAATAGGAATAATGCTCATGGTAGATGGTGTCGAACTGCCGTTGCTCAATTAGATTGAGGAGATGGGGAAACTCAAAGGTAGCTACACCGCTGGGTTTGAGCAGCTTAGAAACCCCTAAAACAAAATTATTAATATCTGGCACGTGAGCCAAAACATTGTTGGCTATTACTAGGTCAACCTGTCCCCGCTCAGAAGTTAGCCGATCTGCTAGGTTTGCCCCAAAGAATTCTTCAACGATCGTCAGTCCCTTAGCCCGGGCCGCCTGCGCAGTACTCGCTGTTGGCTCCACACCATAGCAAGGGATGCCTCGCTCTTGGACATACTGCAAAAGATATCCATCATTAGCAGCTAGCTCAACGACCAAGCTACCGGGACTTAACTCAAAGCGATCAACTACCGATTCTACATACCGCTTGGCGTGGGCGAGCCAGCTATTCGAAACAGAGCTGAAGTAAGCATAATCTTCGTTAAATAACTCTTCTCGCCCTGCGTAGTCTTCTGTTTGCACCAACCAGCAATCCGTGCAAACCAAAACCCGGAGCGGATACCACTTTTCGGGCTTCTTCAGATCCGCCTCAGTCAAATAGGCATTGGATGGCGGTGCAGTCCCCAAATCAATCAAGGGAACAGTCAGTTCTGCACCGCAGTGGCGACACTTCATAAGCTCACCCCAGTGAAACAAGCATCTAGCCAAGGATGACCAGCATCCCGCTGCGATAGATCTGTTATCTCCAACGGCCAAATGATACCAACTTGCCGATCTAGCGGAGAAATTCCCCGTTCAGCAGAAGGTTCATAGTTAGCACTGTGGAAGTAGAGCATCTCGCAGTCGTTGGTCAGGGTTTGGAAACCGTGGGCAAACCCTCGGGGAATCGCTAGCATTCTCCCATTATCCTGGCTCAAAAATTCACCATGCCATTGTAAAAAAGTCGGTGATTCGGCTCTGAGATCGACAGCCACATCAAAAACCTCGCCCCGCAAACAAGTCACAATCTTGACCTCAGCATGAGGCGGCACTTGATAGTGCATTCCCCGAACGGTTCCGCGCTGCCGGGTTAAGGTGTGGTTAATCTGCTGGATATCACCATCTATTCCAAGCTGGAGAAAAGTATCTCGACAAAATAATCGCTCCAGGAAACCTCGCTCATCACAAATAGGGCGACGCTCCATAAGCATCAACCCTGCAAGGGGTAAAGACTGTATCTGGAAGCGATTACTCATCTCGCGTCCTAACCTTGATCGACCCGAACATAGTGGTCAATAGTTTCCAGGATCAGGGCCTGCATCGCAACCCCCTGGACTACCGCTTTGTAACACTGGATTGAGTGACGCACTGCGTCTTCTACAGACCATCTAGGCCGCCATTCCAAGCGAGATCGAGCTTTACTCGAATCTAGTTTTAACATTCCTGCTTCGTGATGCAGTGGATCAGTACCAGTAATCTCGATTGACCCTCCCCAACACTCAGCCGCCAGTCGCGCCACTTCTTCCACTGTGCGTGAATCAGACTCACTCGGCCCAAAATTCCAAGCTTCGCAAAAGCTCTCTGCATGATCGCTCAAGAGCCTCTCTGCCAGAAGTAAATAGCCGGATAGAGGATCTAGAACATGCTGCCAGGGGCGCACTGCCTGAGGATATCGTAGTTTTAAAGACTCCCCTCCTTGAAACGCACGCACACAGTCGGGAAGCAGTCGCCCCTTGGCCCAATCACCCCCACCGATCACATTTCCAGCTCGGGCTGTTGCTACCGCAATCCCTTCAGACCTCAAGAAACTCGCTCGATAGGCTGATACCACCAACTCCGCACAAGCTTTGCTATTGCTATAGGGGTCAAATCCCCCCAGACGGTCATTCTCCCGATAGGGATAAACCCACTCCTGGTTCTCGTAGCATTTGTCTGTTGTTACGACAACGATCGCTTGGACTGTCCCAGCTCTGCGGGCTGCTTCTAGAACATGCGCTGTTCCCATAACATTCACAGCATAGGTCTCCAGTGGGAACTCATAGCTGTAGTTCACGAGGGGCTGAGCCGCTAAATGGAAGATGACGGTCGGTCGGATTTGACTAATGGCTGCCTCAACCGACTCTGGGTCACGGATATCTCCCCTTAAATCAAATTCCAAAAACTGCTGAATCCCAGCCATCCGATATAGGCTGGGGTTTGTGGGCGGATCCAAGGCTAAACCAGAAACTTTGGCTCCCAGTTGATGCAACCATAGGCATAGCCAAGCTCCCTTGAAGCCAGTGTGCCCAGTCACTAGGACTGATTGATTACGCCAGACTAGCGGGTTGGAAGTCATTACCACAATTTCCAGGGGGCTTTGCCTGATTCCCAAAGCTGCTCCAAGTGGACTTTATCGCGCAAGGTGTCCATTGGCAACCAAAATCCTTGATGATCAAATGCTTTTAATTCTCCCTCCTTGGCTAGCCGAGTGAGGGGTTCTCCTTCCCAACTCGTTTGATCGCCATCGATGTAGTCAAGGACTTTTGGTGACAGGACAAAAAAACCACCATTTACCCGCCCACCGTCGCCTTTGGGCTTTTCTAGGAATCCTCGAACTTGATCACCGTCTTGTTCCAGTGCGCCGTATCGTCCTGGCGGTTGTACTGCTGTAACGGTTGCTAGCTTCCCATGATGCTGGTGAAATCTGACTAGTTTTGTGATGTCTACATCAGCTAATCCGTCACCATAGGTAAAACAGAATGCATCTTCATGCTGTAAATAGTGGCGAATTCGCTTGAGTCGTCCACCGGTTAATGTTGATTCTCCCGTGTCGAGCAAGGTAACTTTCCAAGGCTCTGCATATTGTTGATGGACTTCCATGCTGTTGGTTTGCATGTCAAACGTCACATCGGATGTGTGTAGAAAATAGTTGGCAAAATATTCCTTGATAACATATCCCTTGTAGCCGCAGCATACAATAAAGTCATTAATTTTATGAGCAGAATATAACTTCATTATGTGCCAAAGAATTGGCTTGGTACCAATTTCAACCATCGGCTTTGGCTTAAGGTGCGTTTCTTCACTGATGCGCGTGCCTAAACCACCGGCTAGAATGACACACTTCATAATTGCTACAATCTCTGTGCTTTCTAAATTGTTATCCTGCAAGGGCTTTGTCTATTCAACTTAACGAAGTATGATCCTGAGACTGATTAGGAATTTTTGGCTAGCCTAATTTTAGGTAATTACTTGAACCCAAATTCGTGAATCTTCCGCTACCACAGAAACAGGTGCGAAAGTCTCAGGCTTGGTGGTTCTGGCCGTTGATTGGCGGGGGAACCTTCAGCTTGGTGGCGCTGTTGGCAGTCGCAATTTTACTGCGGGTGCCGGCGCTGCCGAATTGTCCGGCGATTTTTTGGCCGATCGCCTCAGCCTCGGTTCGATTGTACTGTGCTGAGGTGGCGGCGAATAAGCGGACGGTGCGGGATCTGTTGGAGGCGATCGCCCTGGTGGAGGCGCTGCCGTTGGATCACGAGTTGCGTCCCCAGGCTAATCGCTACTTGGCTACGTGGGTCGAAGAGATTCTACGCCTAGCGGATGGGGCGGTGCAAGCGGGTAATTTGGAAGAAGCGCTGAAGATTGCGCGCAAGATTCCGGTGGGTGTGCCGAGTTATCCGCAAGTGGCGCGGCGAATGGCGGACTGGCAGCGGGCTTGGCGGGAGGCGGAGGGGATTTACAATGCGGCGCTGCGATCGATCGACCAGCGCCAGTGGGATGGGGCGGTGGGGAATGCGAACCGCCTGGTGCGGGGGACTTTGCGCTATTGGGCGACGGTGAAGCACGACGAGTTGCGGGTGTTGATTGCGGAAACTCGCCAGGATGATGGGCGAATTCGGCGGGCCCAGGGGCTGGCGAAGGGGGGGAGTCCGGAAAACTTTGAGCGGGCGTTTGAGCTGTTGCGGGAGATTGAGCCGCGTCGCTGGTTGTATGCGCTGGCCCAGCAGACGATCGCCCAGTTGACTGAGCAGGCGTTGACGTTGGCCCAGCGGGAAATTGATCGCGGGAATGGCGAGGCGGCGCTGCGTTGGGCGGATTTGTTGCCCGATCGAGAGTCCCTGCGGGCGCAGGCGGAGGATCTGCGGAACTTGGCGGCGGCGGAATCGGCGGCGAAGGGTGGGACGGCGGCGGATTTGGAGGCGGCGATCGCGGAGGCGAGCAAAGTTCCCCAGGGGCGGCCGCTGTACGATCGGGCCCAGGGCAAGATTCTGGACTGGCAGCGGGATGTGAAGGATGCAGCGATGTTGGATCGGGCGCGGGAACTGGCGCGATCGGGCAGTTTGGCGGATTTGACGAATGCGATCGCCCAAGCCCAGGAGATTACGGATCGCAGCGGTCTGGCGGCCCTGGCGCGGCGGGAAATTGCGAATTGGAGCCGCCAAATTCAGGAATTGCGCGATCGCCCCCTGCTGGATCGGGCGGAAGAGTTAGCGGCCCAAGGTCGGTTGGCCGAAGCGATCGCCGAAGCTCGAAAAATTGAACCCGAAAGCCCCCTGGCGGCTAGTGCGCTCAGTCAAGTGGCGGCCTGGCGCGATCGGCTCGATCGCAGCCAAGACGAACCGATTTTGCAGCAGGCGGAGCAACTGGCCCGAGGTGGCGACCTGTCCGGGGCGATCGACACGGCGAATCGAATTGCCAGCGGCCGATCGCTCTACCGGCGAGCCCAAGAATCCATTGCTCGCTGGCAGGGGCAACTGGAAAGCCAGGCGCGGCTTGCGGAGGCGCAACAACTAGCCGCGAGCAATACGCCGGATGGGCTGATTTCCGCGATTGCGACTGCCAGCCGAATCGAGCGCAACAGCCCCTGGCGCGGTCAAGCGGAGGGTGAAATTGGTCGCTGGAGCCAGCAACTCCTAGCCTTGGCTCAGCAACAGGCGGCGAATGGCGACTTGCCGGGGGCGATCGCCCTCGCCCAACGGATTCCCCGCACCGCCACGACCTATGCCGAGGCCCAAGCGCAGATCCTCACCTGGCAGCGCTGGCTGATGCCGGCCGCGTCGCCCACGCCCTAGGGCGATCGTGGCCAGAGTTTGGTTGGAATTTGATTGGAATTTAATCAAGATCTGGTCGGGAGCGTTGGTAGCAATAAAAGCCCTCCCTCCGGCGCTATTTTTCGCTAAAGACCCACACGCCATTCCACGATTCTGGCAAGCCACGTTCGCTTAAAATATCCACCCGATCGAGATAGAGTTTAGCCGTTTTGTCAGACGGATTGATCGCCAAAACTTGTTCAAAGGATTGTTTGGCTCCCGGCAAATCTCCCGATCGATAGCGCTCCAATCCTTGGGTAAAATCCACCTGCGTTTGTAGCTTTAAGTTCCGAACATCCTCCCGTTCCGCATCCAAAATTTCATACACATCGATCGGCTCATTTCGACCCTTGACAATCGCCCGATCCAAGAGGCGCATTTGATAATTTTCAGGATGACTGAGGTGCTGGAATGCTTGCTCAGAAAGCAGTAGCGAAACGCCATAAAATTTAGTCAGCCCTTCTAATCGAGCCGTCAAATTCACCGTATCTGAAAAAGCATCACCTTGCATGCGACTTTCTTCGCCCACCATCCCCAACATCATTTGGCCCACATGGACTCCCATGCCCACATGAATCGGAATTTGGCCCATTTGTTGTCGTTCTTCGTTGTAGGCTTCTACGGTTCTAAAAATAGCCACACCCGCCGCGATCGCATCATCAGCCCCTTCGGGGAAAACCGCCATCACCCCGTCGCCTAAAAACTTGACAATTAGTCCATGATTATTCCGAATTTCAGGACTTGTTTTCTTTAAATAATCATTAATGAAACCAAAGTTTTCCTTGGCCGTCATGCTTTCTGAAAGCGTCGTAAACGATCGAATATCAGAAAACATTCCCGCCATCACCTTGCTGACATGATCGCCGAGCTGAACTTCGGTAATGCTTTTCTTTCGCAAAAATCGTAAATATTCATTAGGAACAAAGCGCCCATAAGCGATCAACAACTCTTCGAGTTTTTGGTTGGCAGCAATCATTTCCCGTTCGCGCTCTTTAACGGTTTCAACCATTTGCGTGAAAACGCGCGCCAAGTGACCCAGTTCATCACTTCGTTCGGAAACTTCTGCCAAGGCACTGGGTTGAAATGCGTCGCGCTCCACTTCAGAAGCGGCTGTCGTGACCTTCCCCACCTGCTCGATATAGGCAGCCTGACGCAAGATTTCCGCTTTGAATAATGACTCGGCTTCTTGGCGCTTCAAAAAGTTCGT
>Ga0209278_1001060_pt1 | contig 17543 bp, 14 predicted proteins | sample JI81BgreenDNA_FD_187504 | JGI IMG/M metagenome (GOLD analysis project Ga0209278, IMG submission 187504) | Wastewater effluent complex algal communities from Wisconsin, to seasonally profile nutrient transformation and Carbon sequestration -... | ecosystem: Engineered > WWTP > Effluent > Algae... | reverse complement strand
GCAGCGCCTGCCCTACACCAACAAGGACGCCGCGCGCATCGGCACCGTGGACCCGCTGCTCGTGGGCCGCGCCTCGCTGGTGGCCGGCCGCACCGAGGAGTTCGGGGCGGTGGCGGCCGAGGCCTGAGCGCAGCCGCCCGCCGGGGCCCGCCCTAGGCCCAGACGCGCAGCACCCAGCCCGCGTCCTGCTGCAGCTGCGCCCGGGCCTGGCGCGGCGTGAGGCCCAGGTGCCGGCGGAACTCGCGGCACAGGTGGGCCTGGTCGGCGAAGCCCTGCTCCAGGGCCAGTTCGGGCCAGGCCGGCACGGCGCGGGCGCCGGGGTCGTTCAGGCGCAGCAGCGCCTGCTCCATGCGGCCCAGCCCGCGCAGCTGGCGCAGGTTCTGGCCCGTCCACTGGCGGATGCGGCGCTCGACCTGGCGCTCGCTGCCGCCCGGGGCGTGGGCACGCTGGCCCAGCACCCGCGCCCAGTCGGCGATGCCAGGCGCGGCCACCGGCGCCCGGGTGGCGCCCCACACACGGGCCCAGCGCGGCGCCAGGAAGGCCTCGATGAGGCGCATGCGCGCGGCGTCGTCGGGCGCCTCGCCCACCTCGTGCGCCAGCGCCCGCCACGAGGCATCGGCCAGCTCACCGGCCAGCTGGCGGAAGTCGCAGTAGCGGCCCACATGTGCCTGCACCGGCCTGCCCGTGAGGGCGTGCCAGGCATCGGGGTACAGCAGCAGGGTGAAGAAGTGCGCCGGCCCTTCGTTCCAGCTCATCGACGGCTGCAGGAAGGGCCCCGCAAACAGCACCGGCGCCGGCCCACCGCGCCGCCGCGGGGCCAGGCCGGCCTCGGCCAGGCGCGAGTCGTGGCCTTCGAGCACCCACACCAGCACGCAGGTGGGCGTGGGCGGAAAGTGGTTCCAGCCCAGGGCCGGCACCGGCCCGGCGGTGGCCTCGTGCGTGCGCCGCACCAGGCAGGCCCGCACACACCGCGCCAGCGCCGGGCTGGGCAGGTACGAGGCGGCGTGCGTGGCGCCGCCCGCGCCGTGGTGCTCGCGCGCCGGGCGCAGGGTGTCGGAAGGGTTCAAGACCAGGGCCATGGGCCGTCGATAACGTGCAGCGGCTTTGGCAACCGCAGGAAATCATGGCACGTCAGGACACCCAGCCCGGCCCCAGGGCGAGCGCCGGTCGCGTACCGCCCGGCAGCCGCATCGCCGCGCGCCTGCCGGGTGCGGACTTCCATGACGCCTGGGTGGTGCTGCCCCCCGCGGGCGCGGTGGCGCCCGACGCGCCGGTGCTCGAACACGTGCTGGCCGTGCTGCGCCAGACGCCCGGCTGGATCGACGCCTGCATGGTGCTGCGCAACCGCGCCGTGCGCCCGCTGGGCCTGAAGGACCTGGGCCGGCTTTCCGACCTGCCCGCGGGCAAGGCCGCGGCCGACTACCGCAGCGGCGAGCGCGTGGGCATCTTCACCCTGCTCGAGCACAGCGCCGACGAGGTGCTGCTCGGCGACAGCGACCACCACCTCGACGTCGTGGTGTCGCTGCACCGCCAGCACCGGGCCGGCGACGGCGCCACGGTGCTCACGCTCAGCACGGTGGTGCACCTGAAGAGCCGGCTGGGTGCGCTGTACATGCTGCCGGTGCGGCCCGCGCACGGCCTCATCGCCCGGGCCATGGCCACCGCCCTGGCGCGGCCCCTCACTCCACCTTGAGCCCCAGCAGCTCGGCGCTGCGCCGCGGGTTCACCCAGTTCACGCGGCCGCGGCGCTCAGCGCCCTTCAGCAGCGCCTCGCGCACCTGGGCCGCCGTGAGCTGCGGGTTCAGCGCAAACAGCTTGGCCGCGGCGTTGGCCACCTGCGGGCTGGCCATGCTGGTGCCGCTGAACTTCACGCGCGCGCCACCGGGCACCACGCTCTCGACCTCGAAGCCGTTGGCGTGCAGCACCACCGTCCTGCCGAAGGTGGAGAAGCTGGTCTCGTCGCCGGCCTGGTCGACCGCACCCACGGTGAGCAGGTTGGGCAGCTGCAGGCCGGCCGGGATGTAGTCCTCGAAGTCGGCGCTGTTGTCCTCGTTGCCCGAGCCAGCCACGAACAGGATCTCGGGCGCCGAGGCGATGGCCTCGCGCAGCGCCGCGCGCTCGATCGCGAAGAGGCGCTGCGCGAGCTGCTTGCGCTCTTCCGGCGTGGCGCCCACGTTGTGCCAGGCCAGCATGGCCTCGTAGGCGCTGGCGCCGAAGCGCCAGCTCATGTTCACCACGCGCAGCTTCTGCTCGCGGAAGGCCTGCACGATGGCGCGGTAGCTGGCGGCGGTGCGCTGCGTCATCTCGTCGCTCGGGCGCACGGGCTCGCTGCGGTGCTCCCACAGGTGCGTGGCCGTGAACACACGTGCAAACGGGTTGCCGGCCACGGCGATGCCGGCCACGTGCGTGCCGTGTGTGTACAGGGCGGCGAGGCCCAGGTCTTCCTGGAAGCCCTTCACCTGGTCGGGCCGGAGCGTGGCCACCACCTGCTTGAGGCGGCGCGCGTCCTCGGTGTCGAGCGCGGCCCGCAGGTCCATGGCGCCCTTCACCAGCTGCTGCAGCTGCGGCCAGCGCGCCTCGGCCTCGCCCAGCGGGCGCAGCAGGGCCTGGGCGGGGCGCGAGTCGCGGTCGAAGGCGATGCCGCGGCCGGCCGTGGGCTTGAACAGCGCAAGGTCGACGCCGCTGTCCCAGACGCCGATGCCCACCTCGGCCGCGCGCGCCGTGGCCGGGATGGCAAAGGTGCGCGGTGTCCAGAGGTCCGGCTTGGCGGCCACCGGTGCCTGGCGGTCGATCACGGCCTGCAGGCCGGCCACGATCTCGGCGCGCAGCGGCAGCAGCAGCTCCAACTGCACACGCGCACCGACGATCGAGCCCGCCAGGCTCTCGGGCACCACCAGGTTCATGTTGCGCGCCATCACGTCCACCTGCTGCTGGAACGCGCCCTGGAGCACGGCCGGGTTGAGCAGCTCGAACTGGCCCTTGCTGCCCTTGATCGTGTCGCCGGCCTCGGCCCAGTTGAGCGCGCCGTAGCGGCGCTCGACCTCGGCGCGCACCCACGCGGCGTCGCGGCGGGCGGTCTGCTGCTCGGCCAGCAGCGTGGCCAGCAGGCCGGTGGTGGCGCGCGGGCCGGGTTTGTCCTGCAAGGTGCGCAGGCGCTTGACGATGGCCGGCACCGCCGCCCAGTCACCGCGGAACTGCGCCATCGTGAGCAGGGTGCCGTGGTAGGCGCGCAGCGTGGCCTCGTCGCGGATGTCGTAGCGCTCGAGGTCGGCGCGCAGATTGGCCTCGAGCTGGTCCACCAGCGGCATCAGCTGCTCGCGCGGGCCGGCCAGGTACTCGCTGGGCAGCCGGGCCAGGGTGATGGTGCGGCGCGGCAGCTGGTCGTTGGCGGTGATGACGGTGCGCGAGGCGCCGGCCGCGGGCGTGGCGGCCTGCGCCAGGGTGACGGCGCAGCCCATGGCCAGCAGGGAGGCAACGGCGATGGTGCGGGGCTTGGGGAACATGAGGGGCCCCTGCAGGGCAGATGGCATCGGATGGCTGCAGTGTTGCAGCGCCCCGCGCCGCGGCGCAGCCACCACGGGATGAACGGGCGAAGCGGCGGCATGAACCTCAGGCAGCCGCGCACGAACGGCCCCGCGCCCGGCGCTCAGCGCGGCCCGTGCCCGCCCCGGCGCAGCAGCGCCTTCTCCAGCTCCAGCACCACCAGCACGGCCGCGCCCGCGCCCAGCACCGGCAGCAGCGCCTGGGGCGGCAGCGCCGCGCTGCCGAACAGCTGCTGCATGAACGGTGCCCAGGTGAACAGCGCCTGCAGCACCAGCACCACCGCCACCGCGGCCAGCACGCGCGGCGTGCCTTTCACGCCCTGCAGCGTGAACGACGGCGCCTTCAGGTAGCGCACGCTGAACAGGTAGAACACCTCCATGCACACCAGCGTGTTCACGGCCACCGTGCGCGCGACCGCTTCGCTGAAGCCCTGGGCCAGGGCCCAGGCGTGCAGGCCGAAGATGCCGGCCAGGAACAGCAGCGAGACGAAGCCCACGCGCCACACCAGAAAGCGCGACAGCAGCGGCTCGCCCGGCGGCCGCGGCGGCCGGCGCATCACGTCGGGCTCGGGCGGCTCGAAGGCCAGCACCAGGGCCAGCGCGATGGAGCTGACCATGTTCACCCACAGGATCTGCGCCGGCGCAATCGGCAGCGCCTTGCCCAGCAGCACCGCCACCAGCAGCGACAGCGACTCGCCGCCGTTGATGGGCAGCAGGAAGGTCACGGTCTTCTTGAGGTTGTCGTAGACCGTGCGGCCCTCTTGCACGGCCTGCGCGATGGAGGCGAAGTTGTCGTCGGCCAGCACGATGGCACCGGCCTGCTTGGCGGCCTCGGTGCCCTTCAGGCCCATGGCCACGCCGACGTCGGCCTGCTTGAGCGCGGGGGCGTCGTTGACGCCGTCGCCCGTCATGGCCACGACCTCGCCGCGCGTGCGCAGTGCGCGCACCAGGCGCAGCTTGTGCTCGGGGCTGGCGCGCGCGAACACCGTGGTGGCGGCCACGAGCTCGCCGAGCGCGGCATCGTCCAGGACCTCGATCTCAGGGCCGGTCACGGCGCGCGGCGGCGCGGCGCCGTCCAGCGGCCGCAGCAGCCCCAACTGCGCGGCGATGGCGGCGGCGGTGACGGCGTGGTCGCCGGTGATCATGACGACGCGGATGCCGGCCTCGTGGCAGCGCTGCACGGCCATCACGGCCTCCTCGCGCGGCGGGTCGATGATGCCGACCAGGCCCAGCAGCTCCAGGCCCTCGGCCACGTGGCCGTGGTCCAGCTCGGCCTGCGCCGCCGGCAGCGCGCGCCGCGCCAGCGCCAGCACGCGGCGGCCGGCGCGCGCCTGGGTGTCGACAGCGGCCTGCCAGGCGGCGGCGTCCAGCGGCTCGGCGCTGCCGTCGGCGGCCCGCTGGTGCGTGCACATGGCCAGCACCCGCTCGGGCGCGCCCTTCACCAGCGCCTCGGTGCCGCCGCCGGCCGCGGCGTGCAGCGTGGCCATGTAGCGGTGCTCGGATTCGAAGGGGATGACCTCCAGCCGCGGCCGCTCCAGCCGCCGCAGCGCCGGCTCCAGGCCGCCCTTCATGGCCAGCGTGACCAGCGCGCCCTCGGTGGGGTCGCCGCCCAGCACCCACTGGCCGTCGCGCTCCAGCACGCTGGCGTCGTTGCACAGCGCGGCCACGTCGAGCAATGGCGCCAGCGCAGCGTGCGCCGTGGGTGGCAGCGCGCCCGTGGGCGCGTAGCCGGCGCCGGGCACGTCGAGCACCTGGCCGGCCAGCACCAGCTGCTGCACCGTCATCTCGTTCTTTGTGAGCGTGCCGGTCTTGTCGGAGCAGATGACGGTGACCGAGCCCAGCGTCTCCACGGCCGGCAGCCGGCGGATGACGGCGTGGCGCGCCGCCATGCGCTGCACGCCGATGGCCAGCGCGATGGTCATGATGGCCGGCAGGCCCTCGGGGATGGCGGCCACGGCCAGGCCCACGGCGGCCATGAACACCTCGGCCGCCGGCAGGCCGCGCACGCCCCAGCCAAAGGCAAACAGCAGCGCCGCGGCGGCCAGCACCACCGCCGTGAGCACGCGGCCGAAGGCGCTCATGCGCGCCAGCAGCGGCGTGGTGCCGGCCTCCACCGTGGCCATCAGGTGGCCGATGCGGCCCAGCTCGGTGGCCGCACCCGTGGCCACGACCACGGCGCGCGCCTGACCCTGCGTCACCAGGGTGCCGGCGTAGGCCATGCAGCGGCGGTCGCCGATGGCGCTGGCCGCGGCCACGGCCTCGGTGTGCTTGGCCGCGGGCACGGATTCACCCGTGAGCGCGGATTCGTCCACGTGCAGGTGGCGGGCCTGCAGCAGGCGCACGTCGGCGGGCAGGCTGTCGCCGCTGGCCAGCAGCAGCACGTCGCCGGGCACCAGGGCGCTGGCCTCGATGTCGTGGGCGTGGCCGTCGCGCAGCACCCTTGCGTGCGGCGCCAGCAGGCGGCGGATGGCGTCGAGCGACTTCTCGGCCTTGCCTTCCTGCACGAAGCCGATCAGCGCGTTGAGCAGCACCACCGCGGCGATGACGGCCGCGTCCACGAGGTGGCCCATGGCCACGGTGATGGCCGCCGCCACCATCAGCACGTACAGCAGCAGGTTGTTGAACTGCCTCAGCAGGCGCACGAGCGCGATCGGGCGCGCCGGCTCGGGCAGGCGGTTGGGGCCGTGGCGGGCCAGGCGGCGCGCGGCCTCGTCGGCGCCCAGGCCATCGGGGCCGGCGGCCAGCTCGGCCAGGGTCCGCTCGGCATCCAGCGCGTGCCAGGCCGGGGCGGTGGCGACGCGGACCTCAGCGGGCAAGGAAGCCGCCATCCACCGGGTAGTAGGCCCCCGTCACGAACGAAGCCGCCGGCGAGCCCAGCCACAGCACCAGCTCGGCCACCTCCTCGGGCCGGCCCAGGCGGCCGATGGGGTGCATGGCCACCAGCGCGGCCTGCGTGGCCGGGTCCTGCTCCAGGCGCTCGATCATGGGCGTGTGGATGAAGGCCGGGCCCACGGCGTTGACGCGCACGCCCTGCGCGCCGTACTCCAGCGCCGCGGCGCGCGTGAGGCCCACCACGCCGTGTTTGGCCGCGGTGTAGGCCGGCGCGCCGGCAAAGGCCACCTGGCCCAGGATGGACGCCACGTTGACGATGGCCCCGCCGCCCGAGCGCAGCAGCGCCGGGATCTGCTGGCGCATGCCGTAGAACACGCCCGAGAGGTTGATGTCGATGACACGCTGCCAGGCTTCGATGGGGTACTCGGCCGTGGGCGCGAGATCGCCGCCGATGCCGGCGTTGTTGCAGGCCATGTGCAGGCCGCCGAAATGGCGCTCGGCGGCGGCCACCAGGCGCTCGTGGTCGGCCGGCCGGGACACGTCGGCCGCCACGAACAGCGCCTCGCCGCCGGCGGCCTTGACGAGGTCCACCGTGCCCTGGCCGCCGGCCTCGTCGAGGTCGGAGACGATCACGCGCCAGCCGGCGCGGGCCTGGGCCAGGGCGATGGCGCGGCCGATGCCGGACGCGGCACCGGTGACGAGGGCAACAGGGGCTTGGGACATGGCGGACTCCGGAGGCGGTTGGGGGCGGGCCGGAGTGTCGGGGCCATGCGGCGTGGGGTTTTGATCGAGGTCAGGAAGCCTGCCGGGCGTGGCACCGGCCCACGATTGACGCCGGGCGTTCATTCCGCACGCCCCACGTTCACGGGGGATTCGTTAAACTGCGCGCCGCTGCCGAGGAGCGTTGCAACCTTCATCCCGAAGGCCAGGCTCGGAGCCCATCCTTGCAACCGCGCTCACCTGCACGAGGCTTCTCGTGGGTGAGTGGACGTGAATTCCCCCTCCCCCGCCGCCGCGTGCAGGCCTGTCAACGAACCTCCGTTGGAGCCTGCTTCCATGAACGCCGTTCTCAAGCCCCTGCACACCGACCAGTACGCGGTCGCCGACCTCAGCCTCGCCGAGTGGGGCCGCAAGGAAATCAAGATCGCCGAGACCGAGATGCCCGGTCTGATGGCCATCCGCGAGGAATACGCCGCCAAGCAGCCGCTGAAGGGCGCGCGCATCACCGGCAGCCTGCACATGACGATCCAGACCGCCGTGCTGATCGAGACGCTGCAGGCCCTGGGCGCGGAAGTGCGCTGGGCCAGCTGCAACATCTTCAGCACCCAGGACCACGCCGCCTCGGCGCTGGTGGTCAAGGGCACGCCGGTGTTCGCCTACAAGGGCGAGACCCTGGTCGACTACTGGGACTACACGCACCGCATCTTCGAATTCGGCGCGCCCGGCAGCAAGGGCGAAGGCCCGAACATGATCCTCGACGACGGCGGCGACGCCACGCTGCTGATGCACCTGGGCAAGCGCGCCGAGAAGGACCTGTCCGTGCTGGCCAACCCGGGCAGCGAGGAAGAGGAGATCCTCTTCGCCGCCATCAAGGCCAAGCTGAAGGTTGACGCCACCTGGTACAGCCGCAAGAGCGCCGAGATCATCGGCGTGACGGAAGAGACCACCACCGGCGTGCACCGCCTCAAGGAGATGAGCGCCAAGGGCACGCTCATGTTCCGCGCCATCAACGTGAACGACAGCGTCACGAAGAGCAAGTTCGACAACCTCTACGGCTGCCGCGAGAGCCTGGTCGACGCCATCAAGCGCGCCACCGACGTGATGATCGCCGGCAAGATCGCCGTCGTGGCCGGCTACGGCGACGTGGGCAAGGGCTCGGCCCAGGCCCTGCGCGCCCTCTCCGCCCAGGTGTGGGTGACCGAGATCGACCCCATCAACGCCCTGCAGGCCGCGATGGAGGGCTACAAGATCGTGACGATGGAGTACGCCGCCGACAAGGCCGACATCTTCGTCAGCGCCACCGGCAACAAGAGCGTCATCACGCGCAAGCACATGGAGGCCATGAAGGACGAGGCCATCGTCTGCAACATCGGCCACTTCGACAACGAGATCGACGTCGCCGCGCTGGCCGACTGCACCTGGGACGAGATCAAGCCCCAGGTCGACCACGTGGTCTTCCCCGACGGCAAGAAGATCATCATGCTGGCCAAGGGCCGCCTGGTGAACCTGGGCTGCGGCACGGGCCACCCGAGCTTCGTGATGAGCGCGAGCTTCGCCAACCAGACGATCGCGCAGATCGAGCTGTTCTCGCACCCCGACAGCTACGACATCGGCAAGGTCTACGTGCTGCCCAAGCACCTGGACGAGAAGGTGGCGCGCCTGCACCTGAAGAAGGTCGGCGCCATGCTGACGGAGCTCACCGACGAGCAGGCCGCGTACATCGGCGTGCCCAAGGCGGGGCCGTTCAAGCCCGAAACCTACCGCTACTGATCGGGCCCCGGCGATGAGCACCGACACCCGTTCGGTGCCCATCAGCTTCGAGTTCTTTCCGCCCAACACCCCCGTCGGCAGCGAGAAGCTCAAGACGGTGGTGTCGGAGCTGGCGGCCGTGCGGCCGGAGTTCTTCAGCGTCACCTACGGCGCTGGCGGCTCCACGCGCGAGAAGACGCTGGCCACGGTGAAGGACATCGCGGCGATGGGCCATGAGGCCGCCCCGCACCTGAGCTGCGTGGGCAGCACACGCGAGGGCATCCGCGAGATCCTCGACACCTACCGCGCCCAGGGCATCCGCCGCCTGGTGGCGCTGCGCGGCGACCTGCCCAGCGGCACCGCCGTGGCCGGGGAGTTCCGCTACGCCGCCGACCTGATCGCCTTCATCCGCGAGGCGCAGGGTAGCGACTGGCACATCGAGGCCGCGGCCTACCCCGAGTACCACCCGCAGCAGCGCTACGCGAAGAAGGACCTCGAGCACTTCGCGGCCAAGATGAAGGCGGGCGCCGACAGCGCGATCACGCAGTTCTTTTTCAACCCCGACGCCTACTTCCACTTCGTCGATGAAGTGCGCAAGCTGGGCGTGGACGCGCCCATCGTGCCGGGCATCATGCCCATCCACAACTACGCCAAGATCGCGCAGTTCGCGGCGCGCGACGGCATCGAGATCCCGCGCTGGGTGGCGCTGAAGATGGAAGGCTTCATGGACGACGCCGCCAGCGTGCGCGCCTTCGGCGTGGAGGTCGTGGCGCGGCTGTGCGAGCGCCTGGTGGCCGGCGGCGCGCCGTCCATCCACTTCTACACGCTCAACCAGAGCGCGCTGAGCCTGGACGTCTGCCGCCGCCTCGGCTGGGTCTGAACCCGCCGCCCGCAAGCCCCGGGTTGCTGCAGCGCAACATCCGGGCTTGATCGGCGTCAAGCGCCTTCACCGCCGGACCCGCGCCGGCGGTGGCGTTTGGGGCGGGTCAAACGCGGCCGGGCACCCCGGGCGCCGAATCACAGCCGGTCGATGTCGACCGTTCTGATTCGAGCAACCCGGAGGATTCCATGAAGACGTTTTTTGGCCTGGCCGCCCTGTCGCTGGCCCTGGCGGCCCCGATGGCCATGGCCCAGGACAGCGGTGACTGGGTGCTGCGTGCGCGCGCCCTGAACCTGCAGTCGGCCAACAAGGACACGACGGGCCTGAACCTGTCGGTCAACGACAAGACCTTCCCCGAGGTCGACATCGCCTACTTCCTGACGCCCAACGTGGCCGTCGAGCTGGTGCTGACCTATCCGCAGAAGCACGACATCCGCAGCGGCGGCAACAAGATCGGCACGCTCAAGCACCTGCCGCCCACGCTGCTGGCGCAGTGGCACTTCCCGATGGACGGCTGGCGGCCCTACGTGGGCGCGGGCCTGAACCTCACGCTGTTCTCCGACGTGAGCTTCGACCCCGCCGTGCAGGCCGCGCTCAGCCCCAGCATCAAGAACCGCAGCACCGGCGCCGCCTTCCAGGTGGGCGTGGACGTGCCCCTGGGCGGCGGCTGGCTGTTCAACGCCGACGTGAAGAAGGTGCAGATCAAGACCGACGTCTTCTCGTTCGGCGCCAAGGCCGGCACCTTCAAGGTCGACCCCACGCTGCTGAGCGTGGGTTTCGGCAAGCGCTTCTGAAGCCGGCCGCGGGCCGGGCGGTGTTCAGCCGCGCGGCCCGCGCCAGGCCAGGCCCTCGTCGCTGAGCATGGCGTCCAGCGGCACGTCGTGCGGCTCGGGCTCGAGCCAGGGCACGAAGCCGTGTGAGTACGCCAGGCCCACCGTCGTGGGCCGCGGCTCCAGCGTGGCCAGCGTGCGGTCGTAGAAGCCGCCGCCGTAGCCCAGGCGCACGCCGCCGGGGCCGTAGCCCACGCAGGGCACGAGCAGCAGCGTGGGGTGGAAGACGGGCGTGTCCTTGGGCTTGGGGATGCCGTAGGCGTCCTCTTCCATCTCGCAGCCCGGGAACCACATCTGGAAGCGCAGCTGCTTGGTCTGCTTGTCGATGACGGGCAGGCCGATGACACGCCGCTCGTCGGCCTCGGCCCAGCGGTACAGCGCCGGCAGCGCGTCGAACTCGCCCTTGATGGGCCAGTAGGCGCCCACGGCCAGGTCGGCGCGCTCCAGCAGGTACACGCGCAGCACCTCCTGCAGGTGCATGGCGCGCTGGTGGCGGTCGATCAGCGTCTGGCGCTCGGCCTGCAGCTGGCGGCGCAGCGACTTCTTGTCGCGCGAGGGCTCGAACGAGGGCAGGTTGAACGACATGGCGGGCGGCGTGGCGACGGCTGCGACGCGCCATTGTCGGCGCATGCGGCGGCCGCCGGCCAGCGGGCGACTACGGCAGCGCAGGGCGCGGGGCGCTGCGCAGGCGCTGCCAGGCCCGCCGCAGCGCCGCGCGCAGCGACGGTGCAGCGGCCGGGCCCGGCTCGCACAGCCGCAGCCGCAGGTCACCCTCGGCCTGCACCACCCAGGCGCTGCCGGCGGGCAGCTCGAGCACGGCGCCGGGGGCCAGCCACAGGTCCGCCGGCGCGGGCCCGGGGCGGCGCAGGGTCTGCGTCACCCAGGCCCGGCCCTCCACCACGCACAGGCGGCGCGCCACGGCGGCGGGCGCCAGGGTGAAGGCGCGGCCGTCGACCTCATGCACAAGGATCATCGTTTCCATGGTGGGCTCCTGGGGATCTGCGCGTGATCTTGCTGGTACGGCTGCCGCCGGTCCAATCGAAAACGCGGCGCACACCGATAACATCCGCGCATGAATACCCTGCGCCAGCGCCCCTTGGCCATCGGCCCGCTGCGGGCCTTCGAGGCCGTGGCCCGGCTCAGCAGCTTCCGCGGCGCGGCCGAGGAGCTGCACCTCACGCAGCCGGCCATCAGCCGCCAGATCAAGACACTCGAAGACGAGATCGGCACGCCGCTGTTCACACGCGGCACGCGCCACGTGGCGATCACGGGCGCGGGGCAGCTGCTGCTGCGCACGGCCGCGCCGCTGCTGGCGCAGCTCGATGCCACGGTGCAGCAGCTGCGCCGCCAGCGCCAGCGCCAGCCCGTGGGGCTGACGACCTTTGCCTCGTTTGCGTCGCTGTGGCTGCTGCCGCGGCTGGCGGGCTTCCAGGAGCAGAACCCGGGCGTGGACATCCGCATTTCGGCCAACGACCGCATCGCCGAGTTCGACGACCCCGAGCTCGACCTCGCCCTGCGCTACTGCCTGCCGGCCGACGCGCCCGCGGGCTCGGTGCGGCTGTTCGGCGAGCTGCTCACGCCCGTGGCAAGCCCCGCGCTGCTGGCGCGCCAGCCCATCCGCCGCGCCACCGACCTGGCGCGCCACGTGCTGCTGGAAGAAGACGACGGCCGCCCCAGCGCGCGCTACCTCTCGTGGCGCCACTGGCTGCAGCAGCACGCGCCCACGGTGGCCGAGCCGCGGGCCTGGATCTACCTCAACTACACCTACCAGCAGATCCAGGCCGCGCTCGCCGGCCAGGGCGTGGCGCTGGCACGGGTGGCGCTGGTGGCCGAGGCGCTGGCGCGTGGCGAGCTCGTCGAGCCGCTGGGCGAAGCCGGCCGCCTGCGCCCGCCCTTTGCCTACTGGCTGGTGCGCTGGCCCGACCGCGAAGGCCGCCCCGGCGTGGCCGCCGTGGACGCCTGGCTGCTGGAGCAGGCCGCGGCCACGCGCGCCGCGCTGGGCGAAGCCCCCGAAGACGACGCTGTAACGACCGCCACTTCGGCCACCCGCCGGCGGGCGATGCGCTAGATTCGGCCGCATGAACCGCCCGATGCCGCCCCTGGGGCGATTCCTCCTGTGTGCGGGTGCCGCCACCGTGCTGGCCTTGGGCGCGCCGGCCGTGCACGCCCAGGCCCCGCGCACCGGCCCCGCCGTGCTGGCCGCCGGCACCGACGACACCCTGCTGCAGGCCCGCGAGGCCCTGCGCCGCAAGGACCAGGCGGCCCTGGCCAGTGCCGCCACCAGCCTGCAGCGCACGCAACACCCGCTGGCGCAGTGGGCCGACTACTGGGCGCTCACCAACCGGCTGGTGGAAGCCCGCCAGGCCGACCTCGACGCCTTCTATGCGCGCTGGCCCGGCACCTACGTCGAAGACCGCCTGCGCAACGACTGGCTGCTCGAGCTGGGCGCGCGCCGCGACTGGGCCAACTTCCGCACCGAGTTCCCGCGCTTCCGCATGAACGACGACCGCGAGGTCACCTGCTACGCGCTGATCACGCAGCACGAGGACGGCGTGGACGTGCGCGCCGCTGCGCTGGCGGCCTGGATCGCCCAGCGTGATCTCGACGACGGCTGCCAGCTGCTGGCCAGCACGCTGCGCAGCGCCGGCCGCCTGCCCGACGCCGACATCTGGGCCAAGGCCCGCGCCGCCGCCGAGGCCAACCGCCCGCGTGCGCTGCGCGCGGCCGTGGGCCTGATCGACGCCAGCCTCGAGCGCCAGGCCGGCGAGCTCTGGGAGAACCCCCAGCGCTGGCTCGAGCGCACGCCGCGCCCGGCCGCGCCGCAAAGCTTCGAGCTCGAGCTGCTGGCGCTGACGCGCCTGGCCGCCACCGACCCCGAGGCCGCCGCCACGCAGCTGGCCGCGCTCGCCCCGCCGGCCGAGGCCGGCCGAGCGCGGCTGCCGCTGTCGCACCAGGCCATGGCCTGGGCACAGGTGGCGCGGCAGTCCGGCCTGCGCCTGCAGCCGCAGGCCGTGGAGCACAGCCTGCGCGCCTGGGCCGCCTGGGAAGCCGCCGCGCGCCCGGGCACGCCACCGCCCTTCAGCGGCGAGGCCCTGGCCTGGCAGGTGCGCGCCGCGCTGCGCGCGCCCGAGTCCGACAACCGCCGCTGGCCGCTGGTGATGCGCGCCGTGGACGCCATGAGCCCGGCCGACCGCACCGACGAGGCCTGGGCCTACTGGCGCGCACGCGCCGTGCTGGCGCAGGCCGCAGCAGGCGCCGCGGGCGACACGGCCCGCCAGCAGGCGCGCGAGCAGTTGCAGGCCCTGTCCACGCGCCTGAGCTTCTACGGCAAGCTCGCCACCGAGGAACTGGGCAACCGCATCGCGCTGCCGCCCGCACCCGCGCCGCTGAGCGAGGCCGAGCGCGAGGCCCTGCGCCAGCGCCCGGGCCTGGAACGCTCGCTGCAGCTCATCGCCCTGGGCCTGCGCAGCGAGGGCGTGCGCGAGTGGAACTTCACCCTGCGTGGCATGGCCGAGCGCGAGCTGCTGGCCGCCGCCGACATGGCCTGCGCACGCGAGGTCTGGGACCGCTGCATCAACACCTCCGACCGCACCCGCGCAGAGGTCGACCTGCGCCAGCGCTTCCCCACGCCCTTCCGCGAGCAGGTGGTGGCCAAGGCGCGCCAGACGGGCTTGGACCCTTCGGTGGTCTACGGCCTCATCCGCCAGGAAAGCCGCTTCATCATGGACGCGCGCTCGCACGTGGGCGCCTCGGGCCTGATGCAGCTGATGCCGGCCACGGCGCGCTGGACGGCGCGCCAGGTGGGCATCGCCTGGAGCCCCGCGCTCATCAACGACCGCGACACCAACCTGCTGCTGGGCAACACCTACCTCAAGCGCGTGCTCGACGACTTCGGCGGCTCGCTGGCCATGGCCACCGCGGCCTACAACGCAGGCCCCGGCCGGCCGCGCCGCTGGCGCGAGGGCGCCACGGTGGAGGCCGCGGCCTGGGCCGAGGGCATCCCGTTCAACGAGACACGCGACTACGTCAAGAAGGTGCTGTCCAACAGCGTCTATTACGCCGCCGTGCTGGGGCAGCCGGTGCCCTCGATCAAGGCCCTGCTCGGGCCGCCGATCGCGCCGCGCCCGCCCGACGCCCCGGCCCCCAACCGCGAACTTCCCTGACCATGCGAGCTCTCTCTTCCATGCACCGCGTGCTGGTGCTGGGCGGCAGCGGCTTCGTCGGCCGCGCCCTCTGCGAACGCCTGGCGCAGAGCCACCCGTCCGTGCGGCTGCTCGTGCCCACGCGCCGCAACGCCCACGGCCAGGCCGTGCGGCCGCTGCCGAATGTCGACCTCGTGACCGCCGACGTGCACGACGAGGCCACGCTCACGCGCCTGGCCGCGGGCTGCGACGCGGTGGTCAACCTCGTCGCCATCCTCCACGGCAGCGAGGCCGCCTTCGAGCGGGTGCACGTGGCGCTGCCGCGGCGCATCGTGGCGGCCTGCGGGGCGGCGGGCGTGCGGCGGCTGGTGCACGTCAGCGCCCTGGGCGTGGCCGCGAACGCGCCTTCGCGCTACCTGCGCAGCAAGGCGGCGGGCGAGGCGGTGTTCACGGGCTCGGGCCTGGCCGTCACGGTGCTGCGGCCCTCGGTCATCTTCGGCGCGCACGACCGCTTCCTCAACACCTTTGCGCAGCTGCAGCAGCTGGCGCCCTTCATGCCGCTGGCCTTTGGCACGGCGCGTTTCCAGCCCGTGTGGGTGGGCGACGTGGCCGCGGCCATCGCCGCCGCGCTGGACCGGCCCGAGACCGCCGGCCAGGTGTTCGAGTGCGCGGGCCCGCGCGAGGCCACGCTGTCGGAGCTGGTGCGGCTGTCGGGCCAGTGGGCCGGCGTGCCGCGGCCGCAGCTGCCGCTGCCGGGCTGGGCCGGCACGCTGCAGGCCACGCTGATGGAGCTGATGCCCGGCGAGCCGCTGATGTCGCGCGACAACGTGGCGTCGATGTCGGTGCCCAACGTGGCCTCGGGCGCGCTGCCCGGGCTGTCTGCGCTGGGCATCACGCCCACGCCGCTGGAGGCCGTGGCGCCGGGTTACCTGGCCGAGCGCTTCGGGCCGATGCCGGCCGACCGCTTCCGCGCGCGCCGGCGCTGATCACGCACGCGCATCGCGGCGCGGCACCAAACGCATCAACCGCGGCGCCGCGCCGCCGTAGCATGGCCGCCTGACCCCCACCGCGGAGCGCACGCCATGCAACTGCTGATCGGCAACAAGAACTACTCGTCGTGGTCGATGCGGCCCTGGGTGCTGATGAAGCAGCTGGGCATCCCCTTCGAGGAGGTGAAGCTGCGCTTCGACTTCACGCCGCACTCGGCCTTCCGCAAGGAGGTGGCGCGCTTCTCGCCCGCGGGCAAGGTGCCGGTGCTGCTGGACGACGATTTCTCGGTGTGGGACACGATGGCCATCGTCGAGTACCTGCACGACAAGTTCCCGGGCCGCGGCGTCTGGCCCGAGGGCATGCGCGAGCGCGCCCGCGCGCGCAGCCTGTGCGCCGAGATGCACGCCGGCTTCTCGGCGCTGCGCACGCACTGCCCGATGAACATCGAGGCCGCGCTGCCCGACGCCGGCGCGCGCGTGTGGGCGGAACAGCCCGCCGTGCGCGACGACGTCATGCGCATCGAGACCGCGTGGCTGGATGCGCTCAATGACAGCGGCGGGCCCTTTCTCTTCGGCGGCTTCGGTGCCGCCGACGCGATGTACGCGCCGGTGTGCACGCGGCTGCGCACCTACCAGCTGCCGATGACGCCGCACACGCGCGACTACGTCGACCGCGTGCTTCAGAGCCCGGCCGTCAAGGCCTGGGTCGCCGACGCGCTGGAGGAGCGCGACTTCCTCGATTTCGACGAGCCCTACCGCACACACCGTTGACGCGCGCGCCGTGAAGCTCTACGTCGTCGGCGGCGCGGTGCGCGATCGGCTGCTGGGCCTGCCGGCCACCGACCGCGACTGGGTGGCGGTTGGTGCCACGCCCGAGCAGCTGGTGGCCCTGGGCTACCAGCCGGTGGGCAGGGACTTCCCGGTGTTCCTGCACCCGGCCACGCACGAGGAGGTGGCCTTGGCGCGCACCGAGCGCAAGGTGGGCCGCGGATACCACGGCTTCACCTTCCACGCCGCGCCCGAGGTGACGCTGGAGGAAGACCTCGCCCGCCGCGACCTCACCATCAACGCCATGGCCGAGGCCGAGGACGGCGCCGTGGTCGACCCCCACGGCGGCCGCGCCGACCTGGCCGCCGGCGTGCTGCGCCACGTCTCGCCGGCCTTTGCCGAAGACCCTGTGCGCCTGCTGCGGCTGGCGCGCTTCGCGGCGCGGTTCCCGCACTTCACGATCGCGCCCGAGACGCAGGCCCTGCTCGTGCAGCTGGTGCAGGCTGGCGAGGTGGACGCGCTGGTGGCCGAGCGGGTGTGGCAGGAGCTCTCGCGCGGCCTGATGGCGCAGCGCCCCAGCCGCCTGCTGCAGGTGCTGCGCGGCTGCGGCGCGCTGGCACGGCTGCTGCCGGGGCTGGAGGCGCTGGCGCCCGACGCTGCCGCGGCCCACGAGGCCACGCTGGACCGCGCCGCCGCGGCCGGCCCCGAGGCCGCGCCCCTGCCCGTGCGTGCCGCGCTGCTGCTGCAGCCCCTGGGCGGCGAGGCCGCGGCCCGCCGCGCCGAGGCCCTGCGCGCCGATGCCGACAGCGCCTGGCTGGCCGAGCGCCTGCCCTCGGCCCACGCCCCGCTGCAGGCGCTGGCCGCCGCCCCCGAGGCCGGCGCGCTGCTGCAGGCGCTGGAGCGCCACGACGCCCTGCGCCGCCCGGCGCGTTTTGCCGCGCTGCTGGCCGCCAGCGACCTGCTGGCCGGCCGCACGGGCCACGCCACGGCGCTGCAGCCGCACGCCGACGCGCTCGTGGCCTGGCCCACGGCCGACGTGGCCGCCGCCGCGCAGGCCCGCGGCGCCCGCGGCCCGGCCATCGGCGAGGCCG
>Ga0209278_1001059_pt1 | contig 17552 bp, 14 predicted proteins | sample JI81BgreenDNA_FD_187504 | JGI IMG/M metagenome (GOLD analysis project Ga0209278, IMG submission 187504) | Wastewater effluent complex algal communities from Wisconsin, to seasonally profile nutrient transformation and Carbon sequestration -... | ecosystem: Engineered > WWTP > Effluent > Algae... | reverse complement strand
CGCCGGCGAGCTGCAGCGCACTGTCGCCGAGGCGCAGGGTGAGGTTGGCCGTGGGTGGCACGCGCAGGCGAAAGGCCGAAGGCCGTGGCACGACGCGCTCGCTGTCGTCGAGCACGACGACCAGATGATCGAGGCCTTCCCGCCAGAGCAGGCGCTGCCCCGGCAGAAGGTCGACCTCGGCCGCCACGATGCCCGGATCGCCCGCTTCGACCACGACGTTGCCGGCCTCGATGCGCAGCATCACCGCACGCCCCTCGGGCAGCGCCCTCTCCTCGGTGAGGAGCGTCGCGTCGGCCGCCGTGGCGGCCACGGCGGCGGCGACCGACAAGGCGATCAGGATCCGGCGCATCGCAGCATCGGAGCACACGCCGACTGCGCTGCCAAGCGCACCGTCTCGGCATGGATGTCGACGATGTCCTCGACGTCCGGCGCGTAGCCGCCGGCCATGGCCACGGACAGCGGCAGGCCTTGGCGACGGCAGGCCTCGAAGACGACGCGGTCGCGCTGAGCGAGGCCGGCCTTGGTCAGTGCCAATTGGCCCAGCCGGTCGCCGATGAAGGGGTCCGCGCCAGCGAGGTACAACACGGCATCGGGACGGGCCGCGACGATGGCGCGCGGCAGATGGGCGGCGAGCAGGTCGAGGTAGCGGGCGTCGTCCGTACCGGGCGGCAGCGGTACGTCGAGATCGGATGCCGGCTTGATCGCCGGATAGTTCTTCGCGTCATGCATCGAGAAGGCGAACAGCGTGTCGTCGCCGGCCACCAGTTCGGCGGTGCCGTTGCCGTGGTGCACGTCGAGGTCGACGATAAGCAGCCGGCGCGCGAGCCCTTCCGCCTGCACGTGTCGCGCCGCAACGACCGCATCGTTGAAGATGCAATAGCCACCACCGCGATCGAAGCCCGCATGATGCGTGCCGCCGGCGAGGTTCACGGCGATGCCGTCCCCTCGGAGCGCGGCCTCGAGCGCGGCGATGGTGCCGCCGACGGTGCGCCGCGCGCGCTTCGCCATCGCTTCGGACCAGGGAAAGCCGATGCGTCGCTGCTCCTGCACGCTCAGCGTGCCTCGACGCACGCGCTCGATGTACTCGGGGCAGTGCACGCGACGCAGGGCTTCGTCGCTGGCGGACACCGGCTCGTGCAGCGTGACGCCCCAGCGTTCGGCGTTGTCGCGCACGCGCTCGTAGAGGCGCCGGTACTTGGCCATTGGAAACGCATGCCCCGCCGGCAGCGGCAGTTCGAACGTCGGGCAGAAGAAGGCTTTCAAGCGTCCAGCCAATCGAGCGTGTCGGGCCCCATGGCAGGCGCCACCACGGCCGCCCAACGATCGAGCGCCGCGCGCAGGGCCGGCCCGCAGGCCTCGCGGACCATCGCGTTGTGCGACTCGCGCGTCGCCGCGTCGTAGGCCAGATGCGGTGCCTTCGCGTGGACCCCGAGCAGCGGCTGGAGCCTCGCCGCGGCACCGGTTTCATCCAAGGGGTCGCCCAACCACGCCGAACCCGCGACGAGGGTGGCGACGGGCCGCACATACAGCGCCGAGGCGTCCACGACCTTCATCCGTCCGGGGAAGCGGCGCTGTACGGCCGCCAGCCACTCGCGCTGGAGGCTCCACTGCAAGGCCACGATGTCGAGGAAGTCCGGCTCGCGCGGCAGGGCCAAGGTGCGCAGGTCCAGCGGATTGCCTCGTGCCTGCCGGGCGACGAGTTCGCCGGTGCGGGCTTGCGTCTCGGCGGGCTTGCGAAGGTTGGAGAGCAGGAAGTCCTCGAGCGAGGAGGTCAGCGCCAGCACCGGTGCCTGCGGGAGGGCATCGAGCAGGCCCGACGCGATTGGCAGGGCGACGTGCGTGGGTTTGACGAGCACGGCCGCGCCGTTCGACCAAGGCTGGACGACGCGGCAGGTGAGATCGGCAAGTGCCGCGCCCATCGCCTGCCCGTTGTGATGCGCATCGGCCAAGCGGCGGAACACCAGCGGCTCGCGCAACGCGATGCGGCGTTCACGATCATGCAGGGCTTTCGCCAGCAGGGTGGAACCGCAGAACGAGGTGTGGAGCAGGATGGCCGCCCGGGATTCCGGGGCAACGGGCGGCATCGCGGCGCGGGCGAGGACGGTCGCCGCTGCCAGATCGGCATCGATCCGGTTGTCGAGGAAGACGGATCGCTCCACCGTCGCCACATCGAGCCGGAGCGTGTGGACGAGGTCGTGTCGGGCGTCGTAATCGACCGGGAAGTCTCGGAACAGCATGGGGCTGGCGGACAGGAGGGCCCGCCAGCTTGCCATGGCCCTGCTTACGCCGCGGCTTTCTTCGCCTCGTCCTCGAGCGCCGCGGCCACGCGCTGGCGCTCGGCTTCGAGTGCCGCGGGCAGGCGAGGGCCGAATTCGGCGAGGTACTCGCCGACCGACGCCATCTCGGCCCGCCAGCCGTCGCGGTCATAACCGAACAGCACGTCACGGGCTTCGTCACTGAGCGTGAGGCCATCGAGGTTCATGTCGTCACGCTTCGGGAACAGGCCCACCGGCGTTTCGACGGCGCCGGCCTTGCCCTCGCAGCGCTTCAGCATCCACTCGAGCACGCGCAGGTTGTCGCCGAAGCCCGGCCACAGGAACTTGCCGTCGCTGCCCTTACGGAACCAGTTGACGTGGAAGACCTTCGGCAGCTTGTCGGCCTTCGCGCCGAAGCTGAGCCAGTGGCTGAAGTAATCGGCGAAGTTGTAGCCGCAGAACGGCTTCATCGCCATCGAGTCGCGGCGCACGACGCCCACCGCACCGGTGGCGGCGGCGGTCGTTTCCGAGGCCATGCCCGCACCGACGAGCACGCCGTGGGTCCAGTCGCGGGCCTCGAACACCAGCGGCACCAGCGAGGCGCGACGGCCGCCGAAGACGATGGCCGAGATCGGCACGCCCTGCGGGTCTTCGGCCTTCGGCGAGTACGAGGGGCACTGCTTGGCCGAGACGGTGAAGCGCGCATTCGGGTGGGCCGCCGGGCCCTTGGCGGCATCGAAAGGCTGGCCCTTCCAGTCCATCACCGGCACGCGATCATCGAGGCCTTCCCACCAGGGCTGGTTGTCCTCGGTCACGCCGACGTTGGTGAAGATCGCATCGCGGTCGAGCATGGCCAGGGCGTTCGGATTGCTCTTCGCACCGGTGCCCGGGGCCACGCCGAAATAGCCGGCTTCCGGATTGATGGCGTACAGGCGGCCATCGGCGCCGGGGCGCATCCAGCAGATGTCGTCGCCGACCGTCCAGACCTTCCAACCCTTCTCGCGATAGCCCTGTGGCGGGATGAGCATGGCGAGGTTGGTCTTGCCGCAGGCGCTCGGGAAGGCCGCGGCGACGTAGTGCGTCTCGCCCTGCGGGTTCTCGATGCCGACGATCAGCATGTGCTCGGCCAGCCAACCCTCGGTACGCGCCTGGTAGCTGGCGATGCGCAGCGCGTGGCACTTCTTGCCGAGCAGCGCATTGCCGCCGTAGCCCGAGCCGTAGCTCTTGATCGCCAGCTCTTCGGGGAAGTGCATGATGAAGCGGCGATCCGGGTCGAGTTCGCCGGTCGAGTGCAGGCCCTTGACGAAGGTGCCTTCGCGCTCGATGCGCGCCAGCGCGGCGGTTCCCATGCGAGTCATGATCCGCATGTTGGCGACCACGTAGGGCGAGTCGGTGATCTCCACGCCGCAGCGGGCCAGCGGCGAATCGATCGGCCCCATGCAGTAGGGCACGACGTAGAGCGTGCGGCCCTTCATGCAACCGGCGAACAGCGCATCCATCTGCGCATGACCTTCGCTGGGCGACATCCAGTGGTTGTTGGGGCCGGCGTCGTCGCGGTGCGTGGTGCAGACGAAGGTCAGGTGTTCGACGCGGGCCACGTCACCGGGGTGCGAGCGGTGCAAGGTGCAGCCGGGATGGGTTTCCGCATTGAGCCGGTGCAGCGTGCCGTCGGCCAGCATCCGCTCCGTCAGCATGGCGTTCTCGGCGTCGGAGCCGTCGCACCAATGGATCTGGTCGGGCGTCGTGAGGGCGGCGACGGACGCGACCCAATCATTCAGGGCCGCAAAGCGGCTCGGCGAGCTGCTGCTCATCGGGGGAACTCCGGAAGGGAAAATCGTCGGAGGCCGGGACCGCTCCCGTGACGCTTGCCACCGGCCAGCGACCGGGACCCGCCTCAATGCATACGTATTCTATAACGGCGGGGCGGGGTCCGCCGACGCTTTCCGCAAAGGATCGAACAAGCCGAGGCTCCAGGGCCGCTGGGCCAACACGAGGCTGACCCCCACGCGCTCCGAGGCCGGCAGGTGCGCGTCTTGGGCCAGCATGAGATCGAACTGGCCGGCGGCTTCGCGGAGCTTCTCGCGGATGGTGGCGGCCGAGCGGCGGGACACCATGCCCGACAGCAACAGCAGGGTGTCCTCACCGCCGGCGAAGCGGCTCTTGAAGAATTCCGGCAGCAGGCGCTGCTGGAAGAAGCGCTGCATCGGACCGTCGGTGCGCCAGCGGAAGTTGCGGGCGGTGAGCACCCGGGCCCGGTTGCCGGGCAACAGTTCGATGATGCCGAGCCGGTCCAGCTTCACGAGGCGACCGGTCCACTCGGGCAGGCTGATCTGGTAGTTGGCCAGCACCTCGTCCTGCGTCCATCGATTGACCGCGAGGTAGAGCGCCAGCATCAGCAACGGGTCGTCGACGAGGGCCTGCTCCTGCGCCTCGCTCAGTTCGGCGAGGGCCGGCCGACGCTGCTCGGCCTCGGCGGCAAGTTCGGCCAAGCCCATGTCGAGGGCATCGCAGATCTGCTCGAGGCGTTCGAGCCGGATCGACTGCTCGGAAAACATGCGCTTCACCGAGGCCTCGGACATGCCGATGCGCTCGGCCAGGTTCGCATAGGTCAGCCCCTGCGCCTTCAGGGCGCGCTTGAGGGCTTCGACGAGCTGGACGCGCAGCGTCACGGGATCAGCGCGTCCATCACATGGGTGACGTAGGCCTCGAATTCGTCGTGGTTCAACCGCGGCTGGCCGAGCTGCAGCGAAAGCTGGAGGAAGCCGACATAGGCGGCATAGGTCAGGCGCGCGCGGTTGATGGCCTCGAGGCGCGGCATGCCGGCCTGGCGGAAGCTGGCGGCGAGGTAATCCATGCGCCGCTGCGAGACGCGGGCCAGCACCGGCTGCACGACCGGATGGTCCAGCGCCTTCAGCAGCTCGCTGTAGATCTTGTGGGGCTTCAGCTCATGCGCGACGAGCTGGAACAGGGCCTTCAATCGCTCGCGCGGCTCGGGGAACGCATCGAGCTTGCCGAAGACCGTTTCCTGTTCCATCGCCTCCCAACGATCGAGGGCCGCCGCGAGCAGGGCCTCGCGCGAGGGAAAGTGCCAGTAGAAACTGCCCTTGGTCACGCCGAGCCGCCGCGCCAAGGGCTCCACCGCAACCGCCGCCACGCCATCGTCCGCGATGACATCGAGGGCCGCATTCGCCCAGTCTTCGGCGGAGAGGCGCATGGGTCGTTCGGTCTTGGCGGCGGCGGGCATGGGCGGCGGCGGGGCGCGTTCACGGCAACGGAAGCGACACAATAATCGGTCGGACGTGGTTTCACCATACGCCGACGTATTGACAAGCGCGGAAAGCGCCACCCATACTCGGCCGTATGGTCGCATCGTCACCCCTGCCCGCCTCCCTTGCCTCGTTCGAATGGACGGGATCGGGCGGCGTGCCGCTCGCTGCCAGTGCGGCAGGCCCGTTGGGCGCGAGCACGGAGGTTCTGTTCGCCCATGGTTTCGGCCAGACCCGGCAGGCGTGGACGCGCTCGATGCTGGCGCTGGGCCAGGCCGGTATCGCCAGCGCGGCCTACGATCTTCGCGGCCACGGCCAGTCCGGGCGCAATGCCGCGGACGAGCGTTACGGCGTCGAGCAGTTCATCGATGACGCCCTCGCCGTGCGCTCAACGCTGGCGCAGCCGCCGGTGCTGGTCGGCGCCTCGATGGGCGGCCTCGTGGGCCTCGCCGCGCAGTCGCGGGGTGCAGGTTTCGCCGGCCTGGTGCTGGTCGACGTCACGCCGAAGTGGGAAATCGCCGGAATGCAGCGCATCCTCGCGTTCATGGGCGCGCATCCGGACGGCTTCGACGACCACGAGCACGCGGCGAGCGAGATCGCGGCGTACCTGCCGCATCGTCGCGAGCGCAAGTCCTCGGCCGACCTCGCCCATCTGCTCGTTCGCGGCGATGACGGCCGCCTGCGCTGGCACTGGGACCCGCGCCTGCTGCAGGACCTTGCCGATTCCGCCAAGCATCAGGACGAACTCGCCGAGGCGGCGCGCGGCATCGATGTGCCGGTGCTGCTGGTGAGCGGCGGTCGAAGCGATCTCGTCTCGAAGGAGACGGTCGCGCACTTCCTCGACCTCGTGCCGCACGCCCAGCACGTTCACCTGCCGGAGGCCACGCACATGGTGGCCGGCGACGACAACGACGCCTTCACCCGGGCCGTCATCGAATTCCTTTCGCCCCGCCCCCACGCGGGATCCTTCCAGACCCTCCGCGGAGCCTGAGCCATGAGCGCTGTGTTGCCCTTCCTTGTCCTCCTGCTGGTGGTCGCCATCGCGGCGTACCACCGCTGGTCGCTGGCGGTATTCACCGCCGTCGCCGGTGCCGGCCTCGTGCTGGTCGGCCTGACCGGCGTGGCGCCGGTCGCGGCCATCGTCGCCGGTTCGCTGCTGGCCGTCGTGGCCCTGCCGCTGCTGATCACGCCGATCCGGCAGAACCTGATCACCGCGCCGCTGCTGAAGTTCTACACCAAGATCCTGCCGCCGCTTTCGGAAACCGAAAAGACCGCGCTGGAAGCCGGCACGGTCGGTTTCGAGGGCGAGCTGTTCTCCGGTGCGCCGAAGTGGGCCGAGCTGCTCGCGCAGCCGAAGCCGACGCTGACCGCCGAGGAGCAGGCCTTCCTCGATGGCCCGGTCGAAGAGGTCTGCAAGATGACCAACGACTGGGAGACCACGCACGTGCACGCGGATCTCGAGCCGCACGTGTGGGAGTACCTCAAGAAGAACAAGTTCTTCGGCATGATCATCCCGAAGGAGTACGGCGGCCTCGGCTTCTCGGCGCTGGCCCACCACAAGGTGATCCAGAAGCTCGCCTCGATCTCCTCGGTACTGAGCTCCACCGTCGGCGTCCCGAACTCACTCGGCCCGGCCGAGCTGCTGCTGCACTACGGCACGGATGAGCAGAAGCGCCACTACCTGCCGCGCCTCGCCGACGGCCGCGAAATCCCCTGCTTTGCGCTCACCGGCCCGACGGCCGGCTCCGATGCCACGTCCCTGCCGGACTTCGGCGTCGTCTGCGAGGGCGAGTGGAATGGTGCGAAGGTGCTCGGCGTCAAGCTCACCTTCGACAAGCGCTACATCACGCTGGCACCGGTGGCGACCGTGATCGGCCTCGCTTTCCGCCTGTACGACCCGAACAAGCTGCTGGGCGACGAGGCCGACCGCGGCATCACGCTCGCGCTGATCCCGCGCGAAACGCCGGGCCTGAGCGTGGGCCGCCGCCACTTCCCGCTCAACTGCACCTTCATGAACGGTCCGCTGCACGGCAAGGAGATGTTCCTGCCGCTGTCGCAGCTGATCGGTGGCGAGGAGTACATCGGCCACGGCTGGCGCATGCTGGTCGAGTGCCTGTCGGTGGGCCGCGCCATCACCCTGCCCTCCACCTCGAGCGGTGCCGCCAAGCTGGCCGCTGCGGCCACCGGTGCCTACTCGCGTATCCGCAAGCAGTTCGGCCTGTCGATCGGCCGCTTCGAGGGCGTGGAGGAAGCGCTGGCCCGCATCGCCGGCAACACCTATGCCGTGGCCGCGCTGTCGCAGGCCACCGCCGCCGCCGTCGACCGCGGCGAGAAGCCGTCCGTGCCGTCCGCCATCGCCAAGTACCACGCCACCGAGATGGCGCGCGAAGTCGGCAAGGACGCCATGGACGTCCATGGCGGCAAGGGCGTGATCCTCGGCCCCTCGAACTACCTGGGCCGCGGCTGGCAGGCCGCCCCGATTTCGATCACGGTGGAAGGCGCGAACATCATGACGCGCTCGCTGATGATCTTCGGCCAGGGCGCCATCCGCTGCCACCCGTGGGTGCTGAAGGAAATGCAGGCCGCCACGCATCCGGACCCGGCCGTGCGCTTGCGCGAGTTCGATACCAACCTGTTCGGCCACATCGGCTTCGCCATCAGCAATGCTGTCCGCAGCCTGTGGATGGGCATGACCTTCGCCGCCTTCGGCTCGGCGCCCGGCGACGACTATACGAAGCGCTTCTACCGCCGCCTCAACCGCTACTCCGCCAACCTCGCGCTGGTCGCCGACACGTCGATGCTGACGCTGGGCGGCAAGCTGAAGTTCAAGGAGAAGCTGTCGGGTCGCCTCGGCGACGTGCTCTCGCAGCTCTACATCGCGAGCGCGATGCTGAAGCGCTACGAGGACGAAGGCCGCCCGGCCTCCGAACAGCCGCTGCTGGCCTGGGCCTTCCATGACAGCGTCTTCAAGATCGAGAACGCCCTCTCCGGCGCGCTGCGCAACTACCCGATCCGCCCGGTCGGCTGGATGCTGTGGTTGCTGGTGTTCCCGTTCGGCCGTCGTGCGCAGGCGCCGAGCGACCGCTTGGGCCGTCGTGCCGCCGCCCTGCTGATGTCGCCCTCGGACGCTCGCGATCGCCTGGTCAGCGGCGTGTTCCTGACGCCCGGCGAGATGAACCCGGCGGGTCGCGTGAACGCGGCCCTGGCCAAGGTGATCCTTGCCGAGCCGGTGGAGCGCAAGTTCATGAAGGCGGTGAAGGGCGGCGAGATCGCTGCGCTGGACTACGCCGCCCAGCTCGCCGAGGCCGTGCAGAAGGGCCTGATCACCAGCGAGGAGCGCGCCCAGCTCGAAGAGCTGCGCCGTCTCACGTGGGATGCCATCAGCGTGGACGACTTCGACCACGAAGACCTCGTGGCCGCCTCGCTCTATCGCGGTGCCAAGTCCGGCGACACCCGCCGCGCGGCCTGAGCACCTCGCCTCGCGTCACCATTGAACGGCGGGCCTCGGCCCGCCGTTCTGCTATGCGAACCCCTGCGCGCTACCGACTCCGAGAGAACGATGAGCACGACCACGCCCCTCCTCGCCCTGTACCGCCGCTTCGAGCGCCTGCCGCTGGGCCGCTGGCTATTCTCTCGTGCCGTCTGCTTCAAGGCGCCTTACTTCGCGACGATCCATCCGACGATCACCCGGCTGGAGGCCGGCTGCTGCGAGGTGCGCATTCCGCATCGCCGCGGCATGCGGAACCACATCGGCAGCGTGCATGCGATCGCGCTGTGCAACCTCGCCGAACTCTGCGCCGGCGTGATGACCGACGCCTCGATTCCCGCCGACATGCGCTGGATCCCCAAGGGCATGACGGTGCAGTACCTGAAGAAGGCCATGGGGCCGCAGACAGGCGTTGCGCATCCGCGAATTCCGATCGTGTCGGCCAGCGCGGGCTACGAGCTGCCCGTGCACGTGGAGGTGCACGACGCCAGCGGCGAGCCGACCTTCCGCGCCGAGGTCGTGATGTGGCTCTCACCGAAGCCTGCGGGGAAGGGCTGAGCGTTTCTCCGCGACGCCGGTGACCGCGGGCATTTCACGGCGGAGGCACCCACGGCCGCTGGCGCTCGCCTGAGCGGGTCCGCAAGTCGTAGCGTTGGTGGTCCGACGCCTGGCGATAGCGGAATCGGAGTTCTTCGCGCATCAGCGCACGCTTCGCTTCCCGGCAATCGACGAAGGGGCCCACGCCGGCGATCGAGTCGCGGCAACGTCACGGTCACCACGAGCGTGCTGCGCAATCCATCGATCCGGCATCCCGAGGCGTCGGAAACAAGATCGGCCCGCTGCTCGAAGGACAGCGCCGTCTGCCCATGCCACCCCAAGGTGCGGCGCAGCGCCACCAAAGCAGCCGAGAGTTCACTGCGGGTCGAGGCTTCGATCGTCCGGATATCGTCGCGACGGATGACGTGGAACCCCTCGGCAGCGTCCGCGGCGAATGCCCGTGTGTCCGAGAGCGGCCCCAAGGCGCCGGCGAGGACCATCGCCGTGCCCAGCATCGATCGCCGCACGGGCCTCAACGCCGCGCTACCGCCCGGACGACAGCGTCTTCTGCGCGCGCACGACGCTCCACGCCGACAGGAACAGGGCGAGCGCCATGCCGGTGCCGAGCAGGAAGACCATCGACGAACCCAGCGATGCAATGGCCTTGTGCACCCAGACGAAGGTGAAGTCGCCGCCGCGATAGATCGCCGTGTCGATGAAGGCCTTCGCCTTGTAGCGGGTCTCGGCATCGACGCGGGTGTAGATGGTTTCGCGGGCCGGCTTGGCCAGCGCGAACTCGCCAGTGCGCGTGGCGATCTGCACGACCATCAGCAGCATCGGCAGCGGGTTGCCCGCGAGCACCGCAAAGCCGAGGGTGATGGCGAGGCCGGGGATCAGCAGCAGGGGCGCGACGCCGAAGCGGGCGAGCAGGAAGGGCGTGACGAAAAGCTGGATCACCAGCGTCAGGCCGTTGATCCACAGATCGATGGTGGCGAAGAAGGCGGTCCGCGCCTCGTCGTTGGCGATCTGGCGGGCGATCGCGGCCTGCTCGTTGTAGAGCAGCGTGCCTACCGCAACGCCGAAGAACATCAGCAGCGCCATGCCGCGCATCAGCCGGTCGCGCGCGACGATGCGCAAGCCTTCGAGGAAGCGTCCGCCCATGGCCTCGTCGAACCGGGGGCCGCCGCGCTCCACTTCGCGGCGCCTTGCCCAAGGCGCCAAGGCGATGACGAAGGCAAGGCACAGCCCCATGAAGCCGGTGCTGATCAGCATGATCGTCTCGACCCCCACGTCCCGGACGATCAGCTTGGTCAGCGCCGGGCCCGCCAGCGCGCCAAGCGTTCCACCCACGCCGATGAAGCCGTAGAAGAGCCGCGACTGCGCCGAACTGTAGATGTCGGACATGAAGCTCCAGAACACCGTCACGGCGAAGAGGTTCACGACGGCGAGGAAGATGAAGAACGCCGCGCCGCGGCCGGGCACGTCGTTGGCGAACATCGCCCAGAACACGCCCAAGGCCGCCACCAGCAGGCCGTAGACGAAGGGCAGGAAGACCCGACGCGGATAGCGGCTGACCAGCGCCCCGTAGAGCGGCTGGAGCAGGAGCATCGACAGGAAGGTGCCGGTGAACAGGATCTGCAGGGTCAGCTCGCCCAGGGCGATGCCCCGTTCGGCGAAGAAGGCGATCATCGACGGGGGGAACACGGCCGAGGCCTCGCCCGTCGCGCCGAAGGCGTCACGGATCGAGCGCAGCATGAAATAGCCACACAGCAGGCAAAAGAAATAGCCGAATGACAGCGCCAGCGCCGGCACATCGACCAGCGCCTGCTTCAGATCGGACCAGCGGAGTCGCTGGGGGCCTTGGGCCTGCATCGTCACTCCGCGGCAATGGGTGGCCGGTACTTTAGCGGAGTCGCCGCCAGACGCCGAGATAGAGCATTCACTCTAGACACGCGGACCAGCATCGACCATCGCTTCAGCGGCAGCCGGTACGTGTTCGACTACATCATCGTGGGTGCCGGTTCCGCCGGCTGCGTCCTCGCCAACCGGCTCAGCGCCGATCCCGCCATCAAGGTCCTGCTGCTCGAAGCCGGCCCGCGCGACTGGCACCCCTTCGTCCACATGCCTGCCGGCCTCGCCAAGCTGGTCGGCAAGAAGGGCGTGAACTGGGACTACAGCACCGCGCCGGAGCCGAACCTCGACGGCCGCATGCTGTGGTGGCCACGCGGCAAGGTGCTCGGCGGCAGCAGTTCGATCAACGCGATGTGCTACGTCCGCGGCGAGCGCCGCGACTACGACGAGTGGTCCGAGCTTGGGGCGACGGGTTGGGACTGGGGCAGCGTGCTGCCCTACTTCCGCAGGTCGGAAGGCAATGAACGGGGCGCCAATGCGCTGCACGGCGGCGACGGCCCGCTCGGCGTCAGCGACCACCGCTACCGCAATCCGCTGTCGGCGGTCTTCGTCGATGCGGCCAGGCAGGCGGGCTTCCCGCTGAACCCCGATTTCAACGGCACGGCGCAGGAAGGCTTCGGCTTCTACCAGATCACCACGCGCGACGGATCGCGCTGCTCGTCGGCCACGGCGTACCTCGACCCGATCCGCGGCAAGCGCCCCAACCTCAAGGTGATCACCGGCGCGATGGCGCGCAAAGTGCTGTTCGAGAACGGGCGCGCCAGCGGCGTGCTCTACACGGTCGGCGGCGCGGCCTTCGCCGAAGGTGCGGCGCGCGAGGTCATCCTCTGCGGCGGCGCCATCAACAGCCCGCAGTTGCTGATGCTTTCGGGCATCGGGCCGGCCGCACACCTGCGCCAGCAAGGCGTGGAGGTCCGCGTCGACCTCCCGGGCGTCGGCGGCAACCTGCAGGACCACCTCGACATCTGCACGCTGCAACGCTCCACGCAGGCCATCACCTACGACGACTCCGATTCACTGCTGAACGAAGCGAAGATCGCGTGGGACTACTACCTGCGCAAGCAGGGGCCGGGCACCAGCAATATCGCCGAGGCCGGCGGCTTCCTCCGATCGCGGCTGGCCGAGGACGAGCGCCCGGACCTGCAGTTCCACTTCGTGCCGGCGCAGCTCGACGACCACGGCCGCAACAAGCTGCCGGGCTATGGCTTCACCGTGCACGCCTGCTTCCTGCGGCCGAAGAGCCGCGGCCGGCTCTATCTCGCGGGCACCGACGCGGCCGCCAAACCGCGCATCGAGGCCAATTACCTGAGCGATGCAGACGGTTTCGACCTCAAGGTCATGCGCGAATGCGTGCGGCTCTCGCGCGAGATCCTGTCCCAGCCGGCCTTCGCCCCGTACCGCGGCGAGGAGCTGCTGCCCGGTGCGAACGCCCAGGACGACGCGGCCATCGACGCCTTCATCCGGCGCAAGTCCGAATCGATCTACCACCCGATCGGCACCTGTGCGATCGGCCGTGATGGCGATCCGAATGCGGTGGTCGACCCGCAACTGAGAGTGCGCGGCGTCGAGGGCCTGCGCGTGGTCGACGCCTCGGTGATGCCGAAGCTGATTGGCGGCAACACCAATGCCCCGACGATCATGATCGCCGAGCGCGCCGCCGACCTGATCCGCGGCTGAGCCCTTCTGCGCGGGGCCGCAGTCCCCGCCGCGTCAGCGGGCCCGCACCGGCTCGAGTGCGGCGGGAAGCGGCGCGTGGAGGATGGCGCAAACGATACGCAGCAGCTCCGCTTCGGGAATGGTCATGCGGCCATCGTGCGCCGCCGTGGCGACGAGGGCCTCCACGAGCATCAGCTTGGCCTTGGGCAGCAGTGCGTCCAGCCGCGGCCAGACGTCGTCGAGCACGGCCACGCCATGTGCCGGCGGGGCATAACGGGCGCCGGACTGCGGCAGCACATGGGGGAGGCCCGCCATGAAGGCGCGCTGCGCCTCCGCCGGCTGGGCGTGGCCCGCATGGGCGAGCACCGCCAGAAGCTGCACCACGTCGGCCTCGACATCGGCGAGCTTGACCCGCGGTTGGCGCCACGCGCTCGTCGGATCGGCCGACGCCTGCAGCTCCGCGCGAAGCACCTGTGCCAACCCATATTCCAGCAGGGTGATCCGACCATCGGCATGCGACAGCGCGGTGCAGACGTCCGCGATGGCGGCGATATCGGCCTTGGCGCGGCGCTTCAACGTCGACAGGGCCAACATCGCCAAGGGCAGGCGCAAGGCCGCGTGCAGGCCGTGGACGCGCTCGGCGTAGTCCACCGACTGGCCGGTCATCCGCTCGCCCATTCGCGCCTTCAATTCGAAGCGCTGCTTCTGCTGCACGGCGGGCTCGGCCGAGAACAGCAGCCCGAACAGCAGGGGCATCGCCTCCTCGCGGTCGCGCGCGGCCCGGTCGAGCACGCCCGGGATGGCGGCGATGACCGCCTGCGCGCGCTGCACGTCGTCGGGACGCCAAGCGCCCAAGCCCTCGGCGACCGCAGCCGTGGTGATACGGATGGACGTGCTTTCGGGCGGCAGCGGCGTCGGCTCGGCCATGGCCCTCGCGTGATCCTCGTCGAGCCCCGAGGGTGGCGGCAGCTGCTGGCGCGCGAGCGCCTGTTCGAACGCCTGCGGTTTGAAGCCCGGGCGGATCGCGCGGATGCGGTCCAGCAGCGGCGGATGGGTGGCCATCCAACCGGAGAAGCCGAGGCCATCCTCGAACAGCATGTGGCTGATCTCTTCCGTCTCCGGCGCCAGCAGGCGGCCCTGCCCGGACACGCCGGCGATCTTGAGGAAAGCCCCGACCAGGCCATCGGGATCGCGCGTGTACTGCAGCGCCGAGGCGTCGGCGAGGTACTCGCGCTGGCGGCTGATTCCGGCCTTGATCAGCCGTGCGAACCACAGGCCGATCGCGCCCAGCGCCATCAGCGCGAGGCCCAGCGGAATCATCGCGCCCGCCTCGCGGTCGCCGGAGCGGTGGCGCGTGCTGACGAGGAAGCGACCGACCACGCCGAGCATGGTGATGCCGAACAGCAGGCCGACGAGACGCAGGTTCAGGCGGATATCCGCGTTGAGGATGTGCCCGATCTCGTGGGCGACAACGCCCTGCAGCTCCTGGCGGTTCAGGCGGTCGAGTGCGCCACGGGTGACCGCGATCGCGGCGTCCGGCCCACCGAATCCGGCCGCGAAAGCGTTGATGCGCGGCTCGTCCTCCAGCACGAAGACCTGCGGCAAGGCGCAGCCGGAGGCAATCGCCATTTCCTCGACGACGTTCAGCAGGCGGCGCAGGCCGGGGTCCTGCGTATCCGTCGGCACCGGCGTGCCGCCCAGCGCCATGGCCACCGCGCCACCGCCTTTGCGCAGCGTCATCGTGCGGTAGAGGCTCGCGCCACCGATCAGCAGCAGGGTGCCGACAGTCGTCAACACCATCACTTGGCCGATCGTCGCCGGCGTTGCCGCGCCGAGGAAGGCGAGGAAAACCCACACCACGCCGTTGACCGCCACGACGATCCCGAGCACGGCGAGCGCGAACAGCAGGAAGAGCTTCCGCGAGCGGCGGCGCACCGCCTCCTGGCGTTCGAAGAGATTCATCGCGCGGCTCAGAACTGGACGCGGGGCGCGTTGCGCTTGTGGTTCTCCGCTTCGGGGATTTCCAGCAGCGAGGCCGCCTTGAAGTCGAAGTGCCCGGCCACGAGGCTGCCCGGGACCATCTCGCGCCGGTTGTTGTAGCCCATGACCGCATCGTTGTACGCCTGACGCGCGAAGGCGATGCGGTTCTCCGTGGAGGTGAGCTCCTCGGTGAGTTGCTGCATGTTCGCGCTGGCCTTCAGCTCGGGATAGGCCTCGACAGTGACCAGCAGCCGCGACAGCGCGCCGGACAGCTGCCCCTCCGCGCCACCGAGTTGGGCGATCGCCGCCGCATCGCCGGGGGCCGCCTTGGCCGCGCCCAATCCGGAGACCGCGGCGTTCCGGGCCTGGATCACCGCCTCGAGCGTGCCCTTTTCATGGGCCATGTAGGCCTTGGCCGTCTCGACGAGGTTCGGGATGAGGTCATGGCGCCGCGTGAGCTGGACGTCGATCTGTGCGAACGCGTTCCGGACGCCGTTCCTCGCGCCGACGAGGCCGTTGTAGGCCCCCACCACCCAGAGCACGAAGGCGGCGACGGCGCCGATGACGACGAGCAGGAAAAGCAGCATCCGCGAACACTCCTTGAACGAGGGGGGCACGTCGAAGCGCTAGAATCGACGCAGTTCCAGCATACGTCGCCCATGCGTCCCCGCAAGCTTCTCCTGTCGCTCCTGATCGCGACCGCCGCCCTTCCCGCCCTCGCCACGACGCCCGCGCCGACGGCGGCGGCAACGCTGTCGACGCCGGCGCCCACCACCCTCCCGGTGGACGAGGCGACGGTGGCCCAGGCCACGGCCGAAATCGATGCCCTGGCGCAAGCGATCATCGGTCGCGGCGTTCCCGGCGTGGCGGTCGCCGTGGTCCATGGCCCACAAACGCGGCTCGCGCGCGGCTACGGCCGCACCGGTGGGACCCGGGGCGAGCGCATCAACGAGCGCACCGTGTTCCGCATCGCTTCGTTGTCGAAGGGCTTCGCCGGCACGCTGGCGGGCTTGCTGGTGGAGGACGGCGCCCTGCGCTGGGACATGCCGCTCGACCAGCAGCTGCCCACGTTCCAGCTGGCCGACGCCGCGGGATCGACGCGCCTGACGGTGCGGGACGCACTCGCCCATCGCATGGGGCTGAAGTACCACACCTTCGACCGTGACCTCGAAGGTGACACGCCCTACCCGCTCCTCGCGGCCCGTCTCAACCAGGCCCCCTTGCTCTGCACGCCGGGCGAGTGCTTCGGCTACCAGAACGTCGCTTTCAGCCTGATCGGCGACGTGGTGTTCGCGGTGACGGGCGACTTCTACACCCGCCAGGTCGAGCAGCGCCTGTTCGCCCCGCTGGGGATGGACGACGCCACGTTCGGCCGCGATGGCCTCGAGAGCAGCGATCGCTGGGCGCGCCCGCACGTCCGCGGCGGCCGGGGCTGGGTCGCGGTGCGCCCGCGCGAGAACTACTACCGCGTGCCGCCCGCTGCCGGGATCAATGCCTCCATCACCGACATGGCGATCTGGGCGAAGGCCCAGCTCGGCCATTCGCCCGAGGTGCTCTCGCCGGCGCTGCTGGAGGACCTGCACGCGCCGGTGGTGCGCACCCCAGACCAGTTGTCCGGGTCGCCGTGGCGCCGTACACGCCTGCGCAACGCCCACTACGGCACCGGCTGGCGCGTGTTCGATTACGACGGCGAGCCGCTCGTGTACCACGCCGGCGCGGTGCAGGGGTATCGCGGGATGATCGGCCTGCTGCCGAGACGCGACGTCGCGATCGTCGTGCTCTGGAACAGCGAATCGGCCCTGCCGTCGGGCCTGATGCCGACCTTCATCGACCGCGTGCTGGGCAAGCCTGACGGCCGCTGGGTCGATCTGGTCAACGGTCGCTGAGACCATCTCCGCGCCATCGGCGCGACGTGTGGAACCCGAAAAAGCTAACGCCCCTTCCGGGGCGTTATGGCCTTTGCAAAGTCCCCCGGCCGCCTGGGCAACGGGCCGGGGGTGATTACAGCAATCGGGTGTGGCTTTGGCTTACATCGCCGCGACGGGCGCAGCCGGAGCCGGAGCGGCCTTCGGGGCCGACTTCTTCTTGGTGGCTTTCTTCGCAGCCTTCTTGGCGGCCTTCTTCGGGGCAGCCTTCTTCGCAGCCTTCTTGGCGGCCTTCTTCGGGGCAGCCTTCTTGGCAACCTTCTTGGCCGCCTTCTTCACGGTCTTCTTGGCGACCTTCTTGGTGGCTTTCTTGGCGACCTTCTTGGTGGCCTTCTTGGCAACCTTCTTGGTGGCCTTCTTGGCAGCCTTCTTGGCGACCTTCTTCACGGTCTTCTTGGCGGCGGCCTTCTTGGCAACCTTCTTCACCGCTTTCTTGGCGGCTTTCTTCGCAGCTTTCTTGACAGCCATGGTTCACTCCTCGTCAGTGGTTTGGCGTAGTGCCTTGTGTCACTTGCCCAGTAGCAAAGGCAGAGCC
>Ga0209278_1001058_pt1 | contig 17563 bp, 17 predicted proteins | sample JI81BgreenDNA_FD_187504 | JGI IMG/M metagenome (GOLD analysis project Ga0209278, IMG submission 187504) | Wastewater effluent complex algal communities from Wisconsin, to seasonally profile nutrient transformation and Carbon sequestration -... | ecosystem: Engineered > WWTP > Effluent > Algae... | reverse complement strand
TGTCCATCAACCGCGCACAATCGGCGTTCAGCACCGCGATCCCGTCCGGGGACATCTCCGCCAGCAGCTCGCACTTGGCCTCGGCGATCGCCTGCTCCGACCCCAACAGGCCAATGTGCGCCGTCCCCACATTGGTGATCATCCCCACATTCGGCCGCGCAATTTGGGTCAGCTCGGCGATTTGGCCGCGCCCCCGCATAGCCAGTTCCACCACCGCAAAATCGTGGTGATCGGCAATTTGGAGCAGGGTTTTGGGAACGCCAATTTCGTTGTTGTAGTTGGCGTGGGTTTTGTGGACGCTGCCGGCCGTGCCCAACATGGCGGCGATCAGTTCCTTGGTGGTGGTTTTGCCCGCCGAGCCGGTCACGCCCACGACGGGAATGTTTGCCCGATCACGCCAGTCCCGCGCGATCGCCTGGTAGGCCGCCAGGGCCTTGGGGACAATCAGTTGCGGCAAGGGCTGGTCGATCGGTTCCTCCACGATCGCCGCCACAGCCCCCACCCCGATCGCCCCCGGCACAAACGATCGCCCGTCAAAATTTTCACCCCGCAGGGCCACAAACAGGTCGCCCGGGCCGATCGCCCGACTGTCGGTGCTGACCTGCGCGATCGGCCGATCCAGCGCCCGATCGTCCAAATGCCGTACCGTTGCCCCTGTGATCGTCACCAAATCCCGCAACGAGAACGGCTCGATCGTCTGCAATCCCTTGCCCATGCGCCTGTCACCGCTGAAATATCACGTCTAAGTCTGCATCAAATCATCCACCATTCGTTGATTAACGATTAACCTCCCATTTGACAACCTTCCCAATAGATTCCTTTCCCACGGTGGGCACAGCGGCGGGCGATCGCTGATCCGTCGCCGACACCCGATAGGCCGCGGTATAGGCCGGCCGAGGCGGCAAGTTGTCTTGATAAATCAGCGTTTGCCAGGAGTCATCAGTCCAGCGTTCACCCCGCGTCGCAAACTCGTAGTGACTAAACACTGGCCCGGCAAAGCGCGTCAACCCCTGGCCCGTGTCTGCCACGATCGTCAGCAAATCTACCTTCCCGATCGCCTGGTGTAGCGCCCAGGCTGGCCGATCGCCCAAGGAGGGAAAAGCACACACATCGATCGCCAGGGCCACCGGCTCCTTGCCCGCATCCAACGTGTCGTCACTCGCGGAATGCCCCTCATAAAACAGCTTGGAATACCAGCCCGTGTAGCGCATTCCGCCGTACTGGTGCTCGCTTTCGATCACATCGCGCAAAAACTGCGTTTGCTCCGGCGTGAGGGGCGATCGGGCCAGTTGCAACTCGGCAATGTCGCCCAACTGCTGAAGCGCGGCGATGAAGCGATCGAGAAACTCGGGCAAGTTCTGAGTCAGCGTTTCCGGCTCGATCGGCTGTTGGAGCGCCGACATCCAAGCATCTATCGAATCGTGATTTCCACGGGGCACGCAAAGATCGCTGGCCAAAGTTTCCTTCGGCTGCGGGATTTGGGCAATGCAGGTTTTCACGGTCTGCACCATCGCCGCAAAGCGTCGCCAAAATGCCGGCCGTAGCTCTACCAAAGCTGCCGGATATTCGCACACACAATTCATTTCCCACGGTTGGGCGTACAGGATCGTGGCGTGGCGCAGTTGCGTCCAGGAGGCGAGCTGGGCTTCTCCCAGGCGGCGGGCCCAGGCGGTGGTGCGCATGGCGGCGGGATGGCGATCGTCGGCGGGAACCGACAACTCGCGCAACATCGCCAGCCACTGGGTCACGACGCTCTGTTGCCAATAGGTTCCGTCGGCCAGGCTGTCGATCGCCCCCCGGGTGGCGGTGATTTCGCCCAGGTCGATCGCCGCCCGATCGGCCAAGGCCGGCGCGATCGCATCATTGCCAAACACCGCAAAGGCCACATCCAGGCAGGACGGGTAGCGGCGCGCATCGCCATCCGGATCACGACCCAACACCCGATCGAGCGCCCAGCTATCGACCATAAACCGCTGCGGCGCAAAGGAAAACGTTTGCGACTTCTTCGCCAACTGGGGATTCATCTCCGCCGACACCATGTAGCTGGCGCGACCGAGGGGCGACGCGGCCAGGGCCGCTTCCACCCGCGCAAAGTCCTGCGGATCCCGCAGTTGCCGCACTGACTCGATGCCCAACTCCGCGAGAATTTGCCCCAGATCCGCCAAGCCCATGGATTCCGTCGCCCCGATCAGCGATCGCAGCGTGCGATCGAAGGCCGTCCACTGGGCCATCAACCCCGATCGCTGCACCAAGTCGTAGAGCACCAGCGCTCCCCGCACCTGGACCGGCGACTCCGGCAACCCATGGGTTACGAGGGTGTTGATGCTCAACCAGGTGAAGGCCTGGAAATAATGCCGCAGGTACAGCGATGCGTTGTAGCGCCCCCGGGGCCGAAAGCATTGGAAATTCATTCGGCGAACACGGCCAAACAGGGACAACTCCGCCACGTCCTGGCGATCGATCTGCTGACGAATCGCGGCAATTCGATCCCCCTGGGAAAACGGCAACTCGGCTTTCTTCGGAGGCAAAAACCAGCCAAAACGGGTCTCCGCCAGTCGGTTCAGAATCCGAATGATCGTCTGAAAGAGGAACGTGGGGTCTTCCTCGTGGCACAAGTCCCAGACCTGGGCGATGGTGCGTTTACCGTCGAAATGCGCCAGGACGTTGGCGGCCGCACCGATAAATTGAAATTCCTGCTTGGATTTGGGATGTTCCAGCACCAACAGGGGTGACTGTCGCATCTGCCTTTTGATCCAAGGTGTAATGTCTGGAGTCACGACCCGGCCGTACTCCTGGAGTTCGCGATCGACTTCGGATTGCAACAGATTCAGGGCTACGCGCAAAAAACAATCGGCCTCGCGCAAGCTGTCCGCCAACGGCCCCTTACCGTAGTCGTCGTAGGCCTGGGGAATTTGGGCGATCGTCCCGATCAGCAACTCCATCAACCAGGGCCGCAAATAGGACTCCTCGATGTCCTCCAGCAGGTTTTCAAAGGAAAATGCCCAGGCGTGTAATAGGGCATCGGCGGAAATAAATACCGGCAAATCGTTGCGAAACACCCGATCGAACTGTTCGATGAAACTGGGAGTCGCAAGGCGATCGCTGACCACAAATCCTTGACGATCGAGCATGGCCCGCTCCTCGTCGGTCAGGGTAAAGCGATCGCCTTGCATCTCCATTTGTTGGTCGTGGTAGTGACCGGGATTTTTGCCGGACGCTTCAACTTGTTCTTGCCACCGAATCCGCACCAAGCGTTCCTCGGGGCTGCATTCGGCCAAATCCCAGTAGCGGGCTTGGGTCGGGTCGATCGGCTCCGGCAGCTCCGGCGTTCCGGGTGGGGGAAACAGCCGCCGAAACTCCGCTGGCGACAAATTTTGGCTATCTTGTTTTTGCTGTTCGTAGGTGCGCTGGAGACTCCAGATTTCGCGGCGCATGGAGTCTATAGAGTCAGAGTCTGATGATCTAAGCGATCGAGCCGATTTAGATGACGATTCAGATTGGGGTTCAGATTCGGGCGTGGGGTTAGACATCTCAGATGCAGCACCAATGCTCAGTGCTCACAACAGCTCTCTGGTTCTAACTAATTTTTTTTGTGGGTACGAGGCCCCACACGCGGCCAACCGTTCTAACGAATTGTTGTTTTTGGGTACGAGGCCCAGCCCAACACGAGGCCAAAATTATGATGCTGCCTGGTTTCGATCGCCCCCTAACTCGCTCCGATCGCCAGCAGCGGTTGATCGGCCTCTCGCTGGTGGCCTCCCCGATCGTCGCGGCCCACTGGCTGGCCCACAGTCACCAGACCTCGCCGCTGGTTTGTCCATTCCACTGGCTGACGGGGCTGCCCTGTCCGGGCTGTGGCTTGACCCGATCGTTCGTGGCGATCGCCCGGGGGGACTGGCCGGGGGCGATCGGCTACCATCCCTTCGGACCGCTGTTGTTTGGGGCCTTGCTGGGTCTGGGGTTGCAATGGTCGGTGGAGCTACGGCGGCGGCGGCGACTGGTTTGGCCGATCGGGCGATCACGCTGGCGGGCGATCGGGCGCGGGCTGCTGATTCTCGGGCTGGTTTGGTACAGCGCCCGGCTCTATGGCCTGTGGAGCAGCGGCGCGGCGGCCCTGGCCTGGAGCCGATCGGCCCTGGGTCAATGGCTCGGCGGTTAGCACCTGGCCACAACTCCCGCAAACGGTTCAGCCCAAAGTGGTTCCATTTGGTAGGATAGATGTTCGGCGATTTGCCAAGCGATCGCCCTCTTTTGCTCGTGCCCCATTAGCCACAAAAGAGTCAGCGCCGTGCCTAAAACCCGCGCGCCCACATCACGCACATTCTATCGAAAGGAGTAAAACCGCATGACCCAAGTGGTTTTGGGTGAAAACGAAGGGATCGAATCCGCGCTACGCCGTTTCAAGCGCCAAGTCTCGAAAGCCGGTATCTTGGCAGACGTGAAATATCGCCGGTACTACGAAACCCCGATCGAAAAGCGCAAGCGTAAGGCCGCTGCTGCCCGCCGGAAGCGCCGTTATCGGTAAAGTTTTTTGAGCAATTTGACCGTATCGAGCGGGGACAAGGGAGGTGAGCCTATGTCCCCGCTCTGCTTTTTGGGGTTTGTTTTTGAAAATTTGCGGATTGGTCATTGCCGTAGAACCCTGGTAGACCCTGGTAGACAAGGGGTTTAAACCCCTTGCCCCCCACGACCCCACGATCGCGCGATGCATACGATTCGCAGGCTAGAGGGCCAAGAGCCGATCGACCGCCTGTTGCCAGGTGTAGCGCGATCGCGCCCAAGCGGGGCCGGCGATGCGGGCCCGATCGCGCCAGGCCGGTCGATCGATCAGCGCGGCCAACTGGGCGATCGTCGAGTCCAACTCCGGCTCCCACATCCACACCGTTTCGCTCACCCCATCGTGGTACTGCACCGGGTGCTCCGTGAGCTGACTGGCGATCGGGAGGGCAAACTCCGGGCGCGTAAACTCATCGGTCGGGCCGCCCTGGGTGCAAACTACCGGCAATCCACAGCCGATCGCCTCTAGCACCGGTAGGTTAAAGCCCTCGGCCCGATAGGGCGACAGATACCCATCGGCCGCTTGGTACAGCCGCGCCATGTCGCCGTAGGACAAAAATTTGTTGAGGTAGGCCGTGCGATCGAGCAGTGCTTGGGCCGCCGAGTCGGACAAGAGCGATCGCACCTGGCGCACCCAGGCCGCTTGCCCCCGATCGCTGCCGTAGACCGCATCATTTGCCTTCAGAACCAACCGGACTTGGGGATAGCGATCGATGATGGCCCCTAGTGCCTGAATCAGCCGATCGCCGCCCTTGCGCGGAATCGTGCCCCCCACGTTCAGCAACACGAAGTGATCTTCCGCATCAGCCGCCCAGCCCAAAGCGCGGCGCAGGGCCGCCCGATCGGCCGTCGCCAGCGGATGATAAATCGCCGGTTCGATCCCGTGGGGAACCACCGCCACCTGATCGGGCGCGGCCCCGCTGCGAATCAAGCCCTGGCGCGACCATTCCGACGGCGTAACCACGATCGCCTCCTCGTGGCCCCCGGCCTCCGCCCACGATCGCGCCCCCATCCATTGCCAATATTCGTGGTGCAGCTTGCCAAACTCCGTCGTCGCAAACACCAGGAGCCGATCGGCCAGGGCCGTCGGCCGCAGGCGATAGGGCGAGTCCATCCGCAGCAGCCGATCGACCGGTTGCCCGTCCGGCGGCGGAATGTGGGCGAGCTGGTGCGATCGGGCCGCATCCAATTGCCCCGCGATCGGTTGCCAGCCATGGGCCAAGGGCCGCTCCTCGTGAAAAAGCTGCACCGCCGGCCGTTGCAACAGCGCCAAACATTGAAATTGATTGACCGTCGTGTAGGAATGGGGCGCAGAAAGCCAACCTTCAACCAAAATACGCATGGACGGAGCCAGAAACCACGGGACGGGCGATCGAGTGAGCCAACGGGCCGCCAACGCCCGATCGGTCAACCCTTCAAGAATGATTCAGTAACAATTCAGCCAAGCGTCTAGCCAAGCCTTCAGCGATCAAGGCCACCGTGAATTTTGCAAAGAAGCTTGAGAAGATATGGAACAGACATTGAACAGATTACGTTCTCGCGCCCCCACAGCTCCATGACAGCCGCCGCCTCTCGACCCGTCCGCCTTGCGATTATTGGTGACATTCATGACCAGTGGACGAGCGATGATACCCACGCGCTCCAGGGATTGGGCGTGGATGCGGCCCTGTTTGTGGGGGACTTTGGCAATGAATCGGTTGATGTGGTGCGGGCGATCGCCGCGGTTCCCCTCCCGAAAGCGGTGATCCTGGGCAACCACGATTCCTGGTACACCGCCACGCCCTGGGGCCGCAAAAAATGCCCCTACGATCGCACCCGCGAAGACCGCGTGCAGCAGCAGCTCGACTTGCTGGGCGAAGCCCATGTCGGCTATGGCTGCCTCAACTGGCCGGACTTGGGAATTAGCGTCGTTGGGGGGCGGCCCTTTAGCTGGGGTGGCCCCAATTGGAGCTATGCGGAGTTTTACCGCGATCGCTTCGGGGTGTTGGGGATGATGGATTCGGCCGATCGGATCGCCCGCGCCGCCGCCCAAGCGACCCAGCCCACGCTGATCTTCCTGGGTCACAACGGGCCCCACGGCCTGGGCGACAATCCCGAGTCGATCTGCGGCCGCGACTGGCAACCCTTGGGCGGTGACTTTGGCGATCCCGACCTGCGTCAGGCGATTCGCACGACCCAACAGCGTCAGCAGCACGTCGCCCTTGTCACCTTTGGGCACATGCACAACCACCTACGCCATCGCAAGGATCGCCTGCGACAAATGACCGCCACGGATGCTCAGGGCACGGTGTATCTGAATGCGGCGGTGGTGCCGCGCCTGCTGGAGCGCGATCGGGGCCGTTTGCACCAGTTTGTCTGGCTGGAATTGGTGGCGGGGAAGGTCAGTTGTGCGGCTTCGGTGTGGGCCGATCGCACGGGGGCGATCGCCTCGGCCGACTGGTGGATTGGCCATGCCCCGGCGGATTTCGCCCAATCGGCCCCAACAGCTCCGAGGACGATCGAAGCCTCGACGCTCTAGGAATCTAAGAATCTAATTGTTGCTTCAGCGACGACAGGGCAGACCAGCGGGCATCAACGGCGGGCTGCTCGATCGCCACTTCCGGCTCGATCGCCACCCCCGGACAGTCATCGCGGCACAGTTGCTGGGCCGGCAGTTCTAGGCAAAATTGTTGATAGAGCCAATCTTCGGGATAAAAGTAGCCCGTTGGCGGTAGCGATTCCTGGAGGTCTTCGGCGCTGACTTCGCGCTCCAGGGGCAAGGCTTTGGCTTCCGCCGCCTCGTCTAGCCAAATCGGCTCTTGGGCATCAACCACCAGGCGCTGATTGTATTGGCACAGGCAGCGATCGCACGTCAGGGTGACGATCCCCTCCGCCTGGGCAGACACGTCCAAAAAATTCCCCCGGTGGACAACGCGCAAGCTGCCGCGCACGGGGGTGAGGGTCTCTAGCCCGGGCAGAAAGTCTTTAAATTCCCAACCGATCGTGTGGTTGGTGGCTCTGAGCAGGTGCGGAATGAAAACCGAATCCACGGCAGGAAACCCGAGCAACGGGATGGTGAACGATCAGAAATCAAGCGGCTAGAAATCAAGCGGCGATCGGGCCAAACAGCCAGCGACTGTAACCCCGCCATGGCCGAGTTATCAGTCGCTAGGGCCCCTGGGGATCAGGGGCGATCGGTGAGCTGGGTTAGCTGGGGTCAGCCGCCTCGGTTGCCGCCTCGGTTTCTGGCCCCTTGAGGGCAACGACTAGATGGCGATGCGGCTCCTGGCCCTCGCTATGGGTGGTGATGTCGCTGTAGGCCGCGAGCATGGCGTGGAGTTGTTTACGCTGGGACGAAGAGAGTGAGTCGATCGCCACCGACTCCCCCGTCTCGCGCACCTGGGCAACGGCATTAGCCGCCACGGACTCCAGGGCCGCCCGCTGTTGGGCCCGATAGCCGTTTAGCTCGATCGTGTAACCGCAATGGTCATCCCGCTCGTTGCCCACGTTTAGCAACATATTCGCCAGATACTGCATCGCGTCGAGGGTGACTCCCTCTTCGCCCACCGCGATCGCCGTTTGTTCCGGCGACCAAGACGCAGCATCGATCGTCAGCCAATAGTTGGGCGCATTGTCGATCGGGTCATGCCGAGACTCCACCGAAGTCGGCATCCCCAAGCGCACCAGCAGCCCTTCCAACCAAACCCGTCCCCGATCGCCCGGATCACTCATTAGGACTTACCCTTCTTCGTATTTGGCTTGTTCGTAGACGGGCCCTGGTTCGGCGTGTTCTTGGCCGAGCTAGCCGATTTGGCACTCTTCGGCTCAAACGGCAGGGTCGATCGGCTCCCCGAGCCATCCACCGCCACCGCCTTCACATCCACAATGCCCTGGGCTTCCGCCATCTTCTGGATATTCTCCGGCAACGGCTCCCGCGACAAAATGAACGCCTGACCCGTTTGGAACAGGTTCGCCACCACCATGTACATCAGCACACCCGCCGGCAAGGGGAAGAACAAGAACATCCCCGAGAAAATAATCGGAGTCAGCTTATTCGCCGCCGATTGCTGCGGATTGTCCGTGGCCCCTTGGCTCGAAATTGATTGGCTGACATAGAGGCTCAAGCCAAACAGCAGCACCATGCTGACGATATCCCAGTGGATTCCCTCATCATCCACCGCACCCACGTGGCCCAGGGCGCTGATAAAGAGGAAACCCTTGTTAGCCGCCAGGCCGGGCAGCGTGCCTTGCAGGGTCACGTCGCCCGCTTGCAGGGCTTCGATCGTGCCGTCGTCGTTGATCTTGACCCGCTCGGCTCCCTTCATTACCTGCCACTTGGGGGTCAGGTCGATGTCGCCGCCCGCTTCCGCCGTCAGCGCGCTCAGGGGCTTACCGTCGGGGGTTTGGAATTCCACATGGGTCGTGTCACCCACGGCCAGGCGAGTCCCACCGGGCAGCAAGCCCACGACGGGATAGTGCGTGCTATCCGAGATGTAGATATTCTTCGGCGGGGTGACGAAGGCCTCGGGCTGGACGCGCTCGATTTGCTCCTGCGGCAGAATTTGCAGATTCACGGAGTAGGGCACGTCCGCAAACGGCGATCCCCGCAGGGTGGTGAACAGCGCGATCAGCACGGGCATTTGCACCAGAATCGGGAAGCAACCCGCGAGGGGGTTGCCAAATTCCTTGTAAACGCTGCTGAGTTCTTCTTGTTGTTTGGTGGGGTCGTTTTTGTAGCGCTCTTGAATCTCTTTGACCTTTTTCTGCATGATCGGCTGGGTGATTTTCATCCGCCGCATACTGCGGATGGAGCCAGCGCTAATCGGGTAAAGAGCAAAGCGCACCACCAGCGTCAGGGCGATGATGGCGAGGCCATAGCTGGGCACGATTCCATAGAAAAAATCCAGGATCGGCAGCATGACGTTGTTTGAGAGAAATCCAACTCCGAAATCCATGCGCGTTGCGTCGGTTGTGCGATCGAGTTGTTAAAAGTTATCAAAAAACCGTCAACAGGCGGTCAACGATTCATTAAACGATCGGGAAGCGATCGGGGCTGGCGATCGGTTTTTGGGGGGATGTTGGGGAAGCGATGAGCAACCACGGTTCCCTGTGACCCAACCCAGACCCAGTGTATGAAAAAGGGGGCAGCGATCGGGAGTCGGGTTGTGGCAGGCCCGATCGCCCCCGATCGGTCAACCCATCAGACCAATTGGGCGCTGATGCGGCCTAAAAACGAGACCCCCTGCCGGAAGCAGCGGTGCTGTTCAAGCGAGAGGGCAACCTCATCCATCCTCATCAATATAGTCCGGGCAATCGTCCGGGCAATCGTCTGAGCCATCGGGCATCGCTGGGATCAAGCCGGGGCCAGGGGCCGGCGATCGGGCGCTACTTGCTGCTGGCGGTGCGGGCCGGTTCGGCAATCCGCTCCTTGATGTAGTCGGCGGCGGCCCGGAAGTTCGGCATCGATCGCATTTCCAGGCGACTACCATCCTTCAGGGTCAGCACCATATCGCCCCAGGCACCCCAGCCTCGGGGCACGGCGATCACGGAGACAATTTCGGGATAGATCACATCCGAGCGATCGCGCCCTTGCCAGCCGCTGGTGATCGAAATGCGGCGACTCGTGATCCGGTAGCGCAGCCACAGGGCACGGACGATCGACCCAACCGTCAAGGGCAAACAGATTACCGTTAGCCCCAGCAACAGATTGACGATCAGATCGCCACGGTGGGGGCCGCCCTCATAGTAAACGTCTTCCTTGATACCCATAGTGCAGTGCTCGTAAGTTCAATACCCGGCGATCAGTGCCCAACGATCAGGGCCTGTCAGCGAGACCGGTGGTTGATGTTGGCGACGGCGGCGATGGTTCAACACCGGGCTGACGGAATCCAAGGGGGAGATGTTTTTTGGGGGAAGCACACCGCGCCCCTACGGTCAGACAACCGGCCGTTGATCACTCGATTGTGTCACCAAAATCTAGCGTAATGGCTGCCAACAACTGCTCCAATTCTTGCAGAATTTGGCGGTAGTTACACTCTAGCGCGGAGGGGCGAACGCTGATGACCGCCAACCAGCCAGGGGGCATTTGGGGGAGGTGTTGACTCAAAATGCTGTGAATTTGCCGCCGTAGCCGATTGCGTACAACGGAGCGTTTATCAACCTTGCGGCTGATGCTTACGCCAATCTTGGGAGGCAGCGGGGGTTTGGGGGAGGGCAGAGTGGGGGCAATCGCCGCCGGTAAATCGCTCAAGGCGATCGCGGGGCCTGTCGATGGCCGATAGACCCAAAGTGTCAGATGCTTGCTGCGATACCGCTTGCCTTGCCGATACACTCGGTCAAAGTCGCTGCGGTGTCGAAGTCGATAGGCTTGGGGTAAGGCCATGCACGTTTGGGTGTAGTGGCGATCGCTCAACCACCCTGTAGCGAACTGCTATTGAGCAATCCTAGACTGCCAACCGAGCGCGGCCGCGACGACGACGGGCATTCAGCACGCGGCGACCATTTTTCGTCCGCATCCGGGCCCGGAAGCCGGAAACACGCTTGCGCTTGCGATTAGTTCCTTCAAGAGTACGTTTGGTCATGGTTTGGCTAGCTCCAGGTGGGCGATTGGCGGACTGGGTTGGACCGAACGTGGGTTGGACGATCGCACGGAGCGTGCTTCTCGGTTGCCCCCTCCTTCTGTCTGGCTTGGCAGTCCAATGGATCGATGAAGGTGCGCTTGTCTGAGTTAGAAAACGCGACTTTCGATAATATCACGAGCCGGTGCGTTGGCGAGGGATCTCGGATCGCACCGGGCCGCGAGTCCTATCGATCGGTGTCGTCGTCGGGATCGTCATCGGGATCGTCATCGGGATCAGCAGACTCGTCGCCGGGAAAGTAGCCGGCCATTTTGCCCACCACGAGGCCGCCGATGCCCAACACGCCTTTTTCAAACAGGCCCTTGAAGCTTTGGAACAGTTCCGATTGCTGGGGGTTGATCTGGGGCTGGTTGGCGAGGTGGGTGGCGGCTCCGCCGGAGAGGACGGTGAAGGAGACGGAGATGATCAGCAGTTGTTGATAGATTGGCGGGCGTTTCATCGGAGGTGGCTCCTGGGATTTCTTGGACAATTCGATGATTGCCTGAAATCGCTGAAACGCTGTCTGAGTCTGATGTTCGGCTTTTGTAAGACTGTCTGATTTTTGTCAAAGACATCGATCGCCCCGGCGATCGCGCTGGGTGGGGCGAGGTCGGGGGCAACGGGCTTCAGCCCCTTGTTACGATGGTTGAGGCACGGCAAATCGGCCAATCCCATGAACCCAAAATCGTCGGTTGAAGGTCAACCCATGCAGCGCCAAGACGCGATCGCCTGTTTTCAGGCCCATCGTGATGATTTGGCAGCATTGGGCGTAAAGACGCTATTTCTGTTTGGTTCTGTTGCTCGCAATCAAGCCACCATCAACAGCGATGTGGATCTGCTGGTGGAGTTTTCGCGACCGGTGGGGCTATTGACCTTTGCGCGACTCCATCGTTTTTTGGAAACATGGCTTGATCGCCCCGTGGATTTAGGAACGCCAGATTCACTAAAAGACCATTTGCGATCGCCTGTCTCTCAGGATTTAGTTCATGCCTTCTCGATCGACTGAGGCGTACCAAACCCAAGCGGTTGATATTCACCCGGCGGCCGATCGTCTGTGGTTTGAGTTGTGGCGATCGCAGTCGATCAAGCAGCGCTGGCAGCGGGTCTGTGGTTTGCAGCGTCAGGGGCGTTGTTTGGCCCTGTGGGCGGCTCGGCAGCGGTTGCCTGCAACGGCGAGTGATTTGGCGATCGCCCAGGAATTTGCGCGGGCGATTTTGGGCGATCGGTTGGGCGATGGTGGTTCGGAGTGCTTGACCTATGGTGGGGATCCCATGACTTGGCAGCAAGATCAGTCGGCGATTTTGGCTCAACTGCATGAACTGTTTGAGCAGCGATCGATTCCCTACTTGGTGACCGGTGGGCAGGCTGCGATCATTTGGGGTGAGCCACGGTTCACGACGGATTTGGATATTTTGCTGGCGATCGATGGGGCGCAGCTCTCGGCGCTGACCCAAACCCTGGAAGCGGCGGGTTTTTATGTGGCGGAACCGCTGCACCACACGATCAACATCATCCACCGCGATCGAATTGACAATGCTGATTTGATTCTGTCGCAGCAGACTCCGTTTGAACGTTCTGCGCTGGAGCGGCGGTATCGGGTGGAAGCGCCGGGGATTCCGGTTCACTACATTGCCACGGCTGAGGATGTGGTGTTGGCGAAGTTGTTGTGGCGGCGCAGTTCCCGATCGGAGAAGCAGTGGCGGGATTGTTTGGGGATTGTCAAAATTCAGGGTGATCGCCTCGATCGCGCTTATTTGGCGACTTGGGCAGAGCGGCTGAGTTTGCAGGATGATTTGCGCGATCTGTTGGCGGCGGGTGGGCTGTAGCGGTTGACCTATAGCCGATCGCGCGGGGTTTCTCGCAAAATAGAGGTGGTTCTCCACTCGATCGCCCCATGAACTTCTACGAACGGTCACTACGAGCTACGGCGATAGGCTGCGAGAAGCTAGCCGAAGCCTTGAAAAGAAGTGATTACACTAAAGGCTCAATCGGGGATTTTATTCAGTACCGTAAAAGTTCTAGCGAGAAAAGTAATAGAGAAACTAAACAGGTTGGTGTCAAACGCCAGACGATCTCCAAAATGTTGAATGGACATAAGGTTGATCGCAGAATTTTTATTGAAGTATGCAAGCTATTGGGACTGAATTGGCAGGACATTGCTGAGTTAGAAACTAACGAGCCGCCTGTTCCAAACGTGGCATCGGATGCGATCGATGTGGCGTGGGTGCGATCGCAGGTGGAGCCGAATTTGCGGTGGCGGTGCGACACGATGAAGGTACTGAAGATGGAGCAGCCGATCGCCTTGGGTACGATTTATACCCAAGTGAATGTGCTGGAAAAGCTGACCGCCAATCAACGGCTCAGTACATCGGAACTATTAGGAAATTTGGACGAAGTTGAGGAGTTTGATCGATTTTGCCTAGGTAAAATTCGCCAGGAGAAAATCTCTGGCTTAGATGCTGTTTCCCAACATAAGGCGCTGATGGTTTTGGGTCGGCCGGGTGCGGGTAAAACCACGTTTTTGAAGTATTTAACAATTGCCTGTTTGGATGGAGAGTTTTTAGGCGATCTTGTGCCCATCTTCGTCACACTCAAAGAATGGACAGAATTTCCAGGTGAACCAAGCTTGCTGAATTATGTATCTCGGCAGTGGTCAGATTGTGGAATTACTGATGCTGAGTCAGTTTTGCGTCAATGCCTGAAAAATGGTCAAGCTCTGGTCTTATTGGATGGGCTGGATGAGGTATTGGCAGCTCACAAAAATCGGACGATTCGGGAAATGCGGGATTTAATTGACCGCTTCCCCAAAAACCACATTCTTGCTACTTGCCGGATTGCTGCTAGGGAATACACATTTGAGCGATTTACTGAAGTGGAGGTAGCAGATTTTTCAGAAGAACAGATTCAAAAATTTGTCACTAATTGGTTCACCCATCGCCAAGATCTACCTAAAATTGAACATTTTCTAGATCGCCTGCAAAATCAGAAGCCAATTTTAGAGTTGGCCAGTAATCCGTTATTGCTAACTTTACTTTGTTTGTCGTTTGGTGAAAGTGGTGATTTTTCAGCTAACCGTGCCAAACTCTATGAAGATGGCGTAAATTTACTTTTGAAAAAATGGGATGTCAATAAAAATATCCAACGCGATCAGGTTTATAAGAATTTATCGGTTAATCGAAAGGAAGATTTGCTTTCGCAATTGGCGCTGGCAACGTTTCAAAAGGGAGCCTACTTCTTTGATCAGGGCGTGGCCGAAGATCAAATCATGGCTTATATCCATAACTTGCCGGATGCCAAGGATGATCCAGAAGCCTTGCGGTTAGATAGCGAAGCAGTTCTAAACTCAATTGTGGCTCAACATGGCTTGCTCACCGAGCGGGCGCACGGAGTTTATTCTTTTTCGCACTTGACCTTTCATGAATATTTTGCAGCGAGAGAAATTGCCGCTAGTCAAAATTGGCAACTGCTGACTCAACATTTATCTAAGAAAGATTGGGGGGAAGTCACCTTGCTCGTGGCGGGTAGCGTTCGGCAAGGCGATCAATTAATGCTGACGCTGAAACAAGCCACGGACAACCTGTTGGCTGACGACTCCAAATTGCAGGCTGTTTTAGCCTGGGTCACCAAAAAAGCAGCGTCGGTAGAAGTACCCCTTAAACCACAAGCAGTGATTGCCTTCTACTTCGATCTCGATCTCGATCTCGATCTCGATCTCGATCTCGATCTCACTCTTGATTTCGTTCTTAATTTCGTTCTCGTTCGCGCTTGCGCTCTCGTTCGCGCTATCGATTTCGATTTCGTTAGCGCTCTCGCTATTGCTATCGATCATGCTCGCCAGCTAAATAACCAAGACCTAGTAGCTCAACTAGCTGACCTACAAAGCCAATTAGAGTCTATAGAAAACTTACCCCGGGAGCAGAAAAAGGAATGGTGGAAAAATGAGGGGCAAGGCTGGATTGGGTCTTTACGAGCTGTGATGATTAAGCATCGCAATATTGGTCATGATTGGCAATTTTCTGACCAGCAAAACGTGCTTTTGCAGAAATACTATGATGCCAATTTACGGTTGGCAGAATGCTTGAAGACTGATTGTTATTTGTCCCGAGAAGTGCGGCAAGACATCGAAGCCACCATGCTGCGCCCGATCGCCCAAATTGAAGCCTACTACGCCGCCAAAGGCAAACCCTATCCACCCGTTCCCAACCCCTAACCCGCGATCGCAGACATCGGCGATTGATCGTTCCCATCCTCTGGGGCTGGAGTCGGCGGCCTATCTTGGAAAAAACGAGCGATAGAGGGTGGCGCGTTGGCCATGAAGCGCGATCGATTCTTGCGGTTAATGCTGGGTGGTGTGGCCGGTGCGGGTTTGGTGGGTTGTGGTCAGGGATGGGGGCTGAATGCTCAACGATCGCCAGCCAAGCAATCTAATGCCGCCACATCTCCATCAATGACAGGACTAACGCAGGCTGACTCGTTCCGCCGGGTCTTGATTATTGGAGCGGGAATGGCTGGGTTGGCCGCCGCCCGTCAGTTGCGATCGCGCGGGTGGGATCCGGTGGTGCTGGAGGGGCGCGATCGGGTCGGGGGCCGTCTGTGGTCGTTGCGACCCGCGGCCCTGGAGGGGGTGGCGCTGGACTTGGGAGCCAGTTGGATCCATGGCATCCGGGGCAACCCGATCGCCGCCTTGGCCCAGCAGTGGCAAATTCCCACCGTGGCCACGGATGCCGAAAATCAGTGGCTTTATGACTGGGATGGTCGGTTAGTGGATGATGCCCGGCACGATCGCCTAGAGCGGGTGTTAGAGCAGGTGTTGGCTCAACAGAATCGGTTGCGGGAAAAGCGTTCCACCGATCGCCCACTGCTAGCGGACTTACAAGCCTTGGTTCAGCGGGCTAACCTTACCGCCGACGATGAACGGGCGGTTTGGACGTTGCTGAAGGGATCGATCGAGCATGAATATGCCGGATCGATGGCGGAGCTATCGGCCAATGAGTGGGATGCGGGCGACGGTTTTGATGGCGCAGATGTGTTGTTCCCCAGCGGCTACGACTCGATCGCCCGTCGTTTAGCCAGTGGGTTGACATTGCAGCTCAACCAGGTGGTGCGCCGAATTGAGCATGGTCAGCAGGGAGTCAAAATCACCACCGATCGCGGTGAATGGGTTGGGATCGCGGCCGTAGTGACCTTGCCGATCGGCGTGTTGCAATCGGGTCAAGTCACCTTTGCCCCGGCCCTGCCCGAGACCCACCAAAGCGCCATCAATCGATTGGGAATGGGCATTCTGAACAAAATCTATTTAGAATTTCCTCGCTCCTTTTGGCCCCCAGAGCCAGACTGGATCGGGTTTGTTTCCGATCCGCCGGGTCTGTGGAATGAGTGGGTCAATTTCCAGCGGGTCAGCGATCGCCCCATTTTGTTGGGGTTTAATGCGGCTCAACAGGGCCGCGAGCTGGAAGCCCTCAGCGACGAGCAACAGGCCGCCAGTGCCCTCAAGGCCCTGCGACGCATGTTTGGCTCCAAAATCCCTGATCCAACGGCGGTTTGGGTGACTCGTTGGGGGCGCGATCCCTTTGCGGGCGGCTCCTATTCCTTCCTCCGAGTGGGGGCCACCCTGAGCGATCGCGGTCAACTGACCAAACCCGTGGGCGATCGCCTGTTTTTTGCCGGGGAAGCCACCTCCCGCAATCATGCGGCCACGGTTCACGGAGCCTATCGATCGGGTCAACGAGCTGCGGATCAGATCATGGCCATTCATAACGGCTCTGCCTAGTCGCACGGCAGGCTTAAAGTATTGGGTCTTAAAGCATGGGGTAAAGAGCACGCGGCAAGACATCGAAGCCACAATGCTGCGCCCGATCGCCCAAATTGAGGCCTACTACGCCGCCAAAGGCAAACCCTATCCACCCATTTAATCCCGTGGAAGATTGATCGTTCCCATACTCTGTGTGGGAATGCCACCTTCGACGCTCTGCGTCCAGTGATGTGCCAGCGATCGGTGACGCAGAGCGTCTAGGAACACACTCCCACTCAGAGCGTGGGAGCGATCAACCCGCGATCGCAGGCAGAGGCGATCGGGGACTCGCGGGCACAAAATCCTCCTCCCGCAACCCCAACTCAATCAGGTCATCAATCAAAGTGTCCGTGCCGTTCCACTCCACCCGAATTTGCTCCCCGATCGCCCGTAAATGCACCACCACACTGTGGATGCGATCGCGCCCCGACCACCCCACATTCATCAACAAATAATTCCCCGTTTCCGCATCACAAACCGCAATCAGCTCCCCCCCTCGATCCGTCCGCGCCAACGCCACATACCGCTGAAAAACTGTCTGAATCGCCTGCCGAAAATCTACGCCCTCAGCCATTGCAACACCTCCAGTTCAGGATCAAAATACCTGAATTTGATCGTT
>Ga0209278_1001057_pt1 | contig 17566 bp, 14 predicted proteins | sample JI81BgreenDNA_FD_187504 | JGI IMG/M metagenome (GOLD analysis project Ga0209278, IMG submission 187504) | Wastewater effluent complex algal communities from Wisconsin, to seasonally profile nutrient transformation and Carbon sequestration -... | ecosystem: Engineered > WWTP > Effluent > Algae... | reverse complement strand
CGTGGCGCCGTCGTCGGCCAGGCGCACCTCGGTGCGCACGGGCAGGCTGAAGCGGCGGTCGCTCTGGTAGTCGCGGTAGACCAGCTCGCCCTGCCAGCGGCCGGTGAGCGTGCGGTCCAGCTCGGCCGGGGTGGGTGCCTGGGCGTGGGCGGCGGCCACGGCCAGCAGGGCGGCGGCGGTGGCGAGCAGGCGGGTCAGCGGCATAGGGGGCTCCAGCGGGGATGTGCCGCCAATGTGCGGGGGCGTGGCTCGCCACGGGCCTGCCGTGCGACGAAACGAGGCCCCGGCGCCGCCGGATGAGGCCCGCCGGCCGCCGCAGGCCCGGTTGATACGATGCCCGCCATGAACTTCGTCCACCTGCGCACCCACACCGAATACTCCGTCGTCGACGGCATGCTGCGCATCGACGCACTGGCCGCCGCGGCGCGGGCCGACGGGCAGGGCGCCTGCGCCATCACCGACCTGGGCAACCTGTTCGGCGCCGTCAAGTTCTACAACGCCTGCCGTGGCCAGGGCGTCAAGCCCATCCTGGGTGCCGACGTCTGGCTGGAAAACGCCGCCGGCGCCGACAAGCCCGCCAGCCGCCTGCTGCTGCTGGTGCAGGACCGCACCGGCTACCTCAACCTGAGCGAGCTGCTGGCGCGCGCCTGGGTGGGCAACGTGCAGCGCAACCAGGCGCAGCTCAAGTGGGAATGGCTGGCCGAGCGCGGCCAGGGCCTGATCGCGCTGTCGGGCGCCGATGGCGGCGCGGTGGGCCAGGCCCTGCTGGCCGGCGAGACCGAGCGCGCCGTCGAGCTGGCCCAGCGGCTGGCGGGGCTGTTCCCGGGCCGCTTCTTCATCGAGCTGCAGCGCGCCGGCCTGCCCACCAACGAGGCCCACGTGCGCGCCGCCGTGCCGCTGGCCGCGCAGCTGCAGCTGCCCGTGGTGGCCACGCACCCGGTGCAGTTCCTCGAGGCCGACGACTTCGACGCCCACGAGGCCCGCGTCTGCATCGCCGAGGGCGAAACGCTGGCCAACCCCAAGCGCATCAAGCGCTTCACGCGCGAGCAGCACTTCCAGACGCAGGCGCAGATGCACGAGCGCTTTGCCGACGTCCCCAGCGCCATCGCGCACACCGAGGTGATCGCGCAGCGCTGCAACCTCACGCTGGTGCTGGGCAAGCCGCAGCTGCCCGACTTCCCCACGCCCAACGGCCTGCCGCTGGAGGCCTACTTCCGCCAGGCCAGCCACGAGGGCCTGGAAAAGCGCCTCGCGGCCCTGTACCCCGACCCCGCCCGCCGCGACGCCGAACGCCCGCGCTACGTGGAGCGGCTGGAGTTCGAGCTGGCCACCATCGTGAAGATGGGCTTCCCGGGATACTTTCTCATCGTCTCGGACTTCATCGTCTGGGCCAAGGACAACGGCTGCCCCGTGGGCCCGGGCCGCGGCTCGGGTGCGGGCTCGCTGGTGGCCTATGCGCTCTTCATCACCGACCTCGACCCGCTCCAGTACCAGCTGCTGTTCGAGCGCTTCCTGAACCCCGAGCGTGTGTCGATGCCCGACTTCGACATCGACTTCTGCCAGGCCAACCGCGACCGCGTCATCGAGTACGTGAAGGACAAGTACGGCCGAGAGGCCGTGAGCCAGATCGCCACCTTCGGCACGCTGGCGGCCAAGGCGGCGCTGCGCGACGTGGGGCGCGTGCTGGGCATGGGCTACGGGCACGTGGACAGCGTGGCGAAGCTGGTGCCGGGCCTTCCCGGGAAAACCTACACGCTGGCCAAGCTGCCCGACGACCCGGCCGACAAGGACAACGGCGTCATCTACGTGCGCGAAGAGGTGCCCGAGCTCGAGCAGCGCGAGCGCGCCGAGGAAGAGGTGGCCGAGCTGCTGAGCCTGGCCGTGCGCGTGGAAGGCCTGGTCCGCAACATCGGCATGCACGCCGGTGGCGTGCTGATCGCGCCGGGCAAGATCACCGACTTCTGCCCGCTGTACCAGCAGCCCGGCAGCGACAGCGCGGTGAGCCAGTACGACAAGGACGACGTCGAGGCCATCGGCCTGGTGAAGTTCGACTTCCTGGGCCTGGCCACGCTCACGATCCTCGAGCTGGCGCGCACCTACATCCGCGCCCGCCGGCCCAAGCTGGCCGACTTCAGCTACGAGGCCCTGCCGCTGGACGACCCGCAGGTCTACCGCCTCTTCAGCGAGGGCCGCACCGAGGCCGTGTTCCAGTTCGAAAGCCGCGGCATGCAGGGCATGCTGCGCGAGGCGCGGCCGACGCGGCTGGAGGACCTGATCGCGCTGAACGCCATGTTCCGCCCGGGCCCGATGGAGAACATCCCGAGCTTCTGCGCGCGCAAGAACGGCAAGGAGGACATCGCCTACCCGCACCCGCTGCTCGAGCCCGTGCTGGCCGAGACCTACGGCATCTTCGTCTACCAGGAGCAGGTGATGCAGTCCGCCCAGGTGCTGGGCGGCTACAGCCTGGGCGGCGCCGACCTGCTGCGCCGCGCCATGGGCAAGAAGAAGCCCGAGGAGATGGCCAAGGAGCGCGTGAAGTTCCGCGCCGGCGCCATCGCCAAGGGCATCGACGAGGCCAAGGCCGACGAGGTCTTCGACCTGATGGAGAAGTTCGCGGGCTATGGCTTCAACAAGAGCCATGCCGCGGCCTACTCGCTGCTGGCCTACCACACGGCCTGGATCAAGGTGCACTGCGCGGCGGAGTTCTACGCCGCGAACATGACGATCGAAGCCGACAACACCGACAAGCTCAAGGTGCTGCTGGCCGACGCGCAGCTCTCGGGCATCCGCTTCGAGCCGCCCTGCATCAACCGCGGCACGGCGCGCTTCGAGCCGGTGGCCGACAAGGTGGTGCGCTACGGCCTGGCGGCCGTGAAGGGCACGGGGGCGGGCGCCATCGAGGCCATCGTCGCGGCGCGCGAGGGCCGGGCAGGCGAGGGCGGCGGGCCCTTCCGCAGCCTGTTCGACTTCTGCGCGCGCATCGACCGCAAGGCCGTCAACAAGCGCGCGGTGGAGGCGCTGGTGAAGGCCGGCGCCTTCGACACCCTGCACCCCGACCGCGCCGCGGCCCTGGCCAGCGTGGCCCTGGCCTTCGACTGGGCCGACACGCAGCAGGCCAACGCGCTGCAGGGCGGCCTGTTCGACTTCGACGGCGGCGACGCCCACGGCTCCAGCACGCAGGAGCCGGCCCTGGCCGCCGTGCCGCCCTGGACGCTGCACGAGAAGCTGGTGCAGGAGAAGACGGCGGTGGGCTTCTACCTCAGCGGCCACCTGTTCGAGGCCTTTGCGGATGAGGTGCGCCGCTTCGCCAGGACGCCGATCGCCAGCCTCGTGGACAGCCGCGAGCCGCAGCTGCTGGCCGGCATCGTGACCGACCCGCGCAGCGTCAACGGCCAGCGCGGCAAGGTGCTGATCTTCAAGCTCGACGACGGCAGCGAGGCCATCGAGGCCGTGGCCCCCGACGAGATGTTCGAGCAGCGCCGCGACTGGGCCGCCGAAGACCGCCTGCTCGTCGTGCAGGGCAAGGTGCAGCCCGACCGCTTCAGCGGCGGCCTGCGCCTGAACGTCACCAACGTGTGGGACCTGGCCGCCGCGCGCGCGCGCTTCGGCAAGCACCTGGCCGTGGCGCTGAACGGCGGCCTGCCGCCGGTGGCCGACGTGCTCAAGCTCTGGCCCGCACGGCGCGAAGACAGCGAACACGGCGAGCTGCTGCAGGGCCTGTCCATCCGCCTGAAGCTGCAGCGGCCGGGCGCCGTGGGCGAGATCGACCTCGGCGACGAGGCCCGCTTCTGGCCCTGCGACGAGGCCCTGGGCCGCTGGCGCAGCATCGCCCACGGCGGCGCGGCGCAGGTGGTTTACGAATGAAAGGCTGTGTATCCGGCGGCCCCTGCGGCCGCTGGAACGGCCGAATCCGGCTAGGGTTCGGGCCGTGGTTCACAACAACCAGGAGCCGACCATGATCCGCAACACCTTCACCCTCGCCGCCTCGCTGCTGGCCGCCACCCTGGCCGCGGCGCCCGCACAGGCCACCGACGTCGGCGTGTCCATCCAGATCAGCCAGCCCGGCGTGTACGGCCGCATCGACATCGGCCAGTTCCCGCGGCCGCAGGTGGTGGTGGCGCAGCCGGTGATCATCGAGCGGCCCGTGCGCGTGGTCCAGCGTGTCGAGCCCGTGTACCTGTGGGTGCCGCCGGGCCACCGCAAGAACTGGCGCAAGCACTGCCGCGAGTACGGCGCCTGCGGCGTGCCGGTGTACTTCGTGCAGGACGGCTGGTACGACAACCACGTGCGCAAGGGCAAGGGCAAGGACAAGGACAAGGACCGCGACGACCGGGGCCGCGGCAACGGTCACGGCAACGGCCACGGTAAGGGCAAGAACGACTGACGCGGCCCCGCGCCGGGCGCTAGCGTCGGGTGCATGCACGAAAGCCCCCTGACCGCCCTGGTGTTGAGCGGCGGCGGTGCCCGCGCCGCCTACCAGGTGGGGGTGCTGCGGGCCCTGGTGCAGATCCGCCGCGGCGCACGTGGCCCGCGGGCCCGCATCGACAACCCCTTCGGCGTCATCGTCGGCACCTCGGCCGGTGCCATCAACGCCGCCGCGCTGGCGGCGCATGCCGACCGCTTCGAGGGTGCCGTCGAGGTGCTGGCCAAGGTCTGGCAGGGCTTCGCGGCCGAGCAGGTGTACCGCGCCGATTCGCTGGGTGTCATCCGCTCCGGCGCGCAGTGGCTCACCATGCTCTCGGTGGGCTGGCTCATCGCACGCTGGCGCCGCGCGCGGCCACGTTCGCTGCTCGACAACAGCCCGCTGGCCGAGCTGCTGCAGCGCCTGGTGCCGCTGGAGCGCATACCGATGCTGCTGGCGGAGCGCCATCTGCAGGCCTGGGCCGTGACGGCCTCGAGCTACACCACGGGCGAGCACGTCACCTTCTACGACAGCGCCACGCCCGTGGCGCCCTGGCAGCGCTCGCAGCGCCTGGCGGTGCCTCAGCGCATCGGGCACGAGCACCTGCTGGCGAGTTCGGCGATTCCGTTTGTCTTCCCGTCGGTGAGCCTGCAGCCCGGTGGGCAGGCTGGCTGGTTCGGCGACGGCTCCATGCGGCAGACGGCGCCGCTGTCGCCGGCCATCCACCTGGGGGCGCAGCGCCTCGTGATCATCGGCGCCGGCCGCATGCAGGAGCCCGCGGGCCGCGTGGTGGCCGCGGGTGGCTACCCCAACCTGGCGCAGATCGCGGGCCACGCCATGTCGAGCATCTTCCTCGACGCGCTGGCGGTGGACGTGGAGCGCATGCGCCGCATCAACCGCACGCTGGCGCTGCTGCCCGAATCGGCGCTGGCCGACAGCGAGCTGCGGCCGCTGGAGGCGCTGGTGATCTCGCCCAGCCAGCGCATCGACGACATCGCGGCGCGCCACCTGCAGGCGCTGCCGCTGCCGGTGCGCTCGCTGCTGCGCGGCGTGGGCGTGGGCGCGAACGGCGCGGGGGGCCTGCCCGCGGGCGGTGGCGCGTCCGTGCAGGGCGCGGCGCTGGCGAGCTACCTGCTGTTCGAGGCCCCGTTCACGCGCGAGCTCATGGCCCTGGGCGAGGCCGACACGCTGGCGCGGCAGGACGAGGTGCTGCGCTTCTTCGCCTGGGACCAGGCGCCGGCCCGCACGCCCCGCGGCGGGCCGGACATCGAGCTGCCCTGAGGGCGGGGCGGCGGCTCAGACCTTGCCAGGCTGGGTGGCCTTGTCGGCCTTGGCGGGCCGGGCCGCCTTCTCGGCCTTGGCCGGCATGGCCTGCGCGCTGAAGGCCGCGCCACCGACCGTGAGGCCGTTGGCCGAGAACTTGGCCGCGTTGCCGGCGCCCACGCCGCCCACGCGCTCGACGAAGTCGGCCCAGTCCTTGAAGGCGCCGGCCTCGCGGGCCTTGAGGATCTTGCCCGACAGGCCCGGGCCGATGCCCTTCACGGACTCGAGCTCGGCCTGCGAGGCGCGGTTCACGTCGGTGGCCTGGGCCAGCAGCGGGGCGCCCAGGGCGAAGGCGGTGGCGATGGCGGCGATGAAGTTGCGGATCATGGCGGTTCTCCTGAGGGTGGCGATCGAGCGATCGGGTTGGGGGCTTCGTGCTCCCGCTGCGCGGCCCGTGTGGGCCGTTGGCGTCGGGATGGAAGGCATTGTTCGAAGCCGGTCGCCGCCGGTCATTCCCTCGCGGCGGGGCTCGCCGGGGGAGCCGCGGACGGGGGTGGTGCGGCCTCCCCCAGGTGGGGGCGGCGGGCCGCGCCGGGGCCTGTTCAGCGCGGTGTGGCCACCGCCTGCCGCACGGCCGCCAGCACCTCGTCGGCGCGCGGCCAGCGCCCCTGGCCGCCCAGCACCACCACGCGGCCCGCGGCCCCGCGCGGCCGCCACAGCGTGGGGTCGCTGGGGCCCATCACGCTGACCAGCGGCGCACCCACGGCGGCCGCCATGTGGGCCGGGCCGGTGTCGTTGGACACCATCACCGCCGAGCGCGCCAGCAGCGCCGCGTACACGCCCAGGTTCACGCCGGGCAGCAGCCGCGCGCCCGGGAAGTGCTCGCGCGCGACGCGCTCCTCCTCGCCCGGGCCGGGGCACAGCACCACGGGCAGGCCGAGCGTGGGCAGCTCGTTCGCCACGAAGTCGGCGAAGCCAGGCCAGTTCTTGGACTCGCCGTTCCAGCTGCCGCCCGAAAACGGGCAGACCACGATCACCGGCTCGGCCAGCGCGTGCGTGGCCAGCAGGGCCGCGGCCTCGCGCTGCTGTGCGGGCGTGGGCTCGAGCTGCGCGCCCGAAGGCGGCGGCTCGTCGGTGCCCAGCAGGGACTGGCCGAGGCGCCAGTAGACGTCCAGCTCGTGCATCGCGCGCGGCCGCGGCACGGCGCGGGCCAGCAGCAGGCGCCGGCCTTCCCAGGCGTGGCCCAGCGCGCGCAGGCCCGCGAGGCGGAACTCCAGCGCGCTCGAAAACGAATCCGGCAGGCACAGCGCCTGCACCGGCGCGCGGGCAAAGCCGGGGTGGGCGTCCCTGGCCTCGTCGCGCAGCCGCCGCAGCAGCGCCACACGCTCGCGCGTGGTCCTCGGCAGGCCGTGCACGGGCCAGCCGGTGCCGGCGAGCAGGTCGCGCGCCCAGCCCTTGCCCACCAGCACCGGGGCGTAGCCCGCGGCGGCCAGGCGCTGCAGCATGGGCAGCGCCAGGGTCACGTCGCCCACCCAGTTGCGCAGCCGCACGATCAGTGGCCTGGGCGTGGTGGGCTCGTTCGAGAAGGGGACGGGGGGCATGCTCGGCGCTGGGGATAATCCGCGGCCATTCTGCCCGGCGCCCCGGGCCTGCCGCATGAGCACCACCGCCCCGATCGCCGCCGCCGACGTCACCGCCTTCCACGACCGCCTGCTCGCCACCACGGGCTGGCCGCAGGCCGAGCCCGCCCCGCCGGCGCCGGGCCTGTGGCAGTGGATCCAGGCCAACCACCGCAACAATTGCCTGCTCTGGGCCGAGGAAGACCTGGCCCGCCGCACCACCGTGGCCGACGCCGAGATCGCCGCCAACAAGCGCGCCATCGACCGCTGCAACCAGGCGCGCAACGACGCCACCGAGCGGGTGGACGAGCTGCTGCTGCTGGCCCTGGGCGTGGTGGACGAGGCCGCGGCGCGCAGCGAGGCGCCGCTGGCCCAGGTGGCCGCTGGCGCGCGCCTGAACAGCGAGACGGCGGGCAGCATGATCGACCGCCTGTCCATCCTCTCGCTCAAGCTGCAGGCCATGGGCGAGCAGACGCGCCGCGGCGACGTCGACGAGGCCCACCGCGCCACGAGCCGCCAGAAGTGGGAGCGCCTGGCGCAGCAGCGTGCAGATCTGGCCGGCTGCCTGGACGCCCTGCTGGCCGAAACGGCCGCCGGCAAGGCGTTTTTCAAGGTCTACCGGCAGTTCAAGATGTACAACGATCCGGCCTTCAACCCCGAGCTCGTCAAGGAACGGCAGCGCCCGCGCTGAAGCCGTCGACGCCCCATCATCGCCCGTGAGCACCGCGCCCCGCATCCTGATCGTCAAGACCTCGTCGATGGGCGACGTGGTGCACGCCACCCCGGTGGTGTCGGACATCCTCGTGCACTTCCCGCAGGCCCAGATCGACTGGCTGGTCGAGGCCCCGTTTGCCGCCATCCCGCAGCTGCACCCCGGCGTGCGGCGTGTCATCCCGATGGCTTGGCGCAAGTGGCGCAAGCAGCTGTTCAGCGGCGCCACCTGGCGGGCCATGGGCACGCTGCGGCGCGAGCTGCAGCGCGAGCCCTACGACATGGTGCTCGACCTGCAGGGCCTGCTGAAGAGCGCGCTGTGGGCGCGCCAGGCACGTGGCCCCGTCGTCGGCTACGACCGCGCCAGCGCGCGCGAGCCGCTGGCGGCCTCGCTGTACTGGCGCGGCGCCGCCGTGCCCAAGGACCTGCAGGCCGTGCAGCGCAACCGCCTGCTGGCCGCGGCGCACCTCAACGTCATGCCGCCCACGGCGCTGCCGGTGTTCGGCCTGCGGCCGCCCGAGCCGGGCTGGAAGCCGCGCGACACCTACGCCGTGCTCATCCCCAACGCCAGCCGCGCCAGCAAGCTCTGGCCCGAGCGGCACTGGGTGGCCGTGGGCAACCGCCTGCGCGAGCGCGGCTGGCTGCCGCTGGTGCTGTGGGGCCGCCCGGAAGAGCAGACCCTGGCCGAGCGCATCGCCGCCGGCTGCGAGGGCGATGTGCCGCCCTTCCTGAGCGTGGCCGAGATGGCCGGTGTGCTGGCCGGCGCGCAGCAGGTCGTGGGCCTGGACACGGGCTTCTCGCACCTGGCCGCGGCCCTGGGCCGGCCCACCCTGGGCATCTACTGCGACCACGACCCGGGCCTGGCCGGCATCACCGGCAGCGGCCGCGTGGCCAGCATCGGCGGCAAGGGCCAGGTGCCCCAGCGCAACGAGGTGCTGGGCCTGCTGTCACAGCACTTCGGCGTCTAGCCGCGGCGGGCGCCGACTGGCTCAGCGCGGCGGCTGCTGCCAGGTGATGCGCGCCCACAGCCGGCGCGACAGCCCCGAGCGCGGCCAGCGCCACATCAGCAGCCCGGCGATGGGCCAGTACACGGCGTGGAACAGCCAGCCGCCGTACAGCGCCGCCCAGGCCTGGGCCTGCAGCGGGCGGTTGAAGAGCGTCTGACCACCCTGGCGCAGCTCCAGCAGCACGGCCTCCGTGGGCGCCAGGCCCAGCAGCGACAGCAGCGAGGGCAGGGCGATGGCGCGCGCTTCCACCGGCTCGGCCGAGAGCACGGCCGAGGGCAGGCCGCGCCTGTCGACTCCACGCAGGCGGCAGTCTTCGGGAAGGCCGATGAAATCGGCCCGGCAGGCCAAGGGCCTGCCGGCCACGGCCACGACCTCGCGGCACCAGGGCCCCACGCACACCCGCTCGGCCGTTGCCGGCCCGGCCAGCTGCAGTGGCGGCGGGTGCAGGGGCGGCAGGGCCAGCCAAAGCGCCATCAGCGCCGGTGGCGCCGAGACGGCGGCGATGCGCAGCGCCAAGGCCCAGCCCCCCACGCGGGGTGCGGCGGGGTCGTAGGCAGGCGTGCCGGTCATGAGAGGTCGTTGCGCTGCGGCGGGTAGCTGTCCCAGGCCAGGCAGCCGGGGCACTGCCAGAAGTGGCGCTGGGCCTCGAAACCGCAGCTGGCGCAGCGGTAGCGCTGCAGCGGCCGCGCGGCGCGCGCCACGGCGGCGTGCAGGGCCTGGCGCGCGGGCTCGTCCAGCGCCTCGGGGGCGGTGGTGGCGATGGGCAGCAGCAGCTGCGCGGCCGACAGGCTGGGGTGCTCGCGCAGGTGGCCCACCAGGCGCGGCAGGCGCTCGGCCAGCGGGCGCTCGGCGTCCAGTGTCTCCAGGGCCTGCAGCAGCTCCACCGCGGGCTGCGCGGCGAGGGCCTGCTGCAGCACCCCGCGCGCGGCTTCGGTGGCGCCGGCGCTGCGCGCGCAGGCCGCGTAGTCGGCCGCCACCAGCACGAAGGCCGCGGCGTCGCGCTCGCGCAGCGTGTCCCAGGCGCGCAGGGCGCCGGCGGCGTCGCCCTGGCGCTGCAGGCGCTGGCCCGCGAGCACCCAGAGCCGGGCGGATTGGGACGCAGCAGCCTGGGCGCGTGCCAGCGCAGCGGCGGCCTCGTCGGCGCGGCCGGCGGTGTCGAGCTCCTCGGCGCGCTCGCACTCGTAGTGCGCGATGCGGTTGGCAAAGCTGCCCAGGCCGCGGCCCTCGAGCCGGCGCGCCACCTGCGCCGCCTGTTCCCAGCCGCGCGAGCGCTCGTACAGGCTCAGCAGCGCGAGCTGCGCCTCGCCGTCGTGGCTGCTGCCGATCAGCGCCGACCAGGCGGCTTCGGCGCGGTCGAAGAGGCCGGCCTTCATGAAGTCCTGCGCCAGCGCGCGCTGTGCGCGGGTGCGCTCGGCCTCGGGCAGGTCGCCGCGTCCGGCCAGGTGCTGGTGCACGCGGACGGCGCGGTCGTACTCGCCACGGCGGCGGAACAGGTTGCCCAGGGCGAAGTGCAGCTCGGTGGTGTTGGGGTCGTTCTGGACCGCCTCGATGAAGGCGTCGATGGCCTGGTCCTGCTGTTCGTTGAGCAGCAGGTTCAGGCCCTTGAAGTAGGTGCGGGGCGAGTCGTCGCGCTCGCGCTTCAGCTGGCGCAGGTCCAGCCGCGACGCGAGCCAGCCCAGGGCAAAGGCCACGGGCAGGCCGATGAGCAGCCAGCTGAGATCGGGTTCCATGTGGTGGGGGGTGACGGGGCTCAGGTGCCGCTGCGCGCCGCCGCTTCGCTGCCGTAGGCCGAGGGCAGCGGGCCGGCCGTGGCCACGGTGTCGGGCGCTGCCCCGCCCGCCGTGGCGGCGGCCCTGCGCTGGCGCCGCCAGCGCTGCCAAACGCCCGGCAGCATGGCCACGACGCCCAGCGCCGCACCCACGGCGAACACCGCCAGCAGCACGATGACCAGCGGCGCCTGCCACGAGACGCCGAAGAACCAGTTCACCGTGACCGGCTGCTGGTTGTTCAGCGCAAAGGCGAACAGGGTGAAGAAGATGAAGGCCCGGATGAGCCAGACGAAGACGCGCATCGCGCGCCGATTCTAGGAGGCTGGCCGTCGTCGGCCGCGGCAGCGGGCTCGGGTGCTCAGCGGCCCGTGTCGGCGCTGTCGCCGCCCACGTCGCGGGCGTCCACCGCCTCGCGCAGCGCCTTGCCGGGCTTGAAGTGCGGCACCAGCTTCTCGGGGATCAGCACCTGCTCGCCGCTGCGCGGGTTGCGGCCCATGCGCGGCGGCCGGCGGTTGATGCTGAAGCTGCCGAAGCCGCGGATCTCGATGCGGTGGCCGCGGGCGAGCGCGTCGCTCATCGCGTCCAGGATGGTCTTGACGGCGAACTCGGTGTCGCGCTGCGTGAGCTGCGAGAAACGTTCGGCCAGACGGGTGACGAGATCGGAGCGGGTCATCGGGGCTGAGGCGGGCTCGACGTCGAAAGGGATGGCTGCAAAACAAGGGCCCGGCCCCGGGGACATCCCCGTGGGCCGGGCCGCGGGCCGAGATTACTCGTTGCCCTTGTCGAGCTTGGCACGCAGCAGCGCGCCCAGGCTCGTGGTGCCGGCGTTCTCGCGCTCGCTGCTCTGGCGCAGCGCCTGCATGCCTTGCTGGGCATCGGCGTTGTCCTTCTGCTTGATGCTCAGCTGGATGCTGCGCATCTTGCGGTCGACGTTGATCACCATCACCGTGACCTCGTCGCCTTCCTTGAGCACGTTGCGCGCGTCTTCCACGCGGTCGGCGCTGATCTCGGAGGCACGCAGGTAGCCGGTGACGTCGTCATTCAGCTGCACCTCGGCGCCACGCGGATCCACCGACTTCACCTTGCCGGTGACGACCGCACCGCGGTCGTTCAGCGTCGTGAAGCTGGTGAACGGGTCCACGTCCAGCTGCTTGATGCCCAGGCTGATGCGCTCGCGCTCGACGTCGACCGCCAGCACGATGGCCTCGACTTCCTGGCCCTTCTTGTAGTTGCGCACGGCGGCTTCGCCCGGCTCGTGCCAGGAGAGGTCGGACAGGTGCACCAGGCCGTCGATGCCGGCGGTCAGGCCGATGAACACGCCGAAGTCGGTGATGCTCTTGACGGGGCCCTTGACCTTGTCGCCGCGCTTGACGGTGGCGCTGAACTCTTCCCAGGGGTTGGCCTTGCACTGCTTCATGCCCAGGCTGATGCGGCGCTTGTCCTCGTCGATCTCGAGCACCATGACCTCGACCTCTTCGCCCAGGCTCACGACCTTGGCGGGGGCGACGTTCTTGTTGGTCCAGTCCATCTCCGACACGTGCACCAGGCCCTCGATGCCCGGCTCGATCTCGACAAACGCGCCGTAGTCGGCGATGTTCGTGATCTTGCCGAACAGGCGCGTGCTGTTCGGGTAGCGGCGCGAGACGCCATGCCAGGGGTCGTCGCCCAGCTGCTTGATGCCCAGGCTGACGCGGTTCTTCTCGGCGTCGAACTTCAGCACCTTGGCGCTGAGCTCCTGGCCCACGGTGACCACCTCGGACGGGTGGCGCACGCGGCGCCAGGCCATGTCGGTGATGTGCAGCAGGCCGTCGATGCCGCCGAGGTCGACAAACGCACCGTACTCGGTGATGTTCTTGACCACGCCGTGCACGATGGCGCCTTCGGTCAGCGTCTCCAGCAGCTTGGCGCGCTCTTCGCCCATCGAGGCCTCGACCACGGCGCGGCGCGACAGCACCACGTTGTTCCGCTTGCGGTCGAGCTTGATGACCTTGAACTCCATGGTCTTGCCTTCGAACGGCGTCATGTCCTTGACGGGACGCGTGTCGAGCAGGCTGCCCGGCAGGAAGGCGCGGATGCCGTTCACGAGCACCGTGAGGCCGCCCTTGACCTTGCCGCTGACGGTGCCGGTGACGAACTCGCCGCTTTCCAGCGCGTTCTCGAGGCTCATCCAGCTGGCCAGGCGCTTGGCCTTGTCACGGCTGAGGATGGTGTCGCCGTAGCCGTTCTCGACGGCGTCGATGGCCACCGAGACGAAGTCGCCGACCTGGACTTCGAGCTCGCCCTGGTCGTTCTTGAATTCCTCGATGGGGACGTAGCTCTCGCTCTTCAGGCCGGCGTTGACGACGACGTGGTTGAAGTCGATGCGCACGACCTCGGCGGAGATGACCTCGCCGACGCGCATGTCGTTGCTCTTGAGCGATTCCTCGAACAGCGAGGCGAAGGCATCGAAGCCACCCTTGGCGGTGACAGTGGTAGTGACGGACATGGAGTTCCTGGTTTCCCGGAGGAGTTGGGTGCAGAGCCGGGGTGCATGCGGCGGGATGCCGCGGGGTTGGGGTGGATCGGGTCCTGCTCGCCCGGTCGGTGTGACTGGGCCTGACGGCCACGGCGGGAGGCGGGCAGGGGCTTGGCTGTTACTTCAAATCAACTTCGATCGAACGGGCGACGCGCCTGCCACCAGGCCAACACCTGCTGCACCGATTGATCGATGTCGAGCTGGGAGTTGTCGAGCTGCAGGGCGTCTTCGGCGGGTTTGAGCGGCGCCACGGCCCGGCTGCTGTCGCGCCGGTCGCGGGCCTCCAGGTCCGCACGAAGGGCCGAGATGTTAGCCGGAATCCCTTTTGAAATCAATTGCTTATGGCGCCTGGCCGCGCGCTGTTCGGCGCTCGCGGTGAGGAAGACCTTGAGCTCAGCGTCGGGGAACACCACCGTGCCCATGTCGCGGCCGTCCGCCACCAGGCCCGGGGCGCGGCGGAAGCTCAGCTGCAGGCCGTGCAGCGCCGCGCGCACGGCGGGCAGGGCCGACACGCGCGAGGCCAGCAGGCCGGTGCTTTCCAGGCGCAGCTCGTCGGTGATCTCGCGCCCCTGCGGGCCGGTGAACCAGGTGCGACCGGCCTCGTCGCCGTGGCCGAAGCGCAGCGGCAGTCGTGCGGCCAGCGCCGCCACGGCGGCTTCGTCGTCGGGCGAGACGTTGGCGTCCACCGCCGCAAGCCCGGTGGCGCGGTACAGCGCGCCCGAGTCGAGCAGGCCATACCCCAGCGCCGTGGCCACGGCGGCGGCCAGCGTGCCCTTGCCCGATGCCGTGGGGCCGTCGATGGTGATCACGGGCACGGCCGTGCCCTCGATCACGTCGAACAGGGCCTCGAAGTAGTCGGGGAAGGTCTTGGCCACGCACTTCGGATCGAGGATGCGCACGGGCTGCGCGTCGGCGGCCCGGCCGGGCAGCAGGGCGTGGCAGGCGGCCAGCGACAGGCACATGGCCATGCGGTGGTCGTCATAGGTCTGGATGGCCGCGGCGCGCCAGGGGCCGGCCGGCGGCGTGACCTCGATGAAGTCGTCGCCGGCCTGCACCGTGGCGCCGAGCTTCGTGAGCTCGGCCGCCATCGCGGCGATGCGGTCGGTCTCCTTCACGCGCCAGCTGGCGATGCCGTCGAGGCGGCTCGTGCCTTCGGCAAACAGGGCCATCACGGCCAAGGTCATCGCGGCGTCGGGGATGGCCGTGCAGTCCAGGCGGAGCGGCGCCAGCGGCCAGCGGCCGCGGTGCACCTCGAGCCAGCCCGGGCCGCGCCTGACCTGCGCGCCCATGGCCTCGGCGGCGTCGACGAAGCGGATGTCGCCCTGGATCGAGTCCTCGCCCACGCCCTCGATGCGCAGCGGCGCGCCGCCGTGCGCGGCGATGGCGCCCAGGGCCACGAAGTAGCTGGCCGAGGACGCATCGCCCTCGACGTGGATCTCACCCGGCGTGGTGTAGGCGCTGCCGGCCGGGATGGTGAAGCGCTGCCAGCCGTCGCGCCGCACGGCGATGCCAAAGCGCGCCAGCAGGTTGAGCGTGATCTCGACGTAGGGCTTGCTGATGAGCTCGCCGTCGACCTCCACCACCACGTCCTGAGTGCCGGCGGCCAGCGGCAACGCCAGCAGCAAGGCGGTGAGGAACTGGCTGGAGACATCGCCGCGCACGCGGATGGGCGCGCCCAGCGCCAGTGCGCCGCCGGCCTTGCCGTGCAGCGCCAGCGGCGGGTAGCCGGGGTTGCCGAGCTCGTCGATGCCGCAGCCCAGCGGGCGCAGCGCGTCGACCAGGTCGCCGATGGGCCGCTCGTGCATGCGCGGCACGCCGCGCAGCACGAAGCGGCCGCCCTGCAGCGTGGCCAGCACCGCGAGCGTGGCCGCCAGCGGGCGCATGGCGGTGCCGGCGTTGCCCAGGAACAGGTCGGCCTCGTGCACCCGCAGGCGGCCTCCAAGGCCGGTGACACGCAGCGAGCTGCCGTCGTGCTCCAGGCCGCAGCCCAGCGCCCGCAGCGCATCGAGCATGACGCGCGTGTCGTCGCTGTCGAGCAGGCCGCGCACGGTGGTCGTGCCCGCGGCCAGCCCGGCCAGCAGCAGCACGCGGTTGGAGATGCTCTTGGACCCCGGCAGCTGCACCGTGCCCGAGGCGCCCACGACGGGCGGGAGGTCGAGGAAAGGGATGTCGAACATGCGTCGGGGCTGGGCGTCAGGGGCGGGCGCCGGCGGCGGGCCCGCGCAGGGGGTGCATCAGTAGCGTGTCTGGCCGCCGCCGCTGCCACCCGAGCGGCCGCCCAGCGTCCAGTTGGCGCGCGCCTCGGCAGGGCCGCGGATCAGGCCTTCCAGCGCGTCGGCGTTGCCCTCGCGCATGACGTGCTCGAGCGCGTCCAGCGCACGCCGGAAGCTCTGGCTCTGCTTGAGCACTTCTTCGCGGTTGGCGATGAGCACGTCGCGCCACATCTCGGGGCTGGACGCGGCGATGCGCGTGAAGTCGCGGAAGCCGGGCCCGGCCAGGGCCAGGAAGTCGCGGCCCAGCGGCTGGTTCATCACGGCGCTGAAGTAGGCAAAGGCCAGCAGGTGCGGCAGGTGGCTCACGGCCGCGAAGGCGGCGTCGTGGTTCTCGGCCGTCATGCGCAGCACCTGCGAGCCCACGGCGGCCCAGGCGTCGGTGGCCTTCTGCACCAGCTCGGGCGGGTTCTGCGGCAGCGGCGTGATGATGACCTGGCGGCCGCGGTAGAGCTCGGGGTCGGCGTGCTGGATGCCCGAGGCCTCCTTGCCGGCGATGGGGTGCGCTGGCACGAAGGACACCACACGCTCGCGCAGCACGCGCCGCGCGGCATCGACCACGTCGCGCTTGGTGCTGCCGACGTCCATCACCAGCACACCCGGTTCGACGAGGTGGCGGATGGCCTTGAAGGTGCCCTCGGTGGCCGCCACGGGCACGGCGATGAGCACGATGTCGGAGCCGCTCACCGCCAGCAGGGCGGACTCGGCCGCGACGTCGATGATGCCGAGCTTCTTGGCACGCTCGGTGGTGCTGGGCGACTTGCTGTAGCCGATGATGCGCTTGACCAGGCCCGCGCGCTTGAGCGCAAGCGCGAAGCTGCCGCCCATGAGGCCGCATCCGATGACACCGAGCTGGTTGAACATGGTCGGGGTGCTCAGTGCGTGTCCAGCGGGTAGGTGCCCAGCACCTTGAAGAAGGCGCAGGCTTCGCGCAGCTCCTGCAGCGCCTGGCCCACGCGCGGGTCGTCGGGGTGGCCCTCGACGTCGATGTAGAAGTAGTACTCCCACTGGCCCGAGCGCGCCGGCCGGCTCTCGAAGCGGCTCATCGAGACGCCGTGTTTCTTGAGCGGCACGAGCATGTCGTGCACGGCGCCAGGCCGGTTGCTCACGCTCACCACAAGGCTGGTGCAGTCGTGGCCGCTGGGCTTGGGCGCCGGGTGGCGCTGCGGGTGCGTGACGACGGCGAAACGCGTGCGGTTGTGGGCGTCGTCCTGGATGGCGGGGGCCACCAGGTGCAGGCCGAACTCGCTGCCGGCGCGTGTGCTGGCGATGGCGGCGAGGCGGTCGTCCTGCGCCGCCAGGCGCGCGCCCTCGGCGTTGCTGGCCACGGGCCGGCGCTCGGCCTGCGGCAGGTGCGTGCCCAGCCAGGCATGGCACTGCGCCAGGGCCTGCGGGTGGGCGACGACGGCCTCGATGCCGTCCAGCGAACCCAGCTTGCGCAGCAGGTTGTGGCGTACGAACAGGCTGGTCTCGCCGATGATGAACAGCGGCGTGTGCAGGAACAGGTCCAGCGAACGCGTGACCACGCCCTCGGTGCTGTTCTCCACCGGCACCACGCCGAAGTCGGCGGCGCCGGTGGCGGTGACGTGGAACACCTCGTCGAAGCTGGTGCAGGGCACGCGCAGGATGCTGCTGCCGAAGTAGCCCAGCGCCGCCTCTTCGCTGAAGGTGCCGGCCGGGCCCAGGTAAGCCACGCGCGTGGGTGTCTCCAGCGCGCGGCTGGCGCTCATGATCTCGCGCCAGATGGGCGCCACGCTGTCGCGCGGCAGCGGGCCGGTGTTGACGGCCTTCAGGCCGTCGATCACCTGGGCCTCGCGCTCGGGGCGGAACACCACCGAGCCCTCGGCCTTCTTGATCTCGCCCACCTCCTGGGCCAGCCGCATGCGCTGGTTGAGCAGCCCCAGCAGCTCGCGGTCGAGCGCGTCGATGCGCTCGCGCAGCGCCAGCAGGGCGGGGCTGTTGGGGGCCGGGCTGCTCACGCGCGGTGCCGGGCGCTCAGGGCTTGGCCGC
>Ga0209278_1001056_pt1 | contig 17570 bp, 14 predicted proteins | sample JI81BgreenDNA_FD_187504 | JGI IMG/M metagenome (GOLD analysis project Ga0209278, IMG submission 187504) | Wastewater effluent complex algal communities from Wisconsin, to seasonally profile nutrient transformation and Carbon sequestration -... | ecosystem: Engineered > WWTP > Effluent > Algae... | reverse complement strand
CAGTTTTAAAAGTGTATTTCAGTGATCCCCATCACAAATGTTGAGCGCTCTATGTCATATTAATTTAACAATCACTGGACTGGGAAACTGTATTGGCTTCTGCTAATGTGGAAATAGCCCGCTGAGGACGGGAAGAATCAAAGTATGGCAAGTATAAATTTTACATTGACAGGTTATCAAATTCTCGATCGCATTTACTCAGGAACTCGCACCCTAGTTTATCGAGCTTTCCGTATTGACGACAAACAGCCAGTCGCCATCAAAGTCTTGCGGAATAATTATCCCAGCTTCAGCGAACTGGTGCAATTTCGTAATCAGTACACGATCGCCAAAAACCTCAACTTGCCCGGAATCATCGAAACCTACAGCTTAGAAACCTACCACAACAGCTATGCGTTGGTAATGGAAGACTTTGGGGGAATTTCTCTAAAAGAATGGACGGAAGAAAGGGAAACTGGGCCGTCTCTGATGGAGTTTTTGCAAGTTGGGATCGACCTGAGTGATACATTAGATATACTCTATCGCCACCGGATAATTCACAAAGACATTAAACCCGCCAATATTTTAATTAATCCGCATACAAAACAAGTCAAACTCATTGACTTTAGTATTGCATCTTTGCTGCCGCGAGAAACTCAAACCCTGATGAATCCTAACGTACTGGAAGGAACACTCGGCTATTTGTCTCCCGAACAAACGGGAAGGATGAATCGCGGCATAGACTACCGCACAGACTTTTACTCTTTGGGCGTAACTTTTTACCAATTGCTGGCGGGACAATTGCCGTTTCAATCCAACGATGCGATGGAATTGCTACACTGTCATATTGCCAAGCAACCACCATCACTGCATCAAATCAATCCTGAAATCCCGCCCGTACTTTCGGAGATTGTCAGCAAATTAATGGCGAAAAATGCCGAAGACCGCTATCAGAGTGCGTTGGGGCTGAAATTCGATTTAGAATATTGTTTGGAGCAACTTGAAGAAAACGGTAGGATAAAGAGTTTTGCGATCGCGCAGAGGGATGTTGGCGATCGATTCACTATACCAGAAAAACTTTATGGTCGCGAAACAGAAGTAGAAACCCTACTCGAAGCCTTCGATCGCGTCAGTAGTGACCGAACTGAAATGATGCTAGTAGGTGGTTTTTCTGGCATTGGAAAAACTGCAATTGTAAATGAAGTTCAAAAACCAATTGTCCGCCAGCGCGGCTATTTTATCAAAGGTAAATTTGACAAATTTAACCGCAACATTCCTTTCTCAGCTTTTGTGCAAGCATTTCGAGACTTAATGGGACAATTGTTGAGCGAAAGTGACGAGGAGTTGAAAAAATGGCAAACTCAAATATTGCAAGCACTGGGTGATAACGCACAAGTCATTATTGAAGTAATTCCCGAACTCTAAAAAATTATTGGCCAACAATCACCTGCACTAGAATTATCAGGAACAGCGGCAAAAAATCGGTTTAATTTGCTGTTCCAAAACTTTATTAAGGTGTTCACAAAACCCAAACATCCCCTGGTGATGTTTTTGGATGACTTGCAGTGGGCAGATTCCGCCTCGCTGCGGTTAATGGAAATGCTGGTGGCCGATGCGACAATCGGCTATTTATTAGTAATTGGTGTCTACCGAGATAATGAAGTGTTTGCAGCACATCCGTTGATGCTGACACTGGATGCAATGGCAAAAGCTGGGGCGACGGTGAATACTCTGACGCTGGAACCGTTGAGTTCAGAAAGTCTCAATCATTTGGTTGCTGATACGCTCAATTGTGCTCCATATTGGGCAAAACCGTTGGCGGATTTGCTGGCACAAAAAACCCAGGGAAATCCCTTTTTTGCAACGCAGTTTCTCAAAGCACTGCATCAGGATGGGCTGATTGAGTTTGATCGGCTTGCTGGTTATTGGCAGTGCGATATTGTGCGAGTTAGGGAGGCAGCGCTGACGGATGATGTGGTCGAGTTTATGGCGTTGCAGTTGCAAAAATTGCCGCCAGCGACTCAGAATGTGTTGAAGTTGGCTGCTTGTGTTGGTAATCAGTTTGATTTGGGGACTTTGGCAGTTGTTTCCGAGCAATTGGAAACGGAAACGGCGGCGGATTTGTGGAAGGCTTTGCAAGAGGGGTTAATCCTGCCTGAAAGTGAAGTCTACAAGTTTTATATGGGGCGAGAAAGACAGGAGGAGGCCGAAAATTCGGAGGTGGTGAATTACAAGTTTTTGCACGATCGCGTTCAGCAAGCTGCCTATTCTTTAATTCCCGAACAAGAGCGATCGCGCGTTCACTATCAGATTGGACAATTGCCGATCCAGCAAATTTCACCCGCAGCTATAGAAGAGGAAATTTTTTCAGTTGTCAATCAGTTGAATTATGGTATTGCGCTGATTGAAAACCAAACAGAACGATCTGAATTGGCGCAACTCAACCTCACGGCTTGCCGCAAAGCCAGAGGCGCTACTGCTTATCAAGCTGCTCGCGATTATGCTGCGATCGGGCTAAATTTGCTGGGAGAGAGCGCTTGGCAACGACAGTACGAGATGACCTTGAACTTGCACGACATAGCAGCAGAAGTGGCTTCACTCTGTGGTGATTTTGACCAGATGAATCAGTGGATTGACACTGTGATTTATCATACCAGAACTCCCCTAGAGCGAGTGAGCGTTTACATCGTCAAAATTCAGGCATTATCGTCCCAGAACAAGTTTTTAGAAGCAATTGCTATCGGTTTGTTGAGTCTAAAAGAACTAGGAGTTGAGTTGCCCGATCGCCCTACATCAGAAGATATTCAGCAAGCAGTGCAGGAAATTAATAGCTCGATCGGCGATCGACCGATTGAAGAGTTATTCGAGCTGCCAGCGATAGTGGATGCCCAAAAACTGGCCACCATGCAAGTGGCGGCAAGTATGGTGTCAGTTTGTTATGTGGTCGGTTGGTCTTTGTTTGCGTTGGTGACTGCCTTACAGGTAAATTTATCAAAAATTTGGGTTTAAAACCCTGTCCTTCTAGGACGGCTTTAATTTCTTAAAACTTCTTTCAACAAGTCCAGTAAGTTCCTATATTTGTGATATACTATAAAAGTCAAGGTTTAATTCCTTTACCATCGTGAAACAGTTAAGACACACTTTTAGGTATAAACCGGGGGACGCAGAGCAGCGAAAACTCTTTAAACAGCTAGAGGTTGAATTAAACCTTAAACCAGTTAAAACAAACTATTCTTTTAGGATTGTTAAGTAGGGTAGGGCATACCCAAACTCTAGGTAAATATCCTAGTACGCTTTTGGAGATAGACCCGCTGGGGTGGCTGCGAATCAGGCTCGTTAATTGGTAGTTTTCTACGGTTAAAAGGTCTGAATATTGCCTTTCATGACGCAACACTTAAAGGTTAGTCGCTGAATTAAGAATCCTCGCACTTTTAGGTCGGGGAGTGTCAATTGCATAAGTGGCAGTTGGTAGAAGCAGAGAAATACCGAGTTGCCAGACAGAGGGCAGAAGCTATTGAAATGTACGATCGCGCTATTTCTGGAGCGAAAGAAAACAAATACATCCAAGAAGAAGCCCTCGCTAACGAACTAGCAGCTAAATTCTACCTCGACTGGGGCAAAGAAAAAGTGGCCCAAGCCTATATGCAAGAGGCTTATTACTGTTACGATCGCTGGGGTGCAAAAGCCAAAATCGATGACTTAGAAAAACGCTATCCCCAACTTCTTGCTCCCCTATTGCACGCAATAGAAAACCGTTTGGCAATCAGCGAAACTCGCCTCCACCCAATCAATAAATCGTCAATCTTACCTCAAACATTCCCACGAATTTTATCGAGGTGCGACAGTATTTACGAAACCCTCGATTTCGCGGCTATTCTCAAAGCCTCCCAAACTCTATCGAGTGAAATTAAATTAGAAAAATTGCTAGCTGGACTGATGTCTGTGGTGATGGAAAATGCCGGAGCAAAAAAAGCAGTTCTCCTGTTGCTTAAGGATGGGAATCTCGCGATCGAAGCTGTAGCCTCCTTCCATCAAGATGTCATCTCAATATCTGTACCGCTGTCAGCCAGCGACGAGGTTCCCGCTGCTGTGGTCAACTATGTTAAGCGGACTTGGAAAACTGTGGTTTTGGATAATGCTGCAGTACAAAACGATTTTATTGCCGATCCGTATTTGATGCAGAAAAAGCCCAAAAGTGTGCTGTGCGTGCCAATTTTAAATCAGGGTAAATTAATCGGGTTGCTATATCTAGAAAATAACTTGACAATTGGTGCATTTACAGAAGATCGCACTGATCTCATCCAACTTTTGTGCGCCCAAGCGGCTATCTCTATAGAAAATGCTCGCTTGTACCAACAATCTCAAGCTTATGCACAAGAATTAGAGCGATCGCTCTTTGATTTGCAGCAAGCACAGTTACAGATCGTGCAAAGCGAAAAAATGTCCACATTGGGCAATCTAGTCACAGGAATAGCCCACGAAATAAATAATCCTGTCGGCTTTATTAGTGGCAATATTGAGGAAGCAACCACCACGATCAAATATCTGATTGGCCACTTAAAATTATATCAAGAAAAACTGCCAGATCCCGGCGAGGAAATTGAAGAAGATGCTGAGGATATTGATTTAGAGTATGCCTTAGAAGATTTGCCAAAAATGCTGTTGTCGATGAAAGTCGGGTGCGATCGCATTCGCGGCATTAGCACCAGCCTCCGCACCTTCTCCAGAGCCGATAAAGACTACAAAGTTCCGTTTAATATCCATGAGGGCATTGACAGCACTATCTTAATTTTGAAACATCGGCTGAAAGCCAACGAACACCATCCTGCGATCGAAGTCGTCACAGACTACGGCAATCTCCCTCAAATCGAATGCTTTCCCGGTCAACTGAACCAAGTCTTTATGAACCTGCTTGCTAACGCGATCGATGCTCTAGAAGAATCAAGCCAAGGAGGTAGTTTCGAGGCTCTGAAAGCCTATCCCCACTGTATCACAGTTCGTACCAGTCAGTCGGGCGATCGACACATCAAAATTCAGATTGCCGATAACGGGGCGGGCATGACCGAAGCAGTGAAACAGCGGATTTTTGACCATCTGTTCACAACGAAGGCAGTAGGAAAAGGCACTGGGTTAGGATTGGCGATCGCCCGCCAGATTGTAGTCGAAACCCACGGCGGAACAATTGAGGTGAATTCCCATCAGGGAGAGGGAACTCAATTTGAGATAGTGTTACCTGTTACCGAATAAAAGTTGACTGTTGACTGTTAACTGATGACGGTTGACGGTTGACTGATGACTGAGGAGTGTTGACTGTTAACTGATGACGGTTGACTGTTGACTGTTGACGGTTAACCGTTGACTAATGACTAATGACTAATGACTAATGACTAATGACTGATGACTAATGACTAATGACTAATCGGGCCTTATACCAGCCCCGATCGCAACTCCGAACAGGGACAAAACTTCCCGCGCCCCTTCGCCTGATCCCCACAATCTCAACTATGCTAACGTAGGCAAGCAGCAATCCCTTGTCACGAAGGTGATTAATATAATTTCAAACAATTTATTTGATTTAGGAGCGGTGTATCCCGTATGGCAAACCTGATCGGCACAGACAGCAACGACTTTATTCTAGGAACTCCGCTGAGCGATCGAATTCGCGGCTTAGATGGCGATGACACGGCCCTGGGTGCGGGAGGAGATGACACCCTAGAGGGCGACGGCGGCAACGACCAGCTTCTGGGAGGTGACGGAGCAGATTCGCTGATTGGCGGTGAAGGAAATGACGAACTTATTGGCAACCAAGGCCGCGATTTTGCTTCCGGCGGAAACGGCGACGACTCAATTCGCGGTGGTTTGGGCAACGACATCCTCGAAGGCAACGACGGGATAGACAGCGTGTTGGGAGACGCCGGGGACGACTTAGTTTTTGGCAACGGAGGCTTTGATGTAATTGCCGGCGGTACTGGTAACGACACCCTCACAGGGAATGACGGCGACGATTCCGTGTTCGGCAATGCTGATGACGACTTTCTCTACGGGAATGCGGGGAACGATTCTCTCAACGGCGGCAGTGGTAGAGATCAAATGTTGGGCGCTGAGGGCAACGATTATTTGACCGGCGGCGACGGCGACGACACTTTGTACGGCAATGCTGACAACGATTCGCTTTTCGGAGATGCTGGTAATGACCAGATATTCGGCGGCAAGGCTGACGATACAGTTTTTGGCGGCACCGGTTCCGATACCCTTCGCGGCGATGAAGCCGACGACTCGGTACTGGGAGATGAAGGCAATGACTTTTTGTTTGGTGGCAAAGGTAATGATGGTATCGACGGCGGTTTTGGCGATGACTCCTTGGCTGGAGGTATCGGCGACGATACAATTTTGGGCGGTTTCGGCAATGACAATTTATTTGGAGCAGAGGGTAATGATTCTTTAATCGGAGGCGAGGGTTCGGATACTCTGACTGGCGGCAGCGGCAGCGATGTCTTTGGATTGGGAGCCGGGCCTGGCAGTCTGGCTTTAATTACTGATTACAATGACACAGAGGATTTCTTTGGACTGCCGAGCAATTTATCTTTCGCTCAACTGCTAGTTACCCAAGGCAACGGTGCAAATGTCAGGGATACAGTAATTACGACGCTCGACGGCAAGCTTTTAGCAATTTTGATCGACACTCCGGCGGCGCTAATCGAAGCGAATGATTTTATCGCTGTGACTGGGACGGCTACTCCCAGGCCAACCACCATTACCACTACAACTACAACTACAGTTACAAGCACAATTACAGATCCAACTCAACCTCAAACTTCAACTACAGAATCACTTCCAACTCCGTCTCCAACTCCCACGGAAGCACCGACTCCAACTCCCACGGAAGCACCGACTCCAACTCCCACGGACGAAGCGACGCCTACTCTCACGGAAGCACCGACTCCGACTCCCACGGAAGCACCGACTCCGACTCCCACAGCAGCGCCGACTCCGACGCCAACTGCTGCGCCGACTCCGACGCCAACTGCTGCGCCGACTCCGACTCCCACAGCAGCACCGACTCCGACTCCGACGCCAACTGCTGCGAGGATTCCTACTGCACCGACAGTTAGCCCGCCTGATGATTCGCCTCTGGTGTCAATGAGTTCTCTGGCCCCGACTCCGACTCCCGGACTATTGCCAATGCCGGGCCAGACGCCGATATTCCCGACGGTGCCGAACCTGATACCTTTTCCTACACCTGTCCCTCCACCTTTCGGGTTGTAGGTGCGATCGCGCAGTTTAGTGATGAGTTATGAGTTAATGTAAAACTCACTAAACTCATAACTCAAAACTATTTAACGTCCTGGGGAGTTTCGGCCGAGTCTTCTGGCGACTCGGCTGGAGAATCTTCTAGGGGAGATAATTGTTGGCTATACTCCAAGAGCGATCGAAGTTTCATGCGGTGGATGTAAGGCCAGCCGCCATTGGCTTCAATATTCCTGAGCAGTTTGTAAAGTGCTTGGCGGTTGTCGGGAAAAGACGCTTGAAACAAACCGTCCCGAATTTCCCGGTGCGAAGCTTCCAGCCTCCGCAGCAGGGCCAAAAGCAGCAGACTGTCTCCCTGACAACTTTCGCCTAAAGTCCGAATCGCCTCTGTCAGCGATTGCATTTGAGACTGCAACTTTTCTGACTCTAAATCTTTGCCGTTGTCCATACTGCTGCTTCCTTTGAAATCTACAAGGCCTTTGTCCCCAGCCTTTTGGTCAACCGACTAATCGAGCTAGTCGCGATCGCCATTCGGGGTCATAAGCAAAGTAACTTAAGTAGGTTGACTTAAGCAATATTAATTTGCAGTCCAAGTCAGGAAAAGAGCACAACCCGTCGTACCATGTGTATTGGGCTGCGATCCGAACATGATTGAGAAATCATAAGTTCATGCTTATTTTCACGACGCACTAGCTTGATTTTTTGAGTCAATGCCGGTCTCGGTGAAGCGAGGGATCAGGATCTAAATGCTACCCTAAGCGCTGGCCTAGCCTGCCGGCGGGCAATTATATTTTGCTCGAACTAGGGCTTTTTCTTAATATAATCCGATGTTGGATATTGAGGTTTGCAATGAAATATCGTGCTTTAATTGTTGCACTTTTAGCTTTTTGCATGAGTGCGCTGGTTGCTTGTTCTTCTGCTTCTGACACGACGGTGGCAACTACTGAGTTGCTCACCTACGACCAGATTAGAGGTACTGGCTTGGCTAATAACTGCCCTAGCTTGGCAGAAACTTCTCGGGGATCGATCCCCATCGAAGCGGGCGCCACCTATAAACTGACTGGTTTGTGTTTGCAGCCCACAACTTATTTTGTGAAGGAAGAACCAGCAAACAAACGCCAAGAAGCGGAATTTGTGCCTGGTAAATTGCTGACCCGGTTCACGTCGAGCATTGACCAAGTTCAAGGTACGCTCAAGGTCGGTACTGATGGAACTCTGACTTTCACAGAAGAAGACGGCTTGGATTTTCAAGCTATTACGATTCAATTACCGGGCGGAGAGCAAGTACCTTTCTTGTTTACCATTAAACAGCTAGTGGCAAGTTCCGAACCCGGAGTGGTTGCTATCAATACTTCCACCGATTTGAGAGGGGAGTTTAACGTTCCTTCTTACCGCAGCGCAGGCTTTTTAGACCCTAAAGCCCGCGGGGTATCGACTGGCTACGACAATGCTGTAGCGCTTCCGGCTAGTGACAATTCCAAACGGGTGCGGGCTAATGTTAAGGTTGCTGACACTCGCACCAAGGCCGGCAAAATTTCTCTCCAAGTTGCTAAAGTCAACAGCGCCACAGGCGAAGTTGGCGGGATTTTTGAGAGCACGCAGCCTTCTGATACTGATTTGGGAGCTAGACCGGCTCTGGACGTGAAAATTCGGGGTTTGTTTTACGCTCGCATTGAGCCTTCTGTGTCATAAAATTGGCTTTCAGGATCGATCGAATTTGAGCAGTTTCTGGCCGTAAAGCTCCTGCTCCCTCTTCATTAGCCAACAGTCTCGAGCAATATAACTTAGGACTGTTGACTAATGACTAAATTTATGGTTAAACTGTGGTCATTCGCAACTTAATTAAGTTGGAATTTTTAATTAATTAAAGTATTGTATTAAAACCGCTTTCAGATTATAATATACTTGGGCAAAATCCCGGTTTAATTCTGGCTTGTCTCGAAAGTCTTCTACCTGATAAAGTTCTGCCTTATGCGGAAAACCTTCGGATAATTCAGCTAAATCCCTGCACCTTCGGAAAGTTAAACGGGTGTGTCCGCTATCACACCGATTAAGTGCTAGGATTACACTACCTAAAAGTGAATTTTTTTAGACTAGATTGGAAACTATATCTAAAGCAACTTCAGTCCTCTGCTCTACCAACCCTTATGTCACCATGTCTACCACAGTGCCGAACGAGCTAAAAAGCGAAAATTTGCAATTGTTGCGCGAGTACCAACTTTCTGGATCGAATGAAATCCGCAATCAGTTAGTTAAACTGAATGTTGGACTGGTCAGAAAAGAAGTTTACCACTGGCTCAACCAGTGCGGTGAAAGCTACGACGATTTGCTGCAAGTCGGATGTATTGGGTTGATCAGGGCGATCGAGCGGTTTGATATCGCCAAGGGACACGCTTTTAGTTCCTTTGCAATTCCCTACATACGGGGCGAAATTCAACACTACTTGCGCGACAAAAGCCCTTCGGTGCGCTTTCCCCGCCACTGGCAGTCCCTGGAACGCAAATCAGTAGCAGCGATCAAGGAGTTGCAGGTGCAGTTAAACCGGAAACCTACGGATGCTGAAGTAGCAGCAGCCCTTGAGGTTTCTGTACAAGAATGGCAAGAAATTAAGTTGGCCCATCTCAACAGATCGCCTCTGAGTTTGGACGCGCCGATGCAAGATGAAGACGAGGGGGCGACTTGTCTGGGAGAATTGGTACCCGATAGCAAGTATCGGAGTTTTCAGTTGGCGCAAGAGGATCAAATTCGCGTACAGCAAGCTTTGGCTATGTTGGAACAACGGACTCGCGAGATATTGGAGTTTGTTTTTCTCTACGATTTGACTCAGAAGGAAACGGCTGAACGCTTGGGTATCAGTGCGGTGACAGTTTCTCGGCGAGTTAAGAAGGGGCTGGATTTGCTCAAAGAGATTATGACTAAACAGCTTTAGTTATTATTAGTCAGTTGTTGGTTGTCAGTTGTCAGTTGTTGGTTGTCAGTTGTGAACAGTTAACAGTTAACAGTCAACCGTTAACAGTTAACAGTTAACCGTTAACAGTCAACAGACTAATTTTTAGATGCTGCGGACAAATTTATCGAGCCTTTCTACGGCTTTTTTAATGGTGCCTAAATCGGTAGCGTAAGACAAGCGAATGTGGTCATCTGCGCCAAAAGCAATCCCCGGAATAACTGCTACTTGCTGCTTTTCTAAAAAAGCGTCGCAAAATTCCAAAGAATTCATTCCAGTCTTGCTGATGTTGACAAACATATAGAAAGCACCGTCTGGTTTAATACAGCTAATTCCAGGGACAGCATCGAGTAATTCAAATATTACCTGACGCCTTTCGGCAAAAGCTAGACGCATTGTTTCGACAGACTCTTGACTGCTTTCCAAAGCTGCGATCGCACCGTACTGTGCAAAGGTACAGACATTTGAGGTACTGTGACCTTGAATGGTGTTGGTGGCTTTGATTAATTCGATCGGCCCGGCCAAATAACCGATTCGCCAGCCTGTCATCGAGTAAGCTTTAGCAAAACCGCTGCTGATCAGGGTGCGATCGAAGATTTCTTTGCCCAGGGAACCGATGCTGACGTGCTGGGCGTCGTCATATATAATTTTTTCGTAAATCTCGTCAGCAACGACTAAAATATCTCGATCGACTATCACCTCGGCCAATGCTTTGATTTCCGCCGGAGTATACACCATTCCCGTCGGATTAGAAGGCGAATTCAGTACAAATAACTTGGTTTTGGGAGTAATCGCTCGACTCAGTTGTTCCGGTGTAATTTTATATCCTGTAGAAGCATCAGTCCGTACAATTACTGGCTTGCCGCTAGCGAGTTTGACCATTTCTGGGTAGCTTAGCCAGTAGGGAGCCGGAATAATTACTTCCTCTCCCGGCTCGATCAGAGCCATCATCAGATTGTAGAGGGAATGCTTGCCGCCGTTGGTGACAATGATATTTTCTGGTTGATAGTGGAGATTGTTGTCGGATTGGAGTTTGCGGGCGATCGCAGCTTTTAACTGCGGTTCCCCAGCCACAGGGCCGTACTTAGTCTTCCCCGCGTCTAAAGCTTGTTTTGCCGCTGCTTTAATGTGTTCGGGGGTATCAAAGTCGGGTTCTCCCGTACTCAAACTACAGACATCAATCCCTTCGGCCTTCATGGCTTTAGCCTTAGCGGCGATCGCCAAGGTTATAGAAGGAGTAACCTCACCCACTCGTGCTGCCAACTTAATCATTGGATTTTAGATATTAGATTTTTGACTTTAGATCATAGGGCGACAAATCGTGATATTCAACCCTGTTGTTAGGGAATTATGACATTTGTTTACATAGTACGTAAAGGATTAAGCAATTAAAGAATAAAAATTAAAAAAGCTCTTAGTTTTAATTTTTATTTTTTAATTTTTCAATTTTGACGTTATTATTGTAGCATTTTTGATGCCTCGTTACCCTCAACGCCGATCTGCAAGCTTATGGATCTCAAATCTCTGATTCGCGACATTCCTGATTTCCCCAAGCCGGGAATTCTGTTTCGAGACATTACAACTTTGCTGCGCGACCCGCAAGGGCTGAGCTACACCATTGACAGCTTAGCGGAAAAATGCTCTGCAATGTCTGTTGACTATGTGGTGGGCATGGAATCGCGGGGCTTCATCTTTGGCGCGCCGTTGGCTTATAAAATGGGAATAGGCTTTATTCCTGTCCGCAAGCCGGGGAAACTGCCAGGTGCGGTTCATTTTGCTGAGTACGAATTGGAGTACGGTGTCGATCGACTGGAGATGCACCGAGATGCCATGACATCCGGCAGCCGGGTGCTGATTGTGGACGATTTAATCGCCACTGGCGGAACAGCAGCAGCGACGGCTAAATTGTTAGAGCAAGCTGGCTGCGAGCTTGTCGGTTTTGCTTTTATCATTGAATTGCAGGCCTTGGGCGGCAGGCAGAAATTGCCCGATGTGCCGATCGTCACGCTAGTGGAATATTAGTTAGTTAACTGTTGGCAGTTGACAGTTGACAGTTGACAGTTGACTGCTGACAGTTGAATAAAAACTCCTGACAAATAATATCCTTGACCTTTGCATCGCAATTATTTATTTCTCTCTTCTCTTTCTCTGCGTTCTCTGCGTTCTCTGTGGTTAAATCATTCCGATGCAACCGGCATTAATATCATTCACAATTCTTCAAATCTAAAATCTAAAATCTAAAATCTAAAATCCTATGACTTCTCTTAAATTGAATCAAAATTGGCGAGGGTTGAGTTCTCTGTTTAGCAGCGAGACATTTACTTATATTTTCAAGCGACTGTTGCAGGCACTTTTAACCCTATTTTTGGCATCGATGCTTTGTTTTGCAATTATTGAGCTAGCACCGGGAAATTACTTGGATACATTGAGCCAAAATCCCAAGATTTCGCCGGAGACACTCAAGCAACTCGAACAGCAGTTCGGCTTAGATAAACCAGCGATTGTGCAGTATTGGCTGTGGCTGCAACAAATTGTGACGCGGGGGAATTTTGGCACGAGTTTTGTGTATCAGCGATCCGTAGCTTCGCTGCTGTGGGAACGGGTACCGGCGACGTTATTAATGGCGATCGCATCTTTGATTGTAACTTGGGCGATCGCGATTCCCTTGGGAATAGTCGCGGCCGTCAATCAAAACCGCACAGTCGATCGAGTTCTGCAAGTAGTCAGCTACACCGGACAAGGATTTCCCAGCTTTATCACAGCGTTGCTGCTGCTATTTTTTGCTCAGAATACTTCGCCTCTGTTTCCCGTCGGAGGAATGACAAGTATCGACCACGCAGACTTACCTTGGTGGGGTCAAATCCTCGATTACGGCTGGCACTTAATTTTGCCAACTGTCGCCCTCAGCGTTACTGGTTTTGCTGGTTTGCAAAGATTGATGCGCGGACAATTGTTGGACGTGCTGCGTCAAGATTACATCCGAACAGCGCGGGCTAAAGGTTTGCCGGACGATCGAGTAATTTACGTTCATGCTTTGCGGAATGCTGTTAATCCGTTAATTACGCTATTGGGTTTTGAGTTTGCTAGTTTGTTGAGCGGTGCGTTTATTGCCGAATATTTCTTTAATTGGCCGGGCTTGGGAAAGCTGACTCTGGATGCGGTGAACAATCAAGATTTGTATTTAGTCATGGCGAGTTTGATGATGGGTGCGACGATGTTGATTGTTGGGAATTTGTTGGCGGATTTGCTGCTCAAAGCTGTCGATCCTCGGATTAAGCTGGAAGATTTGAAATAGTAGAATTAGTCCTGGACGCACGCGGGGTGAAAAACCCTAACTTATAATTGGTGTTATAATTTGATAGTACCTCGATTTAACCTGATAAATTGCTTTGGATTATAATTTTGATTGGAATCCAGCCAAAGAAAAGCAAAATATTCGCAAACATCAATTAAATTTTCGTTTGGCATCAACTGTTTTCCGCGATCGTTCTCAATTAACAATCTATGATGAAGAACACAGTCAAGATGAAGATAGATGGATTACCATAGGTTTAGATGAAACAGGAATTTTAAGGGTTGTTGTCCATACCTTTGAACAAACCGATCGCACCTCCTGTGTAATTCGGATTATTTCAGCCCGCAAAGCTAATTCCACTGAAACCCAACCTTATCAAGAGAGGAAATTATGAAATCAGAGTATGAGTTTTCTTCATCAGAGCAAGGCAAGTTTTACCATCCTGATGCTACGTTTCATTATCCCATTTATCTCGAACCCGATGTCGAGGACTTTGTGACTAAAATTGCCGATCATAAAAAGATTGAGGTTCAAGCTTTGGTCAATGAATGGCTGAGAAATAACATGAAACTAATTCAAAGTGTTGAGTAGGTGAAAAACCCATTTTTTTCTCAAGTGGCTTGCCTGATAGTGTTCGATCGCGATCGACCGCAAAAGGAGATAGGAACTTACGCAGGGATAGTCAGCAACCGGGTTTTTCCCTTGAATACTTCGTTTCAGCTCGCAAATTAGATAAAAACCCGGTTTATTTGGCGGAGTCGATCCAAATAATGCTGATATCGAATATGTAGAGTAGATAAATGATGACTCAATCTCCTACGACAATATCCCTCGATCGCATTCTCGAACAAAATGCCGAATCTGTACTGATTTGGGCGAACAACATATTTTCAGGTCAAACCACCGAACCACAAGGGTTTAACTGGCTATTATTAGCCGATGTTGCCTCGGCTAAGGCTCGAAAAGGTCAAAATGGTTCCGGTTTGTGCGATCGCAAATGGGCAGAAGTCGCGATCGCAATTTACGATCGCAAGGCCGATGATGCAGAGCGGAAAAAACCAGGTAGTGGCGAGTCTTTTACGATTTCCTCAATGATGTTGCGGGCTGCGATGATAGAAAAACAGGAAGTAATTTCCGATCGTGCTGTTCTCGATGTTAACTTAATTTTAGAATGGTTTTGGGATAACATCAAAGAGTCGCAGGAAGATGTCGAAAAAAAGGCAGCTAATTGGAAAACGCTACCTATTGCAGAAATTCGCGAGTTAAGAAAAATTAAAAATCGATTGAAAGTTATTGCAGCACTTTCTGATACTGATAAATATGTTTTAGATGAAAAACTCAACACTTGGCTTTTACTACGCGATAAATTACCATAAAAGTGCGATAAATATTCCCATGCCCCATTCCCGATGCCCCATTCCCCATCTCGGAGTGTTTTATGTCAGAAAAACAACCAAACGAATCAATTAGTTTTAGCCGCTTTGCCGACTGGTGCAGGCATATTGACAGTCTTTCAGAAGAGGCAAGGCGCACAGTTAAAGTGTTGTTAAAAAAGGCTGGCACTGATGACGCTGAAGAAGCGGAGCGGATACTTTCAAGCATGACAAAACTGGATCTCAGCGACAATGAAATTACCGACATCAGCTTTCTCGGCTCGCTCACCAATCTGACCACACTGGATCTCAGCGACAATGAAATTACCGACATCAGCTTCCTCGGCTCGCTCACCAATCTGACCACACTGGATCTCGACTACAATCAAATTACCGACATCAGCTTTCTCGGCTCGCTCACCAATCTGACCACACTGGATCTCAGCCACAATCAAATTACCGACATCAGCTTCCTCGGCTCGCTCACCAATCTGACCACACTGGATCTGGGCGACAATCAAATTACCGACATCAGCTTTCTCGGCTCACTCACCAATCTGACAACACTGGATCTGGGCAGCAATAGAATTACCGACATCAGCTTCCTCAGCTCACTCACCAATCTGACCACACTGGATCTGGGCGACAATCAAATTACCGACATCAGCTTTCTCGGCTCACTCACCAATCTGACAACACTGGATCTGGGCAGCAATAGAATTACCGACATCAGCTTCCTCGGCTCACTCACCAATCTGACAACACTGGAGCTCAGTGGCAATCAAATTACCGACTTCAGCTTCCTCGGCTCGCTCACCAATCTGACAACACTGTATCTTCGCTGCAATCAAATTACTGACTTCAGCTTCCTCGGCTCGCTCACCAATCTGACAACACTGTATCTCGGCTTCAATCAAATTACCGATATCAGCTTCCTCGGCTCGCTCACCAATCTGACAACACTGGCTCTTAACTACAATGAAATTACCGACATCAGCTTCCTAGGCTCGCTCACCAATCTGACAACACTCGATCTGGGCAAGAATCAAATTGCCGATATCAGCGCCTTGCGCTCGCTTACCAATCTGACAACACTGGAGCTCAACGACAATCAAATTACCGATATCAGCGCCTTGCGCTCGCTTACCAATCTGACAACACTGGAGTTCAGCAACAATCAAATTACCGATATCAGCGCCTTGCGCTCGCTTACCAATCTGACAACACTGGATCTGGACAGCAATAAAATTACCGACATCAGCTTCCTCGGCTCGCTCACCAATCTGATAATGCTGAATCTCAGCGAGAATCAAATTATCGATATCAGCTTCCTCGGCTCGCTCACCAATCTGATAATGCTGAATCTCAGCGAGAATCAAATTATCGATATCAGCGCCTTGCGTAAGCTCACCAATCTGAGAACACTGGAGCTCAGCAACAATCAAATTACCGCTATGTGCGTGTTAGGCCTCCTGGCACAGAAACGTCTTACTCTCTCGACTAGGTCAATTGAGGCTCAAAAAGCCACTGAAGCAGTCAAAGTTGCCTATGCCGCTATTGGCCTAAAAGAACCCTCCGTTATTATTTGCAGCAGTCCCCGCGACGTTTGTCTCCAAATCTTCAACTTGTTCAAACACGACCATTCACAAAACTGCTCAGACGAATACAGCAATAGATTGGGGCAAAATCTAGACCGGAAATGGATGTCTCCTGTGGGAGAATTTGCAAGTCCAGCGGTGTGGAAGTATGAGTTCAATCGCATGACGATCGAACCCGAAGCAGACAGCACCCTGAGTGAGCTAATGTACGAATTGGTTTACAGCTATATGCGATCGGAAGGAACGATGGGGAATCTTTTTCGCGCTCATTTTTACCCCCAGAGCTCCCTTGAAACCCCCACGACTTTGTGTAAATCAATCTATTTGACCCAATGTTATATCTCTTCATTAGGCATCAATTTTTCCCAAAAGGCACAAGAAATACTTCGTTCCCAAAAGCTGCTTTTCAAGCATTGCGGTTGGATATTTCCCTTTGAAAAGATTTGTTATGTGTGCGATCGCCCCCGCCACCTGCGCTTTGACAGTCAAAACCGCTTGCACGCGGAAGGAGAACCTGCGATCGAGTTTGCCGATGGATGGAATTTTTACTATTATCACGGTGTCAGATTGCCTGAAAAATACGGCAAAGTCCACCCAAATCAATGGCAATCCCAATGGCTTTTAGGAGAAGAGAATGCCGAAGTTCGGCGAGTGTTAATTGAAGGAATTGGTTACGATCGTCTTTGTCAAGAATTGTCAGCAAAACAAATAGATAGTTGGCAGGAATATGCACTATTACAAATAGATAATGCCGATGTGGAGCCGATTTGTTTGTTAAAAATGACTTGTCCGAGTACGGGATTCATTCACGCTTTGAGAGTGCCGCCTAACCTCACATCAGCTAGGGAGGCAATTGGCTGGGTAAATTGGGATATCGATCCAGAGGAATTTTCCGTGCAGACTTAATCTATAACAACTCTCAATCATTCATGAACATTTGTAGGCGTAGTGTCCCCGTGCCTACCCCGATTGGGGCAATTTACGCACGGGCGATCGGAAACGGTTTTTTTTTGGGAATACTTAGTTATAGCACCCAAAAGCGACAAAAACCCGGTTTCTTTGGTGTTGATGCGTAAGATCCTGTGCGGTAGATTAGCGATTTGTCGTCGAGGGGGCAGGTTTATGAGATT
>Ga0209278_1001054_pt1 | contig 17596 bp, 19 predicted proteins | sample JI81BgreenDNA_FD_187504 | JGI IMG/M metagenome (GOLD analysis project Ga0209278, IMG submission 187504) | Wastewater effluent complex algal communities from Wisconsin, to seasonally profile nutrient transformation and Carbon sequestration -... | ecosystem: Engineered > WWTP > Effluent > Algae... | reverse complement strand
TGTGCTGCCAATGGACGCAATAGGAACAGGAAAATTAGAAAGCGGGACTTGACTCAGCAGCGGAATATTGCTGATGAGTTCCTCTGACCAGCCAGAGAACTGTTCTAAATTTACGCTATTAAGGTTGGGGATTTGGGCGATCGCAAACTCAGATAGGTCAATTTGGTTAAGTTTTGCCTGCGCTAGTTGCGGTACTTGTTTTATAGCTTGACCAATTGGCAATTGGCTGATGTTAGAGTTCGCTCCGGCTATTTGAGAAGATAAAGAAGCAATTGGAGGAACATCGCTCAATTGAAATTGGCCCAGATTCGGAACAATTTCAGCCAAGTGACCGACAGTTTGCTTACCAGCTAAGGGAAATGCTGACAAGCTGATATTTTCTAAATTGATATCCCCTAGTGCCAATTGTTCAATTGCTTGCAAAGACAGAATTTCAGGTTTTACATCGTTGATGTCCTCCAGCTTCAAGATGTTGTCAACAGAAGTGCCGGCTTGCCAGCTTCGACCGCCTGAACTTCCAGAACTAGCAACGGCGGGCAGGGAACTAAAGGTAATCTGGCTCCAATCTGGCAGCAAAACTCTAGATTGTTCTTTTTCCCAAATTTTAGTATGTAAGGAACTAGCGCTAGCAATTGATGGGAAGCTGAAGAAAGTAATGCAGATGAAAGCAAAAATTAGGCAGAGTGTACTGGCAGCTATTAAGGCAGAGCCTATCTGGCTTAATTTTTTTAACGGCTTGGGACTGTTCATGGAAATCCTCTTGATGTTAACTAAAATCGCGAAAAAGAAAGCTGCTCTATTTTTTCTGAGTTGATGCGTCCAGGACTGCATTTCTCGATCTTCGCTTTTTTCTTTAATCAAGCTCCAGTTCCAACTGTGGATTCGACCGGACTGCTGAATCTGTCCAAGGAGTATCTGCTAAGTTGGACAAATCATAAACATTTTCTTGGTAAGCGTCGTCAAAATTACCTTGACGAACTTCCCTAGGTGATGAGTAACCGACAGTCAAATCGGGTTGCGATTCGTAACCGGAGTTGTTATAGCCGGAATTAGGTTCGATCGATGAATTGTGCATGGTTTTTCTTAGTTTATGTGGTGAATAGTTTTAACTTAAATCGCATCTAGTTTTGGCAACTTCATCCCTGTGAGCGATTTCGTTCAGTAAAAATTACCCCCTCCATTTGGAGGGGGCAGCTCTATGAAAGCTGGGGGGGTGACAACCCCGTTAGAAGCTAGACAAGGTAAGGCGTTCTTGCTGCTAGACCCAATTCGCGAGCATTATCTTCTAATGAAAATGGGTTGGTATCAAGATAATCGCATCAAAAGCAATGTCATCCACGTTCGCCTGAAAGATGGAAAAATCTGGATTGAAGAAGACCGGACTGAGGACGGCATCGCAACCGATTTACTGCAAGCGGAGGTGTCTTGTGAAGATATTGTCCTCGCCTTTCATCCACCGCGTTTGCGTCAGTTTACGGAATTTGCAACTGCGTAACGCGATCGCTCTTATGGAGAAAATAGCACATCGCGCATCAAGAGCGATCGCGCACTTGTCTAATTCGCAGCCAACAAACCCGACATATTCAGCACTTTTTCTGACCAGATTTTTACCTGTTCGCTAACTTTTATTCGTTGCTGAACGTTCGATCGAATCTCAGCCCAAGAATACTGCCAGCAAGCTAACTGAACCTGCAACTCAACTAACTCAGCAGCTATTTCTATCTCTGTATCGGCAGCAGTCCATTCAATAAACAGCTTGCTTTCTTGCAGTAAATCTTCAATTATTTCGCCATGAGCTGTATTTTGACAGCGGGATTTGATTCGCGCTAAATTTGATGCTAAATTTCCCAGACGAACCGGCAGTTCGTCTCGCAAATAGCGTGACTTTAAAGCATTCCAATCTCTCATAACTCTCCTAATAGCCGTTGAACGATCTGAGCAACTCGATCTCGAATCATCGGATCTTGAATTTCCATCGAACGATTGTTTTGGCGGGGGCGGATATTGATGAGAGATTCATAACCTACTTCTTGTGTCAGCGGATACCAATCTGCTCCCCAAATATCTACTTGCTTGCTCCCATTTTCCAGCAATACAGCTTCGCAGTCAGCGTGAAGCTCTCCACCACCAGCTAAAATTCCCCGTTCGATATCCACTGCCAGTTTAATATAACTGCTCAGGATTTCCAACATTTCTTCAAGTTTCTCTTTGGTAGCACGCTCTTGTATCAAATTAATCATCTTTGTCTGCGCTTTCGATAAACTACTTTTTAAGTTACGTTAACTGTGCTTGCCTCAAAAGCAATTGCTTGCCGAACAATACAACATTTTCCACTGGATTTAGGAACATCAAATTGATACTTGATAAGTATCATTGTAGAATAAATTTAGTTATATTTATCCACAACTCGGTAAATTACTGTCATATGCTAAATATTCTATCAAATAAAATGATGCACTTTCTATCTCCCAATCCACCCATTCTAATGGGTTTTCACAAACACCTTCTAGTCCAAATAAGCTGACAGTTTTACCAACATTTGGAAAATCATCATCTATAACTGTTCTAGAGGTTTTTTCGAGAGGCTTGAAATCATGGGAGCCGGGAGGCTCTTCTACATATCCGGTTAATTGGCGTACCGATGTTTTGACTCCATCGAAAATTAGGTAAGATTTTGGCAGAAAAGTTATTTCATTTTGGGGATTAAGTGGATGATTTGGTAGCAAGCCGAGTTGACGGGTGGGAATGACAATTTTTGAATCGCGGATTAAAGGTCGATATAAATTACAATTTGTGAAATAGAGTAGGTCAAAATGATTGCTAATTACAGTCATTGAATTTTCTCCAAAGTAATCGTTTCTATGCTTGCTACCGGGATTTGTAAAGTGCCATCGCTTATAGGGTTTCCCTGAAAAAATTTATCTTGAATATAACATAAAAAAGGTTTTTTTACGTGCAGTTGGAGAGTTTTTGCTGCTGTCGTTTGCTGCCGCATCTGTTCCGATTTCAGGATTGTTAAGATTGCGATAATTGTCAGTTCGATTGACGGCGCGGAGCTCGGGTTTACCCCAATTACTCCTGTTAAGCTGTTTCGCATTAAAAATGGTATAATAAATCACAAGTCACAGAAAAGCCAGAAGTATGCCAGCCAAAAATCATCTAAATGCAGAGCAAGTCAAAAAGCTTCAACAAGCATTAAAACAAGAAGGAAATGGAGAAATTAGAGAGAGAATCTTAATCTTACTATTGCTCAATGATGGAAAGACGCAAAAAGAAATTGCTAAATTTATCGGGTGTTCGCACAACAAAATCTGTTTCTGGTGCGTACATGGCGATCCAGATAATTTAGAGAGTCTTAAAGATGAGAAGATGAAAGGGAACCATCACAAAGCTACAGAAAAATACAGAGAAATATTACTAGAAACAATTGACAAAGAGCCTCAAGAGCTAGGATATGAGTTTGGTCGATGGTCAGCTAAAAGATTGGCTACTTATTTAGAGGAAGTGACTGGAATTAAGTTAAGTGGGTCACAAGTGTGGAGAATTATCTCAAAAAAAAAGTACGTTTACCTGTGGTCAAAATATAGTCTAGAGCACAAACAGGCTCCCGAGAAAAGAAAAGCTTTTAAAGAGAAACTAAAGGAATATTTAAGAATTGAAAAAGAAAGTCCTAATCGCCTACAGGTATGGTTTTGGGACGAAAGTGGATTTAGTTTAAGGGTGATAAAAAGAAAGACGTGGTGCAAAAAAGGACATCGCAAAAAAGTGAGGGGAGAGCGAAGAAAAGGAAGAGTGAATGTCATGGGAGCAATCAGGTATTCAGACAAAAAAAGATTTGTTGAATTTCTCACTAAAAGTAACTCTAATAATTTCTATAAAGTCTTGAAACTATTTTATCAAGATTTAATAAGTGAATGGGTAGAAGCGGGAAACAATCGGGAAGGTTTTACAGAAAAAGGGTGTCAAATAGTGATTGTATTAGATAATGCCAGCTTTCACAAGAAACAAGACTATATCCAGATAATAAAAACAGAAATGCCTAATATTTATCTGGAATACTTACCTGAATAGAGCCTCGGACTATAACTTAATTGAGTTGGTATGGCATTCAGCCAAAGAATATATTGCTAATCGACTTTTTAAATCAATTGAAGAATTAGAAGTTTTGTTGCATAAGCTTTTAAATGAAGGAAAATTGGTTATCAAATGGGGAATAAAACTTAAAAATAAAGGAAATGCTATTATCACAATTTAAATGCGAAACAGCTTACTCATTACTCATCACTCATTATTTGGTCAAGATTGCGCTGCTTCAACTCGATCGAGTTTATTTTTTAAACCGCGATCGCGATCGCAGCTTTGAAAATTTTTGGCGATCGTGCAATGAAACCGCTAACTCCACAAGACATCCTCAAGCGTTACTCAAAACACCGGACAGGTATTGACAGCCCCGGCTCCTTTTACTCTCCTTTGGAAACGAAAGTATTGATGAGAGCTAATCCGCCCCTTAAGCCTGAAATATTAACAGCTATTCCAACTATTTTAACCGATAACCATCAAAAACCTCAGTTGCAAGCTACACTTAAAACTCCTTACCAACTAATCGATACTGCTTTCAATCTTGAAACAGCCCTTCAACCATTTCAACAAGCAAAAATCATCGGTATAGACTGCGAAACGACAGGGCTTGACCCCTACAAAGCCAAAATTAGATTGTTACAACTTGCCATTCCTGACCATCCAGTAATCATTGTAGATTTATGGGCCATTGAACCGAGTTCCCTCGAACCATTACGCTTGCTCTTAGCGAGTCCTGCACTGAAGGTAGGTCACAACCTCAAATTTGAATGGCAAATGCTCGCTTTTGCCGGACTGGAACCATCCAAACCCTTTTTCGATACCTATTTGGCTTACCGAGTGCTGACGGCGGGACTAAAACGCCATTTGTCCCTAGAGGCTGTCACTGAGAATTTGTTGAAAGTAAAGCTAGACAAAACGCAGCAAGTTAGCGATTGGTCGGCAAACTTAACACTCGCTCAACTCCAATATGCTGCTACCGATGCTGCAATCTTACTCCCGCTGGCTGCTGCTCTGCAACAAAAACTGAAAGCTTCTAAGCTTTGGAAAACTGCTTTACTAGAGTTTGCTTGTCTGCCTGCGGTGGCTTCTATGGAACTCAACGGAATGCTTTTAGATAGAGAACAGTGGAGAGTTTTGGGAGTCAAGCTCTGTCATCAACGCGACTCTCTTTTAAAACAAATTAATTCGCAACTCCATCGACCTAACCCTCACCAACAAATCTCTCTGCTGCCGGAATTTACGGATACAATTAATCCTCGCTCTCCCAAGCAAGTTCTAGCGGCTTTGCAACAGAAAGGCATTCCTGTTACTTCCACTAACTCTCAATATTTAATTCCTTTGCAAGGCGAGTATCCTGTGATTCAAACACTGTTAGAGTACCGCAGCTTATCTACTCGTATCGACACTTTTACTCTGGGTTTGCCAGAACACATTCACCCGATTACAGGGCGCATCCATCCCAATTGGTTTCAGATTGGTGCTAGATCAGGACGGTTTAGTTGTCGAGAACCGAATTTAACGAATATCCCCAGAGATAAGGAAACCCGACAGTGTTTTAAAGTAGCACCCGGTTGTGTCCTGCTGAAAGCCGATTACAGCCAGATTGAACTGCGGATTATGGCGAAGGTTTCGGGCGATCGCACGATGGTCAAAGCTTACTCCAAAGGGGAAGATTTGCACTCTCTCACAGCTTCCTTGGTGCTAGCAAAACCTTTATCTAAAATTACTGTCGAAGACAGACAGCTCGGCAAAATTATTAACTTCGGTTTAATTTATGGCATGGGAGTTACGAAATTTAAGAATATGGCTCAAGCAGAGCATGGAGTCACTTTAACGCTGCAACAAGCTTCACACTTTCGTAAGAAGTTCTTTGAATCCTATACAGGTATCAAACAATTTCACGCCAAAGTTCGGAAGGCCTGGAGCCGAGGTATTCGAGAGAGTCGGACTGTCTTAGGCAGAAGGAGATTATGGTCAAAAGATACTAAACCGTTGCTTAATGAGATGCTAAATAACCCAATTCAAGGAATGAGCGCTGACATTACTAAACTCGCTCTTGCTCTCATTTTTTCACCTCTAAGCTGCACGGATGCTAAACTGATTTGTGTGGTTCACGATGAAATTTTAATAGAGTCTCCTATCGAAGAAGTAAAGCCCGTTAAAGCAATGCTTAAAAAATGTATGGTGAGAGCCGGGAATAAATTTCTCTCTCCGATTCCTTGCGAGGTAGAAATTAAGGTGACGGAAAGTTGGGGAGGATAAACCCGCCCGACCGCACAAAAAATCCCCTGATTGACATTGCTGCAAGATATCAGGGAGATCGAACTTGATATAAGTGATTCAAACCTAGCAGTTGGATCTCGCCTGAGCCGGCTCAGGCTGCTGAATGATGAAACCGCAGCGACATAAAGATGAACCGAATCACGAAGATGCCCGCCACGATCCAAGTTCCCCCAGACACTTCCTTGGCTCTACCTTGGCAGGTTTTCACAATCGGATAGGCAATAAATCCGATCGACAACCCTTCCGCGATCGAATACGTTAATGGAGTCAGGAAAATCGTTAGAAACGCTGGAATCACTTCTGACATATCATCCCAGGGAATTTCTTTCACCTCGGCCAACATCATCGCGCCAACAATCACCAGCGTCGGCGTCGTTGCAAAAGCCGGAATCGCTTTAAACACCGGAATGAAAAACACCGACAGCGCAAATAATCCTGCCACAACTAAAGCGGTAAATCCAGTTCGACCGCCTTCGGCAATGCCTGCGACCGATTCAATATAAGTCGTCACGCTCGACGTACCGAATATCGGACTGATTGTGGTGCCAATGGCATCTGCCATCAGTGCTTTATTGGCACGCGGCAGCTCGCCCGAAGGTCCAATATAACCAGCCCGCATTCCGACACCCGTTAACGTCCCGATGGTGTCAAAAATATCAACAAACAGAAACACAAATAGCACTGCAATCCAGTCAATAAAATTCTCGGAGTTCAGATTAGAAATGCCCAGAAATGCTTGACCAAAAATGTCTTTTGGCAGTTCCGGCAGCGCAAAAAATCCTTGAGGTGGGGGTGAAACCTTGAACAGCCAAGCCCAAATAGCAGTTCCCAAAATTCCAAATAGTAACGCACCTTTGACGCGCCGCACCACCAATCCGGCTGTAATCGCTAAACCCGCCACAGCCAGTAGCGTGTTCGGTTCTGCTAAGCTGCCAAACGCCGTTTTTGTGGCTGGATTTGCCACAATCAATCCGGCCCCCCCATTAACAACATCTCCTGACATCCCGATGTAGGCAATAAACAAGCCAATCCCACCTGCGGTTGCGTGCTTGAGCGACTTGGGAATTGCCGCGATCAATAACTTACGTACATCTATCAACGTCAGAAGGATAAAAATTAATCCCTGAACAAACACGCATGACAGCGCCAACCGCCAATCGATTTTCAGTCCGATTACAACTGAGAAAGCAAAAAAGGCATTCGTTCCCATTCCAGGCGCGAGCCCGAACGGGTAGTTTGCTAAAATTGCCATGCAGAAGGTTCCAACTGCTGACGCCACAGCGGTTGCTACAGCCAATTGCGAAAACAAATCTCCAGGCTGTTGTAGAAAAATCGCGTTTGACAGAATAATCGGATTGACGACTAAGATGTATCCCATCGTCATGAACGTGGTGATACCCGCGAGCGTCTCTGTTCTGAAATTGGTTCTGTAGAAATCAAACTGAAAGAACTCTGCCAGTGCTGCTTGCCAACCTGTGTAGGATTGCTTTGGTGGAATTGGTTTTTGAAATTCTAAATCAGCGCTCATGGTTTGGATCTGCTCCATTTAATTGAGATAGGAGTTAGGCGGTAAACGATCGTCCTAGACCCAATGCCGCCAATTCTTTGGGATAGGCGATCGAGCTTTTATCCCCGGCAATGTGGACTTCATCTTGCAGCGCGCGAGGTAAATCTTCGGGATACTGTTCTTCAACAATGTCCTTATCTTCGCCAAACACTTGATGGTTAAAGTCCAGCGTGTCTTGCAGCGGTGCATCTTTGTCAAAATTGCGGCTTCTCGGCACTACCCAAGCGAGTTTTGCGGGCTGAAACCGGACAGGCAGCATTTAGGATGTGTAACTGCCCGTTCCCAAAGGTAACGCTTAACTTCGCTGTGAACGGCAGCCACACTTCAAACAATCGACGCCACTAAAACCCAGGCGGACTCAGATGCTTTAGATTGTGCGGATAGTTGCTCACAGTGCTGACATCCCGCAGCGCGAAACCCGTGCGGTAGTCGCTCAACGGGATAATCTGGCACTTCTGGATTTCCGCGCTCGCCAAAGGATTCGGTTTGAACAAACGCAAAATGACTCACATCCAGAAAGCCTTCGACTTGACGACCTGTGGCAGCTTCGTGAGCTACGCTGGCTGGCAGAACCTGAATATAGTCTGGATCGTTCCATTCCTGAAAGTATGGAACCTGAATATAGTCTGGATCGTTCCATTCCTGAAAGTATGGAAAATGCACTCCTCCGTTATCCACGAGCCTTACCCACACTAAACCATAGCGTTCGGTGACAGCGTAGGTCGTCAATTTCAGCCGAGCGGGAATTGCGGCATCCAGTTGAGCGGGAATACGCGTGCATTGACCGCTTTTGTCGTAGCCGACGCCGTGATATTTGCATTGGAGTTCATCGTTCTCAACCCGTCCCAAACTCAGAGGAACACCGCGATGCAAACACAAATCCCGTGCTGTAACGATCCAGCTATCGGAAAGTCGAAACAGCACGAGACGTTCATCGAGCAGCTTTGCGGCAAACGGTCGATGCGTAACTTCATGCGAGAACGCGATCGGATACCCAAACGCCGCAAGGGCTTTCCAATCAGTTTCACTAAAGGTGCAGTTTCGAGGCCATACAAACGCAGAATTGCATGATCGTTCTTGTGTAGTGTGCATAATCCTGTATGCGAAATACCGCTGAAGCTTAAGATATTAGAAAGCTTACTTCTGTACGATTTACTACATACCCCTCTTCTGTCACTTTCGGCCTAAAATAATCCGGGATGCTTAGAGCATAAGACTTTTATCAAAAATTTTGATTGTCGGCATTCTGTTAGAAAATAAACGCTCAAATCCCCGCTCTATCTACAGTTAAAAATTTGGCTCTCACTTTTATTTTCCCAGAGTGACAGAAGAGGGGTAATCACTGTTAGTAACCAAGCGGCAAATATCGTTGGCAAGTTATCAAAAGGCGCTATTGCCATGCTGCCCCAAGCTGAATATAGCGTTATCAGGCAGGAGGGAGAATGTGGCTACACAACCAATGCTTTAACGTAAAGATTCAGGTCCAAAAAGACTTAAGTGGCGGCATCTGGTAAAATAAAAGAATGAAAAAGCCCGCACCCACCAGAGAGCAGAAAAAAACCGAAATCGAGCGGTTGAGCCAAGCTGAAAGAGTGGAAATGGTACTGGATCTGCAAAAAATTATTGCACAATTGCAAGAAAAACTAGCTATTGCTGCGGGCAAAAGTCGAACCACCAGTCAGACTTCATCCAAACCCCCATCAACGGCTCCGATCCAAAAACCCGATAAACCAACAGTTAAACCAGAAGCAGACCAAAAAAAGAAACCAAGCGGACAACCAGGTCTTGACGGGGAGAACCCGCAAAGGGTTTGGACGAGTACACAGAACCGAAATTAGCTCACCCCACATCTGTCTCAGGGCTTAAAGAATGGCTATGGACGGCTAGTGGAGAAGGATTCTGTTTGTTTCATGCGGCAAATACTTTTGTGACGTGTGGAAGTAGAAACCATGCTGGGTACAAAACTTGCAGGAGCCTTAAGCTCAGATGATTTCAGCGTTTATAATGTTGGGAAAGTTGCAGCCCAACAGAAGTGTCTGGCTCACTTACGACGGCATTTCAAGAAAGTGCTGGGACTTCCTGGCAACAATAATGCAGCAGTCCCTCAAATATTTCTGTCATTAATAGATGAAGCTTTTACCGCCCCTGAGTCCTGGCGAAAGACAAAGGATCGACTGTTATCGATCGCGGATTCATCCCTCCGATAGGCTGGTCGCTTTTTAACTATTCGAGGGGGTCTAGGGGATCAATAAGTCCCACACCATAATCTTTGATTTGGTGTTGGGATACATGGACACCCCCACACCGATTTTATCCGGTCAATCAGGCGTAAAATCGGTAGCAGGTATAGATTTATAGATTTGCAATTCTGTGTTAGACTTGATTGCATGACTCTGATCATGAACTACTGCTACCGAATTTATCCCGACGCCAGCCAAGAAGAAACGATGCTTCATTGGTTGGAAATTTCTCGCAAGGTTTATAACTACGCCTTGCGAGAAATCAAAGATTGGGTCAATTCGCGTAAATGTAGTTTAGATTATTGTTCGCTGGAGAGAGAATACATCGTTCCAGCCGACAAGCCATTCCCTACCTATTACGTTCAACAGAACGAACTTCCCAAAGCGAAGAAAACGTTCTCGTTGTTGGGCGAAGCCCCTTCTCAAGTTCTGCAAACTACTATTCGTAGATTGCATGATGCTTGGAATTATTTTCAGTCGCGGGGGTTTGGCTTTCCTCGCTTCAAGAAGTTTGGACAAATCAAGTCCATGCTCTTTCCTCAATTCAAAACCAATCCTATTACGGGATGGCAGATAAGCTTGCCCAAACTTGGGAAGATGCCTATCAACTTGCATCGACCTATCCCAGAGGGGTTTGTGGTTAAGCAAGCACGGATATTGAGGAAAGCTGATAGGTGGGAAGTTGTAGTAACAATTGAGTCTGATGTGTCGATACCTGACGCTCAACCGCATGGAGATGGGCTGGGTATCGACTTGGGATTGTCCAAGTTTTTGACAACCTCGGATAAAGAGTTTATTGCTAGACCCCGATTCCTGACATCCTTGTACCGCAAGCTGGAATTGCTGCAACGTAAGTATGCCAGAACGAAAAAGGGTTCTAAGAACCGTGAGAAAGCTCGAATCAAGGTTGCCAGATTCCACAACCACATCGCTAGAGTTCGGAAGGATTGGCAATTCAAACTGGCTAACCATCTGTGTACCAAGGAAGGTATTGGGATGGTCTTTGTTGAGAACTTGAACTTGAAAGCGATGTCCAGGGGGATGTTGAGAAAACATACCTTGGATGCTGCTTTTGGTCAATTTCTCAATCTGTTGGAGTGGGTCGCCAAGAAGCATCAAATCTATTTTTGTCGCGTCAATCCAGATGGAACGTCTCAAACTTGCCCTAAGTGCAACACACATACGGGTAAAAAAGAGCTTTCCGAACGAGTTCATAAATGTGGTGAGTGCGGATATCAAACCGATAGAGATCACGCAGCATCCGAAGTTATTAGGTTGCGTGGTTTAGAACTCATTAGTACGCAAGGACTTTGCGGAATAGAAAATGCCTATGCAGTCGGTCTGCCGGGGATTGATGAAAGTCAGTCGCCGTCAGAGGCGAAATCCCGCAGGGGAAGAACTAGGAAATCTTCCAACAGTGATGTTGGGAAGCCCATACCATAATCTTTGATTTGGTGTGGGAGGATGTCACATTTTGCGCTATAAATGGAAATTGCAACAGCATCAAGCACGCTCCGAACACAGCTTTAAGTTTTAGGAGAATTTTCATGGCAACGCAAAACCAATCTCAAACCTCACAGCAAAATTCAGCTAGCGACGATCGCCCTGAATCTCGGCAGCCGATCCGCACTTCTGAAGATTGGGAAAAACCAGAGCTCGAAGAATTCGATTTGTGTTTGGAAGTCACCGCCTACATCTACAACCAGCAATAGCAGGAAATAACTATCATGCTTTTGTTGATAAAACACTCAATTCTGAGGATTGGGCTGGCAAGTGCTGGAATCACGATCGCAGCTTGCTCTGTCGCTCCCCCAAATACGGCTACTGTTGCCCCTACTGCTGCCCCTACTGCTGAAGCATCCCCCGTTCAAGCAGTATCTCCAAGCAGCACGGCTCAGGGGTTCAAGCAAGCAACGGTCGCGGAAGGGTTAGAACGCCCCTGGGGCATGGCATGGCTGCCCGATGGCAGTATGTTGATTTCGGAAAAAGCAGGGCGACTGCGGTTGCTGAAAAATGGGGTGTTGGAACCAACTCCGATCGCGGGCGTGCCGTCCGTGATGTCATCAGGCCAAGGTGGATTGATGGATGTTTCCATTCACCCTCGATTTGCCGAAAATCGATTTGTGTATCTGACTTACGCCTCGGGCACCGCCGATGCGAATCGGACTCGCATTGCCAGAGCGAGATTTGACGGCAAAGCTTTGCAGGATTTGCGCGTCATCTTCGAGGTGTCTCAAGTCAAGTCGGGTACGCAACATTTTGGATCGCGCATCCTGTGGCTGCCGGATGGCACCATGTTAGTCGCGATCGGAGATGGCGGAAATCCACCGGTGCAGCTAGAAGGCGCTCTGATTCGGAAGCAAGCACAGAATTTAGGCAGCCGTCTGGGCAAAATAGTGCGGTTAAACGATGATGGTTCAATTCCTCGCGATAATCCCTTCGCAACAAATGCCAATGCAGATCCGGCTATTTGGAGTTACGGACACCGCAATATTCAAGGGATAGCCTTCGATCCGGGAACAAAACGAGTTTGGGTAACGGAACACGGGGCGCGCGGCGGCGATGAATTGAATCTAGCTGAAGCGGGCAAAAACTATGGATGGCCGCTCGTCACCCACAGTCAGGAGTATGCAGGCGGCGAGATTTCACAGGAGCGATCGCGCCCCGGTATGGTAGATCCAAAAGTCGTTTGGACTCCGGCAGTGGCTCCTTCTGGACTGGCATTTTATACTGGCGATCGTTTTCCTGCTTGGAGGGGCAATCTGTTTGCCGGGGGCTTAGTTTCTCAAGACGTGCGGCGGATCGAGCTCGATGCAGCAGGAAATGTCCTCCGCCAGGAAGAAATTAGCATCGGGCAGCGGGTGCGGGATGTGCGGCAAAGTCCAGATGGGTTGCTGTACGTTCTCACAGATGACTCGAACGGTAAATTGATTCGGCTGGAACCGACTAATAACTGAGGTCGATTTGATTCTGGCTGCTGAATTCTGAATTCAGAATTCTTATTTTTAACGGATTTTGATAGATGATCGTGAGAATTTTGGGAGCAGCGGCGGGCGGGGGATTTCCCCAATGGAACTGTCATTGTCGGGGCTGTGAAGCGAGTCGATCGGGCCGGGCAACAGCGCTAACTCAATCATCGATCGCAATTCGATCGAACGGCGGGGATTGGTTTTTAATTAATGCTTCGCCGGACGTGCGCCAGCAAATTGAACTAATGAGAGCGCACAACTGTTTTGCTCCGCAAAACGGGCGCTCGCTGCCTTTTGCTGGCATCATTTTAACGGATGCTGAAATCGACCATACGACTGGGTTGATGTTGTTGCGGGAATCATCGCATCCTTTAAAAATTTACAGTTCAGATCGAGTCAAATTCGCCCTGACAACCGGCTATCCATTATTTTCGACACTGCAAAATTATTGCGGTGTCGATTGGTCGCCTCTAGATGCTGCCATCTCGCTGGCATCGGATCTGGAAGTCGAGGCTTTTGCACTTTCGACAAAACCGCCGAAATATATGCAGAACGAAGATCGATCGCCGGATGAAGTTTGGGGCGTAGGATTGACAATTCGCGATATCAGCACTGGTAAAACTCTAACTTATGCACCCGGATTGGCGGCGATCGACGAGACAATGCAGCGCCGTTTAAATGCCAGCGATTGCATCGCGATCGACGGCACGTTTTGGACTGATGACGAACTTCCAGCCTTAAGTGTTGGAGCGCGATCGGCACTGCAAATGGGACATTTACCTTTATCGGGAGAGCGAGGCAGTTTGCGGCAGCTTGAAGGACTAACTGGGTCGCGCAAAATTTTAGTTCATATCAACAATACCAATCCAATTCTAATTCCAAATTCTCCTGAGCGACAAGCAGTTGAAAGTCAAGAGGTTGAAATTGGTTGTGATGGATTAATGTTTGATTTGTGATAGGGCAATCATAAATGATTCATAAATTTTTTACCCCAAAAATTCCCCAAACTCGCTCGATCGGGAGTAAGAACTTCACAAATGATTTTCCGTAATGCCAGCCTTTTTTATTAGGTCGAGCGAGCGGAGGCGAGATATAGCAATCCTGAAAATATGCAATGATAAATTCATCACAAACTAGATCCGCTCGAACCATGCAAGAATTATTGTCACCGATTGAATTCGAGAATTTGCTGCGCCAGCAACACCACCGCTACCACCACCTGCACCCGTTTCACCAACGCATGAATGCAGGAGAATTGACTCCAGAAGAAGTTCGGCGCTGGGTAATTAATCGCTTTTATTATCAACGCAATATTCCGCTTAAAGATGCTGCAATTTTATCGAATTGTTCCGATCGAGAAGTGCGGCGCGAGTGGATTCAACGCATTATCGACCATGACGGCCGGAATATCGATCGCGACGTTAGGGGTGCGGAAGCAGGAGGAATTGAAGCATGGTTGCGATTGGGTGAAGCGGTGGGACTGTCGCGCGATCGACTGTTGGACGATGGAAATGTTTTGCCCGGAGTGCGATATGCTGTCGATGCTTATGTCAATTTCTGCAAGACTAAACCTTGGATTGAAGCGATCGCATCTTCGCTGACAGAGTTGTTTGGACCTGATGCAATTCGCGATCGATTGGTTGCGTTGGAAAAATACTATTCATGGATCGATCCGAGTGGATTTGATTATTTCCGAGTGCGATTGCATCAAGCCCCTCAAGATGCTCGCTACGCACTGAATTTAGTGGTGCAAAACTGTCAGACTGTTGAGATGCAACAGAAAGCTGTTCGGGCATTAATTTTCAAATGCGATCTGTTGTGGAGCCAGCTTGAAGCGATCGAACGAGGAGACACTCGTCCCTCAGAAACATGAGGGGAGAGGGGAAGAGGGGAAGATTTTAGATTGGGGGATTGGGGGATTGGGAGATTGGGACAATTACTAACTGTCAACTATCAACTATCAACTGTCAACTATCAACTGTCAACTATCTTGAAAACTAATGAATGGTAACAGTTATCCCTATCTTGCTTGTGGAGTGCGGCTGTTTTGGGATGAGATCAGGCAACAGCATTTTCTCTTGTTTCCCGAAGGCGCAGTCAAACTGAATAAAACGGCTTGGGCAATTTTAAAACTGTGCGATCGCCACCATACGACCGACGAAATTATTGCAGAGTTATCCGCGCAGTTTGCTAGCCCCAATGTAGAAGCAGATGTCCGCCAACTAATCGCTCAAATTTCGCAGCGAGGTTTTTTAAATGAATGAAATTGCGCTACCTTTTAGCTTGGTTGCAGAGTTAACCTATCGCTGTCCTTTGCGCTGTCCTTACTGCTCGAATCCGATAAATTGGAGCGATAATTCTTACCAGCAAGAACTCCAGACAGAGGATTGGTTGCGAGTAATCCGGCAAGCTCGAAAGTTGGGTATTTTGCAGTTGGGGCTGACTGGTGGAGAACCTTTGCTACGCAAAGACTTAGAAATATTGGTGGAAACCGCGGCCGAGTTAGGACTTTACACGACATTAGTTACGGCCGGAACTTTACTCACAAAAGAACGGGCGGCAAATTTAAAAAACCTGGGTTTAGATCACGTTCAAATTAGCATTCAAGATAGCCTCGCGGCGCAGTCCGATCGCATTGCCGGAACGCGATCGTTCGACCAAAAAATCGCTGCGTCTCAACTGGTAAAAGAGTTAGGTTTGCCGCTAACATTGAACTTTGTTTTACACCGTCAGAATCTGGATCGCCTTGAGGAAATGCTATCGCTGGCCGAGATGTTGCAAGCCGATCGCGTTGAATTAGCAAACACTCAATACTACGGTTGGGCGCTGCACAATCGGGATGCTTTATTGCCGACTCGCGAACAGTTAGCCCGCGCGGAACAAGTGGTGAAAGCAGCTCAACAAAGGCGCAAAATTCCGATGGGAATTCTCTATGTTATTCCAGATTACTACGCTCAATATCCCAAACCTTGCATGGGCGGTTGGGGGAATCGGACGTTAATTATTACTCCCAATGGCGACGGTTTACCGTGCCAAGCGGCAATGGCAATTCCCGATATTGAGTTTGGCAATATTCGCGATCGCGCGCTTGATTGGATTTGGTTTGAGTCTGCGGGAATGAATCGATTTCGCGGCACGAATTGGATGCCGGAACCTTGTCAGAGTTGCGATCGTAAAACCTTGGATTGGGGTGGTTGTCGCTGTCAAGCATTTCTGTTAACCCAAGATGCACGGGCTACCGATCCTGTTTGCCATCTTTCACCCCAACACTCTCAAATTCGATCGGTGTTAGATAGATTGTCCGTGCACAAAGAAGATTTTGTCTACCGCGATCGATCGGCAGGAACAAAAGGATTTAATTAAAAAGGGACAATCTGGAATTGCAACCTCTATTAATCTAATTTAAAACAGAATGGCGATCGCCATTCTTCCACCGCTTAAACAATTCCGGCGTCACCAACTTTTGCGTAAAAAAGATTGTCTCCAAAACTATCAACAATCCAAAAATAATCAACCGCATATCTCTCAAAAATTGTGCCAACCCAACCGGCAATTTCTGAATAGTAGCCAATCAGCCATCTCCGAATCAAACATGGATTGATTTGAATTTCAGCTAGCAATGCTGCAAAAAGAAGCAGAGGAACTAAAGAAAAAATAGCTAACTTTAATACAATTGAGGGATATTGTTGGCGGCTGCTTGGCGAACATCCGAGTTTGGGAGTTTATCAGTTGGTTGTGGAAGTCGAAGGAGATTGAAGGGAATTGATAGCTATATCACACCGATGTATTGTATCCCACAATGGTTTTAAGCAATAGCGAGATAAATGCGTCCGAAGTAATAAGAGTAAGATGCGAATACTTCTCTTGTTTGCACCGTACCATCTAATGCGGCAGAAATCTTGGAATTGATTTTCGGTCCCAATAAAACCCTGCTATTGCTGTCGATCGTACACTCAACTTTTCTCGTAAGCAGGTGGCCGATACTCGAATAATTCTTGCTCTGCCGCCGCAAATTTAGACCCATCCCTCCCAGAAGCAGGCCGAGCAAAGGACGCTTTGTTGCGAATCCCCTGGATATCTTCAGAAGAACGCTCAGACGATAGCACAAACTGAGTTCTCTGATAACGCAGATCGGCCAATTCAATTTTACCAGGTCGCCCTTCACAATAAGCTCGCTGGGCACAGCGTTTAACTGCGATCGCAATTTCAGCACTCGTTGCTCCGGCATAATCAGATAGTAGCAAATACCACTGTCTGTCGCTCCAAAGATTCTCTTTTCCTTCCCCAAACTGCTCTGGGAAATACTTAGCCAAATGCAAATTGAAAATCTCATAGCGAGCGCCGCTGTGCGGCAAATCCACAAACCAGATTCCGCCGTCGTCAAATCTGCGGATAAGTTCAGCCGGCAGCATTTCTAAGCGGTTAACAGTAGCTAACATTAACACGGGGCTTTCATA
>Ga0209278_1001051_pt1 | contig 17611 bp, 14 predicted proteins | sample JI81BgreenDNA_FD_187504 | JGI IMG/M metagenome (GOLD analysis project Ga0209278, IMG submission 187504) | Wastewater effluent complex algal communities from Wisconsin, to seasonally profile nutrient transformation and Carbon sequestration -... | ecosystem: Engineered > WWTP > Effluent > Algae... | reverse complement strand
GAAACCGGCGTGCTCACCGATTTGCAGAAGCGCTATGACGCCACCCGCCCGCTCGAGATGGGCGGCTTTCGCATCCGCGACGATCACGCCAAGAACCGCTGGCTGAGCGTGCCGGAAATCTTCATGTATTCCAGCAACATCGGCACCGCGCGCATGGCACTTGAAGTGGGCCGCGATCGCCAGCGTGAATATCTCGACAAGCTGGGCTTCCTGAAGCCGCTGGAGTTCGAGCTGCAGGAAAAGGCCCGCCCGCAATATCCGACGCTGTCCAACTGGGGCCAGCTGTCCACCATGACGATCAGCTATGGCCACGGCCTGACAGTGACCCCGCTGCACCTGGCCAATGCCTATGCCACGCTGGTCAACGGTGGTTTCTATCGCCCGCCCACCATCATGAAGCGTGATGCCGCCGCGGTGCCGCCGGGCACGCGCGTGTTTTCCGATCGCACCAGCCTGGAAATCCGCCGCCTGCTGCGGCTGGTGGTCACCAACGGCACTGGTCGCAAGGCCGACGTGCCGGGATACCGGGTGGGCGGCAAGACCGGCACCGCCGAAAAGATCGAGAATGGCCGTTATGTGCACGGCCAGAACGTGGTGAACTTTGCTGCCGTCTTCCCGGTCGACGCGCCGCGTTATGTCGTGGTGGCGATGGTGGACGATCCGCGCGGTTCCAAGGCCACCTATGGCTTCCGCACCGCCGGCATGGTGGTGGCGCCGGCCATCAACCGCATCATCCGCCGCATCGCGCCACCGCTGGGCGTGACGCCCGATACCAGCCGCGATCTCAACCTGGCCGGGATGCTGCCCGCCAAGGCCGTGGTGGAGGAATAGGCAGTGGCAGCGGGCACCCTTACCCTTGGCGATCTGGTGGACGGTGGCGGCAACGCCGCCGTCACCGCATGTGCCATCGATCACCGCAAGGTGGCGCCCGGCACCATCTTCGGCGCCTTCCAGGGCGCGCGGGTGAATGGCGAGGATTATATTCCCGCAGCCATTGCCGCCGGCGCCGTCGCCGTCGTTGCCCGCCCGGACGCACAGGTTGAAGGCGCCTTCCACATCGCCGATGCCAACCCGCGCCGCGCCTTCGCCCGGCTGGCGGCGCGGGTGTTCGCGCCCTTCCCGGCCGTGACCGTGGCGATCACCGGCACCAACGGCAAGACCAGCACCGCCGAACTCACCCGCCAGTTGTGGCACATGGCCGGCCACCGCGCCGCCAGCATCGGCACGCTGGGCGTCACCACCGGGCACGATCGCGTGAACCCGCGCGAAGGCACCGGCGGGTTGACGACGCCCGATGTCGTCACCTTCCTCGCCACCATGGCCGGATTGGCGCGCGAAGGCATCAGCCATGCCGCCTTCGAAGCATCGAGCCACGGGCTGGACCAGTATCGCACCGAAGGCCTGCCAGTCGCGGCCGCCGCCTTCACCAACCTGTCGCGCGATCACCTTGATTACCACGGCACCATGGATGCCTATTTCACCGCCAAGACGCGGCTGTTTGCCGAGGTGGTGGACGCCGGCGGCACCGCGGTGATCTGGGCCGATGATGGCGACTGGTCGGCCCGGATGACGGCGATTGCCCAGGCACGCGGGCTGAAATTGCTCACCGTGGGCAAGGCAGGCGCGGATCTGCGGCTGATCAGCGCCGCGCCCGGCGGGCTGGGCCAGGAACTGGTGATCGAGGCCGGCGGCCGGCAGCACAAGGTGATGCTGCCGCTGATCGGCGCCTATCAGGCCGCCAACGCGCTGGTCGCTGCCGGTCTGGTCATGGCAACCGGCGGCGATGCGGCCCGCACGCTGGCCGATCTGGCGCGCGTACAGGGCGTGCGCGGCCGGCTGGAACGCGCTGTCATCACGCGTTCAGGCGCCGCCGTCTATGTCGATTATGCCCATACGCCCGATGCGATCGTGGCCGCCTGCGCGGCGCTGCGTCCGCACGTGACGGGCAAGCTGATTCTGGTTCTGGGTGCCGGCGGCGATCGTGACGCCGGCAAGCGTCCCCTGATGGGGGAGGCTGCGGCCGCCCATGCCGATGTCGTCATCGTAACCGACGACAACCCGCGTAGTGAAGACCCGGCGGCCATCCGCGCAGCCATCCTCCACGCCGCCCCCGGCGCGCAGGGCATTGCGGATCGCCGCCGGGCAATCACCCACGCGATCAACATGGCCCTTGCCGGTGACGTCGTCCTGGTCGCCGGCAAGGGCCATGAACAGGGCCAGACCATCGGGGACAGGGTGCTGCCCTTCGATGACGTGACCGTGGCACGGGAGTGCGCGGCATGAGCCTGTGGACCAGCGCCGCCATCGCCGCCGCTTGCCGCGGCACGGCCAGCGCCGATTTCGCCGTGGGCGGTGTCAGTTTCGACAGCCGCGAGGTGGAAGCCGGCGATCTGTTCATCGCGCTGAAGGGCGAGGCCACCGACGGCCACCGCTTCATCGATGCCGCGCTTGGCCGCGGCGCCGCCGGCCTGCTGGTGAGCCAGCCGGTCGCCGCACCGCATGTGCTGGTGACCGACACGACCGCCGCCCTCGATGCGCTGGGCGCTGCCGCGCGCGATCGCAGCAGCGCCGTGCGCATCGGCGTGACCGGCAGCGTCGGCAAGACCGGCGTGAAGGAAGCCCTGAAAGCCGCGCTGTCGCGCTTTGCGCCCGATGCCGTGCACGCCAGCGTGAAAAGTTACAACAACCACACCGGCGTGCCGCTGTCGCTGGCCCGGATGCCGGCCGCCAGCCGTTTCGGCGTGTTCGAAATGGGCATGAACCATGCCGGCGAACTGGCCACGCTCACGCAGCTCGTGCGCCCGCACATCGCCATCGTCACCTGGGTGGCCTCTGCCCACCGCGAATTCTTCGCCACCGAAGCCGATATCGCCCGCGCCAAGGCCGAGATCTTCGGCGGGCTGCCGGAAGGCGGCACCGCCATCATCCCGGCCGACAATCCGCACGCCTCCCTGCTGGAACGCGCCGCCCGCGATGCCGGCGCCCGCGTGGTGCGCTTCGGCGAAGCGGCCGACGCCGATGTGCGTGCCGAGGCCGTGGCGCTGCATCCCGATTGTTCCTGTGTCACCGCCCGCATCCACGGCGAGACGCTGATCTTCAAGGTGGGCATGGCCGGGCGCCACTGGGTGAACAATGCGCTGGCCGTGCTGGCCGGCGTCCATGCCGCCGGCGGCGATCTGGCACTGGCCGGGCTGGCGCTGGCCGACATGAACGGGCTGCCCGGTCGTGGCCGCCGCCTGCGCGTGCCGGCGGGAGACGGGCAGGCCATCATCATCGATGAAGCCTACAACGCCAATCCGGCCAGCATGGCCGCCAGCCTGGCCGTGCTGCGCGACGTGGTGCCGGCCCGCCATGGCCGGCGCATCGCGCTGCTGGGCAGCATGAAGGAACTGGGCGCGCACAGCCAAGCGCTCCACGCCGGCCTGGCAGATGATGTGGCCGGCGCCGGCGTGACGCTGGCGGTGCTGGTGGGTGCCGAAATGCAGCCGCTGGCCGATGCGCTCAAGCGGCGGGTGGATGTGCGCCATGTCGGCGATGCCGATGCCGCGCTGGCCGAACTGGCGCCGCGGCTGGGCGCCGACGACGTGTTGCTGGTGAAAGGATCCAATTCGATGCGGCTGGCCCGCGTGATCGAGGCGCTTGGCCAGATGGAGGCTGCGGCATGATCAAGCTGCTCGCCGATCTTGCTGGCTATGAAGGCCTGTTCAACCTGTTCCGCTACATCAGCTTCCGGGCGATCGGGGCGCTGATCACGGCACTGGCCATCGCGCTGTTGCTCGGGCCGCGGTTCATCAACCTGCTGCGCGTCAAGCAGGGCAAGGGCCAGCCGATCCGCGAGGACGGGCCGGAATGGCACCTGCTGACGAAGCGCGGCACCCCCACCATGGGCGGCCTGCTGATCCTGATCGGCTTCACCGTCTCCACCCTGCTGTGGATGGACCTGGAAAACGGCTTCGTGTGGGCGGCACTGGGCGTCACGCTTGGCTTTGGCGCGATCGGCTTCATGGACGATTACGACAAGGTGACGAAGCAGAGCCACAAGGGCGTATCCGGCAAGGTGCGCCTGGCGCTGGAATTCCTGATTGCCGGCCTCGCCTGCGCCTTCATCGCCAGCCGCACGGGGTTCACCTTGTATCTACCGTTCCTGAAGGATTTCGGCCTGCCTCTGGGCGTGTTCTACATCGCCTTTGCCGCTTTCATCGTCACCGGTTTTGGCAACGCGGTGAACCTCACCGATGGTCTGGACGGGCTTGCCACCATGCCGGTGATCATTGCCGCCGGCGCCTTCGCCATCATCGCCTATCTGGTGGGAAACATCCGTTTTTCCGATTATCTGGGCATCCACCACGTGCCGGGATCGGGCGAACTGGCGGTGTTCTGTGCAGCGCTGATCGGGGCGTGTCTGGGCTTCCTGTGGTTCAACGCGCCGCCGGCCATGGTGTTCATGGGCGATACCGGCAGCCTGGCGCTGGGCGGCGCGCTGGGCACCATCGCGGTGGTGACCAATCACGAGATCGTGCTGCTGATCATCGGCGGCCTGTTCGTGCTGGAAACGCTGTCGGTGATCATCCAGGTGGGCAGCTTCAAGCTGACCGGCAAGCGCGTGTTCCGCATGGCGCCCCTGCACCACCATTTCGAGAAGAAGGGCTGGAAGGAATCCACCGTGGTGATCCGCTTCTGGATCATCGCCATCCTGCTGGCGCTTGTCGGCCTTGCCACGCTGAAGCTGCGGTGATGCGGGCATGATCACCTCTCCCGCCTTTGCCAACAAGACGTGGGGCGTGCTGGGCCTTGCCCGCACGGGCCGGGCCGTGGCGGCGGCGCTGGCGGCGTCGGGCGGCAGCGTGTGGGCGTGGGATGATGGCGAGGGCGCGCGGGCGGCCTTTGATGGCACGCTGGTCAACCTGAACGAGGCGGATATTTCCGGCCTTGCCGGCATCATCGTCTCGCCCGGTGTGCCGCATTCGGCGCCGATCTTCGCCGCGGCCGCCCGTGCCGGCGTGCCGGTGATCGGCGACGTTGAACTGTTTGCGGTGGCGCTTGCTAACATGCCGCCGTGCCGCGTGGTGGGCATCACCGGTACCAACGGCAAATCCACCACCACGGCGCTGCTGCATCATCTGTGCGTCACCGCTGGCGTGCCTGCCACCATGGCCGGCAACATCGGCCTGCCGATCATGGCGCAGGACCCACTGCCGGCCGGCGGCGTGTGGGTGCTGGAACTTTCCAGTTACCAGCTGGAGATCACCCACAGCCTGGCCTGCGATGTCGCCATCCTCACCAACATCACGCCCGATCACCTGGAACGGCATGGCACCATGGCTGCCTATGCCGGTGCCAAGGCGCGGCTGTTCACGATGCAACAGGCCGGTAGCACGGCAATCGTCGGCAGCGCGGCTCAGGCGGCGTGGAACGTGCAGCGCGGCCCCGGCCAGACGATCCGCATCGAGGATGTGGCGCTGCCCGGCAACCAGTCCGACTGGCCGGGCCTGCAGGGCCCGCACAATCTGGAAAACGCCCGCGCTGCAGTGGCCGCTGCCCGCGCGCTGGGCATCGCCGATGACGTGATTGCCCGCGGCCTCGCCAGCTATCGGGCGTTGGCCCACCGCATGGAACCGGTGGGCGAGGTGGGCGGCGTGCTGTTCATCAACGACAGCAAGGCCACCAATCCCGACAGCACGGCCCCGGCGCTGGCCGCCTTCGCCCGGTGCCACTGGATTGCCGGCGGCCGGCCCAAGCTGGACAGCGAAGGCCGTGCCAATCTTTCCGCCGTGCGGCCGCACCTGTCCCATGTTGTCCACGCCTGGCTGATCGGCGAGGCGGCGCCGGCCTTTGCCGCGCAGCTGGCGCCCCATGTGCCGGTCACGCAGGCCGGCACACTGGCTGCCGCACTGGCCGGCGCGGCGGCAGCAGCAAGGCCCGGCGAGGTCGTGCTGTTCAGCCCGGCCGCCGCCAGTTTCGATCAGTATCGCGATTTCGAGCAGCGCGGCGATGCCTTCCGCGCCGCCGTCGCCCAGCTTCAGGGAGAGGCCGCGTGAAGATCAGCGCACCAGGCGGCAGGAACACGCGCCCGCAGGCCCTTGCCCTGTCACGCGGAGACCGTTCGATCTGGGGCCGCTGGTTCTGGACGATCGACAAGACGCTGCTGATCATCATCTTCGCGCTGATCGCCGCCGGCATCGTGGCCGTGGCCGCGGCCTCGCCGGCCGCCGCGCGCCGCCTGTCGGGCAGCAGCTTCCGTTACGATGATCTCTATTTCCTCTATCGCCAGCTGGGCTGGGTGGCACTGGGCGTGCCGCTGATGCTGGCGACATCGATGCTGGATGTGCGCACGCTGAAGCGCGTGGCGGTGGCCGGCACGGTCCTGTGCCTGCTGGCGCTGGTGCTGGTGCCGTTCATCGGCGGCGGCGCCAACGGCGCGACGCGCTGGATCCAGTTGCCTGGCTTCCAGTTCCAACCCTCGGAATTCTTCAAGCCCTTCTTCATCATCACCACCGCCTGGCTGCTGAGCCTGAAGGTGGAGGACGGCAGCCTGCCCACGATGCAGATTTCGGCCGCGGTGCTGGCGATGGCAATCATCTGCCTGATCGCCCAGCCCGATGTGGGTCAATCCGCCCTGATTGCCGCCGTCTGGCTGGTGCAGGCCACGCTGGCCGGCCTGTCGCTCACCATCATCGGCATCCTCGCGGCGCTGGGCGTGCTGGGGCTGATTGGCGCCTATTTCACGCTCGATCACTTTGCCGCCCGCATCGACAAGTTCCTGACCGGCGCCGGCGACACCTTCCAGATCGACAAGGCGCTGGATTGCTTCCGCGCTGGCGGCTGGCTGGGCACCGGCCCGGGCGAAGGCCGCATGAAGTTCCGCCTGCCCGAAGCCCAGACCGATTATATCTTCTCGGTGATCGGCGAGGAATTCGGGCTGGTTGCCTGCTTCCTGCTCGCCGGCCTGTTCATGGGGCTGGTGGTGCGCGCGCTGCTGGTGGCGATGGACGAGGATGATCCGTTCGTGTTCCTCGCCACCGCCGGCCTTGCCACCCAGTTCGGCCTGCAGGCCTCCATCAACATGATGGTGAACCTGTCGCTGCTGCCATCGAAAGGCATGACGCTGCCGTTCATCAGCCACGGCGGCTCCTCGTTCCTCGCCATTTCGCTGGGCGCCGGCCTGCTGTTGGCGCTCACCCGCTGCAACCCGTTCCTGAAGGGCCAGGTGTGGAACGGTGGCGGTGCAGCGCGCTTCCCCACGGCGCGCGCCGCATGACAGAGGAACGCCTTGATTCCCGGCCGCGCCAGATGACACCTGGGCCCAAGGTTTCCGGGGGCGGCACCTATGTGCTGTGCGCCGGCGGCACCGGTGGCCACATGGTGCCGGCGCATTGCCTTGCGCTGGAATTGATGGCGCGCGGCCACAAGGTGCATCTGGTGACGGATGAACGGGGCCTGCGCTTTCCCGGCCTGTTCCCCGGCGTGCCGGTGACGAAGGTTGAGGCCGCCTCCACCGGCCGCAGTGGCTGGCGGTCCCTGCCGCAGGTGGCGCTGTCCATCTGGCGTGGGCGCAGCGCGGCGCGGCGGCTCTACAAGGAACTCCGGCCACGCGCCGTGGTGGGCTTTGGCGGCTATCCGGCGCTGCCGGGGTTGCTGGCCGGCCTGTCGCTGTATCTGCCGTGCCTGATCCACGAACAGAATGCCGTGCTGGGCCGCACCAACCGCTATCTGGCGCCGCGCGTGCGGGCCATCGCCACCAGCTGGCCCAAGGTGCGCCGCATGGAAGGCGCCTGGCAGCGCCGTGCGCACTTCGTCGGCAATCCCGTGCGGCCCGAGGTGATTGCCGCCGGCCAGGCCCCCTTCCCCGCCGATGCGCCGCGCCTGAAATTGCTGGTCACCGGCGGCAGCCAGGGCGCTGCCATCCTGAACAGCGTGGTGCCCGCGGCCATCGCGCTGCTGCCCGAACCGGTGCGTGCCAGCCTTGATGTCACCCACCAGGGCCGCGATGAAGACCGCGAGGCGATGCTGGCCGCCTATCGCGCCGCCGGCATCACGCCGCGCATCGCCGCCTATTTTCCCGATCTGCCGGCCGAGATGGCCTCCAGCCACATCGTCATTGCCCGGTCGGGCGCGTCCACGGTGGCGGAACTGGCGGTGATGGGGCGCCCGTCCATCCTGATCCCGCTGCCCATCGCCACCGATGATCACCAGGCCGACAATGCACAGGCGCTGGTGGCGGCCGGAGCCGCCCGGATGATTCGTCAACAAGTATTTACGCCCGACACCCTGGCCGAGGCCTTGACGCCATGGCTGACCGACCGGCAGGGCTTGCGCGAGGCCGCCGCAGCCGCGCGCGCCGCCGGGCACCCCGATGCGGCCGTGCGGCTGGCCAATCTTGTCATCGCCACCGGATTGATCGCATGAACCCGCCCGTTTCCACCACCCTGTCCCCGGCCGATACCGCCCTGCGCCTGCGGCCCGGCTTCCGCACCGATATCGGCGTCATCCACTTCGTCGGCATCGGCGGCATCGGCATGTCCGGCATTGCCGAGGTGATGGCCAACCTGGGCTTCGAGGTGCAGGGCAGCGACGCGGCCGAATCCTATGTGGTGGAAGGCCTGCGCCGGAAGGGCATCACCGTCTTCATCGGCCAGAAGCCGGAGAATGTCGCCAATGCCGCCGTGCTGGTGATCTCCACCGCCATCAAGGCCGACAATCCCGAAGTGATGGCCGCCCGCGCCAGGCGCATCCCGGTGGTGCGCCGGGCCGAAATGCTGGCCGAACTGATGCGCCTGAAAAGCTGCGTGGCGGTGGCCGGGACCCACGGCAAGACCACCACCACATCGATGGTCGCCACCCTTCTGGATGCCGGCGGGCTGGATCCCACGGTGATCAACGGCGGCATCATCAACAGCATCGGTTCCAACGCCCGGCTGGGCGCGTCGGACTGGATGGTGGTGGAAGCCGATGAAAGCGACGGCAGCTTCCTGCGGCTGACCGGCACCTTCGGCATCGTCACCAACATCGATCCGGAACATCTCGATCACTGGGGTGATTTCGACGCGGTGCGCCGGGGCTTCGAGACGTTCGTGCATTCGGTGCCCTTCTATGGCGCCGCCATCCTGTGCATCGATCACCCGGAAGTGCAGGCGCTGATCGCCCGCGTGGCTGACCGGCGCATCATCACCTATGGCTTTGCCGCCACCGCCGATGTGCGCGGGCTGGACGTGGTGCCGGTGCCGGGCGGCAATCGCTTTTCGGTGCTGGTGCGCACGCGCGGCGGTGCCGGGGATGGCCAGCGCCGCATCGACGATCTGGTGCTGCCGATGCCGGGCCGCCACAATGTGCAGAACGCATTGGCTGCGATCGCCGTCGCGCTGGAACTGGGTGTGGACGATGAATCCTTGCGCGCCGGCCTCGCGCGCTTTGGCGGTGTGAAGCGTCGCTTCACCAAGGTGGGCGAGGTGGCCGGTGCCACGATCATCGACGACTATGGCCATCACCCGGTGGAGATCCGCGCCGTACTCGCCGCTGCCCGTGAAGGTGCGCAGGGTCGTGTCATCGCCGTGGTGCAGCCGCACCGCTTCACCCGCCTGCGCGACCTGATGGGCGAATTCTGCGCCGCCTTCAATGATGCCGACATGGTCTATGTCGCCCCCGTCTATGCTGCCGGCGAAACGCCGATCGCAGGCGTGGATGCCGCCGCGCTGGCCGCCGGGCTGGTCGCCGCCGGCCATCCCAGCGCCGAAACCGTGACCGGGGCGGACAATCTGGCGGTCAAGCTGGCTGGCGTGGTGCAGCCGGGTGACCAGGTGATCTGCCTGGGCGCCGGGGACATCACCAAATGGGCAGCAGGCCTCGCCGATGCCATCGCACGGGTGAAGGCCGGGTGAGCCTGCTGGCTGCCTTGCCGCCCGCCAAGGGCAAGCTGACGGCCGCAGCGCCGCTGGCGCCGTTGGTGTGGTTCAAGGCCGGCGGCGCGGCGGACTGGCTGTTCGAGCCGGCCGACGTGGATGATCTGCGCGCCTTCCTGAAAGCGCTGCCGGCCGATGTGCCGGTGATGGCGCTGGGTCTGGGCAGCAACCTGATCGTGCGCGATGGTGGCGTGCCGGGCGTGGTGGTGCGGCTGGGCAAGGCGTTCGGCAAGGTGAGCGCCGATGGCGAGACCCTCTCCGTCGGCGGCGGCGCTTCGGGCATCGCGGTGAGCAGCGCCGCGCGGGATGCCGGGATCACCGGCCTCGAATTCCTGCGCGGCATCCCGGGCACGGTGGGCGGCTTCGTGCGCATGAACGGCGGCGCCTATGGCCGCGAAGTGGCCGATGTGCTGGTGGACGCCACCATTGTCACACGCGATGGCGGCATCGAAACCCGGCCGCTGGCCGCGCTGGATTACAGCTATCGCCATTCCAACCTGCACGATGGCGAGATTGTCGTGGCGGCCCGCCTGCGCGGCCAACCCGGCGACAAGGCCGCCATCCAGGCCGAGATGGACCGCATCGCCGCCGCCCGCGAGGCCAGCCAGCCACTGCGCACACGCACCGGCGGCTCCACCTTCAAGAACCCGCCCGGCCACAAGGCGTGGGAGCTGGTCCACAACGCCGGTTGCCGGGGCTTGCGTGTTGGCGGCGCCGAAGTTTCGGCCAAGCACAGCAATTTCCTGATCAACAGCCACCGCGCCAGCGCCGCCGATATCGAGGCGCTGGGCGAGCTGGTGCGGGCCCATGTGCAGCGGACGCAGGGCGTGCTGCTGGATTGGGAAATCCAGCGGGTCGGCCGGGTGCAGGAGAGTGTGCAGTGAAGGTCGCGGTGCTGATGGGCGGCTGGTCCGCCGAACGCGACGTGTCGCTCACCTCCGGGCGCGGCATTGCGCAGGCCTGCCGCACGCTGGGCCACGAAACCATCGAGATCGACATGGGCCGCAACGTGGCGCAGCAGCTTGCCGCCGCCGCGCCGGACGTGGTGTTCAATGCCCTGCACGGCACGCCGGGCGAAGATGGCACCGTGCAGGGCCTGATGGACCTGCTGGGGCTGGCCTATACCCATTCCGGCCTCACCACCTCGGCCATCGCGATCGACAAGGAACTCACCAAGAAGGTGCTGGTGCCGGCCGGCGTGCCGATGCCGCAGGGCAGGCTGGTGGCATCGGAAAGCCTGTTCGAGGCCGATCCGCTGCCGCGCCCCTATGTGCTGAAACCGGTGAATGAAGGCTCCTCCGTTGGGGTCGCCATCGTCACCGACGAAAGCAATTACGGCCATCCCATCCGCCGTGACGTGCCCGGACCATGGATGGAATTCGAAACGCTGCTGGCCGAGCCTTTCATCGCCGGCAAGGAACTGACCGTTGCAGTGCTGGGCGACGAGGCACTGGCCGTGACCGAGCTGAAGCCGGCCCAGGGTTTCTATGATTACGACGCCAAATATACCGATGGCCTGACCGTGCACGAATGCCCGGCCAGCCTGCCGCCGGAGATCGAGGCGGCCTGCCTGGCCCACGCCCTGACCGCACATCGCGTTCTGGGCTGTCGGGGCACCAGCCGCAGCGATTTTCGCTGGGACCCGGCGCAGGGGCTGGCGGGGCTGTTCCTGCTGGAAGTGAACACCCAACCCGGGATGACGCCGCTCAGCCTGGTGCCCGAACAGGCGAAGCATCGCGGCATTTCCTATGAACAGTTGGTGCAGCGCCTGATCGACATGGCGCTGGAACAGCGGAAGGGAGGCAGGGAATGACGGCCGCCGTTCTGAAACGTGGCGCCCGCGCGCCCAAGGCCCGCCCCCGCCGCAGCCCGGCCGCCGCGCGCGCCAGTTTCCAGCCGCCCACCCGCCAGCAGATGACGATCGGCGCCGGCGTCATCCTCGCGGCCGCGCTGCTGCTGGCCATCGCGCTGGGCCTGCCGCAGCGGGCCTGGGCCGGCTTTGTGGCGTGGACCGCGGCCAACGGCTGGGAAGTGCGCCATGTCGAATTGACCGGCGCGCGCCAGCAGGACCGGCTCGCCATCTATGCCGCAGTGCTCAATGGCCCCACCAACGCCATGCTGGCCACCGATCTGGACGATGTGCGCACGCGCCTTTCCGCGCTGCCCTGGGTGGCCGATGCCAGCGTGCAGCGCCGCCTGCCCGATACGCTGGTGATCGAGGTGATCGAGCGCAAGCCGGTGGCGCTGTGGCAGCATCACCGCCATCTCGCCGCCATCGACATCACCGGCAAGGTGCTCACCGATCAACGGCTGGAGCGCTGGAACGATCTGCCGCTGCTGGTGGGCGCTGGCGCCAACAGGCGGGTGAAGGATGCGCTGGAACTGCTGGCGGCGACCCCTCTGGGCAGCGAAGTGGATGCCGCCGTGTTCGTCGGCAACCGCCGTTGGGACCTGAGGTTCAAGAGCGGCGAGACGCTGGCCCTGCCCGATCAGCCGGCGCAGGCCCGCGCCGCGCTCACCCGCTTTGCCCGGCTTGACGGCAAGGGCCCGGAACGCCTGCTGGGCGGGCATTTCACCCGGTTCGATCTGCGGCTGCCCGATCGCATGATCGTTGCCGGCCCGGCCGTGGCCGCCAGCCTTGCCGAGGCGGAAAAGGCCCGCAAGGCCGCCGCCCAGGCCCAGGCCATCTGAAGGAAGGAGCACAGGCCCGCCATGCCCCCCCGCATCCCCATCCCTCCCCTTGGCCGCGGCCAGACGGAACGGCCGGTGGCCGTGCTGGATGTCGGCACGTCCAAGGTGTCGGCGCTGATCGCCCTGGTTGGCGGGGATGAACCGCCGCGCGTCATCGGCAGCGGTCAGAAGCCCTGCGTGGGGCTGAAGCGCGGCACGGTGACCGATTTCGACAAGGCCGAAATGGCCATTCGCGGCGCCATGGACCAGGCCGAACGCGCCGCCGGCGTGCAGATGGACAGCGTGATCGCCAGCTTTGCCGCCGGCAACATGAACAGCTCCATGGCCGGCGCCGAAATCGACATCGCCGGCGCCAGCATCACCCCAACCGATATGGTGACCCTGCGCCAGGCCGGCCGCGCCGCCATCGATCCGCGCGGCCGCAGCGTCATCCACGCGCTGCCGGCGCTGTATACGCTGGATGGCCTGCCCGGCATTGAAAGCCCCCTGGGCCTGCATGCCGATCGGCTGGGCGTGGATATCCACGTGGTGACCGCCGACACGCCAGCCATCCTGAACTTCACCCGGGCCGTGGCGCAGGCGCATCTGGGCCTTGCTGGCCTGGTATCCAGCCCGATCGCCGCCAGCCTTGCCGTGCTGGACGACGAGGAACGCGACATCGGCGTGGCGCTGATCGAGATCGGCGCCGGCGTCACCAGCATCGCCGTGCACAAGTTCGGCATCGTGGTGGGCGTTGCCACGGTGCCGATCGGCAGCGCCGACATCACCGACGACATCGCCGCCGCCTTCGCCACCCGGCGCAGCGTGGCCGAGCGACTGAAGACCTTCGATGGCGCCGCCGTGGCCACCATGCGCGACCAGACCGATCCGGTGATCATCCCGCCGGCCGTGGATGATGGCAGCGTGGAACCGCTGAAGGTGCCGCGCGTGCAGCTGGTGAATGTCATCCGCACCCGGCTCGACATGCTGTTCGGCGAAATTGCCCGCGCGCTTTCGGCCCTGGGCTTCGTGGGCCCGCAGGCACGGCGCGTGGTGCTCACCGGGGGCGGCGCCGATCTGCGCGCCATCGCCGATTATGCCGGCACCGCGCTGGGCTGCAACGTGCGCATCGGCCGGCCGCGTGGGCTCAATGGCCTGCCCACTGCACAGGAAGGCCCGGCCTTTGCCACGCTGGCCGGGCTGGTACTGTTCGGATCCCGCGATCCGGGCGACCTGTGGCACCAGCCAAACACGCGCGAAGCTGCGACATCGCGTCGCGGCTTGACAGGTGTTTTCGAAAAACTGTGGGGAAGTCTGTGAAGGCGCTTCCCACCGATTCGCTCATCAACTAGTATGAATCTGGCAACGGGAGACACGACATGTTGGAATTCGCCAAGCCGGAATTGACGGAACTGAAGCCTCGCATCACCGTGGTTGGCGTGGGTGGCGCCGGCTGCAACGCCGTCGCGAACATGATCGCCGCCGATCTGATGGGCGTCGAATTCATCGTCGCCAACACCGATGCGCAGCAGCTGGCGATGAGCCCGGCCGGCACCCGCATCCAGCTTGGCATGAAGATCACGCAGGGCCTGGGCGCCGGCGCCCGCCCCGATATCGGCCGCGCTGCGGCTGAAGAAACGCTGGACCAGCTGGAAGGCGCGCTTGATGGCGCCCACATGTGCTTCATCGCCGCCGGCATGGGTGGCGGCACCGGCACCGGCGCTGCCCCGGTGGTGGCCCGCGCCGCCCGCGAGAAGGGCATCCTGACCGTTGGTGTCGTCACCAAGCCGTTCGCCTTCGAAGGTTCCAAGCGCATGAAGGCGGCCGAGGAAGGCATTGCCGAACTGCAGAAGCATGTCGACACGCTGATCATCATCCCGAACCAGAACCTGTTCCTGATCGCCAACGCCAACACCACCTTCAAGGACGCCTTCGCCATGGCGGATCAGGTGCTGCACCAGGGCGTGCGCGGCATCACCGATCTGATGATCATGCCGGGCCTCATCAACCTCGACTTTGCCGACATCCGCACCGTGATGAGCGAGATGGGCAAGGCGATGATGGGCACCGGCGAGGCCAGCGGCGAAGGCCGCGCCATCGAAGCGGCGCAGAAGGCCATTGCCAACCCGTTGCTGGATGAAGTGTCGATGCGCGGCGCCCGCGGCGTCATCATCAACATCACCGGTGGCGACGATCTGAAGCTGATGGAAGTGGACGAAGCCGCCTCCTACATCCGCGACATGGTGGACGATGATGCCAACATTATCGTGGGCAGCGCCTTCAACCGCGACCTTGAAGGCATGATGCGGGTAAGCGTGGTGGCCACCGGCATCGATGCCGCTGCCAAGCCGATGCCGATCGCGCCCCCGGCCAAGAAGCCGACGCAGGCGGCCTTCCTGTCGCAATCCAGCATCTTCGCCCTGCCGGCCGAGCCGCTGCCGGAAGCCGAACCGGAAACCGCCGCCAGCACCGCGCCGGCGCCCGCACCCGTGCCGGAAACCGCGCAGGACGAACCGGCCGTGGCCGAACCGGAAGCGGAACTGCCGGCCATGGCCGCCGATGCGCCGGAGGCTGCACCTGCCGTTTCGGAACCGATGGACGACGCGCTCGACCTGTCGACCGTCGGCGAGCGCGTCGACGATGTCGCCCCGATGACCTTCGGCTTCACGCCGAAGGGCCCGGCGCCGGTGCCGCCGCCCGCCGTGTCCGGCCCGGCCGCAACCGATCGCCAGGCGGCGCAGGCGGCGCCGGCCGCAGAGGAACGGTCGCTGACCCTGTTCGAGCGCATGATGGGCCTGTCGCCGCGGCGCAGCCGGGCGCCCGAGCCGCCCGCCACGCTGGCGCCCGAGCCCGACGCCAGCCAGGCGTCCGATCAGGAACTGCCCGGCTTCCTGAAGAAGCAGGTCAACCGCTGAGCACGATTTTTCCGCAACTGGAAACGAACGGGAAGGCCCGGCTGGCAACAGCCGGGCCTTTTCGCGTGCAGGGTTCGGCGCTGTGCCGCCGTTGTCAGGCTGTGAGTTGCAGCAACAGGAAGTCGCTGGCGTCCTTCAGAACGGAGGCACGGCCGCGGAACGGCTTCGACAGCGCCAGCAAGATGCCGATGTGGCCAAGATCGGGATAGACGCGCGCTTTCGCCTTGCCGCCCAGATCGCTGACCGCATTGGCCAACCGGCGGCTGTTGCGCGGCAGCACCGTGGTGTCGTCGGCGCCGTGCAGCAGCAGCAGGGGCGGGGCATCGCCGCGGGCGAAGTGGATGGGCTGCGTGTCGGCCAGATCGGGCGCATTGCCCAACGCGGCTTCGGCCACGCCGCCGGCCACGAACGGCAGGAAATCGGCCGGGCCGGCCAGGCCAACGGCAGCCCTGATGGCACCGGCCACGCCCCAGCGCCGATCCAGCGCCAGCAGCAGGGCAATGTGCGCGCCGGCACTGTGCCCCATCACCGCCACCCGCGCCGGATCGCCGCCATGATCGGCAATGTTGGCCTGCACCCATTTCAGGGCGGCGGCACCATCTTCCACGAACGCCGGCCAGCGCACCTGCGGCACCAGCCGATAATCCGGCACCACCACCACGAAGCCGCGCGCCGCCAGCGCCCGCGCCACGAAGCCATAGCCATCGCGGATGCCGCTGTTCCAGCTGCCGCCATAGAAGAAGACGATCACCGGCAACACGCCGGCTGCGGCCTTCGGCGCCCACACATCAAGCTTCTGGCGCGGATCATCGCCAAAGGCCGCCCCATCCACCAGCCGGCGCACCCCGCCATCGCCGGGCGTCACGCGGTTGAGGCCGTTCAACGCCCCCAACGGCGAGCAGGCAGCCGCCAGGGCCGACAGGGGAGCAAGGCTGAGCAGCGACCGGCGTGACATCATCGGTCGCTCGTATGCGCTCGCCCTGCGGCCGGCAATCGGTGCGGATTGCCGCTGCCACCCCGCGCCGCTATGCTGTCAGGCAAGAACAGGGGAGATGGCGCCATGAAGCTCAACATCAACGGCAAACCGGTTGACGTGGCGGCTGATCCCGACATGCCATTGCTGTGGGCGCTGCGCGATGTGCTGGGCCTGACGGGCACCAAGTTCGGCTGCGGGGCCGGTTTCTGCGGGGCCTGCACCGTGCAGCTGGATGGCCAGCCGGTGCGCGGCTGCCAGACGCCGGTTTCGGCGGTGGGCACTGCCCAGATCACCACCATCGAAGGGCTTTCGGCAAGCGCATGGGGCCGCAAGCTGCAGGATGCCTGGGTGGCGCTGGATGTGCCGCAGTGCGGCTATTGCCAGGCCGGGCAATTGCTGGCGGCCGAGGCGCTGCTGCGCACCACGCCCAAGCCCAGCGATGCCGATATCGATGCCGCCATGAGCGGCAATCTGTGCCGCTGCGCCACCTACACGCGCATCCGCGCCGCCATAAAGCAGGCGGCAGCCGCGTGAGCGCAAGCCGCCACGCAGTTCTGCCCAGCGAAGGCGTCAGCCGTCGCGCATTCCTGAAGGCCGGCGTGATCGCCGGCGGCGGCCTCAGCCTGGGCTGGCAGTTCGGTGCGCGCGCCAGCGTGCCGGGCGCGCTTTCGGCGTTCGTGATCATCGATGGCGATGGCCGCATCCGCATCACCGCCCATCAGCCGGAAATCGGCCAGGGCGTGAAAACCAGCTTCCCGATGATGATCGCGGAAGAACTGGACGTCGATTGGGAACAGGTGACCGTGGTGCAGGCCCCGGGGAACCGCGCCGTTTATGGCGTGCAGGTGGCTGGCGGATCGATGGCGACGCCCACCCAGTTTGACCGGATGCGCCGGCTGGGCGCCGGTGCGCGCGCCATGCTGGTTGAAGCCGCTGCGCAGGCGTGGGGCGTGCCGGCGGGCGAGATCACCACCGGCAGCGCCCTGCTGCACCACAAGGCATCGGGCCGCAGCGCACGCTATGCCGAAATGGCCGAAAAGGCGGCGTGGTTGAAGGCGCCAGACCCGAAAACGCTCACCCTGAAATCCCCGGACCAGTTCCGCATCCTGGGCCGGCGCGTGCCCGGCGTGGACAATCGCAAGCTGGTGACCGGC
>Ga0209278_1001049_pt1 | contig 17633 bp, 14 predicted proteins | sample JI81BgreenDNA_FD_187504 | JGI IMG/M metagenome (GOLD analysis project Ga0209278, IMG submission 187504) | Wastewater effluent complex algal communities from Wisconsin, to seasonally profile nutrient transformation and Carbon sequestration -... | ecosystem: Engineered > WWTP > Effluent > Algae... | reverse complement strand
CAAGCCGGCGGCGGCAATCACTTCGCCCAGCGTGTCGCGCAGGTCTTCCGGCGCATAGGCCACCTTCGCCGGCAGCTCCGACGAGTACTCGGCCATGCCGACGAAGCGCGAGAGCGCGATGGCGCGCGGCTTCACGAAACCGTCGAAGCCCGGCACGGTGAAGGCCGCCGTGATCTGGCGGGCGCGATCAGCGCGGAAGTTGAAAAACACCACGGCGTCGCCGTCGCGCATCGGGGCGGCGCCCTCGATCACGGTGGGCTTCACGAACTCGTCGTTCTCGCCACGGGCGTAGGCGGCCTCGTGCGCGGCGAGGCCGTCAGCCGCATGGAACTCGGCGACGCCGTCGGTCATCGCGCGATAGGCCACCTCGACACGGTCCCAGCGCTGGTCGCGGTCCATGGCGAAGTAGCGGCCCGACACGCTGGCGAGGTGCGCATTGCCCGCGCTGGTCATGGCCGCGTTGAGTGCGCGCAGCGAGGGCTCGGCCGACTTCGGCGGCATGTCGCGGCCGTCGAGGAACGCGTGCACGGCCACCCGGGCCACGCCTTCGCGCTTCGCCATCGCGATCAGCGCGAACAGGTGCGCCTCGTGCGAGTGCACGCCGCCCGGCGAGAGCAGGCCCATCAGGTGCAGGGTGCCGCCGGCATCCCGTGCGGCATGGCAAGCGGCGAGGAGCTCCGGATTGCGGAAGAAGTCGCCGCTCTCGATCTCGGCGTCCACCCGGGTGAGGTCCTGGTAGACGATGCGGCCGGCGCCGATGTTCATGTGGCCGACCTCGGAATTGCCCATCTGGCCGTCCGGCAGGCCAACGAACTTCCCTTCGGTGTGCACGAGGGTGTGCGGGCACTCGGCCAGCAGGCGCGTCCAGTGCGGCACGCGGGCCAGGGCGATGGCGTTGTCGGCCGTGGCCTCGCGATGGCCCCAGCCATCGAGGATCAGCAGCAGGATGGGTTTCGGACGCGACGCCATGACCTTTGCACCAGTGACGAAAGGGAGGCGACAAGTTTAGCCGCCGGGCGGCAGGATGGCCGTGTCATCCCGCCTTGGAGCCCGCCATGCGCCATTCCGCCCGCCTCAGCCCGCTGGTCCTTGCCGTCGCCTTGGCCTTCGGCGCCGGCCACGCCCTGGCCGACACCCCGCCGAGCGAATCCAAGGTGCTCGGCAGCATCACGGCGCAGGCCGGCCAGGCTTACGACAGTCTCGATTCGGTGAACGGCGGCATCAGCATCCAGCGCGGCGCCACCGTGCGCAGCGCCGAGACGGTGAACGGCGGCATCAGCATCGACGAAGGCGCCACCGTCGGCAGCGCCGAGACCGTCAACGGCGGCATCAGCATCGCCGGCAAGGTGAAACTGGGCAGCGCCGAGACGGTGAACGGCGGCATCAGCCTCGACGACGACGGCGAGGTGTCCGGCGACCTCGAAACCGTCAATGGCGCGATCCGAATTGGCGCACGCAGCGTCGTGGCCGGCGAGGCCGAGACGGTCAACGGCGGCATCCGCCTCGACGGCGGCGTGGTGCGCGGCATGCTGCGCACGGTCAACGGCGACATCACCCTCGCCCGCGGTGCGCAGGCCGGCGGCATCGAGATCGAAGAGCCGAACCGCGGCTGGTGGAACTGGGGGAGCGAAAAGCTGCCGCGCGTCGTCATCGGCCCGGAGGCGAAGGTGAGCGGCCCGATGGTGTTCAAGCGCGAAGTGCGGCTCTTCGTGCACGCCACGGCGACCATCGGCGAAGTGCGCGGTGCCACGGCCGTGCGCTACGAAGGCGAAGACGCGCCCGAGTGACCCCTGCCATTGGTCACGGGGCGGGAGGCCGCCCCGGGGCCGGGCCTGCGCCTAGAATCGGGGACGTTTCCACGTTGGAGTGTTCCCGTGATGCGATCCACCCTGATGGCGGGCGTCGCCCTCCTCACCAGCGCGGCCGCCTGCGCCACGCCGGTGCCGCCGGCCGCCGCCACCGCGACGGCCCAGCACAGCTTCGGGCCCGAGATTTCGGCCGAGGATTTCAGTGCCCACGTGCGCACCCTCGCCAGCGATGAGTTCGCCGGCCGCTCGCCGGGCGGCATCGGCGAGACCAAGACCGTCGAGTACCTGATCGCCCAGCTGCAGCGCCTCGGCCTGAAGCCCGGCAACCACGGCGCGTGGACGCAGGACGTCCCGATGACCGAGACCAAGGCCGACGACAAGGCCAGCACCTTCACCCTCACCACGGCGAAGCAGACCCTGGCCCCGGCCATCGGCCCTGAGGTGGTGGTCGGCACGCGCACCGGCCAGCCAGAGGTGAGCATCGACGGCAGCGAGCTGGTGTTCGTCGGCTACGGCGTCAACGCGCCGGAGGCCGGCTGGAACGACTACGCCGGCCTCGACGTCAAGGGCAAGACGGTCGTGATGCTGATCAACGACCCGGGCTTCCACGTCGGCAGCAGCGAGCTGTTCGGCGGCAAGCGCATGACCTACTACGGGCGCTGGACCTACAAATTCGAGGAAGCCGCCCGCCAGGGCGCCGCCGCCGCGCTGATCATCCACGACGACGCCGGCGCGGCCTACCCGTGGGAAGTGGTGCAGAACAGCTGGGGCGGCCCGCAGTTCGACCTGCCGCCGAGCGAAGACCCGGAACCGCGCCTGCCGGCGCAGGGCTGGATCAACGCCGCCACCGCGAATGCGCTGTTCGCCGACGCCGGCCTCGACTTCGAGGCGCAGCGCACGGCCGCCAACCAGCGCGGCTTCAAGGCCGTGCCGTTGAAGGCCACCTTCTCGCTGTCGCTGAAGAGCAGCTCGCGCACCGCCACCTCGCAGAACGTCATCGCGATGCTGCCGGGCACCACGCATCCGGACGAGGCCATCGTCTACACCGCGCATTGGGACCACCTCGGCCGCAACTTCTCCGGCGTGGGTGATCGCATCTTCAACGGCGCCGTCGATAACGCCACCGGCGTGGCCGGCGTGCTGGAGATCGCCGAGGCCTTCACCGTGCAGCGCCCGGCGCCGGAACGCAGCATGGTGTTCCTGTTCGTGACGCTGGAAGAATCCGGCCTGCTCGGCTCGAAGTACTACGCCGCGCACCCGGCCATCCCGCTGGAGAAGACCGTCGCCGTCATCAACCTCGATGCCATGAGCGTCGTCGGCCCCTCGAAGGAGCTGGTGGTGATCGGCCTCGGCAACTCGACGCTCGATGACATCGCCCGCCCCTTCGCCGAAGCGCAGGACCGCGTGCTGACCGAAGAAAGCGAGCCGCAGAACGGCTACTTCTTCCGCTCCGACCACTTCAACTTCGCCAAGGCCGGCGTGCCAGCGCTGTACGCCAAGGGCGGTGTCGACCACCGCGAGAAGGGCCGCGAGTTCGGCCTCGCGTGGATGGCCGATTACACGGCGGTGCGCTACCACAAGGTCGGCGACAACTACGACGCCGGCTGGGACCTGCGCGGCACCATGCAGGACCTGCAGCTGCTCTACGGCGTGGGCCGCACGCTGGGCGGCAACCGCGAGTGGCCGAACTACGTGGAGGGCAACGCCTTCCGCAAGAGCGAACAGCGCGGGCAGTAATCGTTCGGCGGTCCCGAGCTTCGGGCCACCGGAACGGAGACGGGCGCCGCGAGGCGCCCGTTTCCGTTTGGGCCCATGACCGGCGGGAACGCCGCCGGCGCGGGTTCAGTCCGCCTTGCGGACGTGGGTGTCAAGGAACGTGAGGTAGGCCTCCTGCGCGGTGATGCGGTTCTCGCGGCGCAGGAACCCATGGCCCTCGTCGGGGAACAGCACGTACTCCACGGGCACGTTGTTGGCGCGCGCCGCGGCCACCAGCTCGTCGGATTCCACCTGCAGCACGCGCGGGTCGTTCGCCCCCTGCATCACCAGCATCGGCCGCACGATGTTCTTCGCATGGAACAGCGGCGAGATGCGGCGATGGCGTTCGGCGTCGGTGGCCGGATCGCCCATCTCGTCATAGAGCGCCTGCCGCTGTGCGCCCCACCACGCCGGGATCGACTCCAGCGTGCGCACCCAGTTGGTCACGCCGAAGATGTTGATGCCGGCTTCGAAGGCTTCCGGATGGAAGGTGAGCGCTGCCGCCGTGATGTAGCCGCCGTAGGAGCCGCCCATCACCGCCACTTCGTCGTCGGCCACCCAGTCCTGCGCGCGCAGCCAATCGCCACCGGCGACGATGTCGCGAAGATCGGCTTCACCGTGCTGGCGGTCGTCCCTGTGGAAGAAGGTCTTGCCGTAGCCCGAGGAGCCGCGGTTGTTGGCGCCGAGCACGGCGTAACCGTGGTTGACGAGGTGCTGCACCATCGCGCTGTAGCCGCGACGCGTCTGCCCGCCGGGGCCGCCGTGCACCAGCACGACCGCCGGCACCGGGTTCGCGGCGGACGCGCCCTTCGGGCGGTAAAGCACGGACGGAATCTGCACGCCGCCCTCGGCCGTGTAGCGGACGATCGTCGCCTCGACGAGGTGCGACTCGTCGATGGCCGGATTGAGCGCGGTGGTGAGGCGACGCACCTTGCGGTCGGCGAGGTCGGCGACGAAGACGTCGGACGGCGACGTGTCGGAGGCCACGGTGAAGGCCACGCGCGCCTCGTCGGGCGAGAAGCGCACGCTGCCGATGTCGCCGTCCGGCAAGCCGTCGAACGCGAGCGGCTTGCCGTCGCGGGTGTCGAGGATGGTGAGCGCGGTGCTGGCGTCGGCGTTGATCGCCGAGACGCGGTAGCGACCGCTCGGCGACCACGAAACGAACATCACGTCCCAATCGGCCTCGATCAGCGGCTTCTGCTCGCCCGAGGCGAGGTCATGCGTCCAAGCCTGGTTGAACTCGCCGTGCGCATTGGTCGCGAACACGAGCGTCTTCGAGTCCGGCGTGAAGCCATAGACGCTTGCCGATACCGCGCCCTCGCCCGGCGTAATCAGCGTCGGCTTGCCCTCGCCCTGCAGGTCGACGAGGTACACGTCGGAATCCGCCGAAGTGTTGGGCTTTTCCATCGCGACCCAGCGGCCGTCGTTCGAGACCTCGGCAGGCAGGAAGCCGCCGGGGTTCTGGAACAGCACGCGGCTCTCGAACGTCGTCGTGTCGTAGGCGAGCACGTCGAAGGCTTGCGGGTCGCGGGCGTTCGAGGTGACCCACAGCGTCTTGCCGTCCGGGCTCAGGCCCGCGAAGCCGGCCTTGAGTTTGTCACCGGTCGTGAGGTCACGGAGCGTGCCGTCAGCCTCGCGCACATAGACGTGCGTGAGCTCGTTGCCGCCTTTGTCGCCCTGCACCAGCACGCGGCCATCCGGCAGGTAGCTCGCGGCGAACACGGCGTCGGTGGTCGAGGTGGTGAGCGGCACCGGCGCGCCTCCGGCCACCGGCAGCGCGTAGGCGTTGAACACGCCGGTGGCGTCGGAGCTGATCAGTACCGAGCGGCCATCGGGCGAGAAGGCCAGCCCGCCGGCATCCGCCACGCGGAAACTGGTGGTGTCGAAGAACTGCGCGGCCGTGTACTTCGGCACGGCGTCGGCAGCAGCGGCCCCGGCCGGCAGCGCGCCGGCAAGGAGGAAAACGGCGGACAACAGGACGGTGGCGCGCATCGGCAGACCTCATGGGTTCGACAGGCTTGGCGAGCCTAACGCGATTCGGTCGCGATGAACGTGGCGTGTTGCGGCGGCTCTTGCCTCGGCACGCGCGATCGCTGACTAACGATCGCCGAACTGCATCCGCAGGGCCGCCGCTGTCGCCGCCACGTTCGCCATCATCGGCATATGCCCACAGCCGGGCAGCATGACCGTGCGCGACTCGCGCAGGCCGGCGGCAAACAGCGCCGCCGCACTCGGATCGATCACGCGGTCGTCGTCGCACCACAGCAGCAGCGCCGGCGCGTCGATATCGCCAAGCAGCGGCTGCACCGCGAAGGCCTCGTCGCCGCGCAGGCGCGCAAGGACCTCCCGCTCGAACGCGTTGTCGGCGATACGCCGCGCGATGAGGGCGCGATCCGCCGGCCACGGCACGAACGGCGGATCGGTGAACACCAGGCCGAGGTAGCGGTCGAGCGTCGCGCGGTCCTCGACGGCGAACGGGTGGCCGCCCTCGAGCACGGCGCGCCCGAATTCATTCGGCGCGAACGGCACGCCCGCCGCCGACAGCAGGGCGATGCGCCGCACGTGCTCGGGATGGCGCGCGGCGACGAGGCCGGTGATGTGGCCGCCCATCGAGTGACCGGCCAGCAGGTCGGGCGTGCGCGGCAACGTGGCCAGCCACGCGGCGATGCGCTCCGACTGCGCCAGCACGCCGTAGTCGGCGCCGGTCTCACGCTGGCTCTCGCCCCAGCCCGGCAGGTCCGGCGCGATGACGCGATGGGTGGCGGAGAGCTCGGCCATCAGCGGCAGCCAGTTCTCCTTTGTCCCCGTGAAGCCGTGGAGCAGCACGACCAGTGGCGCCTCGGGCGGGCCGGCCTCGAGCTGCACGATGCGCTGGCCGTCCACCTCGACGCGGCGCACCTCGGCGCCCGCTTGCAGGCGCTGCATTGCGAACCAGCCCTGCAGCGCCCACTCGGGGCGCCACGCGAGCAGCCCGATGACGATCAAGAGGTCCAGTGCCAGCGCCGCGAGGACAATCACGCGGCGCCGCGGCCGCCGCAGCGTGCCCGGGGCCACCGTTGGCGTGCGGACGGCCGGCTTCACGGACTCACTTCGCCGACGCGTCGAGCGCGGCCTGCACGGCGCCGCGGGTGATCGGGTGGTAGCCCGCGCTGGCCTGCTGCAGCACCTGGCGCGCGAAAGCGAGTCCGTCCGGCGTCTCGGCCAGCGCCACGTAGCTCGGCAGGATCAACTTGCGGCGGCCGACCTTGCGCAGGAACTGCGCCAGCGCCGGACGCGCCTCGAAATAACCGGCGCGCACGGTGATGGGGTACCAGCGCTGCGCGATCTCGCCGTTGGGGGTGCCGGTGAAGCGGAAAGCGCCGTCCAGCTCCAGCAGGCGCTCGGCAGCGATGTCGTCCGGCAGGCCCTCGAGGAAATGCACCCACTCCTGCGTGATCCACGTCGCGGTGTCGAGCTCGGCCACCGCGACGCGGCGCTTCAGCCAGTCCTCGCGCGCGGCGTCGACCGCAGCGAGGCGCGGCGACGTGGCCGCCACGGCGGTCTCGGGCAGGCCGGGGCCGGCGATCCACGCGGCCAGCTCGGCCTCGGTGAGCTTGCCCGGGTTCTTCGCGATCAGCTCGCGGCGCAGGAAGGCGAGGAAGTCGTCCGTGGTGACGCTCTTGAATGCGTGCTCGTCGAACCACTGCCGCAGGAACGGGTCGAACACCTCCCGGCCATAACGGGTCTCGAGGAAGGACAGGAACCACTGGCCCTTGATGTAGGCGACGTCGGTCAGCGCCTCATCCGGGTCACGGCCCGGCGACGGCGGCAGCGCCAGCACCTGCTGGGCCGGCGGCAGCGAGGCGAGTTCGGCGCGCAAGCCGCTCTGGCTGACCACATCCTCCATGTCGGCCTGCTCGCGGCCGTACACGGCCTCGACGATGCGGTTCTCGACGTAGCTGGTGAAGCCCTCGTTGAGCCACATGTCCTTCCAGCTCGCATTGGTCACCAGGTTGCCCGACCACGAATGCGCCAGCTCATGGGCGATCAGCGAGACCAGCGACTTGTCGCCGGTGATGACCGTCGGCGTGATGAAGGAGAGGCGCGGATTCTCCATGCCGCCGAACGGGAAGCTCGCCGGCAGGATCAGCAGGTCGTAGCGCTCCCAGCGGTAGGGGCCGTACAGCGCCTCGGTGGCCGCGATCATCTTTTCGGTATCGCTGAACTCGGCGGCGGCGCGGTCGAGCACCGGCGCCTCGGCCCACACGCCGGCACGCGCCGAGATCGCCTTGAAGCGGAAATCACCGACCGCGATCGCCAGCAGGTAGCTGGGGATCGGCTGCGCCATGGTGAAGCGGTAGTCGCCGTCGGCCTCGGCGGCCGGGTCATTGTCCGCGCTCATCAGCGCCATCAAGCCGGGCGCCGTGCGGATGCGCGCCGTGTAGGTGAAGCGCACGCCGGGCGTGTCCTGCAGCGGCACCCAGCTGCGCGCATGGATGGCCTGCGACTGGCTGAACAGCAGCGGCTGCTTGCCGCCCGCGGTCATCGCCGGCGTCATCCACTGCAGGCCCGAGGCCTCCGGCGACGTGCGGTAGCGGATGCGCACCGCATCCATCCGCGACGGCAGGGCGATGGTGAGCGTGCTGCCGAAGATGGCGTCGCGCTCGGCGAGGCTGAACTCGACGCGCTGCCAGCGGCCCTCACCCTTGCGGGCCTGCACGCGCTCGATGGCGAGGTCGCGGGTGTCGAGCCGCAGCTCGACCGGGCCGGTCGCCGCCGGGTCGGCCCAGGCCAGCGTGTGGACCGCCTCGCCGGCCAGCGTCCGCGCCGCGAAATCGACCCGCAGGTCGAGCGCCATGGCACTGATGCGCACCACGGCGGGCTCGGCGGCGCTGTGCTCGTCGTGGGCCCGGTCGGCCGACTGGGCGGCCGCCGCGAAGAAGGCGAGAGCGAAAGCGAGGATCAAGCGCATGCGGGCGGGGCCATCCGGGGAATGACTTGAGTTTACTCAAAGCGCGGCGGGGGCCCGTCCCTCATGCTGGGGCCATGGACCATTTCGATCTCGACGACCCCGCCCGCCTCGACGACTACCTCGGCCGCCTCGCGGCCGGGCTCGACCCGCGCTTGGGCCACGGCCACACCCCGACCATCGACCTCCGGCGCATCGCGCCGGACCCGAGGGCCCTCGCCCAGATTCCGGGGCGCGCCGCACGGCGCCTGCAGGGCCTGCCACTGAGGAAGCACGGCCACCTGCTGGCCGTCGCCATGGTCCACCCCGAAGACGCCGAGTCCTGGCATTCGATGGGGTTCATGACCGATTGCACCCTGGTGCCGTTCGCGGCCGACGAGAAGCAGTTGGCCGCGGCCCTCGCCGACAGCTACGACCGCCTGGAGGACGTGCAGATCGCCCGCGACCTCGGCCTCGACGCCGGCGACGCGCGTCCCGAGCCGGGCTCGCCCATGGAGATGGAGCGCATCGCCGGGCAGGCGCCGATCATCCGGCTGATCAACGATGCGCTGGCCGACGCCATCGCCCGCCGCGCCTCCGACCTGCACCTGCGGCCCGGCGAACACCACGCCGAACTGCTCTATCGCATCGACGACGAGCTGGTGCCGGTGCGTCGTTTCCTGTCCACGCTGCTGCCGGCACTCGTCTCGCGGATCAAGGTCATCGGCCGCATGAACCTCGCCGAGCACCGCACCGCCCAGGACGGTCGGACGACCTTCACCCTGCCCGATGGCCGTGCCATCGACCTGCGCATTTCCGTCCTGCCCAGCATCCACGGCGAGAGCGTCGCCATCCGCCTGCTCGACACCTCGCAAGGCCTCCGCGACCTCGGCCAGATCGGCCTCAGCCCACGCGACCGCGAACGCATCGACGACCTGGTCACCAGCGACCACGGCCTGTTCCTGGTCTGCGGCCCCACGGGCTGTGGCAAGACCACCACCCTCTATGCCGTGCTGCAGGCCTTGGCCAAGCAGCGCATCAACATCCTCACCATCGAAGACCCGGTCGAATACCGCATCGATGGCATCCAGCAGATGCAGGTGAACCGGCCGGCCGGCTTCACCTTCGCCACCGCCATGCGCAACTTCCTGCGCCACGATCCCGACGTGATCATGGTGGGCGAGATCCGCGACCGCGAGACCGCCGAGATCGCCATCGAGAGCGCGCTCACCGGCCATCTCGTGCTCAGCACGCTCCACACCAACACCGCCGCCACCGCAGTGACGCGCCTGCTCGACCTCGGCGTCGAGCCCTACCTGTTGCGCGCCAGCCTGCTCGCGGCGATGTCGCAGCGCCTGGTGCGCAAGGTCTGCCCGGCCTGCCGCGAGCCGACGACGCCGGACGCGCGCATCGCCGGACTGCTGGGCGTTCCGACGGACACCACGGTCTGGAAGGGTCGCGGCTGCGCGCAGTGCGAGGGCCTCGGCGTGCGCGGGCGCGCCGCTGCCTACGAGCTGCTGGTCACGTCACCCGGCATCCTGCCGCTGATCCACGCCGGCGCCGAAGCCGACCGCATCCATGCGACGGCGGTGGCCGAGGGCATGGTGCCGCTCACCGCCACGGCCACCGCGATGGCGATGCGTGGCGAGATCTCGCTCGAAGAGGCCTTCCGCGCGCGGACCGACTAAGCGCGCCGCTCAGCGCGCCGTCGCCGCCCGCCAAGCGGCATCGTCGCGAAGCGCCGCCGGGTCGCGGAACACCGCCCACAGGTCCTCCGGGAGATCGCGGAACGCTTCGACATAACGCGCCGCCTCGCGCGATTCGCCGGTGACGTCGCGGATGCGGATCGCGAGGATGCGACCCGGCCAGGCACGCGCCGTGGCGCCGTAGATCTCGGGATCGCGCTCACCGGAATCACCGATCAGGACGAACCGGCGCGCCGGTGCCGCGGCCAGTAAGGCGTCCAGCACGGCACGCTTGTGCGCGAAGGTGCCGGTCTCGCCGAACAGGTCTTCGATGACCTCCACCTCGCGCAGGTGCAGGCTGCCTTCGGGAAAGCCTTCCGCTTGGAGGAAGCCGGCCAAAGCGGGCTGGAGCGGATGCGGACTTCCCGACAGATAGTGGAAGCGCGTGCCGTTGTCGCCACCGGCGCCGGTCGTCGTCGTCGCGTCGATGGCCCGATACGCCGCCGCCATGCCCTCGACGGGCTTGAAGGGCCGGACGAAGGTGTTCATCAGCATCGCGTGGCGATCGAGCACACGGGTGTCCTTGATCGTGTCGTCGATGTCGGAAACGACGGAGAGTCCCTCGGCCGGGAGCACCAGCGCGCGGCCATTCAGCGCGCCAGCGCCGGGAGTTTCGGAACCACCGTCCGCAACCACGTCGAACGACCACCAGCGCCCAGCGGGCGGCGGCGCCGCCAGATCCACGCAGTGGCGGACCCGCCCGTCGGCATCGCTCGCGGGCAAAGGCACCGCGTCGGTCACGCCGTCCACGCGGAGGGTGAGCCGCTTGCCGCGCTCGTCATCGGCGAGGAACAGTCGCACCCGCTCGTCGAAGCGCGCCCGATCATCCGCGGCCAAGGCCTCGCGTTCCACGCCGAGCGCGACGGCCAGCAACGTGGCGGCACCGGGACGTCGCTCCGGCTCGAACACCCAGGCGTCCACGCAGAGCCGCCAGCCCCCCTCGGTCGTCGGGTGGGCGAGGCCGTCATGGAAACGCACGCGTTCGTCGCTTTGCAGGGCCGCTCCAGCGAAGCTGGCGCCGGCGCCGAGCAGCAGCGCGAAGCCGGCTGCGGCGCGGCACGCGGCCGCGCGGCTCACACGCGATAGCCGGAGTGGATCGCGCAGATGCCGGCGCTGAGGTTGCGGTAGTCGCAGCGCTCGAAGCCGGCCTCGGCCATCATCGCCTTCAGTTCGTCCTGCGGCGGGTGCTTGCGGATGCTCTCGGCGAGGTACTGGTAGCTGGCCGAATCGTTGGCGAACAGCTGGCCCAGGCGCGGCAGCACCTTGAAGCTGTGGAAGTCGTAGACCGGCTTGAACCACTCCGGCTTCACTTCCGAGAACTCCAGCACCAGCGCGCGACCGCCGAGCTTCAGCACGCGATGCATCTCGCGCAGCGCCTTCGCCTTGTCGGTGACGTTGCGCAGGCCGAAGGCGATGGTGACGAGGTCGAAGCTGGCGTCCGGGAAGGGCAAGGCTTCGGCGTTCAACTGCACCCAGCGCAGGCCACGCACGAGGCCACGGTCGGTCAGGCGGTCGCGGCCGACGCCGAGCATCGCGGCATTGATGTCGCCAACGACGACTTCGCCCGAATCCCCCACGCGCTCGTGCAGCAGGGCGGCGATGTCACCGGTACCGCCGGCGAGGTCGAGCACGCGGTCGCCCTGGGCCACGCCGGAGGTGGCGACGAAGTAGCGCTTCCAGACCCGATGCACGCCGAGGCTCATCAGGTCGTTCATCAGGTCGTACTTGCCGGCCACCGACGAAAACACCTCGCGCACCAGACCGGCCTTCTCGGTGGTGGGCACGTCGCGGAAGCCGAAATGGGTGGTGCCCTCGGGGCGGGTTTCGCTGCTCATGGCGGGGATTATCCCACCGCCGGCGGCACGGCGGCGTCGCGCGACAAACCCGCCGCCGCGAGCGCGGCCTCGTAGGCCGCCCAGCGCGTGGCGTGCTCCCGACCGAGTTGATGCAGGTAGGCCCAGGTGTAGAGGCCGGTCGAGTGGCCGTCGGTGAAGCGCAGCGCCACGGCGTAATGGCCCACCGGCTCCACGGCCTCGATGCCGACGTCGCGCTTGCCGGCGACGAGGATCTTCTGCTCGGGCGCATGCCCCTGCACCTCGGCGCTGGGCGATTCCACCCGGAGGTACTCGGCGGGAAGCCGGAACGTGGCGCCATCGTCAAAGGCGACCTCGAGGGCGCGCGAGGCGCGGTGGAGGGTGAGGGCGGTGGGGCGCGCGTTCATGCCGCGATTGGATCAGACCGGAGCCGTCGCTGTCGCGGGGAACCTCGGGATTCAGGCACCTCAGCGCCCGCTGAACACCCGGCGGCGGCTCAGGCGGGTGAAGGCCACGGAGGACTATGCTCGATCCATCCCCTGACGGAGACCCGCCATGCGCAAGCCCCTCCTCCTCGCCCTCGCGCTGATCGCCCTGCCCAGCCTCGCCTTCGACCAGGCGCAGGTCATGCAACCCGCCGCGCTGGCGGACGTGCGGAGCGTCCATATCGTCCCCGTGGCGGTCGAACTGCCAGCCGCCGCGCGCCGCGGCGACCGTCGAGGCGATGCGCCGCGTCCCGTGGCCGTTCGTGATGCCGAAGCGAAGGCCGCCGAGCTGACCGCCGCGCTGCGGCGTGGGTTCGCCAAGGACTTCACCGTCGTCGATGCGCCCGGTCCGGGCGTGCTGGTGATCGAAACCACGCTGACCCGCCTCGAGGCCAGCCGGCCGACGATGGCCGATTACCACCGCGAGCCCGGCCTCGGCTTCGAGTCGGTCTACGCCGGTGGTGCCGCCGTCGACGTGCGGATGACGCGCGACGGCAGTGACATCGCCGTGCTGAAGGACCGTTACGTCGGCAGTTTCAGCGACGGCAGCCCGCGCATCGGCGTGTGGCAGGACACCGATCGCGCGTTCTCGCAGTGGTCGCGCCAGCTGCCGGTCTGGGTCGCGCAGCCGGAAACCGCCTCGCGCTGAAGCCCCCTGCGGGGACGGGAAGGCCCGGAGCACGCCGGGCCTTCGTCGTTTCAGGATTTGCGCTTGGCGCGCGGGTGCGCACCGTCGTAGACCTTGGCGAGATGCTGGAAATCGAGGTGCGTGTAGATCTGCGTGGTCGCGATGTTCGCGTGGCCCAGCAGCTCCTGCACGCCGCGCAGGTCGCCGGAGCTCTCCAGCACGTGGCTGGCGAAGCTGTGCCGCAGCAGGTGCGGATGCACGCGCTTCCAGACGCCCTGCCGCATCGCCAGCTCGCGCACGCGCTTCTGCACCGCGCGTGGCGTGATGGGGCCGCCGTCGCGGCCCGGGAAGACCGGCCGAGCGCCGGGTGAGGCCACGGCCGACGACGCGTTCGATGCGGAGGCGGCCTCGCTCGCCGCCCAGGCGGCCAGTGCCTCGCGGGCATGCCGGCCCACCGGCACGATGCGCGTCTTGCGGCCTTTGCCGAGCACGCGCACTTCGCCGCCCGCGAGGTCGAGATCACCCCAGCGCAGCGCGCAGAGCTCCGACACGCGCAAACCGGAGGAATAGAACAGCTCCATCATCGCGCGGTCGCGCCGGCCCAGCGGCCCGTCGTCCGGCACCTCGACGAGCTGGCCCATTTCATCGGCGTCGAGCACCTGCGGCAGTTTGCGCGGCGCCTTCGGCCCGCGCAGCCCGGCGCTCGGATCGGCGGCGATCTCGCCATGCTTCAACAGCCAGCGGAACAGGGCGCGGCAGGCGGAGAGGCGGCGCTGCACACTGGGCGGCGACAGCCCGCGGGCATGCTCGTCGGCGACGAAACCGCGCAGGGCGAGGCCGTCGAGATCGCCCCACCCGGCGATGCCCTGCGTGCCGGCCCAGGTTCGCAGCGCCGCGAGGTCGCGACGGTAGGCGTCGAGCGTGTGCGGGGAGGCCTGCTTCACGACCGCGAGGTGCCCCAGGAAGCGCGCGAGCGGGGCGTCGAGGGCCTGCGCCCTCGCCTCGCTCCCGTCGCCCACCGGCCGGTTCATCGCGGCGAAGCACGCCCCATCGCGGTGGCCAGGGCCTCGGCCATCATCCGCAGGAACAGCGTGCCCATGCCGGGGAAGAAGCGGTTCGGGTCGACGCTGCCCACCGCCACGAGCCCGACGCCGGCCACCGGCAGCACAGCGCAGGAGGCCACGCGGCTCGCGTCATCGCCGAACAGCAGGGCCTGGCGCTCCGGCGCGAGGCGGCCGCAGAGCGGTTCGCCGCTGGCCATCGCCTCGCGGAAGGGCTCCATCCGCGGATCCGCGGCCGGCACCACCTGGCACCACGACGCGCCCTCGAGGCCGGGCACCGGCGCCAGCACGGTGATGCGCACGGCATCGCCGGCGAAGTCCTCGCTCAAGCACGCCACCATCGCGCGCAGCGTGTCGGCGGCCGTGCCGGCGCGCATCAGCGCCAGCGTAAGCTGGTGCGTGCGCACGGCGAGCCGCTCGTTGTCCTGCGCGTTCCCGGACAACTCGTGCAGGCGCCGCGTCAGCTCGCGGTTCTTCTCGCGCAACACCTCGAGCTGGTAGCCGGCCAACGACGCGCTCGCGCCCGCATCCTTCGGCACCACGAGAGTGACCGCGAGGTCCGGAAACTGCTCGAGGAAACGCGGATGACGGCGCAACCACTGCGCCACCTCGTGGGCTTCGCTGCGTGCGTTGCGCTCTTCAGCCATGGGCATCGGCTCCTTCATCCCACCACTCCCCTTCGAAAACGAACGCGGCCGGGCCGCGCATGGACACCGGCGCGTCGTCGGACGGCCAGTCGATGTGCAAGGTGCCACCGGGCAGGTCGACGCGCACGGCGCGGTCGACACGGCCCTGGCGCACGAGGATGGCGACCGCCGCGCAGGCACCGCTGCCGCAGGCCAGCGTTTCGCCGACGCCGCGCTCGTAGACGCGCAAGGCGATGTGCCCGGGCGCCAACACTTCCGCGAAACCAACGTTGACGCTCTCCGGGAACAGGCCACCGCGTTGCAGCCATGCACCGATCCCGGCGACATCGACGGCGGCCAAGGCGCTGCCCGGCGAACCGGAGGCGCTCGCCGCCACCTCGATCAAGGCGTGCGGATTGCCCATCGACGCCGCACCGAAGGCCAGCACCCCGAACGGCCCCTCCGCCACGTAACGAGCGGCCTCGCTGGGCGCGGCGAGCGGGATGCGGTTCGGGGCGAACACCGGCACCGACATCGCCAGGTGGATGCTGCCGTCCTCGAGGGCGTCGGCCTCGATGCGCCCGGCCGGGCTGCCCATCGCGAAGCGCGGACCGCGGGCCGCGCCATCGCGCCGCAGCCATGCCGCGACGCAGCGCGCACCGTTGCCACACTGCCCGGCGGGACTGCCATCGGCGTTCCAGATGCGGTAGTCGGCGACCGTGCCCGGGCTCGACGGCGACTCGATGGTGAGCAACTGGTCGAAGCCGATGCCGCGATGGCGGTCGGCCATCCGCGCGGCCTCGGCCGGCGTGGGCGGCGGTGCCCCGTGGCGCAGGTCGAGCACGACGAAATCGTTGCCCGCGCCGTGCATCTTGCTGAAGCGACGGCGCGTCGGCGCCGGGCGGCTCATCCGGCGACCGCCCCCACGGTTCCGACCGTCGCCGCCTTGGGCTGGGGCCGCACGAGATCACCCTTGTTGCCGCAAGCGGCAAGCAGGGCGCAGGCAAGAAGCATCGACAGCAGCAGGCGGACGGTTTTCATGCGCCCCAGTATAGCGACGGCACCTCGGCGGCGATGAATACGTTTGCGCCTGCGCGGTCCGTCGGGCGCGCTCCGAGCCGAGGGCTTAGGCTGTCGGGCCTAGCCCCCATCGAGTGCTCCATGACCCAGGACGCGTCGCTTTTCGTGCTGTTCGGCGCCACCGGTGATCTCGCCCAGCGCATGCTGCTGCCGTCGCTGTACGCGCTGGAGCGGGACGGCTTGCTGCCTGCGTCGTTGCGCATCCTCGGAACGGCACGATCGACGATGGACCGTGAGGGTTTCCGCACCCACGTCGGGGAGGCCATCGGCAAGGCCATCGCCGCAGGCGAGTGCAACGACGCGGCGCTGGAGCGCCTGCTCGATCGCTGCGACTACCAGTCCGCCTCGGTGGACGACCCCGCCGCCTTGGCCGCGCTGGCCGCGCGCATCGCCGCGCTGCGCGGCGACGGCGACACGCTCGTGCACCTGTCGACCGCGCCGAAGTTCTACGGCCCCATCTGCGAGGCGTTGGCCACGGGCGGCGTCGCCGATGCGCGGATTCGGGTAATGCTCGAGAAGCCGATCGGCCACGATCTGGCCAGTTCCATCGCCATCAACGAGTCGGTGGCGAAGGTGTTCCGCGAGTCGCAGGTGTTCCGCGTCGACCACTACCTCGGCAAGGAGGGCGTGCAGAACCTGCTGGCGCTGCGCTTCGGCAACGCGCTGTTCGAGCCGATCTGGAACTCGCGCTTCGTCGAGCAGGTGCAGATCACCGTCGCCGAGACGGTCGGCCTCGAAGGCCGCGGCGGCTATTACGACGAATCCGGCGCCATGCGCGACATGGTGCAGAACCACCTGCTGCAGCTGCTCACGCTCACGGCCATGGAGCCGCCCTCGCACTTCGATCCGGGCGCGGTGCGCAACGAGAAGCTCAAGGTGCTGCGCTCGCTGCGCCCGATCGAAGGCGACGACGTGGCCACCCACACCGTCGCGGGCCAATACACGGCGGGCGCGATCGACGGCAAGGCGGTGCCGGGCTATGCCGACGAACTCGGCCGCAAGAGCCGCACCGAGAGTTTCGTCGCCATCCGCGCCCACATCGACAACTGGCGCTGGAGCGGCGTGCCCTTCTACCTGCGGACGGGCAAGCGCCTGCCGCGTCGCGCTACGGAGATCTACGTGAAGATGCGCGCCGTGCCGCATTCGATCTTCGACGGCGAGGGCGCCACGCCGGAGCCCAACGCCCTGCTGATCCGCCTGCAGCCGGAAGAACGCATCTCGATGATGCTGATGAGCAAAACGCCCGGCCTCGACCGCGGCGGCGTCAAGCTCTCGCAGGTGGCCCTCGACCTCGACCTGCACGACGCCTTCGCGCACGAGCGCAAGCGCATCGCCTACGAGCGCCTGTACCGCGACGCCTTGGCCGGCGTCGGCACGCTGTTCGTGCGCCGCGACGAGATCGAGGCCGCGTGGCGCTGGGTCGACCAGATCCTCGGCGGCTGGACGGCGCGCGGGCAAGAACCGAAGCCCTACCCGGCCGGCACCTGGGGCCCGACCAGCGCGCTGGCGCTGCCGGAGCGCCACGGCCACAGCTGGCGCGAGTGAGCGCCGCCATGGCCATGAGCCCGCTGCCCATCCTCACACATACCGATGCCGCAACCCTCGCCACCGCGGTGGCCGAGGCCTTGGCCAAGGCGATCCGCCGCGGCATCGCCGACCACGGCGACGCCTGGTTGGCGCTGGCCGGCGGCAGCACGCCGTTCG
>Ga0209278_1001048_pt1 | contig 17645 bp, 15 predicted proteins | sample JI81BgreenDNA_FD_187504 | JGI IMG/M metagenome (GOLD analysis project Ga0209278, IMG submission 187504) | Wastewater effluent complex algal communities from Wisconsin, to seasonally profile nutrient transformation and Carbon sequestration -... | ecosystem: Engineered > WWTP > Effluent > Algae... | reverse complement strand
TCTGGTGGTGGCCGTGCTGATCTGGGCGATGATCTTTCCGATGATGGTCGGGGTCGATTTCGGCAGCATCAGGGATATCGGTCGCAAGCCCAAGGGGCTGGTGATCACATTGGTGATCAACTGGCTGGTCAAGCCCTTCAGCATGGCCGCGCTCGCTGTGCTGTTCTTCGATTACCTCTATGCCGATCTGCTGCCGCGCGATGATGCCCACGAATACATTGCGGGGCTGATCCTGCTCGGCGCGGCGCCGTGCACCGCGATGGTTTTTGTCTAGTCGCAGATGACTCACGGCGATCCGGCCTATACGCTGGTACAGGTGTCGGTGAACGATCTCGTGATGATCGTTGCCTTCGCGCCGATCGTCGCGCTGCTGCTCGGCGTGACGGATATCGTCGTCCCGTGGGAGACGCTTCTGCTTTCCGTCGTGCTGTACGTCGTTATCCCGCTTGTGGCAGGCGCGCTGACCCGGGGCCGGGTGATCGCCAGCCATGGCGGCCATGCAGCGGCGGTCGATGCGTTTACCGCGAGGTTGAAGCCTTGGTCGATCATCGGCCTGCTTGCGACCGTGGTGCTGCTGTTCGCCTTCCAGGCGGAAACGATCATTGCCAACCCGCTGCTGATCGCGCTGATCGCGGTTCCGATAATCATCCAGTCCTATGGCATCTTCGCCGCCGCCTATGCCTGGGCCTTGGTGTGGAAGGTGCCCCACAACATTGCGGCACCCTGCGCGCTCATCGGCACATCGAATTTCTTCGAGCTGGCGGTCGCGGTCGCCATCGGCCTGTTCGGCCTGTCAAGCGGCGCGGCGCTGGCGACAGTCGTCGGCGTGCTGGTCGAAGTGCCGGTGATGCTGTCACTGGTCGCTTTTGCCAATGCCACGCGCAGCAAATTTGAAGGGAATGCCCGGTGACCGAAGAGATCCAATTTGAACGGCTGCGGCATCTTGGCGATCCGGACCACCTGCCTGCTTTCAATCCTGATTTTGCGCATCGACAGCCTGCGATAGGCTTGGGGCCGCTGGATCCCAAGCCGCGGATCCTTCTGCTCTACGGATCGCTGCGCGAGCGCTCCTACTCGCGATTGGTTGCTGAGGAAGCAGCGCGGCTGCTGCAGTATTTTGGCTGCGAGACGCGTATTTTCGACCCGCGCGATCTGCCGCTTCCCGACCAGGTCGCGAACGACGATCATCCCGCCGTTGTAGAGCTGCGCGCGCATTCGATGTGGTCCGAAGGTCAGGTCTGGTGCAGCCCCGAACGCCACGGCCAGATTACTGGCATCATGAAGACGCAGATCGACCACCTGCCGCTCGCCTATCAGGGCATGCGCCCTACGCAGGGCCGCACCTTGGCGGTGATGCAGGTCAGTGCCGGATCGCAGTCGTTCAACAGCGTCAACACGCTGCGCATCCTTGGTCGCTGGATGCGGATGTTCACCATCCCCAACCAGTCGAGCGTTGCCAAGGCCTATCAGGAATTCGACGAGGCCGGGCGAATGTTGCCATCGGCCTATTACGACCGGATCGTCGATGTGGTCGAAGAACTGGTGCGCTTTACGGTCCTGCTGCGCCCGCATGCCGACCAGCTTGTCGATCGCTATTCCGAACGCAAGGACGCCAAGCAACCTGTGGCAACGCCGGTTGAGTCCGCAGGGATTGCGCGCCAGCAACCGGCATGACGCCCGGTACCAACCCATCAGAAGAAACAGAGCTCATGGGAAACTCCACAGCATTGCGCCTGGTTTGCCGCGGGTGCTCCGTTATCTTGCTAAACCTGTGCACCTGCCCCCTCGCAGCGCAGGACCATGATTTCCAGCAGTGGACGCTGATGGTTGCGCAAGGGCCGATCAAGGACGACTTGCTGGTACAGGCCGAAATCCAGCCGCGCATCACGAACGACGCGAGCAGATTGGGCCAATTCCAGATCAGCCCTGCGATCGGTTACCGCATAAGCCAACGGGTAACGGTCTATGTGGGCTACATGTTCGTCCATACTGATCCGGTCGATCGCCTCGCCTTTGACGAGCACCGGATCTACCAGCACATCGTCTATCCGCTGGGCAAGATAGACGACATCGCCATAACTGCGCGGACCTGGATCGAGGCGCGCATGGTGACAGGAGCGGAAGATCTTGGGTGGCGGTTCCGTCAACAGATCAGAGCTCAAAAGCCCATCGGGCAAGTGCAAGGGACCATGCTCGTATTGTGGAGCGAAGCATTCTACAACCTCAACGACGCGGATTGGGGACCACGACAGGGACTTGACCGCTGGCGTAACTTTCTGGGGGTCGGAGTGCCGCTGGCCCAAGGCGTTGTGCTTGAGCCTGGATATCTCAACCAGACAGTTTTTCGGCGGGGTGAGGACCGGCTCGACCACATCGCAAGCGTGACACTGTTTTACCGGTTTTAGAGCGTTCAGCTGCCCCTCGCGGAGCGCTCTGCCTGTGAGCTCGCGAGCAAGTCATCCATAGCCGTGTAGGCTGTCCTCATTTCCATCACCAGCCATGAACCGGCCCTTTCTGCAGGAATGGTGATCTGGTCCGGCTACCGCCGTGTGTCCGCGTTTGTCATTACCTGCCCTTTGACGCCTTAATGACGAGCGGCAGAATTGTCCCACGAAACACCATTCCGCTACTGGCAGCATTCGCCGATAACCATCATAAAACGTCAAGGCTTCGCTGCCGCATATGCCAACGGGTTTCAACTGTCCGCCATCGCGGCATCAGTTCGCGTACCTCATTTCGCCACAGCGTCCTGGGTCAAGTCCGGCGCCGCTGGCGCAAAGCGGGACAACGCCTCCTTAAGCGCCTTTACCTCGCCCCTCAGCGAAGATGCTTGCGCCCGCTCACCCTCAAGTTCTTGATAGAATAGCGTCGTCGCCTCCTTCGCTTGGACAAGCTCTTCCTCAAGCCTGGAGTTTAGCTGAAGCACAGAATGAAGCTCGGCCTTCACGGCGTCCAGCTCGATAAGCTTGGTCTCGAGGACTGCGCGTTCCTCGTTCCGGACACGGTTCGCAGCTTCCTGAACCTTGTTGGTAATCACCATCAGAATGGCAGCCAGATCGTCATCGTTGAAGTCCGCCGGGACGACCGCCTTCGTTGCATGGACCCGCCACTGGCGGAGGTGATTGATGATGGTTGTCAGGCTACCGGTTTTGGTCTCCTCGCGAATCATGATGGCTGAAATCTGGTCAGCCTTGATGCCTGCGGCGACGAGTTTGTCAGCGACGGCCGCAACTGTATCGTACTGTATTCCTCGCGCTTGGCTCATTGCCCCGGCTCCACCGTATTCATACATATACATATGTATACGTATGCCATTTCAATACATAGGCTAGGCTGCCAGCTTTATGTTAAGAAGCTGTCAACAATAGCTATTCTGGCGATTTAGGCTACGGCTCAAGTGCCTTTTGACGCCGCCTCTCTGACAGAATATCGGGCAGTTTTGGCCCTTTTGATCGAATTTGTGATGGGAAAACGGTTTTTCTCAGGTTCGGTCAGAAGGACTATAATGACCAATATACCGAATACCGCTCCGCCGGAGGCTTATGGCAAGGACAGTGATGAATGGAGCATCCGCGTGCTCCTGCCTGCGGCGCGTCTGGAACACTTCATCGTCCGCAAGCAGGCAGTGGAGCCACTCTCAACCATCGCGGTGATCGACACTGAAACAACCGGTACAGACCCGGCGCGAGACCAGATCATCGATCTCGCGTACGTGATCCTGCGGGTTGATGCTGTCGGCGATATAATCGACGTCATCGCTGCACGGCAGGCGCTCTGCGATCCGGGCATGCCGATCCCAAGCCGCGTTCGCCTGCTCACCGGGCTTACCGACGCTGACTTGCGTGGCAAGTCGATCGATCTTGATCTCGTCGAACAGGATTTTGGACAGGTTGACGTCTTTATCGCGCACAACGCTGCCTTTGACCTGTCATTTCTACGCCACCTGCTCCCCTGTACCACAGGGTCCGCCTGGGCCTGCTCGTTGTCCGATTTCGACTGGCTGGCCGATGCGCAGCTCGACGGCCGCGCATTGGGACATCTGCTGTATCAGATCGGTTTCTACAATTCGGGGCACCGCGCGCTCGCGGATGTGATCAGCCTGATCCATTTGCTGGCTTACCCGCTGCCAACGGGTCAACCGGTCCTCGGTGCATTGCTCGCCAACGCTGCCAGGCGGAGTTTTCGGGTGGAAGCGACCCGCGCTCCCTTTGATACGCGGTCGATCTTGAAGGCCCGCGGCTACAGGTGGGATGCACGGCACAAGGTTTGGTGCATCGAAGTCTCGGAGCAGAATCTTGACGCAGAGATTCTGTGGATCGAGCGCCATGTCACGCCTTTCGGTCCTGCACCCAGGGTAACCCCAATCACCTGGCACCAGCGGCATCGCTGAAGCTGTGGCCGTGCCGCACGGCGGCATGGCCAACCCCTGAAGGATCAAAAATGAGTGAGCGTCCTGTGTGAAGGGAAAAGCTCATCAAACTCAAAAAAGGAAACGAAAATACCATGATTAAACCCAACCAGCGTCAGCAGAACCAGCTTCATGCTCTCCGCCAGGCCCTGGGCCTGCCGCCCTACCGGCCTGTCAACGATGCCATCGCGTTCAGCCTCGGCGCTCCGATGGATGTTGCATACTCCATCGAACTCGCGCATTTTGCTGCGGAACGACAGAAGGACTGCATCCACATGGCATTCGCCCATGCGGGGGCGAAGCGCGCCAGCAATTTCTCGGTCGTCTTTCGCGAGATCGGCAACGTGGATATCATCCGCAGCTGCGTGCCTTATGCCGAGTCCGACGATGCACCGGTCAGGCTCGTGAGCACCAGCGGGCAGGGGCAGTTCATGGTCGATGCAAGGGGCAGCCTTCAGCGCATCGCCGGACTTCCGGATGCGCTTGGCGCGGGTCATAAGCGCGCACTGCGCCGCATCCGCCAGATCGCCGCGCGCATGGGCGACGCTGTAGTGCCCGGGAGCATGGCGATGGACACGGACGCCGCGTTGCTGGCCGAGTCTGGACCCCGCGAACCGGTGATCTGCATCCGCTGAGATCCGAACCGGGGCACGGCCCCTCAACGCAGCAACACACAAGCCAAAGGCCGTCCCATGGGGCGGCCTTTGGCGCATCTGGAAGATCCAAACACATGATCAAATTCACGTTCTACGATATCGAAACGGCCTGGGATGACGATTTGCACGCAGCATACTGCTCCATCGAACGCCGGGTGAAAGCCCGGGTAAGGATGGCGAGCAGGCGGGTCTTTGCAGCCGCAGCATTCGACGTCACACTCCACAGCGATGGCGCGATCTGCTTCGAGAGGATGGCGAGCTGGACCGAATACACCCATGGGGATGAGCAGGCCGTGGTTCGCGGCCTGTTCGACCATCTGCGCGCAGTCCCGGACAATATTGCTACGGCCTTTGGCAGTGTGGCGATGGACCTGCCGATCCTGACGCTCGCCGCTATGGAACACGGCCTGCCGCTGCCAACCCAACTGCTGCTCCGCAAGCACGCTCCCAAGCGCGGGGCGATCCGGCCGCATCTCGATCTTGGGCTGCAGCTGAAGGCTACAGGCAAATCCTGGACGCACCTCAGCGAGGTGCTGATTCGCCTGGGCCTGCCGACGACATTGATGCAGGGCAAGAAGCGGGTCGAGTTTCCGACCGATCCGGCTGGCTGGGCCGCTGCCCGTGCCCATTGCGAGCTCGACACCGCGCTGCTGGCCATCGCGACCATGGCTTGGCAGCGGTCCCAAGGTCAGTGCAGCCTTGATCCCAGGATCGCCAGCCTGGTGATCCTGGACTGGCTGCGGCGCAACCGTCCGCTGACGCCCGCCATGCAGGACAAGCTTGCTGAAATCTGCGCAGCGATGTCGGAGCAGTTGGCGGACCAGCTTAGGCGCGCCGCCTGAATGGCCGGGGCCGGGGGAGGGGACTCCTCCGGGCCTGTCAGGACAGGTTGTAGGACTGCTGCAGCAGCGGCTTGCACCGCTCGAAATCATCAAGCGACGATATGCTGATCTCAAGGTCACCCGTTCCGACGTGGCCGATCTTTCGCACGTCGCGCGTAAATCCCGGCTCGAGCTGCACCGTGTCGGGATTGACCTTGACGAACACCAGCAGCTTCTTCGCCTGGTTGCGCAGTTCGACGCTGGCAAAGTTCTTGATCCGCCGGAACGCGATGTAGAAAGCCGTGGTCCTGGTATCCACGTCATCCCCCAGCGCGAGCATATAGTCTGCCAGCAGGTGATACAGATCCAGCAGCTCCTGCGGGGCTTCCTTCATCTGTTCGGTGATCGTCTTATAGGTCGTTTTGGAGGCGCTGCCGGTCGCGGTGCCGCTGACGGGCGAGGTTGTCGCGGCGCTCGCGCTGGTGAGCTGATCGAGCAGCAGCAGGTCGCTGTCAAAGCGCCTATACCGGATCAGCGCGATATTGCGGTTCATCTGCTTGACCGCATGCTCATCATATTTGCCGAAGTCGGTGGCGATGCAGATCAGGCGCGGGCCGGTCCAGTCGACCAGCCTGGCGGCCTCGGCCCCCAGCCGCTCCAGCACCAACCATTCGAAATCCTTGCGATGGCCCATCAGCCAGTCGAGATAATACAGCCCCTGGTTGATGACATTCTCATTCGACGATCGCTTGTACTCGATCACGACCGGGCTGTTGTTCTCGTCAATGCCCAGCGTGTCCATGCGGCCACCGTCATTGGTCGGGAACTCGCTCGCCAGAAACCGGACGCCGAGCAGCGTCTCCAGATTCTTCTCGAAAACGGTCTGCAACGATTTTTCCAGCGCCATCGCGCCACCGGCCAGTTCGGTAACATCAGACCCAGCCATCCGATACAGCTTGATGTCGCTCATTGCGCGCCATTTTCCTTCGATGCAGCCGCGCGATGCAATCGAGCCACCAGGTCTTTCAATTCCTGCGCGCGCTTGGTTTTGCGATAGCCGAGCTCGGCAAGCACCAGTGTGAGCTCAACGGGGTCGCGCTCGCTTGTTCGGGTATGGGCTTCGAGCGCCTCGATCGAGAGGTGGCCCATGGGGCGCCCTGCCGTGCCGCCACTGCGTTTCATGCCGCGTACCGCCCGTCTTTCAGCCGCCGGGCCATGCCGATGCCGGTCAATGCGTCGAGCACCGGGCGGACGGTGGCGGCGCGTTTGCCCTTGAAATTGCGGGCGATGTCCTGCGCGGCGAGGGGGGCAGGGGCGGCGGTTAGGATCGACTGGACGGCGCTGACCTGTTCCGGCAGCGTCCTGGGCCATGCGATGACATTGTCGGGCAGCACGACCGCTGCCTCGCCGAAATCGAGCGTCTGGTTGACTGGCGCGGCATAGCCGGGGTCCTGAAATTCGGGGCGCAGATAGCGGATCAGGCCGCGTGCCTCTTCGGCGGCGCGTTCCTTGTTCAGCGCGACCAGCCGGGTGAGAATGTCCTCGTCGGACAGGCCCACCGGCCAGCCATAAGCCTCGGCCACCAGCGCGTCGATGGCATCATGATGCTGGCGGATCAGCGTGACCAGCCCGCGATCATGCATGTCGCGCTCCTGCCCGGTCAGCGCGCGGCCTTCCCGCAGGGCTTCGAGCACGTTGTAGAGCTTGGTCAGCGTCAGGTCCTCATGCGCCGCGAGCACGCGCTTGCGCAGCGCGTCGAGCGCCTCGGCCTCGGCGCGGATGCGGTCTTTCAGAGGTTCGGGAACGTCGGCGGGGAAGGGGAAGGGGTCGAAGCAGCGGGATTTGCTGTAGCGAGGATCATCGCCCATGCCCATCCGCCCGCCACTGGCAAGCGCCCATGGTACGTGAATGCGGCTGGAAAGCACGCCGAGGATATAGGCGTCCGGAAGTGCGGTGCAGACCAGCATGTTATCTGGCACCGTCGAAATTGGCAGGAACTGGAAGACCCGGTGTTTGGCGGTCTCGATGGTCGCGATATAGCGGTCCAGCCCCCGCATCGCCTTGCGCAGTTCGGACCTTGCCTCGCCATAGAGCCACCAGTTGTCGCGATAGCTGGCGCGATTGTTCTGCTCGCGATGGGGCTTCACGCTGGCGAACACATGTTGGTACACCGCCGGATACCCGTCGCGCACCTGCGCCTCGTCCAGCCCGTACAGGTCGATCACCATCACCCCGCGCGGGCGCGAGGCTAGGTCACGTCCATTGCGGTAATCGAAAATCACCGCGCGCTCATTGCTGGTGCCGGACCGGAAATGCGCAGGCGCTCGCAAGGATGCCGGGTCCAACCGCTCCGCCTCTTCGGGCGTCACGATAAAGCCATCGCCATGCAGCTTGACCCCCGGCGATGCCAGACCGTCATTGGCCTTCAGGGCCTTCGCTACGGTCACATCCGCGCCGACCCGCAGATCGGCGGCGATGATGTCCACGGCTTCGGCATAGTCTACCCGGTCGGGTGCGGCGCTCTCGTCGGTCACGCGCCAGAGCCGCCCGGCTTCGCGGCCCTGCCTGCCTTGCGCCTGCGCCACGGTCATCGCGATGCGCACCGCCGCGCCGTCCTTTTCATCGACCCATGGATGGTTGGGGATGGCAAAGGTCAGGCTAACGCCGTTCTTCGCTTCCAGATGCTTGGCGACGACGCGGCGGCTGAAGGTCTGGACGATGGAATTGGTGGTGACGAAGCCGAACCGGCGCGTCCCGGCACGCACCGCGAACGCGGCCTTGTCCCACCAGTGCATGACGAAATCGGCGCTTTCGGGCACGTCGGTGGTCTTGAACAGCGCCTCGAAATACCCGTCGCCCAGCCGGTCGCGCACATCCTTGCCACCAATGAATGGCGGGTTGCCGACGATGAAATCCGCCTTGGGCCATTTCGCCGCGCGCGGCTTTACATAGCTGTATACCTCCACCCCAGCGTCCTCGTCGGGCACTTTGCGGCCGGTGACGGGGTGCAGCTTCATCGTCTCGCCATCCCAGCGGGTGACGGGCTTGCCGCTTTCGTCCTTCATCAGCTCGCGCTTGTCATAGTCGATCAGCGCGTCGCGGTTCTCGATGGTGCGGATGTCCTTGAGGATCGGCTCGGGCGGGCTGCGGTCCTTGCCGTTGACGCGGAAATGCCATTGCAGATAGCCGATCCACAACACCAGCTGCGCAATCGCCGCCGCGCGTGGGTTGATCTCTATCCCCAGGAAATTCTCGGGCGTAATCGTGTGGCCGGAAAGCTCGGCCAGATACTGGTTGTCGCCCAGCTCGGCGAGCAGCTCCAGCACCTCGCCCTCAAGCTCCTTCATCCGCGCCATGGCGACATAAAGGAAGTTGCCGGTGCCGCAGGCCGGATCGAGCACCTTGGTCTGCGCCAGCTGGGCATGGAAGGCCTCCACGACCGCGCGGGCGGCATCGACCTTGTCTTCGCCCATCAGGCTTTCCACCGCCCCGCGCACGCCGTCCCAGTCGCTGCGCAGCGGTTCCATGATCGTGGGGGCGATCAGCCGCTCGACATAGGCGCGGGGGGTGTAATGCGCGCCCAGCTTTGCCCGTTCCTTGGGGTTGAGCGCGCGTTCGAGCAGCGTGCCGAAGATCGCGGGTTCGACCTCGGTCCAGTCCTTGCCCGCCGCCTCGATCAGCACCAGCAGCTCCTCGCGCTCCAGCGGCAAGGCCTCGCGCGACTTGAACAGGTAACCGTTGAAATGCTTGACCGGAATGCCGAGCGAGGGGGCGAACTCGCCTTTGTCCATCGCGGTCCACAAGGCGGTCAGCTGGTGGTGCAGATGTTCGGGATGGTCGAGCTGCGCCTTGAGCAGGTCGGTGAACGACTTTTTGGGCAGCAGTACGCCGGTATCCTCGGCGAACATCGTGAACAGCAGGCGCATCAGGAAGCCGCTCACGGCCTCGGCATTGTGCCCGCGCGCCTCCAGTCGCCGCGAGATGGTGGCGAGGTAATCGGCAATCTCGCGCGTCGCCTTGGCGGCGCGGGTGGACGGGTCGAGCGCCTTGGGGTTGGTCCAGATCAGCGCCAGCCGTTCGCGCACCTTCTCGTCATGCAGGTCGTCCAGCATGATGCGGTAGGATGCGCGGTCGGGGAATTGGGCATAGGCTTTGCCGGTGCCGGTGAAGTCCGCATAGACGTCGATGCAATAGCCGATGTCCGCGATCAGCAGGATCGGGGGCCAGCCATGATCGGACGGCAGCGCCTTTGCGTAGCGTTCGGCCTGGCCCTTGGCCTGAAGCATCGCACGGGTCCAGCCGGGCGTTCCGCGCCGCGCGGTGCCGCGCTTGACGCGGGCGCTGGCGGACTGGCCGAAAATGTCCAGATCGTCCTCACCGCGCGCCGCAGCCGCCTTGTCCGCCTCGCTGCCCTGTTTGGCCTCAAGGATGAAGCAATCGCGCTTGTAGCAGTCGATGCGGCCAAAGCTCTGGGTGCCGTCGCCATTGTCCTGAAACACCCGGCGCTCGAACACATAATCGTTGTGCGCGTCGTCGGTGCGGCTGCCATCGGGCGCGGGCACCCCGATCAGCGCGCACAAGCCATTGATGAAGCTCTGCGTGTTCGCCAGCTCCGACCCGCCCGTATCGCGCCATTGGGCGATGAAAGCGTCGACCTGCTGCTGTGTTGAAGCGTCCCCCGGCATGGCTTCACATAAGCACCGAGGGCAGGGGGCGGCAATCGGAGATTGATCCAGCTTGGGGCTTTGGACCGGATGGACGCGGGCACTTTGTCGGCGCCAAGGCGACCACTAGTTGAGAGCGCACGCCGGTCGACATCTCGCGCAATGAACCTGCCATCTCGCGCGAGCGCAGCAGCCGATAACATCTCACAAGAGTGTTTGATTTTGCTCGTCCATCCAGCGCGCTGGCACTTCGGCAGGCGATCGAAATCGATCTGGAGCTGACGGCAACGAGCTTTGCTGCGAACTTGCTATAGGGGGCGCAGTGGTGACTGCCGCGCTGCGTGCGTTCAGCTGCTTCCTGATGACACTACGAACGCGATCGGGACTTGGCAGTGTACCCGCAACGATGCCGGTCTGGACCAGCTCATCCAGTATGGCTCCTGCCACACCAACGGTTTCGGTTGCGTCCAGACCGGTGGTCATGGCGGCAACTTCATCCAGCACTTGTTTGACCAGCGCTTCCAAGTTGATGCGCTTTTCACGCTCCTCACGTGCCTTTGCGATACGCTCGTGCGCGACACGCTTCAATGCCTGTTCGAATCCATCGTTCACCACATAATGTTGCGATGCGCGTGGTCTTGCGGATGATGCTTTTGTTGATGCTCGTTTGTTTTTCTGCATACCAAAATCCTCCATTTGTTAAAATATAGGATGAATGTTTTTGGTTTGCAAACAGAAGAGAAGGGAGGATAATAAGGAGTTAACTTTAGAGGGGTAGCAAGTAATGTCGTGTCCACCTTTGTTGCCCATGGCCTCTGTCGCTTTGCTCTGTCGCCTCGGGCGGTGGAACGACTTGCCTTGGCGGGAGGAGCTTGGCCCCTCCCACGCCCACCCCAGATCCGGTCCTGGCGCATGACCCGCGCAACCAGGACCGGAAAACCAGCCCGGCCCAAGCCGATGGATTTTCGGGTGAAGCTCACGGCGGAAAACTACAGGGCGCTGACAACCCATATTGCAGCGGCCGGTTTCGACGGGCCGCACGCCAAGCAGGCATGGCTGCGGTCTCTGATCCCTGCAATGCAGCCAGTCAGGTCGGACCGCAAAGTGAACCCAACCAGTGCAACCGGCGCTGACACCTTCAGGCGCCTGCCGATGCCCGGTGGACAGGAGGCACTGGCGATACTGGGGAACATCGGCACGGACTTGCGCGAGACGCGAGCGAGTCTGAAGAAAATGGTCGAATGGCTTGATCGCATCGACCCTGTCTTCATTGCCGAGGAGCATAGGGCGCGTGTCAGAAACGAGCTCCCCAACTTGATGGCAACCCTTTTGAACCGGCTGGATGAAACAGAGGCCCGGGTCTCGCCACGCCTGTCATCTGCTATCGATGGCTTGCTCCAGGCGCTGCGACAGTGATCATCAAGGTCAAGCGTGGCAGCGATTTCCAGGGGCTGTTCCGCTATCTTCTGCGACACGGCCAGCATGGGCATCGCGGTGAAGCTCGGATCATCGCCATGGCAGGTGTGTACGATGAACGCACTGCAGCAGCGCAGATGGCCTACAACGCTGCGTTGGCACCGGAACGCGCCAAACCTGTCGTACACCTCATCGCGCGAGCCGAAACAGGAATCAGTGATGAGCGAAACGTGGAGCTCGCGGAATGGATGATCCGGGACGCGGGCCTTGCTGGCCGTCCATATGTGGCAGTTGCACACGATGATGGTCATCTTCATGTCGCCGCCTGCGAAATAGACGACGAAGGCAAGGCACCAGACCGTATCCTCTGGTCCAGCGAGCTCAGGAAAGCGGTCAGTCCTGAATTGGCAAGTACGCTTCCCCAGGGCTCGGTTCGGAGCAGAGCCTGGGACAGCCATATTTCATGGCGCATGTCGAAATTGGCGAGACAGGTGGAGAAACGTTGGGAGCTTAGGCGGCTGTCATCCGCTCCACGGGCTACAGCAACCATTGAGCCCAGGATCGAGCGTTGGCAGGATGATCGCTTGCGTCACCGGGGGCAAGTTCCTCTGCAAGACCGGTATTTCGACCAGGTACGGAGCGCTCTGACCCTTCCTACCTGGCAGCGGCGTGTCGATGCCCTCGCACTGCACGGCCTCGAGATCCGCGTTTTCAACTCCGGCGCCAATGCGCGTGGACTACGCGTTTGCAGCATGTCAAACGATCGTGACTTCGCAAAAATCTCGGATTTCGGTTTGGGGGGCATGAGGAAACTCGACGCCTCTGCCGATCAGACTTTCGTGGCTTTTTGCGCCGGGCGAGGCAGTAGGCCGATCACCTTGGCAAAGCCGGAACACACCTTCGATCCGGTTATGCGGCGGGTCCAGGTTTCGTTTCGACACGAACTCAAGGAGTGGCACCGGACTGCTGGCCGAAGGCGAGCTGCGTTTGACCGGTACAAGCGCAGCCAGCGCGCTATCGGAATCGAAGTGTCGTCGCTTACCGCGTCGTTTGCCCATCATATGAGCAGCCGGGGACGGAAAGCCGCAGAATGCAAACTCAAGCGCGAACTGCTGTCTAGAGCCAGAGCCGAACTCGACTTCGCCCTGCGTGAAGCAGGCCCGGCCCGGACCAAGCCAAGTTTTGCCGATTTTGTTCAGCGCGAGGCAGAACTCGGGAACACTGACGCCTTGCGCGTCCGAGATCAGCTTGCCGCGCGAGTTTCGGAAACGCAGCGACGTCGGTGTGCGGTGATGGCTTTGGTGCTCTCTAGATCGCTCACCGAGCTAAAGGCGCGTGCCGCGCAAATTCACCGGCAGATGTTGACGGGCACCCAGTCGCTCAAATCGGCTCGGGATAGCCTGCTGACCCAAACCAAAGCCCTGCAGGTTGCGGCGGAGGACATCAGGGCGCGGAACGCAAGGCGACGGGCACACGAAATTGCCGAAGAGCGGCGAAGAGCTGAGGCCAAGACAAAAGCTGCTGCTGCGGCTCAACACGAAAGGCTCCAGTCCGAAAAACGCCTCCTCGACTCTTCCAGAAGCGCGGGTGCACGGATTGCGGCCTGGTTCGCACAGGTTGCCGCGCTCATGGTGTGGTTGACCGAATTGAAGAATGCGGATTTCGAATCGAAGCGGCTAAAACGGGAGCAGGCAGAACGCCTTGCCCGCGAACGCGAGCACATTGCGCGGGAGAGGGCTGAAGCTGAAAACCACCAAGCAGGGCACGCCATACCTATAATACCCGCAGCTAGTGCCGAGCATCGTCACCAGCCGCTGCCTAACGGGCAGAGTCGCTGTCAGAGCGATGCTGATTGCGCTCCGGCAGGCCGGACATCATCACAAGCAGCTCCTGAACGCCCGCGAGATCCGCTCGCTGCTGTTCATGCGCAACGAGCGTCACTTTGGGCCGCCCTTGTCCATGATGATGACGATTCTCCCGCGACGCGCGAGTATCTAGTTGCATGGTCAGCCGGCCTCAACGCGATTCCCACCGACCGGGCGATCACACGTGCTGACCTTGTCGCTATCGAGACTATGGTGATTCTCGAACTGGCAAGAGGCGGGCGTGGAATCGCGGTTATCGAGCAGATCGCAATGTCGCGCTCGCCGACCAAAGAGCATGCCAGGCCGATCTTTCTAGCTGCAATGGACAACCAGATCGTGCGCGACACGCTGGCCGAGCAAGGTGTAAAGGCCCTGCGGCGCGAGGCGAAAATTGCCCTGTACAACCTCGACCCGCAGACCGACGTTGGAGAAGAGTTTGTCACATACTGGGAGGAGATCATTGACGAACTGCCGATCGATTTGAGCCTCCCTCCAGAAGGCTATTTTCGGGCTATAGACTTTGAAGTGGCACAGATTTTGGTCAAACGCGGGCATCCCATTTCGGGGGTGGCGGAGGCGCTGGCGGTACATTCACCGTCAGTCGAGGCGAAGGACTGGCAAAGCCGAGGTGAGTATCTCGAAGATGTGCTGGCGGATTTGGCGGAGCGCCAAGGTTTGGGACCGGGCTGGGCTAAAGCGGTCATTGCCGCAGCATCCACTGGTGATCGATCAGCGGCACCGGCAGTGGCGTCGTCATCCTATGCGGTCGGTGCGCCAGGATCCCTCACGGGCCCAGAATCGATCGCAGGGCCAATGCGGCAGGAAATGCCGAGTCAGCAGGAGCAGCGCCCGCTGGATCTCGTCGATCCGGTTTCCAGACAGGACTCAAAACGGCCGCCTGCCATAGCCGATGCCCGGCGATTGCCCCCAGACGCGACGCTCGGGCCCTCTCGGTAGACTGCCGGTGCTCGATGGATCTGAATGGCAAAAACCGGGACAGAGCCGTCGTATCCCAGCGGCATGCGAAGCGACCGATTTTACCAGAAGCCGACCATCCGCGTTCGGATGACCTGCTCGGCAATTCGAAAGGCGAACGACAAGCAGAACTGGTTAAGCTCGCCGCGCCATGCGGTGGTACCTGCGATCAATCTCCTCCCAATTCAGGTTGGCCATGAACGCATCGACATATTTCGCGGCCGCTGTGCCGTAATCTATGTGATAGGCGTGTTCATACATGTCGAGCGCGATCAGCGGCACGCTGGCGACCGGCTGGTGCATGTGATCCCAAGCCCAGTAATTGTGGAGACTGTCGGTGTGGATATTCCACGCCAGGACGCACCACCCTGAACCGCCAGCCAGCGACATCGCGGTTTGCCTGAACTCCGTATCCCACGCCGCGAACGATCCGAAGGCCGCTGCGATAGCCTTCTGCACTTCTCCGGCCGCTGCGCCATCGCCGCCAAGCGCACCGAAATACAGCTCGTGCAGGATGACCGACCCTGTGCGATGCAGTTCCTCACGTTTGAGCCCGCCATAGACGATTGCAGGAAGGTCCTTATCCGCCAGCGCTGCCGCCAAACGACCCTCAATCATGTTCAGCGTGCGCACCGATCCGATGTAGTTGTTGTCGTAGTGCGAGCGGATGAGCTTTTCGGAGAGGCCAGTGAGCTTGGCGGGATCGAACCCAACGGCACGGGCTTGTGGTTGCCCGCGAAAGCAGGCGAATGGGTCGGCGTTTGCGCAAATGCAGGCGCTCCTGCCGCAGCTGCGGCCAAGCCTACACCGACGATGCCCATGGCGCTGCGGCGATCAACTTCGGTCATGTGTCATTCTCCTTGATCAATAACTACCCAGAGCGAGGCCGGCTAAGGCAAGAACGGCGAGCATGCGAAAGATGCTTTACTTCAGCGCAAACAATATGACAGCCGCCATCACGGACAGCACGCCTGCACGCGAGTCGAATGTCACCCAGGTGGTCAGGGCTGCGCCGACGATACACGCGATGATCGGCGAAAACGGTTCAGGCGACCGAAACGCGGCAAGGAACCCGACATGTTGTGTCACCAGGATCAACGGACCTGGCGTCGTCTCAGCAAGGCCTAGGCCATCGGCCATCTCGCCGGCCTGTAACCAGCCATAGGTCTGAACCGCCTCCTGCGCCATATAAGCGAGCACGGCATAAGCGCCGCCAAAGGTGACAATGGCCAGTTGCGAGAATAAGACGCCGACGTCCCACAATGCGGGGTCCTGACCCAGGAAGACGAGAACCAGCACCATGGGCACCGCCCAGATCGCGACCCAGAGCACGACGGTGCGCGCCATTGCGGCGAACGAAGTACGACTCGATGTATCGATAACGGATGCGAGTTTCAGCGCCAGCCAGTCTGGACGGTAAGCCGCGACGATCATGCCGATCACGCCTGCGCCGAGCACCACCAGCGGAAATGGCAGGTTGAACAGGAACAGCGCCAGAAACGCCGCAACGGCCAGCGCCTGCTTGATGCGCGTGTTGAGCGCCCGCCCACAGATGCGGATCAGCGCTTGCACAACAATGGCGAGCACCGCAGCCTTGATCCCCAGAAACAGCGCTGCAACCCAGCCAAGGTTCGCCGCAAGCGCATGGAGCGACGAGAGCGCCAGCATGACAAGCGCGCCGGGGATGAGGAACAGAAGCCCGGCTGCAAGGCCGCCCTTCAGTCCGTGCAGTCGCCATCCGATCCATGTTGCCAGCTGCTGGGCCTCGGGGCCGGGCAACAGATGGCAGAAATTGAGCGCGTGGAGATATTGCTCCTCGTCGACCCATTTGTGCTTCTCGACAATCTCGCCATGCATCAGCGCAATCTGCCCGGCGAGGCCGCCAAAGCTCAGGCGTCCTATCCGCGCGAACACGCGCACGAGATAGCGAAATTCAGGAGTTTCAGTTGCCTCCTTCACTGCCACACACGGCCCCCATATTGCCGCCCCGCATCACGAGGCAGACCAGAGGCAACGCTTGGGCCTGAACAGCCTGATCGGGGTTGCTTCAATCCCGATGCGTGTCTGCTCCCACAACGGTGCATGGGCGTCAAGGGTGTAGGAGCAAGGGTTCACGGGGGTTCTGGGCAAACAGTACCTCCCAGTTCAACGGTCTGCCTATGGTTTTTCAATCGCTTGGTCTTTGCGTGTAAAGCGCCGCTTCCTTGCCGATCAGGATTTCGGCCAGCGCCCAATAGGCCTCGCCCCAGGCCGACAGGACCTCGTCGGTGGCCGCATCGCCCAGAATGTCGCGAATGGCGGGTAGCAGGGCGTCAGCGACCATCGGATAATGCTCGGGCTTGACCCCGGTTTCAACATGCCGCGCCGCCATGCGCATCACCGGTGCCGTCAAGGCTTCGAGCTTGTCGATGTTTTGCGCATAGGCGAGAATGGCTGCGGCAAGACGGCGCGGCTGTTCTCCGCTTTCCTGCGCGGCCTCATCGAACATCGCCTTGACTGCAGGATCGACGAACAACCGCTCATACATCCGCTGGGTGATCGCCACCCCATGCTGTTGCAGCGCAGGTGCGGTCGAATTGACGATGGCCTTGGTCTCGGCGCTCAATAGTCTGCTCATTGTGTCCTCCTGCTGGATAGTCGTTGTCGAAACCGCGCGCGTGTTTGCGTCGGCGATGGTCAGGTCAGAACAGGCCGTGGCTGCCGCCGACAGCACCCGCCAGCGTGATCAGGGCCAGCACGATTAGGATGTGGTGTACGCGCTCGATGCGCTGGAAATCGGCCTGCGGGGTCTGCGAGGTTGCAAGGCGGCGGTGCAGGAACAATGGCTCGACCACGAACAG